>Ga0315287_10000402_pt1 | contig 37616 bp, 28 predicted proteins | sample YL17G11_0_MG_FD_205037 | JGI IMG/M metagenome (GOLD analysis project Ga0315287, IMG submission 205037) | Sediment microbial communities from Yellowstone Lake, YNP, Wyoming, USA - YL17G11_0 | ecosystem: Environmental > Aquatic > Freshwater > Lake > Sediment | place: USA: Wyoming | collected...
TGAGGCGGGCGCGGGCGGCGTGGGTGGCGGCGAGGCGGCGGGTGCCTACTACGGGCTTGGCGTCGGCCCCTCCCGCCTGCCGCCCGCTGCCGCCGCCGCCCCGCCGCTCGCCCTGCTGCCGGCCTCCGGCGATGCTGGCAATGTCGCCACCCGGGTGGGCGGGGGTGGCTTGGCCGCCGCCCGGGCGGGCGGGCCCTCGGCGGGCGGGCCGCCCACCACCCTCGTCGCGCGCGCCACGGCGGCGGCCGGGCTGTCGACCTCCCCCGCCCGGACGGGCGTCGTCGTCGTGGACGCCCGGGAATTCATGTCCTCCCTGCCCGCCTCCCTGCACCGGGCGGGGCTGACCCTGGCGCCCGTCACCCTGGAGGTCGGCGATTACGTGCTGTCCCCCACGCTCGCCATCGAGCGCAAGGCCATCCCAGACCTGCGGTCCTCGCTCGCCTCGGGCCGGGTCCTCACGCAGGCGGCCGCCCTGGCCCGCCACTACCGCACCGCCGCCCTGCTGATCGAGTTTGACGGGGAGCGCACCTTTGGGCTGGACCCGCCGGGCGGGGAGGGGAGTGGGCTCGGGGTTGGTGGCGGCGGTGGCGGCTCGGGTGGCGGCCTGTCTGCCGCGGCCGCGGCGGCTGCCACACGCTCCCTCCCCGCCCGCCTCGCCCTCCTCACACTCCACGCCCCTCGCCTCCGCCTCCTGTGGGCCCGCTCCCCGCCCGCCGCCGCCCGCCTGTTTGTGGCCCTGAAGGCCGGGTCCGCTTCCGGGGAGCCCGACCCGGCGGCGGCGGCGGGCGTGGGAGTGCCGGATGGAGAGGAAGAGGGAGGGAGCGGTTCCGCGAACGAGCCGGCTGTCGACCTCCTCCGCCGCTTACCGGGCGTCACCGACGCCAATGCCCGCCCGCTCATGGCGGCGGCGGGCTCCCTGGCGGGGCTGGCGGCCCTGTCCCTGGCGGACCTGGAGGCGGCGTGCGGCGGGGCGGCCGCGGGGCGGCGGCTGCGGTCGTGGCTTGACGCTCCCTGCCCTGTCGTGGTGTGATGAGATCGGGTTGGGGGATGGAATCTCCTCTCCGCGCGTCCCCGTGCCCCGCCTGCTGTGCACCAGCAGCATGACGTAGTGTTAGAAATATCATTGCTATTTTGATTTTCAGAAAACAGGCGCGCTCTCCTTTGCTTTGCTCTCCCATTCAATCTCCTCTCTCTTTTTTTTTTCGCGCTCACCACAAATCTCTCCTCCTCTCACAACCCGAACATGCCGCCCATAAACGGCGACGCGAACGCCATGGGCCGCACGGGAGGGTGGGGCGCCGCGTCGAAAGTCGTGAAATGCGGCGTCGGATCCCCGCCCGGCTCGGCCGCGCCCTCAAATCGGATCCAGGCGCCCAGGTTGCCCATGGCATCGCAATAGTTGGGCGCCGAAAAGACGGTCACGCACCGCCCGCCGTGCTCCACCTCGAAGCCGCCGTCCTTCACCTCGTGCGACCGGACCAGGAGGCCCAGGTTGTTCTCCTCCAGGAAGGCCCGCGTGACGTCAGGGCCAAAGGCGACACCCACGCCGCGCTTGGACGGCGCGCGCCCAGGCTCGGGCGCCGGGTCCGACCACAGCAGCTCGCACATCAGCCCCTCCTCCGGCGGCTCCCGGAACCGGTCCACGGCCCGCAGGTCGGCCAGGGTGACGCCATCCCGGGAGAAGAGGCCGCCGTGGACGACCAGGACCCGGCCGCCCAGGACGTGGGCCAGGGGCAGCGCGCAGAAGGTCTCCCGGAAGAGGTCGGCCAGGAGCGGGGAGAACTTGGCGCGCACCTCCCCGTCAAAGCCGTAGACCTTGTTCATGCCCGCGGACTCGTGGTTGCCCCGCGCCAGGAACAGGCTCTCCGGGTGCAGGACCTTGTAGGCGAAGAGCGTGAGGATGACCTCGACCGAGAAGGAGCCCCGGTCCACGAAGTCGCCGTTGAACAGGTATGGGTTGTCCGCGGTCGGCGGCCCATTGCGCTCCCAGATGCGGAGGAGGTCGTAAAACTGGCCGTGCACGTCCCCGCACACCGTAAAATGCGACTCCGACGGGATGGGGATGTCGACGACGGGCGGGGATGCGGCCAACAGGGCCTTCGCGGCCAGGACGACCTCGAAGGCGAAGCGGCGGTGGATGGAGCGCTGCGCCCGAAATGACTCGATCATGCCTTCAATGAAGGGCAGGGTCACTTTGTAGCCGTCCTCCTCGCTCCCTTCCATGCGCGGGCCCACGTAGTCGGCCTCCACGGGCATGGTGCGCACGTCGATGCGGTCGGCGACGGGCACGGACCCCGCGTCGGGAACCGCAATCGCGGCCTCAAAGCGCGCGCGGGCGGCCTCCTTCTCACATTGCGCCAGCTTGCGGCGCAGGTCCGGGTCGGCCGGCGCGACCTTGGCGGCCGCCCTGAAGTCGCGCAAGGCCGCGGCCACACGCCCCAGCCCCAGGGCCGCGTCCGCGCGGCGGTAGTAGCCCTTAATGTAGCCCGGGTCGGCGTCGATGGCCCGCCCTGCGTCGGCGAGCGCGGCGCCAAAGCACTCCAGCCGCACGTGCGCGGCGGCCCGGTTGGCGAACAGGACGGCCGCGTCCCGGCCGGAGGGTGTGGTCAGCGGGGAGGCGGACCCGCCGTCGGAGGAGAGGGCGAGGGCGGCGGTGTAGCCGGCGACGGCCCGGGCGTAGCGTTTGGCTGGGGGAGAGAGGAGAGGTGGGGTGTGGGTTGAGCCGAGGGGGCCGTCGCGGCGAGGTTTTTTGCGTCGCCCTCTCTCTCTCTCGCGCCCATCTCCAGGCCGCGTCCAGCCTCAAACACGTATATGGCGGCTGTGTCAGCCTAAACCCCCCACCCCCCCCCCCTCCTGCAAGGAAGGCCGGGTGTGTGGGCACGCTGTGGAGAGCAAAGACGTGGAGGGACGCGCTCTGCGCTTTCCTCTCCGGTCGATCGGCGCTGCCTTGCTGTTTGTCCTCTTCCTCTCTCACCTTTGAAGTCCTCGTTGGCCTTGGCTTTTGCCTCATTACCAGCAGCGGACGCATCGCCACTCGTGGTGACGGGCGGCGCGTCCTTGGTGGCCGGCGGGTCGGCCGCGGGCGGCGCCGCAGAGGCTGTTGTGTCTGTCGCCATTCTAGGTTCTCTCAACGCGCGTGCCTGTTGCTCCTCCCAATATACCCGAAGTGCGCGTGTGGGGCGGTGTGTGTGCCTGGCGTCACTATGTGTGTGGGGTCGTGTGGCGTGGGCGTGGGCGAGAAATGGGGCTAGAAACGCCCGCCGAAAAAAGAAGGAGTGTGCAGGAGACGGCGTCTCACTCTTCTTTTTCTTGCCCCACCCGCCCCACCCTGCACTCCTCTCACCTCACCTCAAACCATGAGTCGCGGCAACAAGCGTGAAGTGGACCGCGCCCGCGCCGCCGCCCGGGCGGGCAAAGGCGCCAAGGCCAGCGACAAGGACGGGCTGACCGCGCAGCAGCGGCGCGACCGGTGAGCGCTTTTTTTGGGGAGGGGGGGAATGCAGCCGTTTTTTGGGGGGGGGGGGTGGCCTCGGCGGGGTCGTGGGATCCGGCACACGCCTTGATCGGAGGTAGATCAAGCAGGGATGTGCACGCCCGTGTTGTTGGGTGAGCGATGCGAGCCCGCTGGGGGGCGACACTCCGTGTTCTTCCCGTGCGCGCGCGCGGCCCGCCGCTCTGGCGCTGGCAACCCGCCCCCCCTCGCTCACACGCGCTAGTCCCGCCTTCAATCTCTGTCTCTCACTCTCTCTCTCTCTCTCCCCCAGTGATGCCGCCGCCCTCGCTGAAAAGGCCGCCCGCAAGGCGGCTGAAGGCGCGGCCAAGGCCGCTACCTAGAGAGTCCCATCCGCGTGGCAGTGTGGGCTCTAGGCCTCTTTTTGTCAAAAAGCAAAAAACAAACAAACTACCCGTCCATCCTCTCTCTCTCATGGGGGGCTTTTCGGGCCACCACCAGCGCTGGCCGCCTTGCCCGCGGCGGGGGGGGGGGGGCCCCCCCCCGCCCCGCCCGGGGCGCGCCCCGCCCCGCCCCTCGTCCCACGTCCTCCGCCCTCCGCCCCACCGAATGCTCAGCACGATCCGCTGCCCCGCCTCGTCCGCCGCCACAAAGTGGCACGGCCGCGAGACGGAGGACGTCCAGTCGGCCATGATGAGCGCGGAGCGCGCGACGCCGGCGAGCTCGCACGCGGCGGCGCTGTTTGCCGCCGCGCTCGCGCCGCCTGCGGCGTCAAACTCGACCGCCTTGACCGTGTGCATGAGCGCGTAGGACGAGAGGGAGACGAGGTGGCCGGCCGCGGCGGCGTAGCCGTAGGCGGCGCGCGCGTGCAGCGCGGCGGCGACGAGGTCGGACGCGCGCGGGAGAGGGGGGAGGGAGTCGTCGCCGTCTTGGCCTCCTGTTCCCGCCTCTCCACCACCCTCCTCCCCACCGCCAGTCAAATCCACGGCCGCCGACGCAAACAGTTTGGCGTCAGCCGCCAGCCGGGCCGCGTGCCGCGGCGCGAGCACGACGGGCGCAGCGGGATCCAGCGGCAGCAGCGACCACAGGCGCAGCCGGCGCGCGGTGTCGAGCATGAGCGCGACAAAGGCGCGCATGGAGGCCGCGCGGCGGGCGGATTCGGCCGCCTTGCGCGCGGCGGCGGTGGGGCGCGGCGCAAGGATAGGAGACGAGGGGGTGGCGGCGGCGTCGCCGCCGCCTCCAGCCGCCCGCAGCCACCTCCGGCGCCGCACAAAATCACCGATGCGCTGGCTGGCGCGCCCGCCGCGGCGGGCGTGGGGCAGGTGGGCAAACACCGACCCGTACGACCAGCCGTCGCCGTCTGCGTCGTCGTCGGCGGCGACCGCCCATCCGCCGCCCTCGGCGGGGGGGGCGAGCAGGGGGACGGGCTCGCCGGCGGCGTCCGACCAGGCGGCGCGCTCCAGGGGGCCGGGCGCTTGCCTGGGAGAGGAGGAGCGGGGAGGGTCGGCCGTGCGGCGACCGTCGCCACGCCCCACGCCTCGACCTTTGCCACCTCGCCCCCTTCCCCACCCCCCCTACCATCCGAAACCGTAGAAGCGCTGGTTCTCAAACACCTCGGCCGGCGCCCGCGCGCTGCCGTCGCCCGACGCCGCGCGCACGTCGTCCGGCAGGCCCCACATTGTCGGGCGGGGGAGCCAGTCCCGCAGGGCGCGGGGAGGGGGCGGGGAGCGAAGGGATGGCGCGCCGCGGGCGGGCGCGCGCGAGTCAGCAGCGCTGCATGGCCGGGCGACAGCCGACGGCCGGGGCGACAGAGTCGGCGACCGTGTGAGCGTCACTGCAGGCGGTGTCGGGAGGGGAGAGGAGGGATGAGAGTGAGCGGCCGACGATGGCGCACACGGCCGCGGTTGCCGTGCGCTCCCGCCCACAGTCGGCCGCGCATGCAGCGCCCGCCCGCCCCCACGCGCGCGCCGCTCGCGCGGCCCGCCCCCCGCGGGGCGCCGCCGCGCGCCGCGCGCGCGATGCCGCCGCCGCGCGCCGCGCCGGCCGGCGTCGAGTCGCTCGGCGCGCTCTCCCCCGCCGTGGAGGCCGCCATCGAGGCCGGCCTGACAAACTGCCTGTCGGACACGGACCTGGACCTCGGCCCCCGCGCGGTGCGCCACGCCGGCAAGGTGCGCGATACGTACCTCCTCGGCGGCCTGGCCATCCTCGTGACGACAGACCGGCTGTCCGCGTTCGACCGTGCGCTCGCCTCAATCCCGTTCAAGGGCCAGGTGCTCAACCAGACTTCCGCCTGGTGGATGCACAACACGCACGACATCGTGCCCAACGCCCTCCTGGCCACGCCCGACCCGTGCGTGAGCGTCATGACACGGTGCGACGTGGTGCCGATCGAGTTTGTGGTGCGCGGATTCATGACTGGCAGCACGAGTACCAGTCTGTGGACGCACTACAACAACGGCGAGCGAAACTACTGCGGCAACGCCTTCCCCGACGGCATGACCAAAAATCAGAGGCTGGAGCGCAACGTGGTGACGCCCACGACCAAAGCCGCCGACCACGACGAGCCGATATCGCCGAAAGAGATTGTCGCGCGCGGCCTCGCGACCCAGGCCCTCTGGGACGCCGCGTCCGCCGCCGCCCTCGCCCTCTTTGCCCGGGGCCAAGCCGTCGCCCTGTCGCGCGGCCTGCTCCTTGTCGACACCAAGTACGAGTTTGGCGTCGACGCCGAGGGGGGTCTGCGGCTGATCGACGAGATCCACACGCCCGACTCGTCCCGCTACTGGTTGGCCGACACGTACGAAGACCGTGTCGCGGCCGGCTTGGAGCCGCAGTCGATCGACAAAGAATTCGTGCGGCTCTGGTTTCGCGAGCGCTGCGACCCGTACGCCGACGCGGTGCTGCCCGAGGCGCCCGCGCCGCTGGTGGCCGAGCTGTCCCGTCGCTACGTCACGCTGTACGAGCGCATCACGGGGCTCCCGTTTGTGCCGGCCGACGGGAGTGTGCCGGCCGGGCAGCGGATGGCGGCCAACACGCGCGCGTGCTTGCTCGAGCTGGGGGCGAATCTCGAGTGAGGAAGGAGGGCAGGCAGGTGGTGGCGGGTGTGAACCCCAGGGGATCTGCGGCGGGACACACTTGGTCACACCACCCCTCTATTTCTTCTTCTTCTTCCCCCACCGCTCCTGGTACTCCGGGTCCCCCTCCCCCCGCGCCCAGCTCAACAGCCCATCCACCACCTTCTTGGGCACCGACGGGAGCGCCTCGAACGCGTCAAACATTTCGACAAAGTCGGCGTTGGCGTCGCGCAGCGAGCCGTCTTTTGTCGGCACGCCCCGGATCGGCGCCAGCCTCCGCCGCGCCGCGTCCAGCGTGGCCTGCAGGATGCGCTTCTCGCCCAGGCGCAGGGAGGCGGCGACGCGGGCGCGCGGGGTGAGCGTGGCGTCTTGCAGCAGCTTGGTGTCTTCCTCGGCGCCGCCGACGTAGGCCGACAGCCGTTCGCGGCACTCGCCCAGGAGCAGTTGCAGCACTTCATACTCGTTGGCCGGGCTGACGACCACGTCTTTCTCAAAGGTGACCGCCGCCAGCTGCGCGGGGTCTTGCAGGCGGGCGAGGCGCAGGTAGGAGAGGAGTTGCAGCGGGAACCCGCCGCGCTTGATGGGAAACGGTTGGCCGTCGGCGAGGCCGACGGCATCCAGGATCTGGAGTTTCGTCGACCGCATCCTGTCTGTCGCGGCCAGGCCGACCGTGACCGTGAGGCAGTCGGCGTCGCCGCCGCGCGCATCGACCGCGCCGGTCGCGAGCAACAACTCGCCATTCGGCCGCCCGTCGGCGACGTCGACCGCGTCGCCCGGCGCGTACGCGCGGTTGGCGGTCAGCACTGCGGCGCCGCGGGCCTCGTCGTAGTCGAGGACCGCGGCGTCGGGCGCGCCAGACCGCGACGCGCGCGAGAGCACGGGCAGCAGCGCAAAGCAGCCGGCAGCCGGCAGGTAGGCCGCGGTCGCGGTCACGACCGCAACAGCGCTCCGAAACGCGTCCCGCGAGAGCCAGGGCGGAGCGGTGCCGCCCGCAGCTTCCACCAGGCGCGCGTGCGCCTCGTCGAGCGCGGCGTCGCGCGCGCGCGCCTCGGCGAGCGCGGGAGACCCACGCAGGAGCACCGCACGCTCCTCATCTGCCCACAGGACGGGCGTGTCGACCGTCGCGGGCAGCGTGGCGAGCAGCGGCGCCCACTTGGGCGTACCCCCCCCCGCCGCCCCGCGCTCGGCCGCCAGCCACAGCGCGAGCGCGGTCACGTCGTCCGCGCCGGCGGCTAGGGCGCCGGCCGCGGGGTGGTCGGCGGCGTCGACCGCGGTGACGGCCAGGTCGCCGGGCACGGTGAAGAGAGGCTAAGAGGGGTGAGGGGGGTGGTGGTTGGACGCCCGCCGCCGCTCGGCCCATGCTCCGCACTCCGCACTCATTCTCCTCTCTTCCACACCTCTCCCGGCGCCACCGCGCGCGCCGCGGTGAGCGCGCCGTCGGCGTCAGGCTCGGCCGCGGGCGGGGGCAGGCCCTGGGCTTCCACCAGCCATGTCATCAGGGCGGCCGTGTCGGGCGACGCGGTTGTGGAGGCCGCGGGAGGGAGCAAGGGGCGGCCGCGGCGTGGCGCGGGCAGCGGGGCGCCGCGGCGGCGCCCAATGCGGGGCGCCCGCAGGCCGGCGGGCGCCGCCCGGGGGCCGGCAGGGGCGATGGCGCGCATGGCGTGCGGCGGGCCGGCGACAGAATGTGTGCGCCGCGCGCTGGCCGGCGTGAGCCGCTTTGCGAGGGTCGGCAACAAGCACAGGGTCGAGGCTACTGCCTTCCGCGCCTTGCGTGGTACGCAGCGACTCACAGCGTTGCGCTCGCACGCCGGCGGCAACCGCTGGACTGGCCGCCCGCCCGTTAAAACGAGGCCCGCGCCGGCGGGTCGCACTACCACCCAGCCGCGCGTCCGGCCTCCGGCGCCGGGCCACCCCGCCCTCTCGCCCCCGAACAACTCGCCACTCGATGACCACCGCCGCTCTTGTCCCCGTGCCGGTGTCCGTGCCCGCGTCGCCCAAGCCGTGCGCGATGGCGGCGTCGCCGCATGCCGCGCAGCTGCCCGCGCCCGACACGGCCGCCGCGCTGCCGGCCCTTTCTTGTGACGCCAAGGCGACGTTAGCTGTGAGTGAACAATGGCGGTTGGGGGGGTCGGCCGGGCGCGGCGCGCGCGGTGGCGCGACGACGACATTGCTACCCCTTTGGCCCGCCGCGGCCTCTTCCGGCGCCGGGCGCCCGTGCCGCTGCCGCAAGGGATCGTGTTTTGATTACGCGGTCCTTAGAGGGCGGCACTAGCGCGCGCGAAGCCCCAAACGTCGCCCCGCCGCCCACCCCCATCCATCCCCTTCATCGCCAGCCCGCGCTCGATGGGTTCGCCATCTCCATCCTGCACGAAGCCTTGCTAGAAGCTTTCCGCGCCCGGTTCGACTTGGCCCGCATCCGGGTCCACGCGGGCGCGGGGCGCGAGTGCGGCGAGGAGGACTATGAGACGCCCGCCGCAAAGAAGCCCTGAGAAGGGATGCTAGGCCGTCGCTGCGCCCTGGAGCGGTCGATTTTGCCACCACCAACGCCCACAACGGGCACCGCCCGAGACATGCGCCCCCCAGTCCCCACGCCGCGCTTGGGCCGGTGCCCCCTGCCCAACGCGATGCAAGAGATGAGAGAGTGCGGGCCTCCGACTGCTGTAACGCGGGAGAGCCTCATGAGTGTGGTGCTGGGCTTGCAGCGAACCAGGCGCGTCGTGTGCGTGCCCCCGAAACCGCGCCGCCCTCTCCCCCTTCTTCCCCTTCCTTCCCTCATCATCACTCCTCCTCCTCCTCTTCCACCACCAGCGTGCGGTCGCCCATGCCCGGCGACGCGGGCGCGACGCAGGTCAGGGCGAGCGAGTCGTCGGGGTCGGTCGACAGGCGGCGGCGCGCGCCGTCGCCGGCGCGCCGGCCAAAGCAGGACGCCAGCCAGGAGGAGCGGCGAACGGCGGGCGCAGGGGCGGGCGCGCGCCCGCCGCGCGCCCCCGTCCCACTCTCGACCACTTTCAGGCGCGCCTGAAGCTCGCGGCACGCGGCCTTGACCCGCTCAATCTCCTTGACCGCCGCCTTGCGCGCCCGGGTCTCGGTCGCCAGCGCGGCGTGCACCTCGCGCACGCGCGCCTCGCGAGTGGCCAGCTTTTGGACGGCTTCGGGCGAAAACGCGGCCGACGCGTGCGACACGTAGCCGTGCAGCATGCGCAGGCCGGCTTCCGCGGCCACCAGGCGGCCATCAACCGCGGTCACCGTCTCCGTGATGGTCCCCGTTTCGGCGCGCAGGCGGGTGAGCTCGCCGCCGACGCCGCGCGCAAAGTTTTGGGCGGCCGCGTCCCACCCCTCGCCGCGCGTGACGCGCTCCTCCAGGCCGTCGATGCGGGAGACGAGGGGGGCGATGGTGTCGTGGTCGCCGGTGAAGGCGGTGGTGGTGGTCGCGACCGCGCCGCGCGAGAGCCAGCGCGAGCGGCGCGACGACGGCTTGCCGCCCGCGTCGCTCGTCGCGCCCTCGCCCCCGCTCGTCTCCCCGCCCGCCGCGGTCGCCGCGTCCGCCGCTTTGCGCCGGGACGCCGACTTGGCGACGGCGAGCGCCTCGCGCACGGACGCGGCGAGGTCGTCCACTTTGGCTGCGGCCGCCGCCGCGCGCTCGCGCGCCGTGTCGCCCGCCGCGCGCGCGGCCGCCATTGCGGCCGCCGCGTCCGCGCGCGCCGCGTCCAGGGCGGTTTGGGTAGCCACCCGGTCGGCGTCGGTGGCGTCGGCAAAGGTGGTGACCTTGGCGGCGAGCGCGGCGACCGCCGCGCCGACGCCCTCGACGCGGCGCTCGGTGACCGCCAGTCTCGCTTCCGCCGCCGCCGCCGCCGCGTCGCGCGCTTCCGCATCGGCCGCGTCGGCCGCGTAGCGGGCGGCCAGCAGGCGGGCGACCTTGCTCTCGAGGCCGACGAGTCGCGAGTCGGCCTCGGCGGCCGCCGCGCTCGCGGCGGCCGCCGCGCTCGCAGGGGGGGCGCGCGCCGGCGGGCAGGCATCATCGTCCTCCACCTTGTGCGCAAACGGGCCGTCGTAGCACATGGACGGCGCGGCGTCGGTGCGCGCCGAGGGGGGGGGGCGCGGCGAGCCGACGGCCGACCCGCCCGCCGCCGCCGGCGTGACCGCGCCCGACGCGCACGCCCGAATGGGAATCGTGCTCACCGGCAGGCACCCCGGCTTGGGCGCGAGGAGCATGGCAAAGAGGACCGCGTTGCGCGTGCCGCGGCACGGCACGCAGTCGGCGGGCGTGCGCCCCTCGCGATCGGCCACCGACCGGCGCGCGCCCGCCGCGAGGAGCTCGCGTGCCGCGTCGAACGCCGCGGCCGCCGCGGCGGCGTGCAGGGGGGTCGCGCCGCGCGCGTTGCGCACGCGCGCCGCGTCTTTGCGCGCGCCCGCGACGAGCTCGGCCACGATGTCGGCCCTGTCCGCCGCCGCCGCCACATGGAGCGCCGTGTTGCCTTCATCGTCCTGCGCGTCGATGGCGGCCGGCACGCGGGCGGCCAGCAGCGCGCGGACGACGTCGAGGTGGCCCGCCGCGGCGGCGGCGTGCAGCGCGGTCGCGCCCGTCGCGCCGTCGCGCAGGGCGGACGCCGCGGGATTGGCGGCCAGCACGCGCTTGACGACGTCGACGTGGCCGGCGGCGACCTCGGAAAAGAGGGTCGGCACGTGCTGCGCCGACGAGCGGGGGGCGCGGACCATGGTGTGCGTGGCTGTTGAATGGGTCAGGAGTGTTAGTTTGGGATGCAGGGCCATCGGCAGGGACGCCGCCGGGGGCGCGCGAGGGCTCCAAAAGGAGCCCTCGCGGGGGGGCGGAGCAGTGGGCGCCCGCGCTGCGCCGCCGGTAGCGCATTGCCGGAGCCGCGCCCACCCTGGGCATCCGAGTTCACATGAGTCACCACGCGGCGGTCGCGCGGCCGCCGGCGGCGGCGGACGCGGCGGGCGCGGCCTTGGCCTTTCGGGCCACATGCGCTCGCAGCTTATGCCGCGCGCCCGCCTCCCCCGCCCTCGCCGACCTGAAAGAAAAAAGGCTCGCGATTCGACTGGAGCGGCGGCCGTCGCGCCGAGGCAGGCAGGGTGTGTGTGCGGTGGCGGCCGCGAGCCCTTCGCAGAGCGGCGGGCCGTCGCGGTCGCTGTCAATGGCGGCCGCCCGCGCCGCGCTGCTTGGGGCGAGGTGCAGATACCTGCGTGGTGCCGATGGCAAGCCGCCGCTGCCCTCGGCGCAGCGCCGCGAGCCGACGCGCCCGATTCCCCTCCATCTCCACCAGGACGCGGCGCCGCCTGCTGCCATCCATTTTGGCACGCCACCTATCCACCTCACCAGCGAGCGCCTCCCCGGCGCTCGAGGGCGCCGCCCCTCCGATCGCGGCGGTCGCGTCCCTCGTGGACTCGCTCCACACGGGCGCCGGCCTGCCCTGGTGGGCGGCCATTTCGGCGACCGCGTTTGGTGAGGGAGTGAGAGTGTGTGTGGACGGTGGGGTCGAGGGCTTCACTTGCTCTTGGTCGACCCTTGGCCCTCTCCCTCTTTTCTCTGCTAGGCGTGCGCGCCGCGCTGACCCCCCTCTCCCTGCTGCAAGCGCGTGCCGCGGAGTCTGCAGGCGCTTTGTTGGGCGAGGCGCGCGCGAGGGCCGCCACAGCGAGTCGGGAGGGCGACGGCGACGCGCGCGCGCCGACCGCCGCCGAGCTCGCGCGCGCGGTGCACGCTCTCGCCCGCGACAAGGGCGTCATCCACCCGGCCTGGGTGCTGGCCGCGCCGTTGGTGCAGGTGTGAAGGGTGTGTGCGTCGTGCGGCGGGCTGGCGTCGGCGGTCGGTGCCGGCCACCAACCAAACACACTCCTCTCTCTCTTCTTTAGATCCCCGTGTTTGCCACTTTCGTCCTGGGCGTGCGCGCCATGGCAGTGGCCGACTGGCCCGGCCTCGCGACCGGCGGCCCTCCCTGGGTGGCCGACCTGACCGCGCGCGCGGTCGACACCGCGGCCGGCACCGCGCCGCTGGGCCTCGCCGGCGGCATCCTGCCCGCCGCCATCGTAGGCCTCACACTTGTCACCGCGGCTGCCGGCCCCGGCCGCGCCGCGGCCGCCGCCGCGGGCACGCCCGCGGGCGCGACCGCGTCGCTCGTCCGGCTCGCGGTCGAGTGGTGCGCCGTGCCGGCCGCGGTGGGCGCCCTACTGCTGCCCCAGGGAGCAGCGCTGTACTGGGCGGCGTCTTCATTGGCGGCGCTGGCGCAGGGCGCGGTGGTGCGGCGGTGGGTCGGGGTCAAGGCGACTCCGCCGCCCTCCTCCCCTTCCCCCCACCTCGCCGCCGCCGCCCGCGCCCGCGCCGCCGGCGATGTGCCCGCCGCCATTGCGGCCGCGGTAGCCGCCACCGCGGCCCGCCCGGGGGACGCGCGCGCGTGGTATGCGTTGGGGCAGTTGCGCGCGGGTGTCCGCGAGTGGGGCGCGGCGGGCGCCGCCTACGCCCGGTGCGCCGAGCTGGAGGCCAACCCGGGTCTGCTGGCGCGCGCCCGGTTTGGCGAGGGCGTGGCGGCGAGCATGGCGGGCGAGAGGGAGGCGGCGGTCGAGTGCTTTGGCGCGGCGGCGGACGCTGCCGAGACGGCCGCCGGCGGCCTCCCCGCCGCGGCCGCCGCGGCCGCCGCCGCGCGTACGGCTAAAACACCGCCCCCTCCCGCGGTCGCCACCCTGGCCCGCGCCCGGCTCGCGCGCGCGGCCGCGCTGGCGGACGCGGGCGACGCGGCCGCCGCGCTGCCGGACGCGCGCGCGGCGGCGGCTCTCGACCCGGGCGCGGCGGCGTACGTGGCTGAGTTGGTGCGAGCGAGTGAGGGGAAAGTGTAGCAGAAGCGTGGGCGGCTTGGCAGCGGCGGCGCGACCTCCCTTCTCACTCTGCGCGGGCGGCGCGCCGGCACGCCGCCATGCCGCCCCAATCACCCCCCTTTTCTCGCTCTGTCGACGTTGACGGCGCCCAGCTAGAAGGCGGTGGCCAAATCCTGCGCAACGCGGCCGCGCTGGCGGCGTGCACGGGGGTCGGCCGCCTTGCTGTGCACGCGGTGCGCGCGGGGCGCGCCCCAAAGCCCGGCCTGCGCCCCCAGCACCTGGCCGGGCTGAAGGCGGTGGCCGAGTTGTCGAGTGGGGAGCTCGAAGGAGGCTCCGTGGGGTCGTCCGAGGTCGAGCTGCGCCCGCGCCGCGTCGTCGCCGGCGCGCACACCGTCGACTGCGGCACCGCGGGCTCGGTCGCCCTGCTCGCCCAGGCGTGTCTGCCGCTGCTGCTGCTGGCGGGACCGAGCGCGGACGGTTCCTCTCTCTCGCGCTTGGACCTGGGCGGCGGCACCGACGCCGCCGCCGCGCCGCCCGCCAGCTACGTGTCCGCCGTCCTGCTGCCGACGCTGCGGCGGTTGTTTGGTGTGGAGGTTGATTTGGACATCACCCGCCGCGGCTTCTTCCCAAAGGGTGGGGGCAGGGTGTCTCTGGTCGCGCGCGCGCTCGCGCCCGGTGCGGCGCTGCCCTCGTTCACCCTCACCCGCCCCCTGGACGACCCCGTCGCCACCGTGACCGTGACCGCGTTTCACGCGGGGCGCCTGCCCGCGGCGGCGGCGGCCGCGGCCGCCGACGCGGCCGCGGGCGCGCTGCGCGCGGCGCTCGGGGAAGGCGTTGCCGTCGACGTCTCCGTCTCCACCCTCCCGCCCTCTGCCGCCATTGGCGACGGGGGCGGCGTGCAAGCCCTGGCCGTGACGGCCGCGGGCGTCACCATGGCGGCGAGCGAGCCGCTTGCCTGCAAGGGCGGCGCGCCCGCCGCGGCCGCGGTCGGCGCGGCCGCCGGCCGCGACCTGGCGGCTGATTTGGCGATACCTGGCGCGGCCACCGACCGCCACCTGCAAGACCAGCTCATCGTCTTTGCCGCCCTGGCCGGCGGCGAGAGTCGCTTCACACTCGGCGAGCCCACCCTGCACACGCGCACCGCGGCCGCCATCGCGGGTCAGGTGGCGGGGGCGGCAGTAGAATTCGAGGCGCCCGCGGCCGCGGGCGGGTGCTGGACGGTGGTGGTGCGCGGCGTCGGCGCACGCGCGGGGGGTGTCGGCGAGTGATGCGGCGCCCCTTCCTCCCCTCCCTGCCTCTGTGCGGCCGGACAGTGCTGCATTGCTACAAACGGCGGCCGCGTGCGGAAGCACAGTGTCTCTCCCCACCCCTCTCCTCCGCCCGCGCTCAATTTTTGGTTTTTGTCTCGACGGGCCGAGCTCCGGGCGCCCTCGCGGCGCGCACGCGCGCGCGCCGGGAGCGGCTCTCTTGGTGCGTGGTGGGGCACGCGCAGCGCAGGGGAGCGGGTGCTGCCGCGCGAGTCCCTCCAGAGTCGGTCCCGGCGCGCGGCGGCGGCGCGGTGGGGCGCCCGTCGTAGCCGAGTTGGGGTATGTGTGGCGGGCGGGGGAGGGGGGCGGAGGGGGTGGCGGCGGCGCGCGCGCTCACGCGGCGGGCGGCCACCCCGCGAGCGCGCCGCCCTCCCACAGAGCCTTGACCGGCGCCCCCGCCGCCGCGCGCTCAAGCGCGGGCGCGGCCGCCGCCCGCACGCGGGCGGCGACGGCGTCGATGGTGCCGTCGGCGTCGACGCGTGCCCACTCGCAGCCGCCCGCGCGGTCGGCGCGCATGCCATCAAGCATGCCCGCTACCGTCGCCAGCATGCCCGCTTCCTCGTACCGCTCCTCGCCAAACCCGCCGCGCTGGGCGGCGGCCGCGGGGTCGAGCGTGAGGTGGAGGACGGCGTCCGGCGCGGGGAGCCCCGCGTCCGGCGCCGCGCACCAGGCCGCGCCGAGCCCCGGCGCGCCCTTGGCCGCGGTGAACGCCACCCCGGAGAACGCGTAGCGGTCGACGACGAGCGTGGTGCCGGCGGCCAGGGCGGAGAGCAGCGCCGCGCGCTTCTCCCAGCGGTTTGCAGAAAACAGGAGGTGGATCGCGCCGTCGTCGAGGGCCGCCCCCGACCGCAGGTACGCGTCGATGACCGCGCCGGACGACGTGGTGCGGTCGGGGAAGCGCCACATCTCGGCGGGGACCTGAGAGGAGGAGGGTCGGCGCGGCGCCCGGGTGGCAGACGGGGTTTGCGCACGGCCGCGCGCGGGCGCCTCTTCCGGGCCGCTGCGGCCCCCGCTCCGTCCCCACTCGCGCCCGCGAGTGGGCCCTATTGCGATCGCGCCTCCAGGGGGCGACAGGGAGCGCGGCGGCAGCGCACGCGCCGGCCCGGGGGCGCGCGATGGCCGCGCGCGCCCCGGCCCGCCTCTCCGCCTCCCCTCCTCCATCCTCTCTGCGCTCACGCCATCCGCTTTCAGCGCTTCCACCAGCCGCTTGCACTGCGTCGTCTTGCCGCACCGGTCGACGCCTTCGAGCACGATGAACGCGCCGCGCGCGCGCGCGGCCGCTGCGGGGGGCGACGCGGCGGCGGCAGCCACGCTGGCCACGCCGCGAGCCATCATTTCGCCGAGCGCGGGGGGCGTGCGCCCAGGGGCGGAGCCCGTGCCGCAGTGCAGAGGGCGCGGCGGGCGCCGCGACCGCCACATCCGCCGTCTCTCCCGCGACCATGCTCCGCAGCGTCGCGCGCGCGCACCTGCCACCGCCCGCGCTCGCCGCCCGCCCGCCGGCCGCCAACCGCCCCGCTCGCGTCCCGATTGCCGGCTCGCGGCCCGCGCGCCGCCCCGAGGCGGTCGCCACGATGGTGAGATATAGGTGGAGGGGCGTGGGGAGGGGTGGACGGGGTGGTTTGAGGCCCCGATTGGGCACGCGGCGGTGGCGGCCGCCAGCACCAACCCCTTCCCCCCCTCCCCAACCCAGGCCGCGCCCGCCGCGCTCGATCTCTCCGAGCTGACCGCGATCGGCCCTCTGGACGGGTAAGAAGAGAGGGAGAGAGAGGGAGAGTGAGAGAGAGAGAGGGAGAGAGAGAGAGAGGGAGAGGGTCGCGGGGCAACCGACGCCGGCGCGCACCCCGTCTCGTCAGTCGCTACGGCTCCAAACTGGCCGGCCTGCGCGCCTGCATGTCCGAGTATGGTCTCATCAAGGCGCGCGTGCTCGTCGAGGTGCGGTGGCTCCAAGCGCTGGCCGCGGTGCCGGAGGTGGTCGAAGTGCCCCCGTTTTCGGCCGCCGCGACCGCCCTCCTCGACGATTTGGCGACCAATTTCACGGTCGCCGACGCCGCCCGCGTCAAGGAAATCGAGCGCACGACCAACCACGATGTCAAGGCGGTGGAATACGTGATCAAAGAAAAGCTTTCTTCGCTCCCCGAAACCGCCGCCGTCTCCGAGTTTGTCCACTTCGCGTGCACGTCCGAGGACATCAACAACATTGCGCACGCGCTCATGCTGCGCGAGGCAGTCGAGGGGTTGCTGGCGCCGGCGCAGGGCGCGGTCGTCGACGCGGTCGCCGCCCTCGCCACCACGCACGCCGCCGTTCCCATGCTCGCCCGCACCCACGGCCAACCAGCGTCGCCCACGACGCTGGGCAAGGAGATGGCCGTGTTTGCGTACCGGCTGGCGCGCCAGCGCGACGCCGCGCTCGCCGTCCCACTGTGCGCCAAGATGGCGGGCGCCGTCGGCAACTACAACGCGCACCTGGCCGCGTACCCCACGGTCGACTGGGCCGCGGTCGCGTCCCGGTTCGTCACCTCCCTCGGCTTGGCCTGGAACCCGTACGTCACCCAAATCGAGCCGCACGACTACATGGCCGAACTCTTTGCCGCCCTCGCCCGGTTCAACACGGTGCTCATCGATTTCGACCGCGACGTGTGGGGCTACATCTCGCTCGGCTATTTCAAGCAGAGGACGGTGGCGGGGGAAGTCGGGTCCTCGACCATGCCGCACAAGGTCAACCCCATCGACTTTGAGAATTCAGAGGGCAACGCCGGGGTGGCCAACGCGACGCTCGACCACCTCGCGCACAAACTCCCCATCTCGCGCTGGCAGCGGGATTTGACAGACTCGACCGCGCTCCGCAACCTCGGCGTTGGCGTCGGGCACTCTCTCCTCGCGTGCCAATCCGCCCTGCGCGGCATCGGCAAGCTGCAGGTGAATGAAAGGGCGCTCGCGGCCGACCTGGACGGGTGCTGGGAGGTGTTGGCGGAACCGATTCAAACCGTCATGCGGCGGTATGGCGTGTCGGAACCCTACGAGAAGCTCAAGGCCTTCACCCGGGGCCAGGCCGTCACCGCCGAGTCCATGCGCACCTTTGTCGACGGCTTGGCGGGGGACGTGCCCGACGACGTGCGGGCAACGATGCGCACGTGGACGCCGGGCGGCTACGTCGGCAACGCGGCGGCGCAGGCGGCCGCGCTGGCGGACGTCTTGCGCGCCGAGTGAGGCAGAGGAGGGAGGGGCGTGCAACCGCCTGATCACCGCACTGAGCACGGGCGAGGAGGTGGAACAGGGGGGAGAGCGCGCGGGAGGAGGCAGGTCACTGCCGCCGCATTGGCCCACTCTCGCGCGCGGCCGGCCGCCGCCCATTGGGACCCGTTCCCCTCCCGCACGCGCATTCCATGCCCATAACACCAGCCACGCGGCCGCGCGCCGCGCCCGCCGCGCGCCGCCCCCCGCCGCCGGCGCGCCGCCCGCCGCCGCCGGCCGCGCGCCGCGTGCGCGAGGACAGCGACTGGAGGGAGGAGTTGGCCACCCGTAAAGTGCCGCCCGGCACGGGCAAAGGGCTGCCGGGGAAGGAGGGCGGCGGCAAGGAAAATGAAGACTTTCTCTTCGTCCCCGACGACGGCACCCCGTCCGCCGACGCTGTGGAGGACCTGTACAGCCTAGACGGAGGGTGGAGCGTGGAGCTGGTGACCGAGGAGGAGGAGGGCGAGTCGTGGACGGCGGGGCCGGAGTATGACGGCCCGCGCGTTTTGCGCCGCGCGCCCGCGTCGGCCGCCCCGTCGACCCCGTTTGACCCCTTGGCCGACCTGGAGGCCGCCCCCCCAAACACCGCTATGGGCTCCATCCCGCGCCACGTCCTGCGGACCCTGCTCGCGGCCGAGGCCGACGCGGCCGACGCCGCGTCGAAGAACACGGCGACCAACCGGCGCCGCCTGGCGGCCGAGCGCAAGACGCACACACGACTGGTGCTCATTGGCGGGTCTGCCCGGGGCGCCCGGCTGCTCTCCGGGCGCGGCGAGACGACGCGCCCCATGATGGAGAAAGTGCGCGCCGCCCTCTTTGACATGCTCCTCTCCCACTCCGCCGCCGGCACTGGCACCTTCCCCCCGGACTCCACCTGGCTCGACCTCTTTGCCGGCACCGGGTCGGTCGGCCTCGAAGCCCTCTCGCGCGGCGCGGCGGCGTCGCACTTTGTCGAGATGGACCCCTGGGTCGTCGACACCGTGCTCAAGCCCAACATTGCGACCGTGGAAAAGGCGGGGGCACAGGGGCGGGCGACGGTGGTCGCGTCGCGGGCCGAAGATTTCGTCAAATCTTTTTCCGGCGCCCCTTTCGACTACGTCTCGATCTGCCCGCCCTACCTCAAGGTCGACTACCAGCAGCTCCTCGCTGACGTGGCATCCTCGGGCCTCGTGCACGGGCAAAGCGTCGTCGTCGTCGAGTACCCCATTCGCTCCGCGGGCGACGTCCCCCCTTCCCTCGGCCCCTTGGCCCGCGTGCGAGACCGTCGGTACGGGCGCACCAATGTCGTGGTGTACGGGCCGGCGGCCGAGTGAGGGAGTGGGAGGAGAGGGTGGTAGTGCCTTCATTGTTTGTGGTTTGGTTTTTGCAAGCCCCCGTGCTCTCTGACATGCCCTAGGCACCGGCTCGGGCACCGAGTCGGTCAATCTCACTTCCCTGCCTCACGGAGGGGGAATGCGGAAGTAGGCATCGCCCGCGGCGGCGCGCGGCGGCGACGGAGGGGTGGTCGCCGCCTTGTGGGGCCGCGGCCACCACCCCACGCCGCGACCACCGCCGCTCAACAGGCGCATCGATGGCAGCTTGGGCAGGGCGGCCGCCGCGGAGGCCTGCCCGCCCGCCGCGGGCAGCGCAGGCAGCGGCGGCAGCGCGCCCGGCGTCGGCGCCGCCTTGCTGCGCGCCAAAAGAGAGCGCAATCGGGCGGCGACGGGTTGGGGGGGGGGAGGCGCGGGCGCGGCGGGCAGGGCGGGGGGCGGTGCGAGGCCCTCGGGCGCGTCAACGGCCGCCGCCGCCGCGGGCGCCGCCGCCGCCTCGAGCTCACTCGCGAGCGCCGCAGAGGGCACCCGCGGCGTCGGCATCGCCTCGGACGCGGCCGTCGTTCCGCGGCGACTATTGAGCGCGCCGGCGACCGCGCCGGCCGCCGCCCCCGCCAACGCTCCCGCTTTGGCGCCCACCGCCGCGCCCAGGGGGCCGCCCGCCAGGCCGCCCAGGCCGGCGCCGACAAGGGAGGCGGCGCCCACGTTTTTCAGGGTCGCGTGCGAGCGGGCGGTCGAAGGGGGGGACGTGGCGTCGTCTCTGCCGGTCGAGGGTGACGCCGGCGCCGCCATCGCGGGAAGGAGGCGGGCGCGGGCGCCGCCCGTCGCCGGGAAACGGGGTGTGGTGTTTGATGCGGGCGCAGACGCCCGCAGAGCGTCAGCGGCTCCGCGCGCCCCCGGGCCGACCGCAAGGCGATCCGACGCCTTGCGTGCGTCAGATCGACCCCGCATCCATCGACCGGTGTCGAGGCCGCCCTCACCACCCTCCCCCCATGCTCGCCGGCGTGGCGGTCGGCGCGTCCACCGCCTGGCTGGCCGGCCGCTGGTCGGCCAGGCGCAGGCGGAGCGCGCCGCTGGAGGTGAACGAGGCGGCCCCCCCTCCAAACCCTTCCTGGCGCCCCGGCGACCCGTCGCCGCACCCGTTCCCCGGCTCCCCCCGCCTCACGTTCGACCCCGCGGCGACACCCGCGGCGGTGCTGTACCCGCTCCTCATCTCGGCCGTCGTGCCGCGCCCCATCGCGCTCGTGTCGTCGGCCGGCGCCGACGGCGGGCGCAACCTCGCCCCATTCTCCTACTTCGGCCTGGTCGCCCACGACCCGCCCCACGTAGTCATCGGCACCTGCGCCACGAGCGGGCGGGAGAACAGGCAGAAAGACACGCAGCAGAACGTGTTGGAGACCCGGGAGTTTGTCGTCAACGTCGTCTCCGAGTGGATGCTGGAGGCTGCCAACCACACGTGCGGGTTTTATGATCGCGGCGTCGACGAAATGGAGCTCGCCGGTTTGACCCCCGAACCGTCCGAGGCCGTCGCCCCGCCGCGCGTCGCCGAGGCCGCGGTCCAACTCGAGTGCGTCCTTGCCGCCGCCCACCCCGTCCACAACGCGGCTGGCCTCCTCACCACCACTATTCTCATCGGCCGCGTCGTGCGCGTGCACGTCCTGGACGCGGTGACGGACCGCACTGCGACCGGCGCCCCCGTCGTCGCCTTCAACCGCCTTGCCGCCGTATCCCGCCTTGGCGGCGACACGTACGCGCGCGTGACGGAGACGTACGATCTGCCGCGGCCCGGAAAAGAGTGGCAGGCGCGGCGGGCGGGGGCGACGGTGGTGAGTGGGGGAGGGGCGGGCGGCGGCTAGAGCGTCGTCGTGGCGCCGCGGCCCGGCGCTGATTTTCGTGTGTGGGTCGTGGTCTCGCGCCGCGCTCAACAACCAGCCAGTCGCCTGCCTCGGCGGCGGCGGTCGCCAGGGTCGGCTGCGCTTTCGGTTGCCCACCACACACCGCCCCCGCGCCCCGCCCCCCGCCGTCGCCGCCATGGCGACGGCCGGGCGCCCTCCCACCTCCACCCCACCCCCACCACCCTCCGGCCTCGCCCCCGCCGACGTGCACGTCCTCCTGGTGGACGACGACCGCGTGCCGCGCATGGTCGTCGCGTCCATGCTCAAAAAGTGTGGCTACGCAGGTCAGGACGGGGGAAGGTGGTGGGCGGGGTGGCAATGGGGGCGCTGGGGGTGGGGAGGGGCCGGGGAGGGCGCGGCGCGCCACGCGGCCCGCGTGCCTGCGGCCGACGGCGCGGCGCACTCCTCTCTCTCCCGCAGTCACCGAGTGCGAGTCCGGGCTGCAGGCGATCGACCGGCTGCGGTCCGCGCCGGCCGGCACGTTCGGCCTGGTGCTCACGGTAAGGGAGAGAGGCGGGGAGGGGAGAGAGGGCGACTCGCGGCGCGGCGCGACCCACCTCTTTCCTTTCCCTCCCTCCTCTCCCCCTCGCCTTCTTAGGACGTCATGATGCCCGACGTCGACGGCATCGAGCTCCTGCGCCACGTGCGGGCGGAGCCGAGCCTGCACGCGGTGCCGGTCGTCAGTGAGTCCAAAGAGAAAGAGAGGGGCGAGGCCGGCGCGGCGCCCCGCGCCGGCGCGCCAACCCCTCGCTCCCTCCCCCTCTGCAGTGATGTCCGCCAACGAGCACGCCGACACCGTATTTGAATGCATCCAGGGCGGTGCGGAGGACTACCTGCTCAAGCCGGTCGCGCGCAAGGACGTGCAGCACGTGTGGCAGCACGCGTGGCGCCGCCGCGGCGCGGCGGCCGCGTCTGGGCGCGCGGCGCCAGAGGGGGACGTGGACGCCGAGGCGCCCGCCCCCGCCCCCGGCGCGCCCGCGCCGCCGGCCGCAGCCCCTCCGGCGGCGGCGCCGGGCGCGCTGACCGTGGCGGCGTACCTCGAGGCCCGCCCGTCGCCTCCCTCCCCGGCCGCCTCGTTCAAACTGTTCTGCGCCGCCCTCGCCCTCCTGCGCCCCCTGCACGCCGCGGGCGCGGCGTTGGGTGCGGGCATGCGGCCCAGTGCGCTGGTGCTCGGCGCCGGCGGCGCGCTGTCCGCCGTCGCCCCCCCGGCCGGCGGCGTCCCGCCCGACGAGGACGCGGGCTACGCGGCCCCCGAACAACTCTTGGGCGGTCTTTCGGGCCCTCCCGCCGACGTCTACGCGCTGGGCGTCCTCTTCCTGGACCTTGTGTGGCCCGCGGCCGACGCGCGCGCGGCGCGCGGCGCGCGCGCCGCGCTCCGCCACCGCATCCTCCCGCCCGACCTCCTCGCCGCCCGCCCGCGCGAGGCCGCCTTTGTGACAGCGCTGGTGCACCCGGATCCGGCATCCAGGCCGAGCGTGGCCGACATCCTGACGTCGGGGTGGCTGCCGGCGCTGCGCGACGCGGCGGCCGCCGCAGCGGCGGCCGCGCGCGGCGACGCGTGCGCCGACCCTCCGACCTCGCCGTCCACCCACGCCGGCCCGGCCTGCGCGCTCCCGACCCCCCCCGACGGGACCCGGCGCGACCCGGGGCTGTTGCTCGACTTTTTGGGGATGGTGCGCGCGGCGCGCGCGGCCGAAGCGGCGGCGGAAGCGGCGGCCCTGGCGAGCCTGGACGCCGACTCGGCCGAGGTCGAGGCCAGGCTCGTGCAGCTCGAGGGCGATGGACCTGCGCGGGCGGGCAAGCGGCCGCGGTCGTCGGACGACGCAGGTGAGGCGGACGACGACGCCCTCACCCTGCCCGCCGCCCGCGCCGCCGCCCTCCTCGCCTCGCCCGCCGCCGCCGCCGCCGCGGACGCGGCGTGGGAGCGCGTGGCGCCCTGCGCGGCGCCCCTGGAATGCGCCTACATGGCGGCGCGCGGCGGCGGCGGCGCGTCCGCGCGCGTGCCCGCCGCGCTCGCGCCCGCGCCCCGGGAGACCGGCGACGACGCCCTTGCCCTGGCCTCATCGACTCCTGCCACCGGCTCTGACCGCCTGCGCTCGTTCGCCGCCGACCTGGGCGCCGTGGCCCGCCTGGGCGCCCTCCGAGAAGTCGCGCGCCTCACGCTCGCCGCCGCGGGCCCCGCCGCCGCCCCAGACATGGCGTGCGCCCTCGCCGTCGACCGCGACGACGACGCGTTTGCCTGCGCCGGCGTCGGCCGCCGCGTGCGCGTCTTCCGCCTGGGCCCCCTGGCCGACGGCGGCCCCGGCGCGGCGTGCCCCGCGCTCGAGGTCGCGGCCTCGTCCAAACTCGCGTCCCTCGCCTGGAACCCCTACATCAAGCCCCTGCTCCTCGTCGCGGGGTACGACGGCCGGGTGTGCGCGTGGGACACGGTGGCGGCCGCGCCGGCCGCGACGTGCGACGGGACGGATCGCCGCGTCTGGTCGGCGGAATGGTGCACGTCCGACCCCTCCCGCTTTGCCGCGGGCGGCGACGACGGCGTCGTCAGGCTGTGGGACGTCGGGGCGGGGGGCGGGAGCGGCGGGCCGTCGGCGAGCGCGAGGGTCGGCGCCAACGTGACGTCGGTCGCGCCGGGCCCGCGCGGCGCGCCGCACCTCCTCGCCGTCGCCGCCGCCGACTGCCGCGCCTACGTGTTTGACGTGCGCAAGCTGGACGCGCCGTTGGCCTCCCTGGCGGGGCACGGGCGCGCGGTGAGCTACGCGCGGTGGGCGCCGGCCGGCGCGCGCGCGCCGGCGCGCGCGGGGTCGGCGGGCCACCTCGTCACCGCGTCGACCGACGGCAAACTGCTCCGCTGGGACGTGGACGCCGCCCTGGCAACGCCGGCGTCCCCCCCCCCCCCCCTCGCGCACCACCGGGGCCACGCCAACGCGCGCCACTTTGTCGGGCTCGCCGTCGCGCCGCCCGCCGCCGCGGCGGGCGCGGGCGCGGTCGCCACCGGGTCCGAGGACGACGCGGTCTACCTGTACTGCGGCGGCCTGCCGTCGCCGATCGCCCGGCACGCGATGGCGTCGCTGCCGGGCGCGGCCGCGGAGGCGGCGCCGTCGCCGGGCGCGCGCGCGCGCAGGGACCGCGGCGGCCGCTTCGTCTCCGCCCTCGCCTGGACGCGCGCCGGGGGACGGCTGCTGGCCGCCAACTCGGCGGGCGTCGTCAAACTGCTGCAGACGGCGGCGTAGGAGGGATGAGAGAGAGAGAGAGGAGAGGGGGAGACTGATTTGTTCTTCCCCGCCTCTTGCCGCGCAACGCCCACGCAATGCTCTCACGCCTCACAATCGCGCCGCACACCCCCGGCCGGTCGCTCACGCGGCGGGCGCGCCGCCCCCGTTTCCCCCTTCACCCTCTTTCGCCGGCACCACCCGCATCGTCTGCACGTCGGCCACGCCCTTGATCTCGAATTTGCGAAAGTCTTCCCGCGCGGCGGCGTCGGCGTCGATGCGGGCGTCGAGGGCGCGCAGCAGGCGAAACGCGACGAGCGCGGGGGAGGCCGCGGCGGGGGGGGCCGAGCCCGAGCCCGCGGCGCCCGCGTCGGCGACGAGCGGCACACGCAGGTCGGCCTGCGCATACTGCGCGCGCCGGGTCTCGAGCAACGATGCCACGCGCTCGGTCGCCGCCGCGACGTCGGCCCCCGCGTCGGCCAGGAGCGGCCTCGACCCCGCGCCGTCGGCCACCGCGCGCGCGGCCAGCAGCGACGGCGGCCCGTCCAGCCAGGCGACGACGCTGTGGTGCATGAGGCCCCAGTTTTCGCGGCGGGCGGGGGCGCCGCCGCCGGTGGCCACCACAACGGATTTGTAGGGGAGGAGGGCTTGGAGCACCGCCGTCTCCGCCTCCCGAAACGCGGCCTCACCCTCCGTCGCAAACACTTCCGCCACCGGCGCCCCCGCCGCGGCTTCGACGAGGGCGTCGGTGTCGAAAAATTGGTAGCGCAACGCGGCGCCGACGAGCTTGCCCACCGTGCTTTTCCCCGACCCCATCATGCCGATCAAGTAGACTGGGGTGCCGGCCAGCCTGTCGCCCAGGCGGTCGGCGAGGGCGCGGACGGCGTCGGAGAGGGCGTCGTAGTCGGCGGCGAGCACGGCTTCATCCCACTCGTCGGCCTTGGGGGGGGGCTTGCCCCGGCCCTCCTTGTCCTTTTTGCGAGAGGCGGCCGCGGTCACGGTGCGGGCCGGCGGGGGGCGGGCGGCCGGGGCGCGGCTGGTCGAGGGGGCGAGGTGGCCGTCGGCCGTCGGCGGTGGCGGTCGCGGCCAGCGCGCCGGCGACGGCTGCTGACCCCCGCGCGCGCCCACATTGAGCCCGCCAACCGCGCCCCGCCGACCGCCTCCTCCTCACCTGGTCATCGGCGCCCGCACCGGCGGCCGCGGCGCGGCGCGCGCCGCATGCGGCGCGCGCGCGCCCAGGGACGGCCGCATGAACGCTGGCAGCCGCTCGAAACCGATTGGCGGCCCGCAGGCGCGGCGGTTGGGACTGGCGGCCGCGGGCGACTCTGGCCGCGGCCGGCGGCGGCGTTCTCTGCACACCGCGGCCCTCGACCATGGCCAGCGCCCCCACCACGTCCACGCCCGCCGCCCCCTCCACGAGCACGACCCCGTCCTACGGCCGGGACGCGAGCCCAGGCGTTGTCGCCGCGCCGCTCGACGCGACGATTGCGAGAAAGGTAAGGGATGGTGTGGGATGGCTCGGGCGGGCTTGGGAGGGCGTCATTGATAGACCACGATGCGGTGGAGGGCGGGACGGTCGCTGGCGGCGGGACCGCGCCGCGCGCCCCATCACGCCACGCGCCAACGCGCCGCCCGACCCTCATCCCACAGCTCGTCGAAAGTGGCGAACGCGAACGGTGAGAGAGCCAGGGGTGTGGCGAGTGGAGAGGAAACGGAGACGGAGGGGGAGTGTGTGCCAACACCCTCCACCCCTCGTTCTCTCTCCACTCCCAGCGTCAAGCGCCAGCTGGCCGATCGCCTCGAGCAGTGCGGGTGGCGGGACGCGGTCGCGTCCCTGGCCGCGGCCGAGCTGGCCGCGGGCGCGCCCGGCGACGCGCAGACCGCGCCCCAGCTCGCGGCCGCGCTCGCGTCGCGCGCGCGGGCGTCGGTGCCCGACGGCGTGAAGGCCGAGTTTCTGGCGGCGCTGAAAGGGTTGGTCGCGGGTTGATTGAGAGAGAAGGAGACTCATGCGCCCCGCTCTCACTCTCGCCGACGCCGGCGTGCGCGCCGCGGTCGACGGCGCCGACCTCGTCACCCTGGACCCATGCACCCAGGAGCTGATCGTGTGCCGCGGCGGCCGCGCCGAGGCGCACCCGCGCGGCGGCGCGCCCCCCGCACTCGTCGACGCCGGCGACGGCCCGCCGCCGACCGCCGCCGCCGCCTCGCCCGGCGGCCGGTGGCTCGCCCTTGTGCGCGGCGGCAGCGTGCAAATCCTGGACCGGGCGGCGGCGTCGGCCGACGGGTCGCCGACGCGGCCGACCGCGGCCGTGCTCGCGCCGCCGCCGCGCGCTGGGGCGCTGCGCGGCTTCGTCTGGACGGGCCCCGAGACGATTGCGCTGATCGCGGCCGACGGAGCGCATTTGTTCGCGGTGACAGGCGCCGTCGGCGGCGCGCAGGCCGCGGGGCGCGCCAAGGCCGACGTCGTCTGGTGGGCCGCCGGCGCGGGAATCGTCCTTCTCGGCGCGGCCGACGGCTGGGTGCTCCCGTTCGAGTGCTCCCACGGCGCCCCGCGCCGGCTGCCCGCGTTTGCGCCGAAAGAGCTCGCCGAGCGCGGCGCGCGCCCCGCGTCGGCCGCCGTCGTCCGCTGCGGCGGCGACGTGCTCGCCCTCATCGCGCCGCCAGCCGCCGGCGCGGCGGGCGTGTACGCGCTGACGCGCCCTGGCGGCGCGGTGGTGCGCGCAGGGTCGCTGCCGAGGGCAAGTGAGGACGGCAGCGGCGGCGCCGCTCCCCTCCTCACCGCCGTCGGCGGCTTGCTCGTGCGCTACGACCCCGACGCGCCAGGCGCCGCCGTACTGGCTGAAGTCGGCCGCCCGGCCGCCCGCGTCGCAGTCGCCGGCGCCCCGCGCGGCGCGGCCCTGGCCGCCGCGGGCGACGCGTTCGCCGACGCCCTGGCCGGCCGCGTGCTGACCGCCGCGCTCGACCCGCGGTCCGCGGCCGACGCGTTGTGCGGGCCGGGCGGGGGCCGGGTAGGGTTTTTCGCGCGGCGCGCGGGCGCGCGGCTCGCGGGCGCCGCGTGGCGGTCGCTGCTGCGCGCGCCGCCGCCGGTGGGTGCGGCGTTGGCCGACGCCGCTGCCGCCATGGCCGACCCGTCCTGCCCGGGGCGGCTGCCGGTGGCGGCGCTGACCGCGTCGCTGGGCGAGGCAGGGGTGGGTCCGCGAAGGGCGGCCGCGGCCGCGGCCGCCCTCGCCGCCGCGCTCGCCGCGCGCGGCGAGCGGCCGAGGCTAGAACTGGCAGCGTTCGTGGCGCGAGCATGGCCGGACGCGGGGGCGTGTTTGGCGGCGGGCGGGTGGGAGTGACGGGGGCGATACCTCGGCCGCGCGCGCACACGCTCCCCTGGGACGCCCCTTTCCCCATGCCCCGCCCGCGCCTCGATCTGTGACCCGGGCGACCGACACCGTAGCGCCGACGGCGCCCGCGACCGCGCCGCACGGCGCCAGGCCCCAGCCACGCCGGCATGTCCCTTCTGCGCGCCGCCCTCGCCGCCCTGCTGACCCTCGGCATGGCCAGCGGCGATGGAGGGCTGTCGCCAAAAGCACCGGCCGGGGTGACGGCGTCGTTCCCGCCCCCGCCGTGGGCTATTGCCCATCGCGGCGCGGCGGGCCTCCTGCCCGAGCACACGCTCGCCGCCTACGCGCTGGCCGTCGACCAGGTGTGTGGGAGAGGCATGAGAGGCTTTCGAGTGCGGCATTGGGGTCCCGCGACCGCGCGCGAGGGCGCTAGCCTTCGCGCGAGGGCTGCGCCGACCGACGACGTTGCCCCCCCCCTCGTCTTTCCCCCGCCCAGGGCGCCGACTTCATCGAGTGCGACGCCGTCTTCACGGCCGACTGCGCCCTGCTCTGCCGGCACGACGCATCGCTGAGCGTGTCGACGGACGCGGATGAAAGGTTGCCGGCGCGGCGCGCGGCGCTCACCGTCGACGGCCTGCCCTCGACCGGCGTCCACGCCGCGCACGTCACCCTCGCCGAAGCCCGCACCCTGCGCGCGCGCCAGGCGCATCCCGGGCGGTCGACAGGCGAGGACGGGAAGCACGGCCTGGTGACGCTGCGCGAGTTCGCGGCGTTTGCGTCGGCCGCGTCGGCGTCCCGCGGCTCCCCCGTCGGCGTCCACGTCGAGGCCAAGCACCCCGCCTGGCACGCCGCCACCCTGCCCCACTGCGCGCGGGACGCGGCGGCCATGGTGGTGTCGGTCGCGGAGGCGCTGGCGGCGGCGGGGTTTGGGCCCGCGGCGGCGCCGTGGCCATCTGCCCCCGCCTTCCTGCAGTGCTTCGAGCCCGACGCGCTGCGCGCCGCCGCCGCCCGCGCGGGGGGTCTTCTCCCGCCCCTGGTGCAGCTCATCGGGCGGGCGGGCCAAGTGGTGCCGGGGGGGCGGGGGAACCAGACTTTTGCGGCCGTCGCCGACGACCAGGGTCTGACCACCGTCGCCGCCTACGCCGCCGCCATCGGCCCCCCGATGGACGCCCTGTTGGATACAGACATAGGGAAACGCGCCGCCGCCACGAGCCTGGGCGTGCACGCCTACACGCTCCGCGACGACACGGTGCGCGCGCGCTTCTCCGGCGATGCCGCGGCCGAAGCCGCCGCCGCCCTGGCCGCGGGCGCGACCGCGCTCTTTGGCGACCACCCGGCGACCGCGGTCGCCGCGGTGCGGGAGGCGAGAAAGTGTGGAGGGGGTGTCGTGGCGGCCGCGTGAGAGACGAGAAAGAGACTGTGTGTGACCGGAGCGCACTGTTGTTGCAGCCGGGGGCGTGCGTGGTGTGGGGGTGGTAGTGTGGGTGGGCCTTCTCCAAACAGGGTGGTCGGCGGGCGAGAAAAAAAAAGGGGGGGCCGCCGAAAAACGTGCGCCCTAGAGCGACACCGACAGCCGCCCGCCTGCCGCGCCATCATCATCCGCCCGGCGCAGCAGCAGCAGCTTGCCCGCCAGCTTGGCCGCGCGCGCCGGCTTTGGCGGCGCGACAACCGCGCGCGGCGACCGCGGCGCGTCGCCGCCGTCGTCCGACGCGCGCCCGCGCTCGGCCAGGGCGGCGGGGGTGAGGGCGTACAGGTGGGCGCGCGCCTTTGGGGCGCCGGCAACGTAGTGGCCCGGCGGCAACTCTCTCCACAGGCCGCCGCGCCAACCAGAGGCGTCGGCGGCCGCGGGGTCGGAGCAAAAGCCCGCGCCAGCCGCTTCGCCGTCGGCCATCCACAGGGGATGCGCGCCGTCGGCCGAGCGGGCCGAGAGGACGGCGCGGCGCGCGCCGTCGTACGCGACGAGCGCGAACGACCCTTGTAGCTCGGTGAGCAGGCCCAGCAGGCCGTCCAGGGGGGTCGCCTGGAGGCAGTGGAGCAGGATTTGGGGCGCGAGCGCGTCGACCGCCCCCGCGCAAACTGCGGCCGTCAGGTCCGCCCACGCGACGCCCTCGGCCACCGTCAGGCGCTCCATCAGTTCGTCCAGGTTGACGATGCGGCCGAGGACGGCGCAGCACGAGTCGGGCGTGGTGTGGACGAGGGCGCCGGGGCCGGGACGCGCGGCGACCCACGCGCCGCACGGAAACTTGAGGCCCCGCTCGCCGGCGCCGTCGCGCGGCGCGTCGGTCGAGGTCGTGTCGAGGACGGGCGGGCAGATGCCGTCCAGGGAGTTGGAGCTGGGGAGAGGGGGCGAGGGCAATCGATTGCGGTCCCGCGCCTGCCCCGCAGGCCGCGCGCGCGGCAATAGCGCCGCACGCGCGCGAGAAGTGGCCCTCGAACCGCCGTTGCAGGGCGGTCCGAGGGCCGGGCGGGGCCGGCGCCGCGCGCGCGCGGCGTGTCAAACGCCGATGCCGCCCCTCACCGGGACGACCCGCCCGACAGCCAGCGCGTCAGCGCATTGCGCCGGGGCGGCAGGGAGGCGACGAAAAAGGCGGGGGAGGGCGGGTCCATGCGCGGGGGGTGGGGGGAGAGTGGCGCGGGCGCGCACGTCAAAGCGTGCGCGACCACTATATGAGGCTCCGCCTCCTAATTCACTACCAGGGGGAGTCAACGGCTGATTTTACAGCCCCGCTACAGACGCCCTCACTCACCGCACCACGCCCGGCGTCCGCCCCGCGTCCCGCCCATCATACTCGCCGTCGACCGGCAGCCCCGCCGCCGCCCAGGCGAGCAGCCCGCCGTCGACGTGGCCCACCCCCCCCACGCCCTTCCCCCCCTCGAGCAACTTGAACGCGGCCTGCAGCGAGCGCGACGATTTGCCGGTCGCAAATGTGACGGTCGGCGAGAGCGTGCCGCCCGTCTCGCACAGGGTAAACACTGTTTTGCCGCCCGCGCCCGCCGTCGCAAGCACCGCCTCCACGTCGGCCGCAAACGTCGGGCACATCTCGATGGGGGAGACGCCCATGGACGCGAGCAGGGCGGCTTTGAGGAGCATGGAGACGCTGGGGAGCGGAGAGGGAGTCGGCCGCCGCCCTCTCCCCCCCCCCACCACCACGCCCATCGCCCTCCCTCGCTCGCACCTGGGCCTGGAAAAGTCGGGCGCGTCGTAGAGCGCGACCGCGAGCGCGCCGGCCGGCGTCGCGGCGGACGACTTTTTCCGGGGCCGCACGTCCAGCACGACCGCTTTGCCCGCGGCCACGGCGGCGGCGACTTCGGCGGGCGGTGTGGACGAGAGGCCGGCGCGGGTCAAATAAGCTTGGACGGAGTCCCAATTAGGCATGGACGCCCCGCCCGCGGCCGCGGCGGCGACGGGCGCGCGCCTGGGCGCGGCGCCGGGGCGGCGGCCGACCACGAGGGCGCGGCCGCGCGGAGCGACGGCGGGGGTCATCGGCGGGCGATTGGGGATAAGAGCCATGGCGAGAGTGGGGTGCCGACGCCGGCCCGGCCCCCCTCCTTCTCCATCAACGATCCTGCCACCCGCTCATGACCTCGTTGTCCAGTACGCGCAGCGTCCACTGATGTTGGTGGGAGGTGGTGGTGCGGGGTCGGAAAAAGGGCTGGCCTTGACCTTGGCCCCTCTCTCCCTCTCCCCTTCTCTCACCATGTCGATCAACAGTTCGTGCTTGACCTGCAGCAGCGCCAGCCGGCCCCCCGCGTCCGCGGCCGCGCCTTCCGCCGCCGCCGCGCGGTGCGCCGCCGCGTCTGCCGCGGAACGAGCGGCAGCCAGCGCGTCGTGCTTGGAGGCGCCGCCGCCGCCCAGCTTGGAGAAGAGGCGCCACGGCTTTGTGCCGCGAGCGTCGCCGGAGTCGGCCTAGGGGGAGGAGGGGAAGGCGGGTCAACCCTGGCGCGCCGCTGCACCCTCTCCCCTCCTGTCCCCTCTCCCCTCTGTTCACCGGCTCCCAGCTGCACGCGTGCGTCAGCTCGACCGGGTACTCCATGGCGGGGTCGTGCCTGCAGGGTTGGGAGGCGGGCAGGCGGCGGTCGACGCGCGCGGTCAACCGCGCGGCGCGCGGCCCGCTCGGACGCCTTCCAGAGGCGTGCCCGCCGCGGTGCACCTGTAAGCCATGAAGAGCGGTTCGGAGAGGGCGCGGGGGGCGGCCGGGGGAGCGGGAGAGACTCTGGCGCTGCGCGCGCCGCGCGCTGCCAGACACTCCGTGCTCTGTGTTCGTTCTACATGTGCCACTCGTGCGCCCATCATCGACCCCACCTTCCACCCCCTTCATCACCCGCCGCCGTCGGCCGGCACGCGCGCGCCGCCGCCTTTCCACGGCACCGCGTTGGCGACCACCGCCGCCGCCCGCCCCATGCCGACGCGGGCGCGGGCGCGCGTCGCGGCCAGGGTGGCGGCGAGGCCGCCCGAGTAGGCGGCGGCGGCGAGGGCGACGGAGGCGGCGCCGAGAGAGCCGGCGGCGGCGGCGACCGCGGCAGCCGCGACCGCGGCCGGCGACGCCCGCGGCGAGAGCGCGACCAGGGCGATGACCATGGACGCATGCGTCGACGCCAGCGCACCCGCCGCTGCCGCCGGCGGCCACGCGGCGGCGAGCGCGGCGCCGGGCGACCGACCGGCGCGCGCGGCGGCGGCCGCCAGCGCGAGCAGGGCGTCGCCCAGGGCGGCCCGTGCGGCCAGGGTGGCCATGGGCAGCGCCAGCATGGCCGCGAGCGTCTCGGCGTGGGCCGGCAGCGACACGCCGGCCGCCGCGACGGCCGCCGCGGCGGCGACCGCGCCAGCCGCGTGCCCCACCACACCCGCGGCCGCCGCCGCCGTCGCACGCGCCAGCGTAATGCGCCCCTCCGCCAGGGCGGCGGCCGCGGCGTGCGCCGCGGCGGGCGCGGGGTCGGCGCCCGCCCAGGCCGCAAGGGCGACGCCTGCGGGCACGCCCACGAACCGGGCCCAGCCCCAGCTGCCGCCATCAAGCGCCAGGCAAGCCGCCACGGCCAGCGTGACGGCCGCGCCGCCGGCGAACGAGCGTGTGAGCGTGGAGAGAGGTGGGAAAGTGCCCGCGGTCGCAGCTTGCAGGTGCACGCCGCCCGCGTCCGGGTAGAACGCGACAGGCAGCGCGGTGCTGGCGCCGGGGGCGCCGCCCCCGGAAAAGTAGAGGACGGAGGACGGCGCGTCGGGGGCGGACGACGCGGTGGCGATGGCTGCGCGCCGCCGTGCAGGGCGGGCGGCGCGCCGGAGACCCCTGCCGCCCGCGGCAGGGATCGGTGGGAGGCGCGGACGCGCTCTCAAGGTCAGAGCCATGGCCGCGGTCGCCGGCAGAGGACTGGGGCACACCTGCCGCGCCCGCAATCGCTCCGCCTTGTTCTCTCTGTCGCCAGGGTTGCAGCCCGTGCCGGCCGCGCCCCCAAATCACCCCCCCACACCCCACGCCCATTCTTTTAATAGAACGACCCCTCGCTGATCTCTTTGTCGATCGCCGCAGCGGTCTTCGGGTCGGCCGCGAGCGCGTCGTCCACGGTGGCGCGCGACAGGGCGGCGATCTCGGCCGCAACGGCCGCAATCTCCTTGGTCAGCTCAGCGGAGCGGGCGGTCGACGCGGCCTCGAGTTTGGCCGCCGACTCGAGGATGGGGGCAAACCGCTCCTTGACCGCCGCGACGCTGGCAGCGGGGTCGAGAGTCGGGAGTTTGAGCTCCGAGTAGGCTTGTTTCAACACCGCCAGCACCGCAGGGTCGACCGAGGCCGCCGCGGCGGCAAAGTTGGGCGAACCGCCGCGGCCCCCGCGCGCCGACAGCTTGTCCGCCGCTTCCGCCAGCGTGTGACGCAGCGAGGCTAGCTCGCGCTTGCCGTCGTCGGTCGTGATCAGGGACGCGAGCTTGTCCCAGTCGGGGGCCGACGACGCGGCGGCGGGGGGGGCGGCGTCGGCAAAGGCGCGCGCCGCGAGGAGCTGGGGCGGGAGGCGGGGTGTGAGAGGTGAGCGTGAGGTGTGTAAAGGGCGGCAACCGCCGTCGCGGGCCGCCCCACCGCGCGAGGGCGGCTCGCGCGGGCAATTCGCACGCCGCGCCCGCGGGCGGCCGCGGCCGCGGCCCCACTCCCGCCCAGCACACGCGGTGTGCTATGCGTCGGCCTCGGGCGTGGCGCAGAGCCGCGCCGGCGCCGCGGCGCGCCGTGCTGCGGCGCGCGCAATCAGCGCGTCGCGCCCACTCTCCTCTCCACACCTGGCGCTTGCTCGCGGCGGCGAGCACGGCGCGGGTGAGCATGGTGAGGCGGGCAGCAGCGAGACCCGACCGCCGAAGAGTGAGTCGGGGCCGCGGCGGCGGGCGACCCCAACTCTCTCTCTCTCTCTCTCTCTCTCTCTCTCTCGCCAACGCCTCTTGATGACACACCGCTCCACCCCTCTTCTCTTACGCCAGCGCCCGGCTCAACCGGTCCAAAGCGGCCCGCTGGGGCGAGGCAGGCTGGATTTCGCCGCTCAGGCCAGGGGGCGTCGGCCAGGGGAGCGGGCCCGCGGGCGGCGGCTTGGCCGGCGCTGGCGCGAGCGAGACAGTCACGGACGCCGTGGGCGCGGCAGGAGGCGCGGGAGGCGGCGGCGAGCGCCGCGGCGCCCCGGCGTCGTCCCCCCCTCCGCCGCTCGCGCGCCGCGCCCAGCGCGCCAGGCTGGCCAGCGGGCTCGGCGCGGTCGCCTCTTGGCCGTCCACCACGGCCGGGCTGGCCTCGCGTCGTGGCGCGGCCGCCGCGCGCACGCGCGCGGCGAGCGCTGCGGCGAGCGCGGGCGCGAGCCCCGGCCCCGACGCAGCCGCCAGCCGCGCCAGCCGCCCGTCGCTCAAGAGCTCGGGCAGGCGGTCAACGGCCGCCGCCGCGGCAGCAGCCAGCAGCGGGTCGGCGTCGGCGCGGCGCGACCCCGCTGCCGCGCGCGCCGCGGCCGCGACGCCCTCGTCCGTCGCCAGCGCCGGCCCCGCCGCTGCCACGCACGCGGCAGCCAGCGATGGCGCTTGCAGGGCGAGCGCCAGGCGGTGCAGGTCGACCGCGTCGGCCGCGGCCGGCTTTGGCAGCGGCACGCCGCCCGCGCGCGCCGCCGCGTGCGCCGCCACCGCGGGGAACAGCGCCCCGGCCCGCTCCTCGCCCAGGCCCGCATCGGGAAGAATGATGGCGGCCGAGTAAGGGTGACGCAGGGAGGCCAGGGTGGCGGCGACGGCGGCGGAAATGAGCGCGACCGCGCGGCCGTCGGCGGTGTGCCGGGCCGCGCCCGACACAAACACGACGTCGCCCGGGGGGGGGAGGGAGGACGAAGAGGTGGTGGCGTCGTCGTCGTCGCCCAGGGGCGGCGACGGCGCGGGCGGCGTCGCGGCGACGAGCGCGCGCAGCGCGTCGCTCGCGGGGCCACCGCCGCCTCCATCCGCGCTCTCGCGCACCGCCTCGCCGACCACCGCGTTCAGTGCCCCCCTCCTCAACAGCGCGGGCGCGACCGGGGGCGCGACCGGCAGCAACGCCACCGCCGCGAGCGCGGCCCCCCCGGCGTCGCCCGCGTTGGCCAGCGCGGCCGCGCCGGCCGCGCCCGCCGCGGCGGCCACGATGGACGCCTCCACAGCGCCGCCCAGCGCGAGCGCGGCGGGGACGCAGCGCGCGGCGGCGAGCAGGGCGAGGCCAGCGGCGTCGTTGGCGCCGTCGCGCGGGAGCAGCAGGAGGACCGCGGGGGCGCAGCCGGCGGCGACCGCGGCAGCGGCGTGCCGGGGAGTCGCGATCGCGCGCGCGGCGGCGGCGAGAGGGGGCGATGCGGCGGCGAGGCCGGCGAGCACGGTCGCCGCGCGCACCGCGAGCCCCTGGGACCCGCCAGCGATGGCGTCCAGCAGCGCCGCCACCCCGCCGGCCGCTGCAATCGCGGCCGCCGTCGCCCTCCCGTCGCCGCCGGCCAGCGCGGCTTCCAGCACGTCGAGCGACGCCGACGCGGCGAGCGGGTGCGCGCCGCGCGCCGTGGCGCCCGCGACCAGCAGCTCCACCAGGGTGGGCGCCGCGGGCAGGCAGGCACGGGCGGCCAGGCGGGAGGAGGAGGACGCGGCGGCAAGCAGGGAGGCGAGGTCGGCGGCGCGCTCGGGGTCGAGGCCGGCGGCGCGGCGCAGCAAAGCCACCGCCGCGTGCACGCCGCCCGCGGCCACGAATTCGGTGGCACCATCGCCGCCGGTGACGAGGGCAGCGGCGCAGATGATGGCGGATGGTGGAGGCGAGGGGGCGCGTCGGGACGCCGCGGCGTCGAGCAAGGCGGCCAGCGCCGGCAACGCCCCCGCCGCCCGCGCCGCCGCCCTGGCCGTGGGCGACCCTCGCGTCAGCGCATCGAGCGCGTCGCACGCGGCCGAGACGCAGGCCGGCGGCAGGCGGGCGCCGCGCGCGCCGCGCGCGCCGTCGGCCGCCGCGACAAGGGGGGGGAGGCCGCCCGCGGCCACGAAAGCCGCTTGGACGGCAGACCAGAGCGGCAAACCTACGCAGTGGCCCACGCGGGGGCGGGCGAGGTCGGCGAGCGCGCGCAGGGCGCGCGGGGCGTGCTCCGACTGCAAGATGGGGGGAAGGGGGGGGTTAAGCGCGTGGGCCGGCGCGCCCGCGCCCGCGCCCGACGCCGGACATGGCGGTCCCTTGCACGCTCCCTCGGGCGGGCCGGCCGCCTGGCGCGGCCGGCCCTGCGATGGCCGCGCCGCGCAGCGCGCCGTCCGCCCCCGCCCTTCCTCCCCGCCTCTCTCACGCTCAAGTCGGCCACCAGCTGGGCCGCCAGGGCGGCGGCGCCGGTGGACATGGCGGCGGCGTCGGGGCGCCCCATCGTCGGGGGCGGGCGGGCTCGAAGTGAGAGAGCGGGCGGCCGACCGCGGCCCGCCACTCCGATGGCCGCCGCCCTCGGCGCGGGCGCCGCCCCGCGGGCAGCCCGCGGCCACCGCCGGCCGCGCGCGCGGCCGGCGCGGCCGCACCGCCTCCCAACCGCCGGCCGGCCCGCCGCCGCCGCGGCGCCCGGCGACGCCTGGCCCTCGACCCCGGACCGCCGAGCGCTGTGGCTGGCGGCGGCCAAGCCGCCGATGTATGCAGTGGCGCTCGCCCCTGTCGCGGTCGGCGGCGCGGCGGCGGCCGCCGCCACCGGTGCGTGGGCCGCCACCACCCTGCTCCAAGCCGCCGCCGGCGCCGCCCTCGTCATCCTGTGGCTCAACCTGGCCAACGACGCGTTCGACGCGGGCACCGGCGTCGACGCGCGCGGGGGGAAGCCCGAGTCGGTCGTCGCGCTCACGGGGGGGGACCCGCGGCCCGTGCACGCCGCCTCCCTGGTCGCGCTGGCCGCCGGGAGCTGGCTGCTCTCGCGCGCTTTGGGCGCGTGCGCGGGGCGCGCGCCGCGCGCGCTCCTCGCGGCCGCCGTCGCGTTGGGGTACGCGTACCAGTCCCCCCCCTTTCGCCTCTCCTACCGCGGCCTAGGCGAACCGCTCGCGTTTGCCGCGTTTGGGCCGCTGGCGACGCCCGCCTTTTTCCTGGCGGCGGCGGCGGCGGCGGGTGCGCCGACCGCGGTGGCGACGCCCGCCCTCGCCGCCGCGTCCTGCGTCGTGGGCGCGACCACAGCCACCATCCTGCTCTCCTCCCACTTTCACCAGGCCGCCGGCGACGCGGCCGCCGGCAAGCGGTCGCCCGTGGTGCGCCTCGGCGGCGCGCGCGCGGCGGCCGCGCTGGGGGCGGCGATCCTGGCCACGCACGCCGGCGTCCTGGCGGCCGTCGCGGTGGGCGCCCTACCGCCCGCCTGTGCGCCGGCGTCTTTGTTGGCGGCGCCCGCGGGCAGAAAACTCGCTGGCCGCGCCGCGGCCGAGCACGGCGCCCCGGCGCTCGTCCGCACGCTCAAGGTCGACGCGCTCGCGTGGCACGCCCTCATGGCGGTCTCCATGGTCGTCGGTCTCGCGTGGGGCGTGTGAGGGAGGGAGAGGCGGGCGTGTCGGTGT
>Ga0315287_10000403_pt1 | contig 37509 bp, 23 predicted proteins | sample YL17G11_0_MG_FD_205037 | JGI IMG/M metagenome (GOLD analysis project Ga0315287, IMG submission 205037) | Sediment microbial communities from Yellowstone Lake, YNP, Wyoming, USA - YL17G11_0 | ecosystem: Environmental > Aquatic > Freshwater > Lake > Sediment | place: USA: Wyoming | collected...
TTCACCGACTGCCTGCTCGAACTCAGCCTCCAGTGCCACCAGCGCCGGCTCCGCCTGTTCCAGCCGCGCGATATCCACCAGGCGGCCGGAGACAGCCGGGGCCTTGGTACGCCGCGCGGCGTAGACAAGGTTGCGGATGCAGTCGGCGTGGCAGACGCAATCGTTGTTCACCAGCACGAAGTAGTCGCCATGGACCAGCGTCAGGCCCCAGTTCACGCCTCCCGAAAAGCCGTGGTTATGCTCCAGACGAAGAACATGCAGCTCCGGAAACTCCATCGCCAGCAACTGCGCTTCGTCCACCGCACTGCCGTTGTCGACGAGAATCAGCTCCAGCGGCTCGTAGCTCTGCTCGGTCAGCGAGGCGACGCAGGCACGGGACAGCGCCAGCCCGTTGTAGTTGAGGATGACCACCGAAACCAGCGGGAATTGGCCCGCCGTGGCGTCTGCCACCGTCTCTGGAAACAGTTCCGCAGCCGGTGGCTCGGCCTTGAGCGGCGGCTGCAGGCCACGGGGCAGGAGGAATGCTGTGACGGCATTGTGGCTGAGCGTGCACTGCCGGCCCGCCGCCCAGCGACACGCCAGCGTGCGTGGCAGGTACCACAGCAGCATCAGGTATGCCGGCCACAGCCATGGCGTGAACAACGTGCGCAGCGCATGCCAGCTTTCGTATAGCGCCAGCGGCAGGATGCAGCCCAATTGGCCGGCCAGCGTGTCGTTCTTCGCCAGCATCAGGTAACGGTTCTTCTCGGCGCGCAGCCGGATGGCATAGGACGCCCGCCCACCGCTGCCATGCCCGCGGTGCCAGGCTACGCAGCGCGGCTCGTAATACGCGCGCCAGCCTGCCAGCAGCGCCCGCCAGTCCAGGTCCACGTCCTCGAAGTAGGCAAAGAAAGTCTCGTCGAACACCTCGCCCACGGCTGTGGCAGCCTCCGGGGCTGGGGTACGGCGTCTGCCACCCCCGCTGCGCGCCAGCTGTTCCAGCATCGCGCGGCGGTAGACGATCGCTGCCGCCGTCCCGCCAAAGACGAAGCCCCCGCCGTCGTACTGCCCCTGATCATGCTCGCCGCGCCCGCGATGCGCCGCCGTGCGGTCCTCGTACATGATGTGGCCAGCGCTGTCGATGACGCCGCTCTGGTCGTCACGCAGAATCTTGGGCACCACCGTGCCGATCTGCTCATTTGCGGCAATCACCGCCAGCGCGCGGCGGGTGAAGTCGGGATCGAGGTAGGCGTCGCAGTTGAGCAGCACGATGTAGTCGCCGTGGCTGGCGTTGATGGCCTGGTTGTTGGCGCCGGCAAACCCCAGATTGCGGTTGTTGCTGAGCAGCTTCATGTCGGGGTAGTGCGCCAGCACGGTGGGATCGAAGCTGGCGCTGCCGTTGTTGACGAGGATCACTTCGCGCTGGGCGTAGCTCTGGGCGTCGACGCTGGCCAGAGCGCGCGGCAACAGCTCCTCGGTGTGCCAGTTCACCAGCACATAGCTCACGAGTGGCACACCGCTGCTCATACGCTGATTATAGGAGTTGCGCTGCGCGCTGTCGCATACGAGAATGTCAGTGTTAGCTACCAACCTGGAGGTGCCCGATGCTAGGAAGAAGTCTGTTAGCTGCCGTATCAGCCCTGGCCCTCATTGCCGTCTGCAGCATGAGCCTGGTCTCCGCTGCAGCTGTCCCGCAGGACAGTCAGTCCGTCTCGGCCATCGTGCCGGACGCGCCGCCCGATGACCTGGCATCCAGCATGGTGTCATTTGGCATCGTCACGCAGGCACTGCAGCTGCTGACAGCGACGATTGATGAGCTGGCACTGCAGGGTGAGCTGACAATGGCGGCGCAGGAGCGGCTGGCGCTGCTGATCGGCGGTATCACGGGCCAGCTTACCACCGAGGCGCAGGAGTACGTGCCGGAGGACAACGCCTTTCAGAATATCGACGACTTCGGCCAGGGCGGTCCGGCACCCGATAATAACGTCTACCTCAGCCAGATTCTGCCGAGCCGGCAGATCATTATTTCTGCCCCGGCCAGCGCCGCCTCGCCCGACGGCGAAGCGGGGAAGGAGCTATCGGTGTACATTGACGATACCGGCAACATGTTCGTGCTGGGTGACCCGTCTGCGCCCGACAGCATGCAGCAGCTCAGCCTGAAGCAGGGCTGGGAGAAGGACTACGACAAGCTCAGCGGGCAGATCGAGCAGATGCTCGCCGAGTTCATGAAGCAGCATGCCACGGAGCAGCCACCTGCCGACAATGCCAATCCCCAGCCGGGCACGGCCATCTAGCAGGAATTAATCCCGCACTGCAGCTCGCAAATGCGCGGTTGAGCTCAGCAATGGAGTCCGAATTGACTACAGACAGCGGATGGATAGAGATCGACGCTTCCCCGGCGCACGAGCAGGCCAACGCAGAGGAGCTGCGCGCCGCGCTGGTCGATGCCAGCAAGCTGTGGCTGGCGCACGACGGGCTATGGTTCCAGGAGTGGGAGAAGCACCACGGCATGGAGGAAGCGATCGCCGCCGACACCGCGGCCTGGCGCCGCTTCGCCAGGCTGGAGGCTGAGCGTATCATGGCGCGGCTCGGGCTGGCGCCGGGCGGCGGCATTCCAGCGCTGGTACTGTGCCTGCGCCACCGCCTGTACGCCAACATCTGCCGCCTTGCCCTGCAGCAGCGCGGCGAGCTGCAGCTGAAGCTGCGCATGGTGGACTGTCGCGTCCAGGAAGCGCGCGCCCGCAAGGGCCTGGCGCCGTTTCCCTGCAAGTGCGTCGGCGAGGTGGAGTTCGCGGTCTTCGCCGCCACGGTGGATGCCCGCTTCAGCGTGACCAGCCTGCAGGCGCCGCCTGACGAGCCGTCCGCCGGCGGCTGGTGCGAGTGGCTATTTGAGCTGCAAGCCTAATTGCACCCTGGTCTCATTCGCAGGTTTCTGCGCCTGGGCAAGCGCCTGCACTTCGCAAACCAGCGATAGTCCAGTATTATTATCGGTATAGTAATCGGCTTGCGCGTTCTCGTGGCAATAGGCGTCGGGCAGCCGATTGTGCATCGGCGCAGGAGGAGGGGCCTGCGCGACTTACTTCCGCGCGGGATGTTGCATCGGAGGCTGTGTATGAACAAGATACTGGTGCATGAATGCATCGGCACTGACGTGTACCGGATGGTGATCGAGGCGCCGCTGATCGCCAAGAAGCGCAAGGCGGGCCAGTTCGTCATTGTGCGCAACGACGACACGGCGGAGCGCATCCCGCTGACCATCGCCGACGCCCATCCCGAGACTGGCACGATCACGCTGATCTACCAGGTTGTCGGCAAGTCCACCGCGCAGTTCGCCACCCGCGAGGTGGGGCAGTACCTGCATGATGTTGTCGGCCCGCTGGGCCATCCCACTGACGTGCGCCTCTACGGCACTGCGCTGTGTGTCGGCGGCGGCATCGGCAAGGCGCCACTGTTCCCCATCGCCCAGGCGATGAAGCTCGCCGGCAACAAGGTGATCAGCGTCGTCGGCGCGCGCGGCAAGGACCTGATCATTCTCGAAGAGGAAATCCGCGTGGTCAGCGACGAGCTGATCGTCTGCACCGATGATGGCAGCCACGGGCGCAAGGCGCTGGTCACGGTGCCGATCCGCGAGATCCTGGAGCGCGAAAAGGTCGACATCTGCGTGGCCATCGGCCCGACGATCATGATGAAGAAGGTCGCCGAGTTGACCAAGGAGTTCAACGTGCCGACCATCGTCAGCCTCAACTCGATCATGATTGACGGCACGGGGATGTGCGGCGGCTGCCGCGTCACCGTGGGCGGCGAGACCAAGTTCACCTGCGTGGACGGGCCGGAGTTCGACGGGCACAAGGTGGACTTCGACCAGCTGATCAAGCGCCTCGACGCCTACAAGGATCAGGAGCGCGTCGCCATGCAGCGCTGGGAACACCGCATGGAGCAGGACATGGAGGCGCGGCGTGAGCGCATCTGCCGCCTGCAGGCGGAGATCGACAAAGCCAGGCAGGCCGCGGTGGAGAGCCAGCCCAAGGCGAGCTAGCAAAGAAGCAGCGTGAGATTCGCAGGAGACAACAAGCCATGCCCGAAGAGATGATCCCGCCCAAGAAGGAGCGGATTCCGCGCACGGCGATGCCCGAGCAGCCAGCGCAGGAACGGCGTTTCAACTTCCGCGAGGTGCCGCTCGGCTACAGCGAGGACCAGGCGGTGCTGGAAGCGTCGCGCTGCATCCAGTGCAAGAACCCGCTGTGCATCCAGGGCTGCCCGGTGTGCATCGACATCCCGGGGTTCATCAAGCTGATCGCCCAGCGCGACTTCCGCGGCGCGATCCGCAAGATGAAGGAGACCAACATCCTGCCGGCGATCTGCGGGCGCGTCTGCCCGCAGGAGACGCAGTGCGAAGTGCAGTGCATCCTCGGCAAGAAGTACGAGCCAGTGGCCGTCGGGCGGCTGGAGCGCTTCATCGCCGACTGGGAGCGCGAGCGCAGCGGCGGCGAAATCGAGATTCCCACCGTCCAGCGCTCAACCGGCAAGCGCGTGGCGATCGTCGGCAGCGGGCCGGCCGGACTGACCGCCGCCGCCGACCTGGCGCGCCTGGGCCATCGCGTCGAGGTATTCGAGGCGCTGCACAAGCCCGGCGGCGTGCTGATCTACGGCATCCCCGAGTTCCGCCTGCCCAAGTCGATCGTCGACGCCGAGGTGCACACGCTGGAGCGCATGGGCGTGCGGCTGCACATGAACTACGTCATCGGCAAGACAGAGACGGTGGACGAGCTGCTCGACCGCTTCGACGCCGTGTTCGTCGGCACCGGCGCGGGCCTGCCGTGGTTCATGGGTATTCCCGGCGAGGACCTGATCGGCGTGTTCAGCGCCAACGAGTACCTGACGCGCTCGAACCTGATGAAGGCTTACGACTTCCCGATCTCCGACACGCCGGTGCTGCCCGGCCACAACGTGGCGACGATCGGTGGCGGTAACGTGGCCATGGACTCGGCGCGCACGGCGCTGCGACTAGGCGCGGAGCACAGCTACCTGATCTACCGCCGCAGCGAGACGGAGATGCCCGCGCGCATCGAGGAGATCCACCACGCCAAGGAGGAGGGCGTGGACTTCCGCCTGCTGACCAATCCCGTGCGCTTCATTGGCGATGAGCGGGGCCGCGTCCAGCAGATGGAACTGTTGCGGATGGAGCTCGGCGAACCCGATGCCAGCGGCCGCCGCCGTCCCGTGCCGATCGAAGGCAGCAACTACGTGATCGACGTCGACAGCGTGATCGTCGCCATTGGCAACGGGCCCAACCCGCTGGTGCCGCAGACGACGCCCGACATCACCACGCGCAAGGGCGGGAACATCGTCGTCGATGAAAAGACGCTGATGACCAGCAAGGAGGCGGTATTCGCCGGCGGTGACATCGTGCTGGGCGCAGCCACGGTGATCCTGGCGATGGGCCAGGGGCGCCAGGCGGCGCAGTCGATCGACGACTACTTCCATACCGGCGATCCGCACCAGCTGGCCAGCGAACTGCGCAGCGCGCTGCAGGACTACCTAAAGCGCTATCCGGCGATGCCCGAGAAGTCGGTGCACGCCGCGCTGCACGAGCTGGAAAAGGCCGTCGTCGACGAGCAGGTCGGCGGCAACGGCAAGCTGTAGCGGTGGCGCAGGCGGGTCGCCTGCAACCTTCGCAGGGACAAAGCCGTGCTTCACGCGTCATGTAGGGCGCGATGTGAATCGCGCCGGTCTTTCATCTGCTCGTCCCATATAAGACGGCGCGCATTACTGCGCGCCCTACGACAAGCAGGCCAGCGGCCTGCCCCACCGCCAAGGTCGCAGCTACTGCACCCGCGCATCTTCCGCCGCCAGGCGGAAGTGCTTGATGCCGATCACGCTGGCGTCCTGCTTGTAGCGCTGGATCAGCGTCAGGTAGTTGGCGATGGCGTGGGCTTCGCTGCGCAGCTCGATGCGCTGGAAGGCATGCGGGCCCTGCCAGCGGCGCGGCTCGCCCGTGTTCCAGTAGAAGTGCGTGTACTGGCCATATCCTTCGCGCACCGCCTGGCGCAGCTTCTCGCGCACCTGGTCCACTGAGTAGGGGATGCCCAGCAGGCCGAACGCGCCCGCCAGCCCAGCCAGCACCTGCCAGCCCGGCCGGCCCGAGGGCGGCTCCAGCACGCTGGAAAACTCAACGATCTTGCCTTCGAAGTTCACGCGTGTGCCCGGCTCCTCCAGGTACGTCGCCGCGGGCAGCACGATGTCCGCCGCCATCGCGGTTTCGCTCATCGTATCGGCCATCGCCGCCAGGAACTTGACGTTCACCAGGTACTGACGCACCTTGTTGTTGCGCAGCGGGTCCTCGCCAAACACCAGCGCCGCCTTGATCTCGCCGTTGACGATGCGGCTGATCAGCACGTCGCGGTCAGGGGTGACCTTAGCCAGCTCCGCCGGCACCGGCTGGCGGCCGGGCAGGTACTCCACCGCAGCGCCGCAGGTCTCGATGCCCGCCGTGTTGCAGCCCGCGCGCGCCAGCAGCAAGTCGGTACGGCGTCCTGAAGTGTGCAGCATGGCCATCAGGTTGCCAAGCACCACCGTGTCGCCGGGCGCCTTGTCCTCGGTGCGGTCCGGGCTGTGAATGAAGACGACGTGCCTGCCTGCGCCGATCAATTCCGCGCAGTAGCGCAGCTGCTCCAGCTCCACGCCGGTCTCGGACAGCACGTGGTCCATGTCGACGGCGCTCGCCTCGCTGATGAACTCCGCGCCGCCGGGCAGCTGCTTGATGCGCTCCTTGTCCATGCCCAGCTTGAGCAGCTCGTGCGCCACGCCCTGCCACATGATCGTCGTGCTGCCGCGCAGCGGCTCGAGGTTCAGCGTACCAAGCTCGATCAGATCGCCGTGCACGCCAGCCGCAGCGATCACTTTTGCTCCGCGCTTGATGGCCTTGATCACGTCCATCGCCAGGATCAGCTGCTCGATCTTCAGGTCCGAGTTGTTGATCACGATCACGTCCGCCTGTTCCAGCACGCTGCGGTCGGCCGTCGAAGCCGTGAAGCCAAAGGCCGGCGTCAGCGGGCCGGGCTTGCCCTCGGTAAGCAGCGTGGACAGGCAGGCGACGTTGTTGGTGCCCAGCGCCTCGCGCGCGATGCGCTGCGCCAGGTACATCTGCTCGTTGGTCAGCTCGGGCGAGACGAAGACCGCCACCGCCTCCGGGCCGTAGCGCGCCACGGCGTGGCGCATGTCGGCCACGATGTCGGCATAGGCGTTCTCGAACGTCGTCGGCGTGAAGTGCCCACCCTCGCGCTTCAGCGGTGTGGTGACGCGCTCGGTGGTCAGGTACAACTCGGCGCCGAAGCGGCCAAAGCGGCAGAGGTGGCTGCCTGGCGTATCCGGCGGCTCGATCCAGTAGCGCCCTTCGCCCGCCGTCTTTACCTTGATGCGGCAGGCCAGCGAGCAGAAGGCGCAGGTGCTTTCGACTACCTTGTGCGGCACCACGGCGCGGCCGGGGAAGGGGAACTTCACCGTCAGCGCGCCGGTCGGGCACGCCGCCTCGCAGTTGCCGCAGGCCACGCAGGGCGTCTCGGAAAGCGGCTTACCCATCGCCGGCAACACCTGGGCGTTGAAGCCGCGCTTCACCAGGCTTAAGGCGCTCTCGCCCAGCACCTGCTCGCAGGTGCGGATGCAGCGGTTGCAGAGGATGCACTTATTGTTGTCGATGATGATGTACGGGTGGCTGTCGTCAGGCTGATAGCGCTGCACCTTGCCCGCGTACTTGGCCAGATCCACGCCGTACTCGCTGCACAGCTCGCGCAGCTGGCAGTCGTCGGCCACCGCGCAGCCGCAGCTCAGGCAGCGTGACCACTCCAGCCGCGCTTCCTTCCAGTCCAGCCCCAGCGCCACTTCGTCGAAGGTGTCGACGCGCTCCTCAACTTCCAGCTCGGGCATCTCCTGCCGCGAGTATTTCTGGCACGGGCCGAGGTCGTTGAGGCTGACCTCGCCGAGGAAGTCCTTGCGCATCACGATCGGCTGGACATAGTTGCAGCGCGGCGCGGTGTGCTGATTGAAGTGCGCCATCGTCGCCAGGTCGCCCAGGTCGAGCTCGCCGTTGCCTGTGGCCATCAGGTAAGCACTTATGGAGCGCGCGGCGTGCTGACCGGCGGCAATGCAATCGATAGCTACTGATGGTCCGCTCTGCACGTCGCCACCGGCAAACACGCCTGGCACTTTGGTGGCGCAGGACAGCCCGTCGGCGACCAGCGTATTCCAGCGCGAGATCGCCGGCATGTCGTCCTTGTCGTTTTCGATGCCATCAAGGATCGGCGACTGCCCGATAGCGCTGATGCACCAGTCGCAGTTCTGTACGAACTCGCTGCCTTCAACGGGGATCGGGCGGCGGCGGCCAGAGGAGTCTGGCTCGCCCAGCTTCATGCGGATGCACTTGATGGCGATCAGCCGCCCCTGGGCGTTGGTGATCAGTTCCTGCGGCGCGCCCAGCTCGATCAGGTCGATGCCCTCGGCGCGGGTCGCCGTGATCTCCAGCGGGTCGGCGGGCATTTCGGCGCGTGTGCGGCGATAGACCACGATGACTTTCTCGGCGCCCAAACGACGGGCGGTGCGCGCGGCATCCATCGCCGTGTTGCCGCCGCCGACCACCACCACGGTGCCCTGCATCGGCCGCGGATCCTGCGCCATCTCGATCAGGAAGTCCAGGCCCTTGAGCACGCCCGGCGTCTCCTCCTCTTTCGGCACCGACATGCTGTTGCTGCCCATCGCGCCCATCGCGAGGAACACCGCGTCGTACTCCGCGCGCAGGTCGCTGAGCTTGAAGTCGCGGCCGAGCTTCAGATTGCTGAGGATCGTCACGCCAGCGCGCGTCTTGATGTAGTTGATCTCCTGCTCCAGCACCTCGCGCGGCAGGCGGTAGGACGGGATGCCGTAGCGCAGCATGCCGCCCGGCTCGGGCATCATCTCGTAGATCGTGCACTCGTGCCCGCGCAGGCCGAGGAAGTACGCGGCGGTCAGGCCGGCCGGGCCGGCGCCGACGATGCCGATGCGCTTGCCCGTCGACTCGGCGCGCTCGGGCCAGCTCTCGTAGGCCTTCGGGCTGTCAGTGATGTAGCGCTTGAGGTCGTTGATCGCCACGGGATCATCGATCAGCGCGCGGCGGCAGACACCCTCGCACTTGCGCACGCACACGCGGCCGCACACCGCGGGCAGTGGATTCGTCCGCCGGATCAGGTCCGCCGCCTCGCCGTACTGCCCGCGCGCCGCCAGCGCAATATAGCCCTGCACGTCGACGTGCGCCGGGCAACCCAGCACGCAGGGCGCCAGGCAGTCAGCGTAGTGGTTGCTCATCAGCAGTTCCAGCGCGGTCTTGCGGCTGGCCAGCACGCGCTCGCTGCGCGTGTTGATCACCATGCCGGGCGCGACCTTCGTGGCGCAGGATGGCAGCAGGTTGGCGCGGCCCTCCACTTCCACCACGCAGACGAAGCAGCTGCCGTAGGCCGGCAGGCTCGGCTGGTGGCAGAGCGTGGGGATGCTGTCCAGCCCCAGCTCCGTGACCGCGTCGTAGATCGTCTGGCCGGGGCGCGCCTGCACCGTCTGGCCGTTGATCGTCAATTCCACAGTTGCGATATCGCTCATACCACGATCCTATGCCTGGCTCACCTGCTGGTGGCACAGGCGCTAAGCCGGGCAGGCTCACGCCTGCCACCGATGCGCTACGCCGGCACGGCGACGGTCTGCGGCTGGGCAATTTTGCTCACCGCGTCCACCGGACAGACCGTCACGCAATAGCCGCACTTGATGCACTGGCCCTGGTCCAGTACGTGCATCTGCTTCTTCTCACCACTGATCGCCCCTACCGGGCAGCCCTTCATGCACGCCTCGCAGCCGGTGCACCTCTCGTTGATCGCGTACAGCACCAGCTGCGCGCAGACTCGCGACGGGCAGTAATGCTCCATGATGTGCGCGTCGTACTCATGCTCGAAGTAGCGCAGCGTCGTCAGCACCGGGTTCGGTGCTGTCTGGCCCAGGCCGCAGAGGCTGGCCTCCTTGATCTGAATCGAGAGCTGGTGCAGCTTATCCTTGTCCTCGGGCCGGCCCTTGCCGTCGCAGATGCGCTCGAGGATTTCCAGCATGCGCAGCGTGCCGATGCGGCAGAAGGTGCATTTGCCGCAGCTCTCCTTCTGCGTGAAGTCGAGGAAGAAGTGCGCCACGTCGACCATGCAGGTGTTCTCGTCCATCACCACCATGCCGCCGGAACCCATGATCGCGCCTGTGGCCGGGATGTTTTCGAAGTCCACCGGCGTATGCGCCAGCTCCTTGGGGATGCAGCCGCCGGAAGGCCCGCCCATCTGCACCGCCTTAAACTCGCGATCGCCGATGATTCCGCCACCCACGTCGAACACCAGATTCTTGATCGGCAAGCCCATCGGCACCTCTGCCAGCCCGCCGCGCTTGACCTTGCCAGCCAGCGCGAATACCTTCGTGCCGGGGCTCTTCTCCGTGCCGTACTTGCGGTAGGCCGCGGCGCCGCTGTTAATGATCCAGGGCACGTTAGCGTAGGTCTCAACGTTGTTGTTGTTCGTCGGCTTGCCCCACAGGCCCTTCTCCGCCGGAAACGGCGGGCGCAGTCGCGGCAGACCGCGTTCGCCTTCGATGCTGGCGAACAGCGCTGTCTCTTCGCCGCAGACGAACGCGCCGGCGCCTTCCTTGACACGGATGTCGAAGCTGAACTTGCTGCCGCGGATGTTCTCGCCGAGGTAGCCGCTCTCGCGCGCCTGCTCGATAGCGATGCGCAGGCGCTTGACGGCCAGCGGGTATTCGGCGCGGCAGTAAATGTAGCCTTTCTGGGCGCCGATAGCGTAGCCGCAGATCAGCATGCCTTCCAGCACCGCGTGCGGGTCGCCTTCCAGCACGCTGCGGTCCATGAAGGCGCCGGGGTCGCCCTCGTCGGCGTTGCAGACGACGTACTTGACGTCAGACTTATAGCCCGCCGCGAGGCTCCACTTCACGCCGGTGGGGAATCCCGCCCCGCCGCGGCCACGCAGCCCCGAGGCCTTCATCTCTTCGATCACCCAGGCCGGGTCAGCCTTCTTCAGCACCTTGCGCAGCGCCTTGTAGCCGCCGCGCTCGATGTACTCCTCGATCTGCTCCGGGTCGATCACGCCGCAGTTACGCAGCACGATCCGCACCTGCGGGTTGAGGAAGCTGGCCTCCGGACCACTGTAGGCCTTGCCGTCGCGCCAGCGCAGGATCAGCGCGTCCTCGACCAGTGCGTCCTTTTTCAGGTGCTCGTCGAAGATGCGCTGCGCCACTTCCGGCGTCACCCCGCCGTAGAGCACATGCTCCTGGTTGTCCGGGTCGTGCACTTCGACCAGCGGCTCGCGGTAGCACATCCCCAGGCAGCCGGTGATGCCCAGCTCGGCGGGTGCGCCATCTCCGCTGGTCAGCTCAGCGAGCTTCTCATATGTAGCCTTGGCGCCGGCGGACAGCCCGCATGTCGCCATTCCTACTTTAACCTTGTACATCCTGATCGTCCTTAGCTTGTGTGCTGTCGTCAACTAAGTCGTAGTGCCGGCCCGGCGCACATGGCGCGGCCCTCGCCTGCCCTGCTACGCGCCCACCGGCGCCTCGGCGGGCTTCTTGCTCTTCTCGCCCATCGCCTCGCGGCGGAACTTGCGGATCGTGGCGCGGATCTTCTTGGGATCCAGCCGGCCGAAAGTGTCGTTGTTGATCATCATTACCGGCGCCAGGCTGCAGCAGCCGATGCACGCCACGACGCTGATCGAAAACAGCCCATCCTTGTCCGTTTCCCCGTCACGCACGCCGAGCTCGTTTTCCAGCACGTCGAGCAGCGTCTTGGCGCCGGCCACGTGGCAGGCCGTGCCCTGGCAGAGGCGGATCACGTACTTGCCCATCGGCTGCAGGCGGAACTGGTTGTAGAACGTAATCACTCCGTAGATCTTGGCGGGCGGACTGCCCATCGCTGCACTGATCTGGTGGATCGCATGTTCCGGGATATAGCCGTAGTGGTCCTGCGCCGCCTGCAAAAGCGGGATCAGCTCGCCGGGTTCGCCGTCATAGCGCCACAGCCTGAAGCTGAAGTCGTCCTTGTGGTTCTCTTTATCCATGCTCGCACTCCTCTCCTGAGCAGTCCAGGTGGCAGCCGGAGCCGCCGCAAGACCTATCTGGCAATGTTGATCACCGTCGCTTCACGAACGCGGCGGATGCCATCCATGGTGGCCAGCTTCTGCAGCACGTGCCGCAGCACGTTCGGCCGCACCGCGCCGCTCATCAGCACCGTCAGCTTGGCACCGCCGCTGGATGCCTGGCAGCCGATCACGCCCTCGGTCATGATGATCGACGTGTAGATGCGCTCCAGCTGGTAGCGGTCGATGTCGATCATCAGATAGGCGTTCGTCTCAACCCCGGTGCGATACGCCGCGCGATCTTCGGCTGAGACAGACTCGTAGTGCTTGATAAAGTCCTCAACTTCGGGAGTCAGGCGCGGCTTTTCCAGCCTCTCTGTTGCCAGAACAGTCACGCCCGCCGTCTGTTTGACCTTCTCGACAGCCGCTGCGAGCTTGTCCCCCGAGTCGACCGCCAGCCTGAGCACGATGTCGTACTCACCACGCACGGCGTTGCCGATACGCACGCCGTCCATCGCGCGCAGCTCCATTAGGATCTCACCGGCCCGTTCGTTGTCCAGCAAGCGCAGGAACATGTAGGCCTCGGGCTGGCGCGGCGCAGTCTCGGGCGCCGGTTCGGCATGCTCAGTAGTGGTCTTGAAGCTGAACTTGCCCAGCTCAGCCAGCAGCGTCTCCATCGCCAGCGGCTTCTCCAGGTAGGCGGCAGGCTGCAGATTTTCCACCTGCCTGCGCCGTGCCTCGTCGCCAAAGCTGGTCAGTACGACGAGCGGCAGCTGCGGATACTCCGCGCGGTAAGCCTTGAGCAGCAGCTTGCCGTCGACATCCGTGAGAAACGCCTCGGTAATCAGGCAGCAAAAGCCGGCGCCTTCCGCATTGGCGCGCCGAATCTGCTCGATGCTCGTCAGGCCGTCGGTGGCTTCCTCCACCTGCCAGCCAAACTGCATCAGACCGGCGCGCAAGCTGCGCCGCACTTCAATATCCTCATCGATGATCAAGACGCGCTTAGCCGCCACTTAACAACCTCCGATGGATCAGCGACCGCCCCCGCCGCCTGCGCAGTATACCATGATGCTATACGTATTTCAACATATCCTTATATGCGAATGTATGCTTAGCTCCCAGCCTTTTGCCCCGCTCTGCTGGCCAGCCGGCCACCGCAACCAACGCTGCGCCAAGCGACATTCCGACCACGAACTTCGTCTGCCATCAAGTGCTTTGCGCACCCTGTGCTTCCTCTTCTTGGAATGCCATCCCTGATCAGCGCACAAGTTTAGTACCCGCGCGACGGCATGGTAGACTCATAGTTTCCAACGCTTGAGAGAGACGTGCTGATCAACCATGAAGCCTAGTTTCACTTATGCCGTAAGGCCGCGTCTACCTGAGAACCTCTCCTTCCTCAACACGCTGGCTAACAACCTGTGGTGGGAATGGAACTACAACGCCATTGACCTGTTCCGCCGCGTCAGCCGCCAGTTGTGGGAGGAAGGCCGGCAGAACCCGATCCACGTGCTGATGCACGCCGACCAGGAGCGCATCGACTACCTGAGCCGCGAGGAGGGCTTCCTCAACCACCTCGACCGGGTGCGTGTGGCATTTGAGAGTTACATGACTCAGCCGCGCTGGTACCAGCACACCTACCCCGGCGAGGGCAAGCTGCTGGTGGCGTACTACTCGGCGGAATTCGGGCTGAGCAGCTGCCTGCCGATCTACTCCGGCGGCCTGGGCATCCTGGCAGGCGACCACCTGAAAACCGCCAGCGATATGGGCCTGCCGCTGGTGGCAGTTGGCCTGGCCTACCGCGTGGGCTACTTCCACCAGTACCTGAACATCGACGGCTGGCAGCAGGAGCGCTACGACGCCAATGACTTCTACAGCCTGCCGGTGGAGCAGGTGCGCGACGCCTCGGGCGGATTGATGACCATCGACGTACCCTACCTTGGACGGCCGGTGAAGGCGGCGATGTGGCGGGTCAACGTCGGCCGCGTGCCGCTCTACCTGCTGACCACCAATCTGCCGGTCAACCGTCCGGAAGACCGCGTGATTACCGACCAGCTCTACGGCGGAGACAAGGAGATGCGCATCCGCCAGGAAATCGTGCTCGGCATCGGCGGTACGATCGCCCTGCGCGCGCTGGGCCTGAGTCCCACGGTCTACCACATGAACGAAGGCCACTCGGCGTTCCTCGGGCTGGAGCGGATTCGCCAATTGATGCAGGAGTTCGGGCTCTCTTACGGCGCTGCTTTTGAAGCAGCGATGAACAGCAGCGTGTTCACCACGCATACTGCCGTCCCGGCGGGCATCGATATGTTCGCCGAGGACCTGGTTCGCAAATACCTGGAACCGCTGAGCAACGATCTCAAGCTGCCCTGGGACGCGTTCGTCGCCCTGGGGCGCGACCGGCAGGTAACGGACCCCAAGTCCTACTGCATGATGGTGACGGCCATCCGCACGACGGCGCACATCAACGGGGTCAGCCGGCTGCACGGGCACGTCTCGCGCGCGATGTGGCAGAGCATCTGGCCTGACCTGCCGCGCGACGAGGTGCCGATCAAGCCGATCACCAACGGCGTGCATCCCGATTCCTGGCTGAACCACGATCTGGGGGCGCTGCTCGACCGCTACCTCGGCCCGGACTGGCGCGATGATCCGCTGCAGCCCGAGCTGTGGCACCGCATCTATGAGATCCCCGATGAGGAGCTGTGGCGCACGCATGAGACGCGGCGCTCGCGGCTGGTGGCCTACACACGCCAGCACATGGAGAAGCAGCTGTCCGACCGTGGCGTGCTGCCCGATGAACTGGCACTGGCCTCCGAAGTGCTCAATCCCGAGGCGCTGACCATCGGCTTTGCGCGGCGCTTCGCGACGTACAAGCGCGCCTACCTGCTGTTCCGCGACATCGACCGCCTGAAGCGGCTGGTCGGCGAGCGCGCCACACCCGTGCAGTTCATCTTTGCCGGCAAGGCGCACCCGCGCGACGACGAGGGCAAGAAGGTAATCCGCCAGATCATCCACTCGGTGCGCGACGAGCTGCTGCGCTACCGCTTCGTGTTCCTCGAAGACTACGACATGACGATGGCTCGCTACATGGTGCAGGGCGTGGACGTCTGGCTCAACACGCCGCGGCGCCCGCAGGAGGCCAGCGGCACCAGCGGCATGAAAGCGGTAGCCAACGGCGCGCTGCATCTGTCCGTGCTCGACGGTTGGTGGGACCAGGCGCACCACAATGACTACGGCTGGGCGATCGGCAGTGGCGAGGAGTACGCGGACCTGGCGTACCAGGACGAAGTGGAAGGCAACGCGCTGTATGACCTGCTGGAGAAGGAGATCACGCCGCTGTTCTATAAGCGCACGGTGTCCGACCTGCCGCGGGAGTGGATCCAGCGCATGAAGCGCAGCATGGCGAACCTGATCCCGCGCTTCTGCAGCCACCGCATGGTGCGCAACTACCTCGACGAGGGCTACATCCCGGCCACCGAGAGTTGGGAGAAGCTGAGCGCTGACGGCTTCAAGCGCGCCACCGCGCTGGCCGGCTGGCGCACGCAGGTCGAGCAGCGCTGGAGCAGCGTTAAGGTGGTCAACATCGAGGTCAGCCGGCAGGACGAGCTGCTGGTCGGCGACCAGCTCGACGTGCGCGCCACCGTGGAATGCGACGGGCTGAGCGCCGCCGACATCCGCGTCGAGATCTACAGCGGGCAGGTGGACAGCATGGGCAACTTCGGTGCTGCCACCGGCCTGCCGATGACGCTGGATACAAGCAGCGACGCGCAGCAGCCACGCTTCACCGCGCGGCTGATCGCCCCGCAGAGCGGCTACTTCGGCTTCACCGTGCGCGTGTTTCCGAACAACGCTGACCTGCCACACAAGTATGCGCTGTACCGTGTGACCTGGGCCGGCGGGCAGTAATGGGTTCAGTCGTTCAGGCTGTCACGGCGTGGATCGTCGGCGTCATCTCCGCGATGGGCTACCTGGGAGTCGTGCTGCTGATGGGCATCGAAAGCGCCTGCATCCCGCTGCCAAGCGAGATCATCATGCCCTTCGGCGGCTACCTGGTGTACGCCGACCCGGCGCGCTTCAACATCTGGTGGATGGGCGTCGCCGGCGCTGTGGGCTGCGTCTGGGGCTCGATCGTCGCCTACTTTGCGGGCATGTATGGCGGGCGCCCGTTCGTCGTGAAGTACGGCAGGTACCTGCTGATCAGCCGCCGCGACATGGACCGCGCGGACGTGTGGTTCAAGCGCTACGGCGACTGGGCGGTGTTCTTCAGCCGCCTGCTGCCGATCGTGCGCACGTACATCTCGTTTCCCGCCGGTGTCGCTCGCGTGCCCTTCTGGCGCTTCATCGCCTACACCTTCCTGGGGTCGCTGCCCTGGTGCCTAGCGCTGGCCTGGGCCGGCAGGCTGCTGGGCGAGCAGTGGGATACGCGGCTGAAAACGTACTTCCACGGCGCCGACGCCATCATCGGCGGGATCATCGTCGTGGCCATCGTGGCATACGTCTACTACCACGTCAAAAGCGAAAAGGACTACGATGCGGCCGAGAAGGCTGCAGCTGCCCGTAAGTCCGAAGATCAGTAGCGCTGGTCGCGACGCCTGTTAGTTCGTGCGAAGTTCGTCCTTCGCCGCGTTGGCTGGATCATCTGTCACCGGCGCTTCATCACACATCTCGCTGTCAGCCGGTTCGGCCTGAGCATCCTCGGCGCACTCATCACATGGCGCAACGTCTTCGTCGCACTCTTCGCCGCGGTCGCCGATCTTCCACACCAGGCCTAGTCCGAAATCCCAGGAGCCTACGGACACGCTGTACGGCTGGCCGCCGCCGAACTGGCCGTTGAGCGGATTGTCGGCAGTCGTGGTCTGCTCGTTCGGCACGCCGTATGCCACCGCCGAAACCAGGCGCAGCTCGTCGCTCAGTGCGCGCTCGTAACCTGCGGTGAAGTGCAGCTGGGTGATCGCCGGGAACATCGGCGACAGCGTGTTGTCGGGCACCGGCGAGGCGGCGTAGTTCGTGCCGAAGCGCCAGACCGTGTCTTCCGAACAATCCGGCCGGTACTCCGCGCCGGCGATCAGCACGTCCTGGTCATCCCAGTTCATGGGGAAGATGATCGGATCGCCCACCGGCGGCTGGACGCGCACGTTCTGCTTGACTTTCGCCCACTTCAGATGGCGCCATTCCAGCAGCCCAGTCCAGCGCGGATCGAAGCGGTGCGATACGCCCAGGCCGTACTGCTCCGGGAAGTCTCCGCCGATGACGCTCACGCCATCCACCACCGTGCCTGCCGCCGGGTTGAATGGGCCGAAGGTCAGCCTGCCACCGTCCACCTCGAGGTGGCTGCGGCTGCGCCAGTACGCCCCCCAAGTCGTGTCGCACGACGCCTGGTGGTACAGACCGACGCGCACCGACTGGCCTTTACCACCCAGGTTGCTCAGCGAGTGGCCAACGGTGGCACCGAAGATATCGTAGGACTGCTCATCCGTGGCACCTGAGCTCCAGTTGTACGCCACGCCGACCGACGTGCGCGGCGAGAGCTTGTAGGCCACCGCGGGCGTGACCGTAAGGAAGCGGAACTTTGCGCCCGCGCTGTCACGCGTGCCTGGCGGCGCACCGACCAGGCTCAGGTCGAAGTCTTTGTACGCATAGCCCATCGAAGCCTGCGTCACAACGCCCAGGCCCCAGGCCCAGCGGTCGTCCAGCGGCGCGCCGTAGGCCAGGTTAGGCGCGGCGAAATGCTCGCGCTTGCCGGTGGCGTTCATCAGGCCCGTGTAGTTCAGCACCGGCTCGAACAGGCGCACGTCGAAGTACAGCTCGCCGCTTTTCAGAAACGCCAGCGCCGCCGGGTTGCCGCTCATCGCGACTGCGGCGGGCTCGACGGCCAGGTACGCGCCGCCCGCGCCCATCGTGCGGACATTGGTGGCGATGTTCTCCATGCCGTTGGATGCCAGCGCCAGACTTGCGCAGCACACCAAGGTTGTCGCAGTGAGCAGAAGCATATGCAGCAGCTTAGTCATCCCCGTCATCCTCTTGGCAGCCTTCCTCGCCAACGGCCCCGCGGCCCCTGACAACGCAATATTAGCACTTGCACTATCTCAATACCAGCATGTGAATACATGGATGCCTTTTATACGCGTAGCCGCAGTCTCGCTGGCCTTAGCGCGGATCGCGGCGTGCTAGGCACTCGGTTGTCGTCGCATGCGGCGTGTAAGACGCAATGTATAATCCGCCCTTAGTTCACCTTGGGCTGGGAGCATTCAATGAAGTTTCTCGTGGGAGCAGTAGTTGCGTTAACCTTCCTGTGCTGGCTGAGCGTGGCCAACGCCACGGAAATCCTCTCGCACAAGCGCACGGTTGAGTACAGGATCATGGAGCCCTGCGGCATCGTCGTCGCCGAGGGCGAAGCGATCCTGGAATGGGCCGACTGCAAGGGCGATTATGAGCTGGTGAGTATCGACTACGAGGACTACGGCCACCCGCTGTCATTGATGTTCTACGCCGGCGATCCGGACTTCGGTGAAGTTGCCGACCACTCGGTGTGGTCGTTCCTCTGCCACAAAGCCAGGAAGTGCGCGCCGGACGTCTACTGCGCCGACTGCAATCCCTGCGAGTGGTACTACTACCGCACGGTGGCCTGCTGGTCCGGCGACGAAGTCGTGGCGCACGCCTATCTGCCCAAGTGCATGGCGCTGGAAGTCGTCGACGTCTACTAAGCGCCAATTTGTGCGCAGCCAGCGCCGATAGAGCAGCCAGCGCCGTGCCCGCGCGCTGAGCAGAGCGGGTATTATGGCTACATGCTTGACGCGCGGGGCAGTGCTCCCTATCATGTCACGTCCGCGGGCCGTTAGCTCAGTTGGTAGAGCAGGTGACTCTTAATCACTTGGTCGAGGGTTCGAATCCTTCACGGCCCACTTCCGTTGCTCCGCCGCGCTTAAGTCCCCAGATAACATCGAAGTAAAGCCAGCGCCGCAGGCCTCTTACGCACGCAATACTTGGGTAGTATATGCCGATGCTTTTACGCCATCTCTCGCTCTGGGCAGCCTTCCTGCTGACTGCTGGCTTCTCGCTGGCCAGCGCGACTGCTGCCGCGGAAGACAAGGCGCAGCCTACAGCGGGTCGGCCGGACCTCTGCCTGCGTCCGCCTGAGAGTGAGTCTCAATCCGCCGACAAGCCGGCGGCGGTCGGCGTCTACCTGTCGCTCGGCTACTGGCAGACGAAACAGGTGGACGCTGTGTTTCCCGAGCTGGCGGCGCACGGCGTGAACCTGGTCATTGACTATGCGCTCGCGCCGCCTGAAGATGAGAACTGGACCGACGAGTTCCAGCACTACATGAACACCGCGGAAGCCAACGGCATCGGCGTGGCATTTGTGCTCTACCCCGCGCTCAAGGGCATGACGCCGCTGACCGCCCGCGCGTACTTCGACAACACCGTGCAGCAGGTGCGCCTGCTCAAGGGCTACAGCGCGATCAAGGCCTGGTATGTGCATGACGAAGTGCTGCCCTGGCTGACGGACAAGCCCGGCAAGCACAACTACATCATCACGCTTAACGGGATGCGGAACCTCTACCAGATGATCGCCGAGGAGGATCCTTCGCGCCCGCAGCTGTGCGTCTGGAACCACCTGCCGACCTTCGAGCAATTCCACAACGCCTACAACGGCAACAACACGCCTAACGGCATGCCGAAGTTCTACGACGATCCGCAGCGCTACGAGCAGGCGCTGCGTGACGTACTGCAGCAGACCTGCGACATCGTGCTGATCGACAGCTACCCGGTTGGCGCGCCGTGGCGTGAAGACGAGCAGCCGCCGAAGGACGTCGTCCAGCAGGTGGTCGCGCGAGCGGCGTTGCTCAAGGCGCCCGAGCAGCCGCTGTACATCGTGTTCCAGGCGTTCTCCTGGGCGCAGTACAACCATGAGCGGATCGCGTCCTCGCCCTTCCCCACCCGCGGGCAGATGCAGGAGATGGTTGCCGCCGCGCACGGCGCCGGCGCCAGCGGCGCGATCGCCTACTCCTGGTTCGACCTGACGGAGGATGGCATCGACGGCCGCGACATTCCCGGCCGCCTGCAGGCGGTGGAAGACCTGAGCGCAGTGCTGAGCGCGCTGGCGCGTGAGGGCTGGCCGGCTACAGCCGCACCTAATGGGCCAGAATCGTAGGCGGGGAGCCGCAGCCCTTTAGGCCGCGGACTAAATGACGGCGACCTGAAGGGCCGCCGCAACCTAGGCGGCCGGCATGAAGCGCTTGAGCACCAGGCCGTCGTACGGGCCCACCTTGACCTGGCCCTGCTCCATGCGCCCGTCGTTGTAGTCCGGCGACTGCGGACCCTTGATGCGCTGCCACTGCCCGGCGGGCAGGCTGACCTCGACTTCGTACTCCAGCGGGTTGACGATCACAAAGCCGTAGTCGTACTCGCGGCCCCAGGCGCCATACTTCTCCTTCTTCGGATCGGTGTAGAGCTTGATGATCTCGCCCTTGGGATAGCCGAGGTAGCCGCGGTTGGCACCCGCGTCGTCGTACTCGTCGAACCACAGCAACCCCGCCATGCCGTGCTTCTCGCTGTTGATCTCGTAGCCGAACACAACGCCGGCGCACAGCGCGCTGCACAGCCCCCAGCGCATCTTCTTGTAGTCCGGCACGAAGCCCGGCTTCGCCATGCTGACGTACTTGGTGTAGCGCTCAGGATGCTCATTCAGCTCATCATCGCTGGTGACGACAAGCGTGAAGTTCGGCGTCCTGGATTGCGCGCCGTATTCGTACATCCCGCCGATGTTCTTGTCCTTGTCGCCGAAGAACTGCTGGTGCCAGTACTTCGTGCGCCCGCGGTCGGGCTGGATGTCCCAGGTGTCCCAGGCGTACTGCGGCCAGCTCTCGAAGTTCTCGCCGTTGTAGCCGCCGAAGTTGCGGCTGCGGCTCTTGTTGCGCGCCACCGGCAGCGTCGGCCACTGCTGCGTGAACAGCGAGTGCACGTACTCCACGCCCTTCTGCCAGCTGGCGTCCAGTTCAGCCAGGCTGTCGGGCACGTTATCGCGGTTCAGGTCGAAGCTGCAGGTCGGCGTGTACAGCCGCCAGCTGATCGAGTCCTCGAGGCGGTCGAACATCACAGCGTTCTTGTCGGCGCTCAAGTCCCAGAAATAACCCGCCGCGCCGGTCTGGCTCATGCGGAAGTGGTACTCCGAGAACAGCTCCGGCCTGCTCGCGCCGTGCAGCTGCGCCTTGGGGCAGTCCAGCGTCAGGTTCATCGTGTACGTCGTCGGCCAGAAGCCGATCAGCGGCGCGATGCGCGTGCCCGCTTTGTGCTCCTTGCCGTGCCGCGCGCCCTTACCCACCCGGTTGTGCAGGTTGCGCTCGACGATCAGTGACGTGTTAGCCTCGTCCAGCCCCTTGACTTTCATGATCTCGCCGTCGCACTGCACGTCGCCGCCGACGCGGAAGATCGACCACGGCGAATCGCGCGCGCCCAGCGATGGCCCGGCCTTGGCCCAGTCTTTGACCGGGATGCCGGTCTGCTCGGCATCAATGTCGGCGGCCAGCACCGTGCCGGCCTCGGTGGCAAACCACTCGTCGGGCCAGTCCGGCATAAACGGATTGTGCTTTAGCGGGCCCCACCAGTTCTGGCCGGGCCAGGTCTCGCAGGCGGTGTAGTAAGTGAACAGCTGGATGTCCGGGTTCGCGCCGTAGAGCGCCTTGGAGAACTTGCCCAGCGTCGGATCCCAGTACAGGTCGTAGTAGAAGATGCCCGCCAGCATGTCAAACTTGCCGCACTCGGCCACCGTGTTGACATCGAAGATTGGGTTCCACATCCCCAGGCGCGGGAAAGGCAGATTCCACGGGCCGGTCGGGACGTCGGGATGCACCGTGCCCGCCGGTCTGCCGCTGCGGCGGTCAGGAACGATGCTCTGGCGCGGCGCGCTGTTGTCGGCAGCCAGGAGCAAAGTCAGGGAGAGCAGTGTGAGCAACGTCAGAGCTATCGATTTGCGCATGGGCAGTTTATACCGCAACCCGGCTGCCGAGTCAAAGCCACGCTGAACACATATGCGTGCTGCGGGGCCAGGACTGGAACGGCGCTGAAAGCACTTGAAGGCGCAGGCTACTTGAACAGGTAGACGTTCTCCGGGATGCCGTACAGCCGGTTGCTCTCGCGGCGCAGGATGTTGGTGATCAGCGGGTAGCCGCTATGCCAGAACGGATAGCCGGCACTGCCGGCCACGGGCTTGCCGTAGAAGCTGCGGTTGATGTACATCGTCAGGCGCGAATTGGGCTGGCCCATCGACTTGTTGAAATCAAGGAATTCGCCGGACATGTAGTAGGCCGTGTACTTGCCAGGCTTGCGGGTCACCGCCGGCATGGACAGCGGCAGTCCACGCTCAGCCAGCTTCTCGCGGCCAGCGGGCGTCAGTCGCCAGTTGTACGTCGCCAGCACTTCGCTGCCCGGCTGCGTCGTTACAACGTCGAACCAGTAGACGAACGTGCTGGACTTCACGCCTTGCATCACGTCATCGGTCTCATAAGGCTCACCGGGATCGAACGTCAGGCCCTTGGGCAGGAGGTCTTGCTTTGCCTGCAGGATGATGAAGTCGCTCAGCTCCGCGCGGCAGAGCATGTAGCCCGAGCCTTTGAAGTCCCACTCCTTGCCGGCCTTTTCCTTGTACAGCTTGAACAGCCAGTAGGGGACGTCCTTTTCATCGGCAAAGTCCACGAAGTAGCGGCCGATCCAGCCCGTCCACTTCACGCCGAAGACGTTTTCCATGCGTGCGCGGACTTGTTCTGCGGTGGGCGAGGCGAATGTGTTGAACTCGCCGATGATCGTCCGGCCCTGGCCGGCGAACCATTCCACGGCTTCCATGTCCTGATCGTTGAGCCCGCCGAAGATGATGCCCGAGTGCTTGGTCGCGGCGATGTCGCCGGGGAACTGCCGGTAGTCCAGCGTGTACACCCCGTAGGTGTCTGCGAAGTACAGCACGTCGCGATTCTGCAGCAGCGGGATGCTGATCTGAGTTTCCTTATGCACGTCGGGTGGCTTGATCGGCTGGAAGCCGATGTAGTCTTCGCGGTAGTCGTACCAGCGCTTGTCGGCGGGCTGCTCACTGTCGATGAACTTGTTCTGGGTGAACAGCCAGAACAGCGCCTTGTGTTCGCGACGGTCCTTGAACGGCACGGTCTTATCCACGACCGTGATGTTCAGCGGCAGCTCGACGGCTTGCAGCCAGAACAGCCAGGGCACGACGATGAAGGCGGCGAAGATCAGCAGCACTACGAGGGCAAACTGGAAGCGCCGCGATGACAGCACGCGCCCCAGCAAGCTGCTGGATGGCGCGGCGGCCGCTCGCGCGCGATCGAGCATATCGGGAAGGTTGCGGTCCGGGGGCGGCGTGGGGATGGGTCTGCCCGGACGTGGCTCCAGGCCACTGCCCTGCCGCGTTGTCTCAGCTGTCGAGTCTGATCTGCTTAGCGACACTTACCTGTTCCTGGTGCTCCTGAGTGTTACCTCAACTCGGCGCCGCACGGGAGCTGCACTGCTGCCAGCTTCCCGCACGCCGCACTCACTTACTGGCCGCCGTGCGGAATCCATAGCGGCGCACGGTGCCCCACAGCTTGCGCAAGCCACCCACATACTCCAGGGTAGCCTGCAGCCGCCACACGGCGTTGATCTGCCTGAATCCGAAGTTATAAACGAAACCGCCCCACAGCAGGATGCCCAGGTCCCGCGCGCGGCGGTAGCGGTGGAAGCTGAACTCTTCGACGAGGATCGTCAGGACGCTGAACAAGAAGCCCAGCACCATACTGAGCAGCAGGAACAGCAGCATCCACTGCCACGACAGCACCCCGATGATCGCGAACACGATCACCGTGGCGTAACCGAACAGCTCGACGATCGGGCCGATCATCTCAAAGATCAGGTAGTACGGCATACCCAACATGCCGATGCGGCCGTAGCGCGGGTTGAACAGCATCTCGCTGTTGAAGCGGATGCTGTCCACCAGGCCCTTCTGCCAGCGCCGCCGCTGACGGCCGAGGCTGGCCAGGTCAGTCGGCACCTCAGTCCAGCATACCGGCACCGGCGTGAAGAAAATGCGGTACTTCTGCCGCTTCTTGCGCAGCTCGCGGTTCATGCGGACGATCAGTTCCATATCCTCGCCGATCGTGTCCGTGCGATAGCCGCCGATCTCAATCACCGTGGACTTGCGGTACATGCCGAAGGCGCCGGAGATGAGCAGCACGGTGCTCAGCTCGGCGAAGGCCACACGGCTGGCGAGGAAGGACATCAGGTATTCCACAACCTGAGCCAGTGCCACCCAGCCGCGCGGCAGATCGACCTGCATCACGCGGCCGTAGTCCACGACGCAGTTGTTGGCCACGCGGACGACGCCGCCCACCGCCACCATCGATTCGGGATGCTCAATGAACGGCCGGATCATCTTCAGCAGCGCATCGCGCTCGAGCAGGGTATCCGCGTCCATCGTGCAGAAGAAGGGGTACTGGCTGACGTTGATGCCGACGTTGAGCGCGTCGCTCTTGCCGCCGTTCTCCTTGTCCACGACAACCAGGTTCGGGTAATCTCTGCTTTCGTAGATGCCGAGCACGCGCTTGGTGCTGATCTTCCGCTGGTAGACGCGGCTGCGAGGCACCAGGTGGAACGCTTCCTTGAGAATCTCCAGCGTGCGGTCGGTGCTGCCATCGTTGAGCACGATGACTTCGTAGCTCGGGTAGTGCAGCGTGAGCAGCGCGCGCACCGAATCGAGGATGTGCATTTCCTCGTTGAACGCAGGCACGAGCAGGCTGACCGGCTTGGTCAGCGAAGTCTTGAGCAAAGCTTCCAGATCCACCACTTTGACGTAGTGGCGGTACTTGCGCAGGTTGGCCACGCCGAGCGTGAAAAAGATCACGTACACGGCCGTGAGCACGATGAAGTAGAACACGAAGAAGCTGGACAGCCAGAGGAAGACGATGACCGAGTAGCCGCCGCTGAAATCACCGCTCCACACAGCTGCCACCTTCCCTGATCACGCCGCTACTTCGCGATCTTAACTTCATCTACTGTTCCTATCCGGCTGTCGAGCCCGCCAGCACTGTCGGTCCGGCGGTCATGCCGCGGCCGTTCGCCGTCTGCTTGTACTCGGCTGCGCCAAGGAAATTGCCGTTAATCCGCTCCAGCTGGTAAGTGGCCATGTCGCGCGCGAACATGTCCGAACTGCGCATGGCGTCATGCAGCAGCTCATGGCCCTTGCGGCCAAAGGAGAGCAGCGCTTCGGCGCTGTTGCGCCGCACCCAGAAAGCCTGGTCCGACAAGCCGTCCTTGAGCAGCAACACGCCCTCTTCCAGTCCGAGCTGGCCGATAGCCCGCGCCGCCTGCGCCCGCACCTGCCAGACGCGATCGCGCGCCAGCGACATCAGTTCGCCGACGTGCAGCGGCGCGTTGATGCGGCCCAACGCCTTCAGCGCGCGCAGCACTTTCTCGGTGTCAGTTGAGCGCAGCATCTGGTGCAGCGTGGGCACCATGCTGTAGTCACGCAGATCGCCGACCAGATCGATGGCCAGCAGCTGCACGTCAGACGTGCTGCCGTTCGTGCTGGTGGCAAGCATGCGGCGCAGCGGCTCGGTGGCCTGTGCACCCATGATCTGCACGATCTCCAGCACGCGCGGCGTATCTAGGATGTCGGGATAGCCGAGAATGGTCACCAGCGCATCCACAGCCTCCGGCGAGCCGATAATGCCCAGGCTGCGCGCCGCGGTGTAACGTACTTCGATACGCGGGTCGCGCAGCAGCTCCATCAGATCGCGCACGGTGCCCGGAATACCGTAGACGCCGAGGCGCATCGCCGCCAGGTCGCGCCGCGTCCAGTCCCAGCTGTGCAGGTCGCGCAGCGTCTGCTTCAGGAGCCCCAGGTCGGATGCGGCTTCGATCAGGAGCACGCGGCCTGTGCCGCGGATATCGCGCAAAAAGTGCAGGATAATCTCTTCCGCTAGTCTCAGCGATCGGCCAACAGCACCATGCAGCTCAGCCACGCTGGCATCGCCGTTGATGTAGCGCGTGAATACCGGCAGGAGTTGCTCGCGGCGCTGTGCGAACTGCTGCTCTTCGTTAAATGTCCTGACCCGTTGGAGCAGGATGACGAGGAACAGCAGGGCCGCCCCATAGCCGACAACGAAGATCGCCCAGATCAAGAACTGCGCAAACACGGTCGTAACTCCTTATCCACCCAACGCGGGTATGCTTGGGGCAGGCGCTCTGAATCCATAACTCAACCGAAGCCCAGGCCTCAGCGCATAATCTCCCGGATGCGCCCACCCGCCCAAAACTGTTTTGCTCAGTCTACCCCGCAGCTACTATTGCAGGCCGCTCAGCCAGCTACCTGGCTGGGTTGCACCTGCTGCTCATCCTGCACGGACTTGAAGCGCAGTGCGATTTCCAGACGTGCAGCAAGTACATTCAAGCTAAACGGCTTGGCGATGTAGTCGACTGCTCCGAATTCGAACGCGCGGAGGACATCCTCTTCTTCACCGCGCGTGCTGACAATCATGATCACGCGCGGACGATTGGCCTGCCCATCTTGCAGCTCCCGCAAGATCTGGTAGCCGTCAGTCTTAGGCAGCATTAGATCCAGCAGCAGTGCATCAAACTTCTCTGACGTCAGCAAGTTCAAAGCCTGCACGCCATCGAAAGCCCCAGTGACGTCATAGCCACTCTTCGAGAGCTTGTACTGGATCAGCCCGAATAAAGAGGCATCCTCAATCGCGATTAGAATTCTGGACATACGCAGCTACACAATCTAATGATGCTAGCCCCACGGCTCCAACAACATAGGTCGAACAATATCAGACTGAGTTATCTCATTATACCATTTTCCGGGCGCTGTCCAGTTTTCGCGAGTAGGGCGCGCCACAATTGCCACTAAGAGGGGTGTAGGGGCTTTGCCGCTGGCAACTGCCGAGAGATGAAGAGCTATCTCTAGCCAGCAAACATCAGCATCCTGCACCCTTGCTCCTCGCAGCGAAGTGTCATGATATGGGAAAAGTTCTCGCTGCATATTCAGCTGGCCAGCTGCCCGACTTGCCAAACATCGGCAGTGCTGCTTAAATGTACCAAGCTAATTGGGCGCCCAACTGGCGGACGAGACGGCGCCCTGAATCGTGGAGAGCCAAATGTCGATGCTGCACGCCCTTTCCCGCGTCGCCACTGTGATAGCCGCGACGCTGCTCCTTGGTTTCGCTTCGCATCCACAAGCTGCTGAGCCGAACGTGCCCACGCGCGCCGGCCGGCAGTACATGGAAGTGCTCCAGAAGGACGGCAGCTACGCACCGCTCTACGTGAAGGGCATGAACCTCTCGGTCGCCATTCCGGGGCACCACCCCAGCGAGTTTCCGCGCGACGAACAGCTCTATCGCGGCTGGCTGAAGCAGATCGCCGACATGAACTGCAACGTCATCCGCCTGTACACCATCCTGCCGCCGGACGTCTACAACGCTCTGGCTTGGCACAACAAGACCTATCCTGATCAGCAGCTCTGGCTGATTCAGGGCGTCTGGGTTGAGCCGCCGCCGGATGGCGATTTTCTGAACCAGGACTTTATGAATGAAGTGGAACTCAACATCCGCAACGCGGTGAACCTGGTCCACGGCAATGCCAACTTCGACGAGCGCCCGGGTTGGACCGGCGGTCGCTACAAGACGGACGTTTCAAAGTACCTGCTGGGCTGGCTGCTCGGCCGCGAGTGGGAACCTGATGACATCGAGGGATTCCACAAACTGCGTCCGGACTTCACCAGCTACAAGGGCCAGATGGTTTCCTGCCCCGAAGGCCAGCCGATCGAAGCCTGGTTCGCGCAGATCCTCGACTACTGCGTGACCTGCGAGGACAAAGGCTACAATGTGCAGCATCCCGTGGCCTTCAGCTCTTGGCCGCCAACGGATCCGCTGAGCCACGTCAGCGAGAGCAACCTCGAAGAGGAAGTGGATCTCACGGCATTGCAGGGCGAGTCGCGCGTCGACATCTTTTCCAGCGACGCGGTGAACATCACCAGCAAGCATTTCACTTGCGAGCCGGGTTACGACGCGGGGCTCTACGCATCCTACCACGTGTATCCTTACTGGCCGGACTTTCTGGACAACGAGCCGGCGTACAGCGTCGCCACCGACCGCTACGGCCTGAGCAACTTCGCCGGCTACCTGCGCGACCTGAAGAACTTCTACAACGACCGGCCGCTGCTCATCGCCGAGTATGGCCTGCCCAACAGCCCCTGCACGGCGCACCTGCAGAAGCAGGGCTGGAACCACGGCGGGCTGTCCGAGGAGCAGGTGGCACACGAACTTCCCCGTCTGACGGAAGCGGTCTACGACACGGGCTGCGCCGGCGGCGTCGTGTTCTCCTGGACCGACGAATGGTTCAAGAAGGTCTGGCTGTGGGCGGAGTTCTACAATCCGTGGGACGACCGCCGCCTCTGGTACAACCTCTATGATCCCGAGAAGAACTACGGCATGCTGGCCAACCTGCCTGGCGCTACTGGCCCTAACAACACGCTGAGCGGCAACGATGCGGAATGGGCCAGCGCCAGCACGCGCCCCGGCGCGAGCGTTGCCGTAGGGGAGAACGCGCCCAGCGTGCAGTCCGTGCAGGTCATGCACGATGAAGGCTACCTGCACCTGCGCATCAAGCTGGCGAACTTCAGCGACTGGGAGTTTGCCGACGACGCGTTGTATCTGGGCTTCGACGTGCTGGGTGAGAAACCCGACCTGCCGGGCGAGGACCGCGGCAACACGCTGTGGCCCGGACCGCTGAACGTGGCCAGCGATCGCGGGCTGGAGGAAGTCATCAGTGTCGCCAACCGCAAAGCGCGGCTGTGGCAGACCGAAACGTACCGCTTCTGGACGCCGTATCCCGTGCCGTGGTCGGACCAGCCGCAGATCGCCGAGGTGCAGCCGCACATTCTGGAAGTGGAAGCCAACCGCTGGCAATGGTTCGAGCCGGAAGTGGAAGTCAACCGCCGGCGTGTCGGGCGCGATGGCAGCGTCTATCCCGCACGCTTCTGGCCGCTTAATCCGCTGCCGCGCGGCAGCCTGGTGAGCAGCCTGCCGGACTACAGCGATCAATCAGTGTGGAACATCAACCCGCAGGCCGGCGTAGTGGAGATCCGCATGCCGTGGATCCTGCTGGGCTTCGTCGGGCCGCACCAGATGCGCGTGCTGCAGGCTGCGGAGGACGGCTCCAACAGCAGCGAAGTCAGCCCCGGCGTCGGCCTGGCGGTCATCATCGCCTCGGCCACAGGCAAGGTGCTTTCCGCCTGGCCGGGTTATCAGGATGGCACAGTGCTCACCTCCGCGTCCGAGCGCTACAGCTGGCCGGAGTGGGGATTGGCCGACATCAAGTACCACAGCCGCCTCAAGCCGGTCTACGACGCGATGCGGCAATGCCTCGCCATTGTCGATAAAACGCCGCCGCAGCCGGCTGTGCCCTACGTCCAGCCTGCTGATAGCACGCCTGCTCCGCCTGCTCCTGCCCAGACAGAGCAGGCTGCTGCTGAGCAGAGCACAGGAGCGAAGTAGCGGCGGTAGTACATGTTGATCGAGTTATGTACCTGCGGGGTAAATGAGACGCAGGTGCAATTCCGTTGCACGCGCTGAACGCAGCAACAGGCAAGCCATATCATGATTGGCGTTAGTTTTCAGCGTCAACCAGCTCGTACACACAGCTTTGCCAGCCTTCAGCGCCGCAGCGTTCCACGCTATCCCCCATAGTACTAATCATCAGTTATGCATTAACTCATATGTGTTGATAACTTTGTTGATAGTATGTTAATATCCTCCTCCATAAGCCGCCGGTTCTTCTAGGGAGAGATACGGACTAGGTGGCCAGCCAGCTAACTGGCACCTCTCCCGCGGTGCGGGGAGGTCGAGGAGGAAGAGGAATGGCAGGCAGACCAGGCGTGCTCGCCTTGAGCACTGCAGTGCTTTTAGGCTTGGCTTTGCTCCCCGCTGTGGTGCACGCAGCCGATTCGGCGCGCGCCAGCTCTCCCAGCGCAGCGGATACAAGCATCGCGGCACTAGCGAGTTATGAAGCAGCCGTGGCCAAGAATCCGCGCGATGCGGAAGCCTGGCTCGGGCTGGCGCAGGTGCGCGCCGCGCGCGAGGAATGGCAGGAAGCGATCGAGGCCTATCAGCGTGCCGTCGAGCTTGGCCCGGTCGGCAAGGACGTGCGCATGGCATATGCCGATGCGCTGCGCCAGGCTGGCCGCCTGGATCTTGCCGTGCAGCAATACGAGCTGGTGCTCAAGGCGCCCTCCCCCGATGAGTTGCTGGCCGCTGCGCAACAGGCGATCAGCGGCGGCGACGTGCGGCAGGCGGAGCTGCTGCTCAGGCAGGTACTCGATGAACGGCCAAATGATGGCGCAGCCTGGCTGGGGCTGGCCCGCGTGCAAGCCGCGCAGCTGCGCTGGAGTGACGCCGCGGGTGCTTTCCGCAATGCTGACGCAGCCGGCAGATTGGATACGCCGGCGCGCACTGAGTATGCCGATGCCCTGCGCAACGCGGGCGAACTTGAGGCGGCGGTCGAGCAGTACGAGATCGTCGTCCACGCCGGCAGCAGCGTCCAGCAGCCAGGCATACCTGAGACTGAGTCTCAACTAGTACCAGCGACGGATTCCCCAACTAAGATCAGCGACGAGGCAGTCCTGGACCCGCACAGCCAGGCCGGCTTCCGCGAGTCGGCGGCGATGCGCGCCACGCCGGTGGAGCAGCCCGCCAGCACGCCGAAGGCCAGCAAGCCGAGCGTGGAAAAGGTCTGGCCGGTCGAGCTGGCGCGCGTCGCGCAGGAGGATAGCACCAGCATTGCCGAGGAGGTTCCACCAACGGCGCCACCGCTAAAGAGTGACGTAACAGACGCCCGCCGTCCGGGCGCCGGCCAGTTCTTCGTACCCCGCGATGCCGCCAGCGTGAACTCCTACAGCTCGCAGGATGGCGGCGCCGGCACGGGGACTGACACTGGTTCTGGCACTGGTGCTGGTAACGCCGATTCGGTTTTCGAGGCTGGCACCAGCGCTGTCACACGGGATCGGCAGACGCCCAAGCAGGGCGAGACCGAGGTGCAGCCGCAGACACAGGATGAATGGCTGGCCTATGCCCGTGAGCTGTCCAAGGCCGAGAAATGGACCGACGCCGTGAACGCCTTTCAGCAGGCGCTGGCGCTGAGCAAGCTGGAGATGCCGGTGCACCTCGAATACGCCGAGGCTCTGCGCCAGGCGGGAGAGCTGGGATTAGCGGAAGAGGAGTACAACCGCGTCCTGCATAACGATGCATCGAACATCGATGCCAAGATCGGTCTGGCGAAGGTGCTGGCGCTGGGCGGCAAGCTCGACGAGGCGATGTACCTGCTGGACCAGCTGGAGACCAACGCCGAGGCCGTACGCCGCGCGCGCATCGCCCGCGTCTACGCCTATTTCGTCAATGACTACGTGCAGGAGGCCTGGCGCGACATCGGCGACCTGCTGGCCCGCGAGCCGCAAAACGCCGAGGCGCTGGCGCTGGTGAAACAGAAGGCCTCCTGGGATCAGATCAAAGCCGCGCTGGAGGGCGTGCCGGGCAACGTAGAGCTGATCAGCCTGATGGAAGACATCATCAAGGCCGAGGCGGCGATGTCCGAGATCGAGCCGACCGCCCAGTCCGACCGCGCCGAGTGGTACTACCAGCGCGGCGATGTGGCCAAAGCGCAGCGCGACTTCGAAGCGCTGGTGGAGGCCGACCCGCAGGACGTGCGCGCCTGGCAGCGGCTGGCGCAGATCTACACCTGGGATAAGGCCTGGGATGACGCGCTCGATGCCTACGACAAGTATCTGCGGCTCGTGCCTGAAGACTACTGGGCGATCCTGCGGCACGCCCAGGTGCTGCTGTACATGGGCAACCCGGAGGAGGCCGCGGACGAACTGTGGTCGCTGATCATGGACAGCGCCGCGCCGATCGAGGTGTACCAGGAGGCGCTGCTGGCCTACGCCGTGGCGCTTAACGCCTCCGGTCGCAGCCAGGAAGCGATGCACTGGTTCGAGGAGGCGCTGGTCTTCCAGCCGCGCAACGTCGAGGTGTTGTCGTCCTACGCCAGCGCGCTGGCCGGGCAGAAGCGCTACGACGACGCCATCCACATCTACGAGTCCGTACTGCGCGAAGCGTCGGACAACGATGCCGCCAGGCTCGGCATGGCGCAGGTCTACTCCTGGAAGGGCGACCAGGCGATGGCGATCAGGATGTTCGAGACGGTGAGCATGGACAGCGACTACTACTCGCCCAGCCGGATTGGCATGGCTTACGCCTATCTGTGGGACGGCAAGCGCAGTGACGCGCTGGCGATGGCTGAGATCGCGCAGCGCATCGATCCGAACAACCCCGAACTGATCGCCCTGCTGCAGCGGCTGAACGAAAAACCGGATCCGGTGCTGTCCACCGACTGGCGCCAGTCGCGCGACAACGAAACCAACCACAGCCGTATCGTCGGCACGCAGCTGACGATCCCGCTGGACGCGCGCGGCTCGCAGCTGGCAGTCCAGTACGACGACATCAAGCTTGAGAGCACTTCGCCGGCGCTGGAGAGCAAGGGCTCGACCACGGGCCTGGTGCTCGATCTGCCGGTGGGCGACAATTCGCGCCTGCAGGGACGCGCCGATTCCGTCAATCTGAAAAACGGCACCGACCCCAAGCTGAACGAGTGGGAATGGGGAGCCGCGTTCCGTACCAACGTTAACCGCGACTGGTCCTGGGGCGCGGGCTATTCCAGCGATGTGCTCTACGAGACGGCACAACTGGCCCGCAACGACGTCCGCCTGAAGGAGCTGATGCTGACCACCGACTTCCGCCTTGGCAACGACCACACGCGGTTCATCACTGAATACGGCTCGGGCGACCTGTCCGACGGCAACAGCCGGCAGCGCTGGAACTTCAACATTCGCCGCACGGCGCTGTGGCGGGACCGCGGCCGGCTGAACTACGGCATCGCCGCGCGCCGGCTGGATTACTCCAAGGATCTGGCTAACGGCTACTGGGATCCGAACAACTACCGCTTCGGCGAGCTGTACCTGGACTGGCTCGATCTCTCAGACCACGCCATCCTCGTCGACGCTGGCGCGGGTCTCGGCATGGACGAGTCTGCGGCGACCAAGAGCCGCACGGTGCTGCGCTACAACCTTGGCCTGCGGGCGCCGCTGGCGGACAACCGCCTGTGGCTGAGGGCAGGCTACGCCAGCTCCGAGGGCGGCGATGTCGCCGCGACGCAGCCGGGCTATACGCAGCACTCCTGGTACTTCGACGCCGACTACACGTTCTAAGTAAGTAAGTAGGGGCGGCGTCCCGCCGCCCAACCTGTTACGGCGGCGTGACGCCGCCGCTACCGGGCTATTGCGCCGCCGTTGCAGGACTACCGCATTGCGGCGCTGCTGACGACGATCGGGCCGCCATCAGGCACGGCGTTGAACAGCAGGCTCAGGCCGTCGCCGCTGGCTCTGACAGGCAGAGCGACGCCGTTCTGCTCAGCGACCGCACTGCTCCACCCCTCCGGCCGCACCATGCTGATGGTCAGCGGGATAGTGTAGTACGCACCGTCCAGCGTGTTTGTCAGCTCGAGGTTGACGGTGCTGGCTGTGAAGCTGCTCACGGTCAGCTGCGCGGTATTGCGCTCGACGATGAAGCGCGCCACCTCGCCCATCGGCGCAACCCACAGACGGTCGCCGAAGGACTTGATGTGGTCATAGTGCGCGCGGTAATCGCTCTCCGGCCGCGGCGACCAGCCAACGCCGGCTTCGCCTTGCGCACCGATGCCGTGGCACTGCTCGACCAGCCAGCCGCCGTGGTCCACCGCCCAGTCCGTCGTGGAATCCCACATCCAGAGCTCCAGCAGGTTCAGGTTGGCCCAGCTGTACAAGTGCAGCAGCGGGGGATTGTAGGGATCGTTGAGTTCCGCATATTCGCTGTTGCCCTGCTGGCCACTTCGTGCGCACAGGTAGCCCAGGTCCTGCAGGATGCCCGTGACCGTGTCGTTGAACATCTCGTACGGATACACGACAGTGAAGATCTGCTCAAGGCCGGTCACGTTGGCCTTGAGGAAGTCCTCGCAGTTGGTGATTTCCAGCCGCGCCTGCTCGGCTGTGAGGGTAGTCAGGTCCGCATGCGTCTGCGTATGGTTGGCGATCTCGTGGCCTGCGTCAAACGCCACCTGCAGATCCGGGACGCGCGTCGGGTCATTCTCAAACCGGCTGCTGGCGATGCCGAGTGTCACGTGAAAGCCGTACTCCTCCCACATCGGCAGGCCGCGCGACCATTGATCTAGCGTGCCGTCATCGAACGACAGGCTGATCGCGGCATCCGCGCCGCCCTGCCACTTGGTCAGCTCGACCGCCGGCGCCACCGGCGCTGTAGCCAGCACCTGTCCCAATGGAAGATCGTCCGGCAGGCTCACTCCTCTCAGCTGCAGCGCGTAATCGCCCGCAGCTTCGCAGCGGATGGCAGCCTGGGCCACGCCGTCCACGAACAGCGGGTGCTGTAGTACTCGCACGCCCTCCGGCACGATCAGCCTGCCCTCGGTGTTAAATCCTGTCAGCGTAGTGCCAGCGCTGTCGACCGCCCGCAGCTCAAACTGCAACTCCTCGCCGCAACCAGCTTCGGCTGGCAGCGTAGTGTCGATCCGCTCCATGGCAAAACCGGTGAACTCCTGGCCGGAGATATCGCCAGCACCGACGTAGACGCTACGCTGCAGCGGGATGAAGGTGAGCCCTTCGGCCCGCGGCGTGAGCGTCGCATTCAGGCCCTCGTGGAGCGCATTGAAGCTGTAGCTGCCGTCGGCTGCGCTGAGTACGTCGCTCTGGCTATCCAGCGACAGCGTTACACCAGCCAGCGGCGCAGCGGCGCTGTCGCGGACCGTGCCGCTGAGGATGTAGTCAGGCGCACTCTCACCGGCATATGCGAAGGGCACGCTGGGTATGCCGCGCTCGCTCCCCTGCATTGGCACGACGCGGTAGAAGGAGCCGGTCACGGGCGCGGTGACGGTAAAGCTGAACCGCCGCACTCCGCCGTCCGCCGGCACTTCGCTGGTTGCGAACTCAGCCGTGCCGAAACTCTCCCACTGCTCAGCATCTGCCGTCGCCGCGCTCTCCACGGCGTACGCGTCTACTTTTGCCAGCAAGTGCTGGCCGAGAGGCGTCAGGTCGGCGATATTTATCTCGCCATTGGCATCGCCGTCAACCACTGTGGCACGCGACCAAAAATGCCAGGCGGACGTGCGCGAGAAGTAGGTGGCGATTGGCGTCAGATCAGCGATGTTGGCCTCGGAGTTCTGGTCGTAGTCGCCTTGGTTGCGGTAGCTCCAGATGGCCTGCGCAGCTCCCGCCTCGCCTGTGTAGATCCTTAGGTCGTCCACCTGGCTTCCCTGGCCGCTCGGCGCAGCCGCGGTCCAGCGCTGCTTGCCGCTGCCCAGCAGCGTTGCGCGCGTCGCACCCTTGAGCTGCTCATAGGTCTGCGGGTTGGCATCAGCAGGCGCCGGCAATGCATCGAGCTGCGTCAGGGCCTGCTCCAGCGTCAGCGTGCTTAATCCAGCAGCGGCGCTTGGCGGCGGATACGCACCGGCACCGGTACTGCTCAGCGTGCTGCCCATGGAACAGCTGGATAAGCCGATGGCCAGCAAGCCGCAGACGTAGGCATAAAGCCGCCTGCCAGCCTGCCGATAGTTCATCGGCGAGTGTTGAAGCATGCGATGTGACATTTCCCTAACCCAGTTCGGTGGTTGCCCCTACGGCGGTTGTGAGCTACCAGGATAACGATCCATTAGTGCGCCAATAATAGCGCAGGTCAACCCGCAACATTGTACCGTCTGCCGCATGCTGGCTGGCGTTTGACAAGCCCCGGCGGCACTGATAAGCTCTGCGCCGCTGCAGATGCCTGACTGCCAGTATTAATTCTCTTAACGGCAGTGCAACACCGCAGGATTCGGGTCGTTTCGCGATGCAGTTCACCACGCTGATATTTGCGCTGTTCTTTGTGGTCACGCTGACCGGCACGTGGCTGCTCGCCCGCTTCCGTACCTCCCAGAAGCTGTTCCTGCTGATCGCCAGCTATTGTTTCTACGCGGCTGCCGCCTGGAAGCTGCTGGCCGTGCTGCTCGCTTCGTCGCTGCTCAACTATGTGGCTGGCGAGCTGATCTCCCGCACCAGCGTCAAGCCCCAGCGCCGCGCCTGGCTGTACGCCGCGGTGGCCTGCAACCTGCTGCTGCTCGGCGTATTCAAGTACTACGGCTTCTTCGTCGATTCCATCGCCGCGCTGCTGGAGGCGGCGGGCCTGCATCCGCACCTGCCTGCGCTGGAGATCCTGCTGCCCATCGGCATCTCGTTTTACACCTTCCAGGGGCTGTCATACATCGTCGACCTCTACCGCGGGCAAGGCGTGCGGGCTCGGTCCATGCTGGATTTCCTGCTGTTCATGGCGTTCTTCCCCAAGCTGCTGTCTGGCCCGATCACGCGCGCCAAGGAGCTGCTGCCGCAGCTGGCCGGCGAGCACCCGCGCGGCGTCGCCGACCTGAACGGCGCGGCCACGCTATTGCTGTCCGGCCTGTTCAAGAAAGTCGTGCTGGCCACGCTGATCGATACGCACCTGGTGCTCAAGGTGTTCGACGCGCCGGAGAACTTCAGTACGCCTGCGTTGTGGGCTGGCATGTTCGGCTATGCCTTCCTGCTGTACTGGGACTTCAGCGGCTATACGGACCTGGCCCGCGGCACATCGCAGCTGATGGGCTTCAGCATCCCGGAGAACTTCAACCACCCATACATCGCCACGGACATCGGCGACTTCTGGCGGCGCTGGCATATCACGCTCTCCAACTGGCTGCGCGACTACCTGTTCGTCCCGCTGGGCGGGCTGCACATCCGCAGGCGCTGGAGCGCCGTCGTGCTGACGATGATGCTCGCCGGGCTGTGGCATGGCGCGGGCTGGACGTACGTGATTTGGGGTACTTACCACGGCGTGATGCTGTTCATGCATCATCTGTTCCGCAGCGGCATCAAGCGCAGGTGGCGTGGCGGCTGGCTCGGCCGGGCGGGCACATTCCTGCTGGTCAGCCTAGGCTGGGTGATGTTCCGCGCAGATGACCTGCCCGCGGCCGTGGAGTACTACAAGCGCATGTTCAGCATTGGTGCCAGCGGCAGCGGCTTCGATTCCCTTGTCCTGGTGCTGATCCTGCTGGGCATCGTGCTGCAGCTGAGCGGCGCGCGGCTGCGCGGCTGGTTCATCAGAGCAAGTGAATTCGTTCCTTTGACATTACGTCCTGTATTATGGTTCGCCTTCGGGATGCTTATCCTGGCGCTGAAACCAGCCGGGATCGCACCCTACATTTATTTCGGGTTCTAATATTAGTCTCACTTATCTGGCGCCTGCCCTTGAAGTGCCTGTAG
>Ga0315287_10000404_pt1 | contig 37485 bp, 36 predicted proteins | sample YL17G11_0_MG_FD_205037 | JGI IMG/M metagenome (GOLD analysis project Ga0315287, IMG submission 205037) | Sediment microbial communities from Yellowstone Lake, YNP, Wyoming, USA - YL17G11_0 | ecosystem: Environmental > Aquatic > Freshwater > Lake > Sediment | place: USA: Wyoming | collected...
TCTTGCGCGGGTCGCCCCACAAGAATGTGCCCATGGCGCCAGCACTTACGACGGCCGCCAGCACTTCTGGCGAAAGACCTGCGGCTAACTCGTGGCAGCTCTACGACTTCCAACCGGACACTACTGTTCCTGGCCAAGTTCTCAATCCAGAAGGCGCACGACAACGGCGAGTTCTTCACGCCGTCCTCGATCGTGCAGACCATCGTCAACGTCATCGAGCCCAACCACGGCACGGCGTTCGACCCGGCCTGCGGCTCGGGCGGCATGTTCGTGCAATCCAGCCACTTCGTCGAGCACGAGGGCGGCGACACCGCGAAGAAGGTCGTCTTCTACGGCCAGGAGAAGAACCGCGATACCATCGGCATCGCCAAGATGAACCTCGCGGTGCACGGCCTGGAGGGTAAGATCGCCGAGGCCATCACGTACTACCAGGACGAGCACACCCTCGCGGGCAAGTGCGACTTCGTGCTGTTCAAGGGCAGCATCGGCAAGGCGGAGCGCGAGCGGTTGAAGCAGGCGAGCCGAGGCCTGCGCTCGTCTCTGCGCGACCTGCTCCGACCCATGCAGGACTGGACGCAGAAGGCCTCGACCCAGGCTGAGGTCAAGATCTTCATCCTGGACAACTTGTATAGGGCACTTCCCCGGCCGCCGTTCAGCGAAGCCGAGACCGAGGAAATCGCCGAGCGGGTATACGAGTACGTCCGGCAGCGGAGCGCCAGCGGCCAGGACCTTCTGGCGGCGTAGGATGGTTCGCCGGAGTGACCAGCATCAGTGTCAGAGCGAGGCTCGCAATCGCATGAAGCTGCCCGTTCGGAAGCACTGAGCATATGCGGACTCCACCGATGATCCTGGCATCCGTAGCGACTGACCGATCTACTTCGCGCGGTGCGCCGTGGACAGTCTGACGCCGAGCCACAGCGTTCCGACAGCCGGCCGGGTCAGCCGTTCCGGGTACGACGCCGCTTCGGCCTGTTCAGCGTTTCCTGCCCTGGAACTCCGGCCGGGCGACGCCAGGACGGATAGCCTCCTGCTGCAAGGCCCGAACGCTTACGACGGACTGACGGGCCAACCGCTCGGCGTCCTCGAAGGCGATTTCCGCCTGGAGTACCAGACGCGGCGCTGTGCCGCGGACACCCCGGCCTGCTGGAGTGCCGGCCCGCGGGTCGCCTCGGCCGTGTTCCATGTCCGCCTGCCGTAGTGTGCCGTGCGGGAAGCAGTCTCGCTGCAACCTGATGCGCTTTGGCACGAGCTGCATCGTCGCGCTCCTCCTCGCGGATTGCGCGTCCGACACGTCGAACGTCACGCCGCCCCCCAGCTGCGCCAACCGCTCGGACACCACGAAGGTGCCGCTCGACGACCTCGGCACCGGCTGCTACCTCCAGTTCCGAGGCGGGCTGTACCCCGGCGGCGTGAACGCGCTCACTGGAGCGCACCTCACGGCTGGTCTCGCCGCGGCAGCGCAGGTCGTTCCGCTCGATGTGAGCGGTCAGCCGAGTGTGAATGGCAAGTACGTCCTGATCAGCGTCGGCATGTCGAACACGACACAAGAGTTCTGTGGCGACAGCAGCCAGTCGCGAAGGTGTCAGCCGCCGAGCTTCATGAGCCAAGCCGCGGCCGATCCGGCGGTGAATCACTCGACACTCGTGCTCGTGGACGGCGCGTACGGGGGTCGCTCGGCGTCGTATTGGGTCAGCGCGTCGAGCGCCGAGTACGATCGCATCCGCGATACGTGGCTGACGCCGCTAGGACTCTCGGAGAAGCAGGTCCAGATCGCGTGGGTGAAAGTCGCCAATCCCGGGCCGAGCGCTGCATTGCCAGCCGCCGGTGCCGACGCGTATGCGCTCGAGATCTCCAGCGGCCAGATCGCCCGTGCGCTCAAGACGCGCTACCCGAACCTGCGACAGATCTTTCTCTCCAGTCGGGTCTACGCGGGCTATGCGACAACCACGTTGAACCCCGAGCCGTACGCGTACGAGAGCGGCTTCAGCGCAAAGTGGGCGATCGAATCACAGATTTCGCAGATGGCGAGTGACGGCGGGGACGCGCGGGCGGGCGATCTTCGTTACGACACCGGTGTCGCGGCGTGGATGGCGTGGGGTCCGTACCTGTGGGCAGACGGCGCGCACGCGCGCGCCGACGGCCTGACGTGGTTGTCCAGTGACTTCGGGAGCGACGGCACCCATCCCGCGTACAGCGGGCGACAGAAAGTCGGCGCGATGCTCCTGGCTTTCTTCAAGACGTCGCCAGTCACGAGCTGCTGGTTCCTGGCCGGACGCGCGTGCCGCTAGGGAGTCGCCGGTGAGAGTCACGAACGTACACGAACGGCTCCTTCCGGCGCCCCCCGCGCAGGTCGGCCAGCTACTGGACTCCCTCTCGGGCCCCGACGATCGGCTCTGGCCGAGCGCCGACTGGCCACCGATGCGGTTCAACCGACCCCTTGAGGTCGGGGCCGCCGGGGGGCACGGGCCCATACGCTACGAGGTCGAGGCGTACAACCCCGGTCATCGGGTACAGTTTCGCTTCACCGGTCCAGCGGGATTCGACGGGTTCCACGCGTTCGAAGTCATGCCCCAACCGGATGGCCATACCCTGCTCCGCCATGAGATCCGCATGGTGGCTCGCGGTCCAGCCCTGGTGACCTGGCCGCTCGTGTTCCGTCCGCTCCACGACGCGGTCATCGAGGACGCGTTTGCCGAGGCGGCTCGCCACCTCGCTATCCCGAGCCCGCGACCGCGGTGGTCACTGTGGGTGCGTGCATTGCGGGGCATGTTCCGGCGCCGCCGCACTCGACGCGCGCAACGCGCCCCCTGATCGGGGTTCGTGCTCGCCAACGCGGCCGCGATGGGACTCGCGACGGCTCTGCTCTTGAGCGCGGAGACGGGCATCAGTGAGGCGCCGGCCCGGCGCGTTGGCCGACCTCGACTGAAAGGGACCCCATGCCACGCCTCATCGCCGCACCCGCCGTCATCGAGGCCGCGGGCAACCTGCCGAAGCGCATCGAGGAGTACGCGGGGCGCGTCAACTCGGGCCACGCCGAGGTCAGCGTGGCGCGGATGGTCTCCCCCGCCGGCTGGCTGGAGCCCGGCCAGTGCCCGGAGTTTCTGGAGATCACCATCGTGCTGCGCGGCTGTCTGCGTGTGGAGCACGAAGGGGGCGCGCTCGAGGTGCGGGCCGGCCAGGCGGTCGTCGCCGAGCCGGGGGAGTGGGTCCGCTACGGCAGCCCGCATGCCGAGGGGGCCGAGTACGTCGCGGTGTGCCTCCCCGCCTTTTCGCCGGAATCGGTACACCGAGACAACGACGAAGGCGGCGCGCTGCGAAGGCAACCGTGATCACCCTCGACGCCATCGGCTTCGTCCGCAGTCCGTACACCGACAAGGCCGAGCGGGCGCCGAGGTGCCGGCGTCCAACCAGTTGGTGCGCGACGCGAACATCCCGGCGCTGACGGTGCGCCAACGCTGAGGGAGGCGGACACGATGCGTTCTCTGAAACTCGGGCTCCTCGCCCTCATACTGGCCTCGTCGGGCCTCCGGGCCCAGACCATTGACTCCCTGGCGCGGCAGGTGCGCGAGAGCGAGCGCGCCTTCGCTGCGACCATGGCCGCCCGCGACCTCCGCACTTTCGGCACGTTCGTTTCCGACGAGGCTCTCTTCTTCGGCCAAGCCGGCGTGCTTCGCGGCCGCGAGGCGGTCGTCGCCGGCTGGACACGGTTCTTCCAGAGCGCCGCGGCGCCGTTCTCGTGGGACCCGGCCACCGTGGAGGTGCTGGACTCCGGGACCCTCGCGCTCAGCAGCGGCCCGGTGCGCGACCCGTCGGGCCGCCAGGTCGGCACCTTCAACTCCATCTGGCGGCGCGAGAGCGACGGCCGCTGGCGGGTCGTCTTCGACAAGGGCTGCCCGCCCTGCGACTGCCTCCAGGCCCCGTAGGCCGGCGCCTGGAGGCCGTGCCCTGCCGGGGTCTCTCCCAACCTTCCAGCCTCGACCGTTGTCCCAACGGTAGACCCGCGACCGCACGGCCGGACCGGCCGACGCGCTCCACAGCGGGGTACGAGCGGCGCACGAGCGCCGCCGGCATCCAAGGGGATTTGCGATGAGAACGCTCGCCATTGTCACGGCCCTTGCGGCCGCCGCGGCCCTCTCCGCCACCGACGCCGCACTGCTCCAGGGCCAGAACCCCAACCCGTGGACGTGGCAGGGGACGGTCGCGCAGGGGCGCACCCTCGAGATCCGTGGCGTGATGGGGTCCATTCGGGCCGAGCGGGCCAGCGGCCGCGAGGTCGAAGTGACCGCCCGCAAGACCGCCGAGGATAGCGACCCTAACGAAGTCCGCATCGAGGTCGTCGAGCAGGGCGGCAACGTCACCATCTGCGCCGTGTATCCCGGCAGCGGCAACACCTGCGAGCCCGGCGGCGGAGAGAATCACACGCGCCGCCACAACGACGTCCACGTGGACTTCACGGTACGGGTGCCGGCGGGGGTCGACTTCGTCGGGGCGGCCGTGAGCGGCGACGTCTCGGCCACCGGACTCACCGGGAAGGTCGATCTGAACTCCGTGAGCGGGAGCGTTTCCGGTACCGCGCTCACGGGGCGCGCCGACCTCAACTCGGTTAGTGGCGACGTGGAACTGGAGACGGCGTCAGGCGAAGCCTCCGGCCGCAGCGTGAGCGGCAGCGTGCGCGCCACGGTGCGCGGCCGCTCCACGGCGCCCCTACGCTTCAGCAGCGTGAGCGGCGACCTCACCATCTCGCTGCCGCGGGACCTTGGCGCGGACGTCGAGATGGGCACGGTGAGCGGAGACCTGTCGAGCGACTTCCCGATGACCCTTGGCGGCGGCGGCCGCATCCGCCGGAGCCACATGCAGGCGCGCATCGGCGAGGGCGGTCGCCGCCTCGAGCTCAGCACCGTCAGCGGATCGGTCCGGATCCGGGCGCTGCCGTAGCTTCCGAGCCGGGCCCGGCACGCGCCGGGCCCGGCTCGCATCCGCGAGGGGGCGACGGGTGCTCAAGGCACCCCAGCGCGGCGCCTACGACTTCAGGATCGGAGCGCCCAGCGGCACGACCGTCCGCCCGAAGGTGCCGTTCGTCACTTCGGCGAACGAGACGTACATCGCGGCCAGGCCGCAGCCCAAGCCCACCCAGCCGCCGATCCTGCCCGTCCCCAACCCGAAGTCGCCACCCGCCAGCAGGAAGAACGTGATCCAGAGCAGCAGAAAGACAGTCCACAGCGCCCGGTTGGAGCGGAACGTCGAGATCCACATGAAGAAGGTGAATACCCCCCACATCGCCAGCGTGAGCCCGACGCCGGCCGCAGACGGGGCCTCGATCCAGCCCGCCCCGACCGTCCACTGCAGGAATGCCCACCACCACCAGAACAGCCCGTACGACGTGAAGGCCACCGTACCGAAGGTGTTGGCGTTCTTGAACTCCATGATGCCGGCGAAGATCTGGGCCAGGCCGCCGAACGCGAACGCGAGGGGGACGACCGCGGGCAGGGCGTCTCTCGACAGCAGACCGGCGTTGATGGAACTTAGGACGACGGTGGTCAGTCCGAATGCGACGAGCCCCAGCGGGGCCGGATTCGCCGGCTTCACGGGTGCATCAGCCATGTGCATCGATCTCCCTTGGAATGTCTGTGGTTGTCACCGGTCGGCTGCTCCTGCGGACCGCGTACCACCGCGCCGGAGCGCTACCGCACCGAGTGGCGCAGAATGGTGCGCAGCTTGCCCGGCGGCACGCGCCGCGGATCCGAGAGATAGATCTCGTGGTGCATCCCGCGCGGTTTCAGCCCCTGCTCCTCGGCCAGGTGCTCCATCGCCTCGATGAGCGGCAGCTCCTTGTCGTACGGCCCGACGTGCAGCGCCTGCACGCAGCGCCCCTCGCGGATCGTCTCGAGCTTCACCTTCGCGATCTCGGGCACCTTGCCCCGGGCGGCGATGTCCTTCTGCGCCTTGGCGAGGTCCCGCGCGCTCACGAACGTCGGCGTGCGGACGAGGAGTCTCCAGCGCCACGTCTTCGGCGGCTGGTCCAGGAGGGAAACGTTCCCCTTCGGACCCCACCACAGCCCCTCGAGCCCGGCGACCTTGTAGTCGCCCTTCCCCGCCGTCTTGCGGGTCATCTTGATGGTGAAGGCGACGGCGAACAGAGCGCCGACGGACGCCTGGAAGGAGGCCGTGGCCGGTTCGCCTCTTCCTTCGATGCTGAGGTACTTGACCGGCCCGATCTTCACGAGAACCGGCTTCTTCGGTGCGACGTACTCGGCCTTGTGCTTCTTGAAGAGATCGAGCTTGGTGGTCGTGGCCACGAGAGCCTCCGGTCGGGGCGGGTCGCGCATGGGGACGCGGCACTATGCCTCGCTCGGCGCGCGTGGGCAAGGGCGGAAGGCGGCGGCGGAAGGCGGCGGCGGAAGGCGGCGGGGAGACGGATGCGGGCGCTTGAGCCGGTGCCCCCCCGCGGCTAACTTCAACCCCGCAGGACTCTTTGACATCCGAAGGGGGAGCTTCCGTGGACGCTGCACCGGTCATCAGCCGAGGCCACAACGTGGCCGCGCTCATTCCTCCCGTCACGGAGACCGCTCTCCTCTTCCTTCTCCCCATCCAGGATCGCCGCACTCTCGTGCTGACGCCCGACGCGGCACGCGCCGTCGCGCTCGGCGCAGCGCTCGAAGCCGCCGGCCGCGCGAGCCAGGACGTCGTGGCCGTCTCCGGGCTCGCCCGCGCCGCGCGCCGCCTCGCCACGGGTACGCCGGCGTTCCTCCTCGTCGGGGTGGAGGATGCCCTGGCCCTGCTGCACCGCTCGGCACTCAAGCCCGCCGAGGCCCAGACCGTCGTGCTGGCGTGGCCCGAGGAACTGGAGCCCGAGGCCACGGCGGCGCTCGAAGCGGTGCTCTCGGAGTGCGACAAGGAGACACAGCGCATCGTGCTGGCCGCGTTGCCGGGACCCGCGCTCGACGCCCTGCTCGAGCGGTACGCGTGGAAGGCGATGACGTTCGGGTTCCCGGCCGTGGACGAGCCGGCGCCGCAGCCGATCGGCCCGGCGCGGTTCGTGGTGGCGCGCACCGATCACTTCGCCGACGCGCACCGGCGGATCCTCGACGTCCTGAACCCGGACTCCGACGAGAGTCTCGTCGTCGCCACCTGCCCGGCGAACCTCGAGGAAGCCGCGGCGCTCGCCGCACGGGCGACGCCCGAAGCGCCGCCAATCTTCGTGGTCGAGCCCTATCAGTTGCCCTGGCTCCGGCGCCACTTCCATCCGCTCACAGCCCTTCGCCTGCCGAGCGCGGCGAATCTCGCCGAGCGGCGGGCTGAGAAGGTCCGCACGGCGCTGGCGCGCCTGATCGAGGCGGGCAACCTCGACCGGGAACTCCTCGCGCTGGGGCCGCTCTTCGACCGCTACGACCCGGCCGACATCGCGGCCGCCGCCGTGCGCGCGGCGCGGGCCGGCCTGCTGGGCGGGCCCTCCGGGGAGCCTGCCGCCACCGCGCCCGAGGCCGGGACCTCCGCGGCGGTGCCCGCGTGGGCCAAGGTGTGGATCGGGGCCGGCAAGAAGGACAACGTGCGGCCGGGAGACCTCGTGGGCGCCATCGTCGGCGAGGCGAAGATCGCCGCCGACCGGATCGGGAAGATCGAGGTCCGCGAGCTGTACTCCCTCGTCGAGGTGTGCGCGGAGGATGCCGAACGCATCGTCGTCGCGCTCACCGGCGCCACGATGCGCGGGCGGCGGCTCACCGCGCACATCGACCGCGGAGCCGGACCGGCCCGGCCGCCGCGCCGAGGCTAGCGGCGCAGGGTGCCCAAGACCAAGCGCCACCGCGGGTCTCCGCGGTGGCGCCTGGCGCGTCCGGGGAACTCCGGCGCCTACCTCTTCCTGCCGACGGTCTCCTTCAGGCCCTTGCCGGCGCGGAACACGGGGGCGACCGACGCCTTGATCTGGATCTCCTTGCCCGTGCGGGGATTCCGGCCCTTGCGGGCGCTGCGCTTGCGGGCCTCGAAGTTCCCGAACCCGGTGATCTGGACCTTCGCGCCCTTCTTCAGCTCGGAGGCGATGACACCGTTCGGCGCGAAGAGGGCCTCGACCGTCCGGCCCGCATCGGCCTTCGACATCTTCGTCTTCGCGGCCAGCACGTTCACAAGATCGGACTTGTTCACGGGATGCACTCCTTGGAAAAGTGAGGAAATACGCGGAGAAATGGCGCGTAGCTGGCCAAGAACCTAGGAATTCCCTGGGCTCTTCGCAATAGGGACGCGCGGCCGGCTCGCTTGACTCCCTTTGCCCGGCCCCTGTACCTTCGCGCCGGCGCCTCACCCTCCGCCTCGGATTCGAACATGTTCCACGGCACGAAGCCCGGCTGGATCGAGGTCATCTCCGGCGTGATGTTCAGCGGCAAGAGCGAGGAGCTCATCCGCCGCGTGCGCCGCTCGGTGATCGCCAAGAAGAAGGTGCAGGTCTTCAAGTCCCATCTCGACGAGCGCTACGGCGGGATCTTCACGGTGAGCAGCCACGACGGCACCATCGTGGAGGCGGAGCCGGTCCAGACCTCGATCGAGATCGCGGAGAAGGTGCGGCCCGGCACCGAGGTCGTGGCGATCGATGAGGCGCAGTTCCTGGACAGGGGAGTCGTCGCCGTGGCGAACGCCCTGGCCAATCGCGGGGTGCGCGTGGTCGTGGCGGGCATCGACAGCGACTTCCGCGCCGAGCCCTTCGGCTCGATGCCGGAGCTGATGGCCGCCGCCGAGGTCGTGGACAAGCTCTACGCCATCTGCGTCATCTGCGGCGGGCCCGCCTCGCGCAACCAGCGGCTCGTGAACGGCAAGCCCGCGCCCTACGACTCTCCGACGATCATGGTGGGTGGCCGCGAATCGTACGAGGCGCGCTGCCGTCACTGCCACGAGGTGCCACGCAAGGATGAGGGACAGGGCAGCCTGCTGTAACGCGGCCGGACGCGGCCGGCGCCCCTTCCGCCCGACCGCCTGTCCGCCCGACCGTCCATGCTGCTAGTCGGGCTGACCGGCAACGTCGCGGCCGGCAAGTCCAGCGTCCTCGTCCTGCTGGCGCGGTGGGGCGCCACGGTCATCGACTCCGACGTCCTCGCTCGCGAGGCCGTGGCGCCCGGCACGCCGGGCCTCGCGGCGGTCCTCGATCGTTTCGGGCGCGGATTCCTCCTGGCCGACGGCAAGCTCGACCGCGCCGCGCTCCGCCGCCGCGTGATGACGGACTCCGTCGAGCGGACGGCGCTCAACGCCATCCTCCACCCGCTGGTGCGCCGCCGCGCCGCGGCGCTCTCCCGGGCGGCGGCCGCCGCCGGCGACCTCATCGTGGCGGTGGACGTGCCGCTCCTCTTCGAGGTGCGGGACCCCGCCGACTTCGACTGCATCCTGCTCGTGGACGCGCCCGGAGCCTTGCGCCGCGAGCGCATCGTGCGGGAGCGCGGCCTCTCGGCCGACGAGGCCGACGCCGTCATCCGTGCACAGCTCCCGAGCGGCCCCAAGCGGCTCAAGAGCCACTTCGTCGTGGACAACGACGGCTCGCGAGCGGATCTAGAGGCCCGCCTCCTCGAGGCCTGGCAGGGCATCCGCGCGCTCGCGGCGCGGCGGGCCCTCGGCGCCGCGCAGCCCGCCTCCCTCCTCGCCGTCTTCGCCCACCCCGACGATGAGACCTTCGGCCCCGGCCTCACGCTGGCCCGCTACGCCGAGGCCGGGTTGTCCGTGCACGTGGTCTGCGCCACGGGCGGCGAGGCGGCGAGGCACCGCGGCGGCCACGAGGACGCCGACGCGCTCCGCCGGCACCGCGAAGGGGAACTCCTCGAGGCGTGCCTCACCCTCGGCGTGCGGACGCTGGAGCTGCTGCGCTACGGTGACAAGACGCTCGACCCGGACGACGCCCGCGCCGTCGCCAAGATCGCCGAGTCCATCCGGCGGACGCGCCCCGACGCCCTCGTGACCTTCGGCGAGGACGGCATCTCGGGGCATCCCGACCACCGGGCGGTGTATCATTGGACCCGGCGGGCGTGGGAGGCGGCGGGGCGCCCCTGCCCCCTCTGGTACGTGGCGATCACGGAGGAGACGGCGGCGCGGCTGGAGGGACGGTCGCTCATCGGCCGGCCCGGCCCGGAGGTTGCGGCACGGCTCGACGGGCGGCCGTGGCTCGACGTGAAGGAAGCGGCGATCCGCTGCCACGCGTCGCAGCGTTATCCGGTGCCGCTGGACGCGCCGGAATGGCGCGAACGCGTGGCCCGCGAGGTGTTCGGACGCGAGGGATTCCGGCCCGGATCGGCGGCCCCCGTGACCGATCTATTTTCGCTTGACACTACCGGAGCGCCCCGGTAGCGTACCGGCGGCAGGACAACCAACCTTCGTCAGGCGGTCCGAGGATGGATACCCAAGTCCCGAAGCACCTGCTCTTCACGAAAGATCACGAGTACGTCCACAAGAAGGATGCCGGCGACATTGTCGAGATCGGCATCACCGACTACGCCTCCCACGAACTGGGCGACATCGTCTACGTGGACCTCCCCCAAGTCGGCGCCAAGTTCGACAAGGCGGAGGTCCTCGGCACCATCGAGGCGGTGAAGGCCGTCTCCGAGATCTACTGCCCGGTCTCGGGCGAGGTCGTCGAGATCAACAGCGCCATCGAGGGCGACCCCTCGGTGGTGAACAAGGATCCCTACGGTGCCGGATGGATGATCCGGCTCAAGCTCACGAACCCCGCGGAGCTCGACGCACTCCTTGGGCCGGCGGACTACGCGACCCACATCGGCCAGTAACTGCGGCGCCCCGGGCCACGGTCCGGGGCGTTGCTTCATCGGGCAGAGACAGACCCCTCATGTCCTACGTCTCGCATAGCGACGCCGACATCCGCGCGATGCTCGCGACGATCGGCGCCAAGTCGCTCGACGATCTCTTCGCCGACATCGCCCCCGCGCTCCGCTCCCCGGATCTCGCGCTCGTCCCCCCGGAGCGCTCCGAATGGGACACCGTCCGGCTGGTCTCGGGCCTCGCCGGGAAGAACATGCCGCTCGCCTGCTTCGCGGGCGCCGGCGTGTACGACCACTGGATCCCGGCCACGGTGGACCACATGCTCCGCCGGTCGGAGTTCTACACCGCGTACACGCCCTACCAGCCGGAGGTCTCGCAGGGGACGCTCCAGGTCATCTACGAGTTCCAGACGATGACCTGCGAGCTGGCCGGGATGGACGTCGCGAACGCCTCGATGTACGACGGCGCCAGCGCGTGCGCCGAGGCCGCGATCATGGCCGGCGGCGTCAAGAAGGGCCGCAGGGACGTCCTCCTCGCGCACACCGTGCACCCGCACTTCCACCGCGTAGCGGAGACGTACCTCGCCTCCACCGGCCGCAAGGTACTGAGCGCGCCGCGCAACACCGACGGAACGCTGGACCTCGCCGCCGCGCGGCCCCTGCTCGCCACGGCTTCGTGCCTCGTCGTGCAGCAGCCCAACTTCCTCGGCGTTATCGAGGACCTCGACGCGTGCGCCAAGCTCGCGCACGAGGCGGGCGCGCTCCTCGTCGTGGCCTTCAATCCCATCGCGATGGGGCTTCTCCAGCGGCCGGGCGACGTGGGCGCGGACATCGCCGTCGCCGAGGGCCAGCCCCTCGGCATCCCGATGAGCTTCGGCGGGCCGGCCCTCGGCCTGATGGCCGCGAAGCACGAGTTCATCCGGCTGATGCCCGGCCGCATCGCGGGCCTCGCCGAGGACCACGACGGCCGCCGCGGCTACGTGCTCACGCTGCAGACGCGCGAGCAGCACATCCGCCGCGAGAAGGCCACCAGCAACATCTGCACGAACCAGGCGCTGATGGCGTTGGCCGCCACGGTCTACTGCGCCACGATGGGCAAGCAGGGCCTGCGCGGCGTGGCAGAGGCCTCGACGGTGAACGCGCACGAGGTCTACGACCGCGTCACGAAGATCCCGGGCTACGCGCCCCTCTGCCCGGGCGGCGCCTTCTTCAACGAGTTCGCCGTCACGACGCCCAAGCCCGCCGCGGAGATCATCCGCCGCGCAGCCGACAAGGGCATCCTGCCCGGCGTGGCGCTCGATCGCTTCGCCACACCGATGGAGCACGCGAGCGCTCTCCTCATCGCCGTCACGGAGAAGCGGACGGCCGAGGAAGTGGATCTGCTGGTTGAAACCCTGAAGCAGGCCTGAGCGGGAGACGACAATGCCGACACTCACCTTTCACGGACACTCCTGCTTCGAGCTGGAGCACGGCGGGAAGCGGCTCGTGATCGACCCCTTCCTGAGCGCGAACCCGAAGGCGGACATCGGGCCGGCGAAGCTGGGGCGCCTCGACGCGGTGCTCATCACCCACGGGCACGCCGACCACCTCGGCGACGCGGTGCAGCTGGCGAAGAAGCACGGCGCCACGATCGTGGCCCCCTACGAACTGGCCATGTACTGCGGCGACCGCGGAGTGGAGAACGTGCACTCCATGCACATCGGCGGGTCGCACGAGTTCCCGTTCGGCCACGTCAAGATGGTTGTGGCGATCCACGGCGGCATGGTGGAGGGCGAGGCTTCGGCCAGCGGCCGCTACACCACTTCGCCGTGCGGCTACGTCGTTACGATGGGCGGCAAGACCGTCTATCACACGGGTGACACGGCGCTCACGATGGACATGCAGCTCCTCCAGGGACGCGTGGACGTGATGTGCCTGCCCATCGGCGACAACTTCACGATGGGCATCGAGGACGCCGTCCGCGCCGTGGAGTTCGTGAAGCCGAAGGTCGCGATCCCGATGCACTTCGGCACGTTCCCCGTCATCGAAGCGGACCCGATGGCGTTCAAGACCCAAGTCGGCACCCGCGCGGAGGTCGTCGTCCTCCAGCCCGGCGCGTCATACGGCTTCTGAGGAGTCCATGCCCGCCTTTCCGCTGCAACCGATCCCGACGCCCCTGATCTTCGAGCGCTCCCGCGAGGGCCGCCCCGGCACGAGCGTGCCGAAGCCCATCGCGCCCAAGCGCGCCGCCGACGTCCTGCCCAAAGGCGCGCTCGGCGCCGCGGCGCCGGACCTCCCGGAGGTGCCGGAGTTCGAGGTGGTGCGCCACTACATCGAGCTCTCGCTCAAGAACCACCACGTGGACCGCGCGCTCTACCCCCTGGGGTCGTGCACGATGAAGTACAACCCCAAGGTGAACGAGGACATGGCGCGGCTGCCCGGGTTCCTCGACCTGCACCCGATGGCCCCCGACGCTCAGGCGCAGGGCGCCCTCGCGCTGATGCACGAGTTGGGCGAGTGGCTCAAGGAGATTTGCGGGATGGACGCCATCACCCTGCAGCCCTCGGCGGGCGCGCAGGGCGAGATAACGGGCATCTTCCTCGTCGCCGCGTACCACCACTCGCGCGGCGATGCCGCCCGCAAGGTCGTCATCGTCCCCGACTCCGCGCACGGCACCAACCCCGCCACGGCGGCGCTCGCCGGCTTCACGGTGCGGGGCATCAAGTCCAATGCGAAGGGCCTCACGGACCTCGCGGCCCTCAAGGCGGCGCTCGGGCCGGACGTCGCCGCGCTGATGCTCACCAACCCGAGCACCATCGGCCGGTTCGAGACGGAGGTCGTGGAGGTCGCGAAGCTGGTCCACGACGCCGGCGCCCTGCTCTACATGGACGGGGCGAACATGAACGCCCTCATCGGCATCACCCGCCCCGGCGACTTCGGCGTGGACGTGATGCACTTCAACCTGCACAAGACCTTCGCGACGCCGCACGGCGGCGGCGGGCCGGGCTCGGGCCCCGTGGCGGTGAAGAAGTTCCTCGAGCCGTTCCTGCCGGTTCCCGTGGTGGTGAAGGAGGACGGGCGGTACCGGCGCGTGTGGGACCGGAAGCGGAGCATCGGGAAGGTGCACGGCTACTTCGGCAACTTCGGCGTGATGGTGCGCGCCTACACCTACATCGCCAAGCTGGGCCGCGAGGGCATCAGGGAGACGGCGCAGGGCGCCGTGCTGAACGCCAACTACCTCGCCGCGCGCATCGAGCACAAGTACCCGATGCCCTACGGCCGCGGGATGCACGAGTGCGTCGCCACGGGCACGCCCTTCAAACAGTACGGCGTCAAGACGCTGGACATCGCGAAGCGGCTGCTCGAGTTCGGCTTTCACGCTCCGACGATCTACTTCCCTCTCATCGTGCCCGAGGCGCTGATGATCGAGCCGACGGAGACGGAGACGAAGGACGACCTGGACCGCTTCGCCGACGCGCTCCTCCAGATCGCGGCGGAGGCGGAGACGTCGCCCGAGCTGCTGACGAGCGCGCCGCGCACCACACCGGTGAGCCGGTTCGACGAGGCGGCCGCGGCCAGGAACCCGAACGTGAGATGGGTGCGCCCGAAGCAGTAGGCGGCACTTGGTAGTGAATCGCGTTCAGCTAAGTTGTTCCATGCCGCCGGTCGCACAGGTTCGGCTGACGCCGGATTCGGAGACACCAGAGCATGAAACAGTTGAGGATCGACCTAAGCAAGTGCGACGCCGGCCGCAACTGCGAACACGAGTGCGAGCAGGTCTGCGCCGAGAAGGTGTTCAAGTTCGACGACCCGGAGCGGGCGGCGCTGCACATCCGCGAGCTTCCGGACGGCAGCGCCCTCACGATCATCTGCGATCAGTGCGGGGACTGCCTGTCGATCTGTCCCACCAACGCCCTGACACGGACCAAGCTCGGCGTGGTGCGGATCGACAAGAAGGTGTGCGTGGGCTGCTTCGTGTGCCTCGGCTACTGCGACAAGGACGCCTTCGAGCGGGCTCCCGGCGCCACCGAACCCTACAAGTGCAACTCGTGCGGGCTGTGCGTGAAGGCCTGCCCCCATGCGGCCCTGGAGATCGTTGACGTCCCCGTGCCCCCAACGCGGTTGGCCGCGGCACCGACGAGCGCTCCGACACAGGGCGGACACTAGGAGCATGCCATGAGCGACTGCACCAACTACGATTTCACCAAGCGCACCGAGTACCTGGATGGCCTCGCGCGGTTCAAGGCCGCCCACAGAGTCCTCGCCGAAGTGCCCTTCAAGCCCGGCCTGCCCCAGCGCGGCTACAACCACCGTTCGCTGTACGTGAACGTCGGCACCCTGAAGATCGAGGAGAAGCCCGTCACCCAGCAGATGAAGGACATCTTCGTCGGCGGCCGCGGCTTCGGTCTGTGGCACCTGTGGAATGCGGTGACACCCGAGACCCGCTGGGACAGCCCCGAGAACGAGATCGTCATCTCCCCCGGACCCCTGGCCGGGAACACCCAGTATCCCGGCTCCGGCAAGTCGCTGGTGGTGGCGATCTCACCGCAGACGGACATCCCCATCGACTGCAACGTGGGCGGCTACTTCGGCCCCCTAATGAAGTTCTCCGGCTTCGACGCACTCGAGCTGCAGGGCAAAGCCGCACAGGACGTGATCGTCTTCATCGACGGCCAGAGGGGCTTCATCCGCATCGAGGCGGCTCCCCTGGAGCCCATCGACAGCCACGTGCTGGCGGAAGTCCTCACCCATATGTACGCCGAAGACGAAGCGGACTTGCGCAACGTCTCGGTGGTGTCGACCGGCGTGGCGGCGGACCACAGCCTCATCGGCTGCCTGAACTTCTCCTGGTACGACCTGCGACGGAAAGCCGTGCGCCTGAAGCAGGCCGGCCGCGGCGGCGTCGGCTCCGTGTTCCGCGACAAGAGGATCAAGGCGCTGGTCTGCCGCGGGCCGGTGGTGAAGGGCGACATGAACAACCCCGTCGACCTGGACACCATCGCCAAGCTCGGCATCAAGATGCACAAGGAGATCCACGCCCTCGACGACCAGCAGTGCCACATGAGGCGGCAGGGGACGGCGCACCTCGTGGAGGTCATGGACGCCTACGACCTCCTGCCGGTGCACAACTTCCAGTACGGGAACCACCCGGATACCAAGAACATCGCCTCCGGGGTGTGGGACAAGCGCTTCACCCAGGCCACCGTGGACGGTTGCTGGTACGGCTGCTCCCTGGCCTGTTCGAAGGGCGCCGACGGCCTTGTGCTCACGACCGGCCCCTACAAGGGCCACACGGTCACGGCGGACGGCCCGGAGTACGAGAACGCCGCCGGACTCGCGTCCAACTGCGGCATCTTCAACTCCGATTCGCTCCTGGAAGTGAACTTCTACTGCGACACGTACGGCGTGTGCACGATCACGTACGGCACGATCTGCGCCTTCGTCATGGAATGCTGGCAGCGCGGCATCCTGGACGCGGAGCGCACCGGCGGCCTGGAGATCCGCTTCGGCAACTCGGCGGCCCAGCTGGAGATGCTGCACCAGATGGCCCGCGGCGAAGGCTTCGGCGCCATCGTCGGCAGGGGCGTCAAGAAGATGAAGGAGTTCTTCATCGCCAAGGGCTGGGGCGATCCGCAGCTCATCAACGACATCGGCATGGAGATCAAGGGCCTCGAATACAGCCAGTACATGTCCAAGGAATCCCTGGCCCAGCAGGGCGGCTACGCCCTCACCAACAAGGGCCCGCAACACGATGAAGCCTGGCTGATCTTCATGGACATGGTGAACAAGCAGATCCCCACGTTTGAGGACAAGGCGGAGGCGCTGTACTACTTCCCCCTCTGGCGCACCTGGTTCGGCCTCATGGGATTGTGCAAGCTGCCCTGGAACGACGTCGAGCCCGCGAACAACGCCAAGACCGCCGAGCCCGCCAAGGTACCCGAGCACGTGCAGAACTACGTGGACCTGTTCAATGCCATCACCGGCGCGCAGATCAATCAGGAGCTGGTGATTCTGCAGTCCGCGCGGGTCTACAACTTCCAGCGCATCTTCAACATCCGCATGGGCAAGGGGCTGCGCGAGCACGATATGCCCCCGTACCGGTCCATGGGTCCGGTGACGGTGGAGGAGTACGAATCCCGTGCCGAGCGCTACGACATGCAACTGAAGGAAGAGATCGGCGTCGATCCCGCCGGCAAGACCGTCGCGGAGAAGATCGCCCTGCACCGCGCGCACCGCACGGACCGCTACAACAAGCTGGTGGACGCGGTGTACAAGCGCCGCGGCTGGACGCCGAACGGAGTGCCTACGCTCGCGCGCCTGGAGCAGCTGGGCATCGACGTCTTCCCCGAAGTGGTCGCGGTCGTGAAGGCACACCTGCCAGCATGATTCGCGTGAACGACGAGCCGATCGCGTGGCAGGGCGGCATGACCGTCCGGCAGATGCTCAGCGCCTGCAACTACCTGTTCCCCCTCGTGATCGTCACCGTCAACGACACGCTGGTGAGCCGCGGCGATTTCGACACCACCGCGGTTCCCGACGAGGCCGTGGTGAAGGTCATCCACCTCATGAGCGGGGGCTGAGGGCTCAGGCGGTGACCGAAGCGGAGCCGGCGATCTTCGCGCGCAACGTCCCGGGATCGACCGGAATCCTGCGCGCCGCGACCGTGGCCGTGGCCGGCTGCGGCGGGCTGGGCTCGAATGCGGCGGTGGCGCTCGTCCGAGCCGGGCTGGGGCACCTCATCCTCGCGGATCACGACGTCGTCGAAGCCTCCAACCTGAACCGGCAGTACTTCTTCCGGGGAGACATCGGCAGGCACAAGGTCGATGCTCTGGCCGATCATCTGCGCGCCATCAACCCCGAGGTCCAGCTCGAGCTGCTGCGGCTGACGCTGACCCCGGGTGATGTACCCCGGCTGCTGGCCAAGGCGGACCTCCTGATCGAGGCATTCGACAGCGCCGATTCCAAGGGATGGCTCATCGAGTCGTGGTGCCGCGCCTTCCCGAACCGCAAGGTCATCTGCGCCAGCGGCGTGTCCGGACTCGGAAAGACCGAACTCATAGCGGTGCGCCGCGCCGGGAACATCCTCCTGTGTGGCGACGAGCGGTCGGACCTGAGCCAGGGTCTGTGCGCCGCCCGGGTGGCCATCGTGGCCAATATGCAGGCCAACCTCGCCATCGAGGCCCTGGTGGCCGAGTAGATTCGCCGCATGCTCCCTCTCCTCCTCGCCGTCCTCGCCATCGCCGTTTCGGCGGCATGCGCGATGGTGGCCGCGTACCGGGGCGACCGGCGCGGCCTGTACCTGTTCAAGCCGCTCACGACCGTCATCATCATCATCGCCACGCTGTGGCTGTTCGCTCCCGCGATGCGGCGCTATCAGGACGTCGTGCTGCTCGGTCTCGCGCTGTCGCTCGCCGGCGACGTCTTCCTGATGCTGCCGGGGAACCGCTTCCTCTTCGGGCTCGCGAGCTTTCTCGCCGCGCACCTCGCGTACATCTGGGCGTTCACGCTGGGCGTCGGGTACGAGCCGGCGCAGCTGCCGTGGCTGGCGCCGTTCGCGTTCTTCGGTCTGATGGTGGTGGTCTTCCTGTGGCGGGGCCTGCACGGCGCGGTGCTCAAGGGCGCCGTGGTGGCGTACCTGCTGGTCATCGTGGTGATGGCGTGGCGCGCCGCGGTGCGGAGCCACTCACCCGTCCCGCCCTACCCCAGCGCGGTGCTCGCCCTCGCGGGTGCGTGCCTCTTCCTCGCCTCGGACAGCATCCTGGCCATCGACCGCTTCCGGCGCCCCTTCCGCGCCGCGCAGCCGCTCGTGTTCGCGACGTACTGGGCGGCGCAACTGCTCATCGGGCTGTCGGTGCGGGGGTAACGAGGCCATCCAATCGGCGTTTGGGAGTTCGGGCCCGCTCCCGGCGCCTCTCCACGCACCCGTTCGCCTTGCTCCCCGGGTCCGCACGGCATAGGTTGGCCGCGACAGGGCGCTTCCGGCCTCACGGGACCGGCGGCCGCCACGCCCGTCCGACGTGAACCCGACGGTAGACGTCGCTCCTGCAAGCAAGGAGCCCCCTATGAAGAAGAACCTGCTAATCCCCCCCCTCTTGCTCGGGATACTCGCGCTGGCCGCCTGCCGTGAGGCTACTCGCCCCGACCCCTTAGCGGGGATGCGCCCGCTTCTCGATTCCCGCGCCCAGAGCTTGTTGGTGTGGGGAGACGAGGAGCTGATCGGCGACCCCCTAGTCGGAGAAACCACCTTCTACCAATCGACGACCGGTGGGCTCAGAGCGCGCTACCGCGTGGAGTTGGTGGAAACGGGCTCGATGTACTACAGGGTCGGATACTCGAACCCGTGGGGCTGGCTGACGACCAAGAACAACGAGTGTGACGGCGACGTCATCAATCACCCCGAGATGCACGACGTGACGGGTGACGGGGTGCCCGAGGCAGGCGCGGAGACCCACTGCCTCCCGAACGGCGCCTACACGGTGAAGTTCCACCGACTGCACTGGCTGCCGGACGGCTCGGGTACCGACTCCGACACCGTGCTGTTCACTCGCCGCGTAGCCATGCTGGACACCTTGGGCGGCGAGCAGCACGACCCGTCCGCGCACACCTACCAGGATGTGCACGTGAGGTTCTCGCTCGACTCGGTCGCCACCGGGATCACGGGGAGCCTCCGCGGTGCGGACTTCTACCTCAGCTTCGAAACCTTCTCGGATACGAGCTACTACTGGGGCGCGCCATTCTCGGCCACGATCGGCGTCGGGGACACGCTGTGGCTCGCGTCAACCTATCGGGCGACGGGCGGAGCTTGCGTCTGGTGCGGGGACTCAGCGTTCACCGGGGTCCTCGCGGCCTTCAACCAGGACTATCTCTACAACCCCGCCGGCTTCGGCTACGCGACGAACTCAGTGCCCGCCGTGAACTCCACGATGCCGAAACTGCACTGGTTCGGGACGCCGCGCACCACAGCGTTCCGCGTCGTAGCCCGGGTCACGGAACCATACCACAACGGGACGAGCAACCCGGGCCGCGTGCAGCAGGACACCATCTTCGTCACGGTCGTGGGGCTGAACGCATCCTTCACGGTGTCCGGCTCGCCCATCGCGGGCCAGCCGGTGACCTTCGATGGGAGCGGCTCGGAGGGCTTCAAACCGCTCGAGTACCGTTGGGACTTCGGGGACCAGACGCCGCCCACCTCGTGGAGCACCGCGGACTCCATCAGGCAACACACGTACTCGTTCCCCGGCAGCTACACGGCGAGCCTCTGGGTCCGCCGCGCGAGCAGCACGGCACCTACGGACTCGGCCTCGCAGGTGGTGAACGTCGGCGGGACCGCTCCTGTGGTGGTGGTGATCGAGGGGGTGGACATCATCACCGCCTCGGGCACCTACGAGTGGCACGCGCTCGCTACCGGCGGCGTCCCGCCATATCACTACCAGTGGTACTACAGGAAGTCCGGTCAGGCCGAACAGCCGGTCGGGTCGGACAGCCCCTGGTACTCCCGGTACGTGTCCGTAGGCAAGACGGCGTACGCCTTCCGTCTCAGGAACGTGGTGACCGACGCCGCACAGCAGACCGACCAGGCGGTGCACTGGGTGGATGTCCTGCCGGGAGGGGGCGGCGGCCTCCTGTCGGTAGGCCTGCTCGACGCCAGGGGCGGCTGCGTGGCACTGCCGGCGGATCGCGAGCGTCGGCGAGCAGCTCACGAGGCGGTGGTGGCGCAGGGCGGTTGGCCGGTTCCGTGCCGGATGCACTGACCGTGAGGGCAGAAGGCGGCGGCAGCTCTCTCGCCCGCTGGCTCCTCGCCGCCGGGCTCCTTGGTGCTCCGATCGCCGTTGGCGGCTGTGGGGACGCCATCCGACCCAAGCCCCCAGACACGACGCTTCCGGTCGTCACGCTGGTGTACCCGAATCCGCAGACGGGCGCGTTCGACCGGGACTCCAATGGGCTCGTGGACGTGGTGGTGAGCTGGAGCGACGCCGGGAGCGGGGTGGATCCTGCAACGGTGCGCATCGCCTGCCTGGGGTGCGTGCCGGGCGCGCCGAGCGACACGAACCTGGCGCAGGGCTGGCGGGTGATCCGGCTCGACAGCGCCGGCGCCGAGTTCGAGGAGACGATTCCGCTTCTGCTGCGCTCGGGCAGGCGGTTGCTGGGCGTGAGCGTGGCGGACACAGCGGGCAACCGGTCCATCGGCGCCACGGCCCCAATCGAGCTTCCGCCGGGCTCCTACCACCGAACGATCGATCTCCAGTATCCTCCCGAATGGTACCAGGAGCGGGGCGTCCGCCTGGCCATCACGCCCGACGGGCGCAAGGGCTTCGTCCCCTTCGTGGGCGGCAACGTGGCGGTCTTCGATCCCGAGGGCGTCACGCCGCCGCGTTACATCCGGAACGTGCTCGACAGCTTCTTCGCAGGCATGATTTCCATCGACCCCGGCACCGGCCTGGCCTACATCGCAGGCGGCGGTGGTGCCACGGATGGCTTCACGATCCTGGACACGAGGACCGAGCAGGTTGTGCGTTCGGTGTCGGTAGGAGCCGGCGCAGCCAGCGTTTGGCTGGGCGGCAACCGGATCTTCGTGGGTGAAGCCTGCACGAACGCTCGCGTGTACGTCTTCGACAAGACGACTCTGGCGGAGCTGGGCCGCATCGAGGTCAATGCTCCACTCCTCGGTGACTTGTGTGTCAACTCCATCGACTATGCATTGACCAGTGACGAGCGAAGGGGCTGGGCGATGATCATCTATGGAGGCATCTACTCGTTCGACGCCACGAACTACGCGCTGATCCGTCGCTACGACCTGTATCCCCCTGCGGGCGATGGCATCTACGGAGACGGCCGCGCGCTGGCGCTGGCCGACGACCGCTGGCTGTACGTCGCCCGGGTCGGCCAGGGCCTCGACGAGTTCGACACCCAGACCGGCCTCGTGACGGCTCACTACCCCTTCGCCCGGCCCCCGGAGCCCATCGTGATGCTGCTGGCGCTCTCGCCCGACGGCCGCCTCCTGTTCGCCAGCTCGGATCCCGCCACCACCATCGACACCAGCCAGAGCGCGCCGCTCCTGTTCACGGTCCCCGGGCTCCAGCTTCGCTACCGGTTTCCCACGAGGCGGGGGCTGGTAGACGGAGTGGCGTTCCACCCCGACGGCAAGCGCGTCTACCAGATGGCGATGTTCGGCGTGCAGGTCTACATCATTAGGCCGGACTGAGCGGGGCCGGTGCGTGGGGCCCGCCTCTGCTCGGAGCCCGACTCTGCTCCGACAGGAACCCACCTTCATCCCCTCATGCTGCGTTCGACAAGCAGCGTCCCGACTCTGCGAGCCGAGTCGTCCTACGGCACCAGCAGGAGCCGCGGCACGTGCGCCGGCCGCACCACGGCGAAGTGCCGCCGGTCGGTCGTGACCAGCGTGCCGACGTCGAGTCGCTCCGCCATCGCCACGATGGACGCGTCCACGAAGCCGAGGGGGAGGTCGGCGTAGGCCACGAGGAGATCTGCGGCCCGCGCGAGGTCCTCGGGCTGGAGGGACTCTATCTCCACCTCGCCGTCGCCAAGCCAGCGCACGAACGCCGCCTCGTAGGACGAACCCAGACGAGTCGCGATCAGGTACGTGGCTTCGGGGATCACTGTGACCGGGACGAGGATGGGCTCCCGGTTGGCCTCCCACCACGTCCGCGTGCGCTGGTGCCACGCATCCGCCCGGTTCACGAGCGCGTACAGCGCGCCGGTGTCAGCGAGGACGGTCAACCGTGCGGGTCCGTCCAGAGGAACTCGTCCACCCGCTCCGAGATGTCCGTCTCGCCCGAGTCGGCTATCCCCGTGATGCTCGGCAGCGGCCGATGCCCCGTCGGGCGGCGCGCCACGTACTCCGCCACCGCCTCGCGCACCAGCGCCGCGAAGCTCCGCTTCTCCGACCGCGCCTTCTGCATCGCACGGCGGATCAAGGACTCGTCGAGAAACACCGTCGTCCGCTTCATGGCATATATATTACATCTGATGTATGGCGCGCGCCATGGCCGTGTCTTGCGCCGGCGGGCGCGTTGTCGTGAGCGGGCGCAAGGAGCGGGGGTGCGCCGGGCGAGGAGCGCGCGCGGGACCCACGCAGTGGGCACAGCGCGCCCGAGTCCGGCGTGCCCCCGCGACGCGGCGCACGCACGCACTGACGCCCGAGTCCGGCGTGCCCCCGCGACGCGGCGCCCCCGCGAGTCAGCGCCCGACGCGACCTCGGACCCGGCCGCCACCGGACGCGGCCGGCCTTCCTCGCGCGCACCCGCCTCGGTAGCCTTCGTGCGGCGACCGACGGCGCCGTCCCGCCGCCTTCCAACGCCCGATCCCGGGGAGTCTCCCGTGCCCGCGAAGAAGAAGAGAGTCCCGCCGAAGAGGCCCGCGCCACGCGTGGCTGCCGCGACCAGGAAGCGCGCGGCCAAGCGCCCCGCTCCGAAGAAGGCCGGTGCCTTCCATCTCACGTACGCCACGATGTTCCACCCGCCGGAGAGCCTGCACACGAGCTACGAGAAGGCACTGGCCGGCGTGAAGGCGAGACTGGGGAAGGAGTACCCGCTCCTGATCGGCGGGAAGGAGCGCCGCGCCGGAGAGAAGGTCCAGGACACGAGTCCCATCGACACGGACTGGGTGCTGGGCGTGTTCCAGAAGGGCACTGCGCAGGACGCGACCGACGCCATCGCGGCGGCCCGCAAGGCCGCAAGGGGTTGGGCGCACACGAGCTGGCAGGAACGCGTGCGGCTCCTTCGCAAGGCCGCGGCCCTCATCACGCAGCGCGCCTTCGAGTTCGCCGCGATCGATTCGCTCGAGGTCGGGAAGAACCGGATGGAGGCCTTGGCCGACGTGCAGGAGACGGCCGACCTGATCTCGTACTACTGCGACCAGATGGACCACCACGACGGCTTCGTCCGGCCGCTGAAGCCCGACGTATTCAAGGGTTACAGGACGTCGAACCAGAGCGTGCTGCTGCCGCACGGCGTGTGGGTCGTCATCTCGCCGTTCAACTTCCCGGTCGCACTGGCGGGCGGTCCCGCGGGCGGCGCGCTGGTCGCCGGCAACACCGTGGTCTTCAAGCCCGCCTCCGACACGCCGTGGACCGGCTACTTCCTCGCGCGCTGCTTCCTCGACGCCGGTCTCCCCGAGGGCGTCTTCAACTTCCTGACCGGCCCGGGCGCCACCTGCGGCCAGCAGCTCATCACCAGCAGCGACGTGGACGGCATCACGTTCACGGGTTCCTACGAAATCGGGATGAAGATCTTCCGGACCTTCGCGGCGGGCGGCCGGTGGCCGCGGCCCTGCATCGCCGAGATGGGCGGCAAGAACCCGGTCATCGTGTCGAGGAACGCGGACCTCGACCGCGCGGCGATCGGTTGCATTCGTTCCGCCTTCGGCCTGCAGGGTCAGAAGTGCTCGGCCGCCTCGCGCATCTTCGTGGAGAAGCCGGTCCGCACCGCGTTCGTGGAGCGACTGCTCAAGCTCACCAGGGAGATCAAGGTCGGCGATCCCACGCTCCGCGAGAACTGGATGGGGCCCGTGATCAACCTGGGCGCCGCGAAGGAATACGAAGGTTTCTGCGACGAACTGCGCCAGGGCGGGCGGATCCTCTTCGGCGGTCGGCGGCTGACGGAGGGCGAGCTGGCCAAGGGCTCCTTCTGCGCGCCGACCCTGGCCGAGGCCCCGGAGAGCCACCGGCTGTGGAAGCACGAGATGTTCCTGCCGATCACGATGGTCGCCGCGGTGGACTCGCTGGATGAGGCGATGCGCCGCGCCAACGATGTGCACTACGGCCTCACCGCGGGCTTCTACGGCACGAAGAAGGAAGCGCAGTGGTTCTTCGCGCACATCGAGGCCGGCGTCTGCTACGCCAATCGTCCGCAGGGCGCGACGACGGGCGCGTGGCCCGGCTTCCAGCCCTTCGGCGGGTGGAAGGGCTCGGGCTCGCCGGGCAAGGCGTCGGGCAGTCTCTACTACGTGCCGCAGTTCATGAAGGAGCAGAGCAGGACGCTGGTGGAATGAGTGATGGGTGATGAGTGATGGGTGATGGGTGATAGGGGCCACTGCCCACTGACGGCTGATCGCTGTTCCCTATCACTCATCGCCCATCACCCATCACCTATCACCTATGACCTATCGCCCATCACCCATGACCCATCACCTTTCCCCCACCATGCGCTGGCTGCTACTGGTTGACGCCGCCGCCGATGGGCCGTGGAACATGTCCCTCGACCAGGCGCTCCTCGAGTTCGCCGAGCGCGCGGGCGTGGCGACCCTGCGGGTCTACGCGTGGGAGCCGGCCACGCTGTCCTTCGGCAGGAACGAGCCGGCCACCCGTCGCTACGACCGCGCCGCGATCGAGCGCCTCGCCATGCCGACCGTGCGGCGCCCCACTGGCGGCCGCGCCGTCTGGCACGACGACGAGGTCACCTACTCGGTCGCGGCGCCCGCGGAGGGGTTCGGCTCGCTGCGCGAGGCGTACCGCGCGATCCACGCGCTGCTCGTCGAGGCGCTGCTCTCGCTCGGTGCTCCGGTCCTGCTCGCGGCCGACCGTCCCGCCGTGGGCGTCGGCGCGGGCGCGTGCTTCGCGAGCGCCGCCGGCGGCGAGGTGGTGACCGCGGGCGGCGCCAAGGTGGTGGGGAGCGCGCAGGTGCGGGGCGAGGGCGCGTTCCTCCAGCACGGCTCGATCATCCTCGGCGGCGCGCAGGAGCGCGTGGCCGCCGTGACGCTTGGCGCCGCCGACCCGCCCAACGTGGTGGGACTACGCACGCTGCTGCCGCCGGAGCGCGCCACCCGCGAGGTTGTGGCACAGGCCATCGCGCGGGCGGCCGCGCGCCGGTGGAACGTGCCCGCCGAGCCCGGCACCCTGCCCGACGACGTCCGCCGCGCCGCCGCGGCGCTGCTCCCCCGCTACCGCGACCCCGCCTGGACCTGGCGCCGGTAGGGCGCAGTCCTAGATTAGCGGTCCGTGACCCCGTCCCCTCTCACCCCTCACGCCTCACGCCTCACGCGTCTCATTCTCTTCGCCATCCTCCTGGCGGCCTGCGCGCCCACCGATTCCCGCCAGGCGAGCGACCGCCCCTCCGGCGGCACCCTCGTCATCGTCTCCTCCGGCGACGCCGACGTCCTCTTCCCCCCCTCCGGCGCCGTCACCACCAGCGCGGACATCTCGGGCCTCGTCTTCTCGCGCCTCGCCGACCTGACCGCCGACCTCAATACCGTGGACGACGCCGGCTTCCGCCCCGCCCTGGCGTGGAGCTGGGAGCACGCCGACTCGCTCACGCTCATCTTCCATCTGGATCCCCGCGCCCGCTGGCACGACGGCGTCCCCGTCCGCGCCGCCGACGTGGCGTTCACCTACGACGTGTACCTCGACACCCTCGTGGGCTCGCGGTTCCGGCCGAATCTCGCGGCCATCGACAGCGTCACGGCGCGGGACAGCCTCACCGCCGTCTTCCACTTCGCGCGCTGGTACCCCGAGCAGCTGTACGACGCGACGTACCATACCCGCATCCTGCCGAAGCACCTGCTGGACTCCATCCCGCGCGAGCGCCTCGCCTCCTCGGCGTTCGCCCGCGCGCCGGTGGGCTCGGGGCCCTTCCGCTTCGTGCGCTGGGACACCGGCACCCTCATCGAGGTCGCCGCCGACACCGGCTACTTCCTCGGCAGGGCGAAGCTCGACCGCGTCGTGTGGCGCATCGTCCCCGACCTCGGCGCCGGCGTGAGCGCGCTCCTGGCGGGCGAGGGCGACGCCATCGAGATCATCCCGCCGCGCGAGCTCCGCGACCGCGTGCGCACGGCGCCCGACCTGCGCCTCGTCCCCTACGCGTCCAACGCCGTCGCCTACATCACCTTCAACCTGAAGAACCGCGACCACCGCGAGCCACACCCCATCTTCGGCGACCGCGACGTGCGCCGCGCCATCGCGATGGGAGTGGACCGCGCCACGGTCGTGCGTTCCCTCTTCGGCGACGAGGGCGAGGTGCCCGTCGGCCCCACGGCCCGCGCGCAGTGGATCTGGAGCGACTCCGTCCGCCAGCTCGCGTACGACACCGCGGCGGCGGGCCGCCTCCTCGAGGCGAGCGGCTGGACCGACGCGAACGGCGACGGCATCCGCGAGAAGAGAGGCAGGCCCCTGCGCTTCACGCTGCTCCTGCCGACCACGAGCCGCGCGCGGCAGGACGCCGCGGTGCTGATCCAGGCGCAGCTCCGGGCCGTCGGCGTGGACATGCGGCTCCTGCCGCTCGAGTTCACCCTCTTCGAGCAGCGCAGCCTCCGGAAGGACTTTGACGCCACCTTCCAGGCGCGCACCCTCGACGCCAGCCCCGTCGGCATCCTCCAGCTCTTCGCGAGCGAGGGCGTGCGGGAGAGCAACTACGGCCAGTACGAGAGCGCCGCCTTCGACTCGCTCGTGCATCGCGCCACCCGTGCGCCGACGCGCGCCGCCGCGCGGCCCCTCTGGCGCCAGGCGCTCGAGACGCTGAACGACGATGCCGCGGCCCTGTTCGTCTTCTCGCCGCCCTTCCAGGCGGCAGTGCACCGCCGCTTCGAGAACGTCAGCATCCGCCCCGACGAGTGGCTCGCCACGGTCACCGAGTGGTCCGTGCCGCCGCGGGCCCGGCTCCCCCGCGATCGCTGAGCCGCGACGCGTGCCGACGTACCTCGTCCGCCGAGTCGTCCTCGCCCTCGTCACCACCGCCGCCGCCGTCGCGCTCACCTTCGCCCTCGTGCACCTCGCGCCGGGCGAGCCGTTCGTCGCCGGCGCGGAAGAGCGCTTCGTCCCCCCGGAGACCGTCGCCCGTCTCCGCGAGCGCTTCGGGCTGGACCGCCCCCTCGGCGCGCAGTTCGTGCGGTACGTCGCCAACGTCGCCCGCGGCGACCTCGGCGAGAGTTTCACCCGCCGCCGCCCCGTCGCCGCTGTCCTCGGCGAGGCACTCCCCAACACACTCCTCCTCGGCGGCGTCGCCCTCCTGCTGAGCTTCGCCCTCGGACTCGGCCTCGGCATCGCGCAGGCCACGCGCTCCGGGAGCTGGGCCGACGCCGCGCTCAGCACCCTCGCGCTCGCCCTCGCGTCCGTCCCCGCCTTCTGGCTCGGCCTGATGCTGCTCCTCGTCTTCGGCGAGTGGCTCCACTGGCTCCCCGTCGCGGGGATGACCGACGTCGTGGCCGGCCCCGCGCCCGGACTCGCGCATCGCGTGCTCGACGTGGCGCGCCACCTCGTGCTCCCGGCGCTCACCCTCGCGCTGGTCAACGCCGCCGCCGTCGCGCGCTTCCACCGCGCCGCGATGCTCGAGGCCCTCGGCGCCGACTTCGTGCGCGCCGCCCGCGCCCGCGGCCTCGGCGAGGCGCGCATCCTCCTCGCGCACGCCTTCCGCGCCGCGCTCGCCCCCGCCATCACCCTCGCGGGGCTCAGCGTGCCGGCGCTCCTCACCGGCGCCGTGCTCGTCGAGAGCGTCTTCGGCTGGCCCGGGATGGGGCGCGTGGCGTACGAGGCCATCTTCGCCCGCGACTACAACGTCATCACCGGCGTCGCGGTCGTCACCGGCGTGCTCGTCGCCCTCGGCAACCTCCTCGCGGACCTCGGCGTGGCCGCGGCCGATCCGCGGGTGCGGCGCGGATGAGCCCGCTGCGCCGCGCCTGGGCGCGCTTCCGCTCGCACCGCCTTGCCGTGGCCGGAGCGGCGATTGTCGCGGCCCTCGCGCTCGCGGCGCTCCTGGCGCCGCTCCTCGCACCGGCCGACCCGCTCGCGCAACCCGATCCCGTCGCCCTCCAGAACCGGCCCCCCTCCGCCGAGCACCCCCTCGGCACCGACCGGTTCAGCCGCGACGTCGCCAGCCGCCTGCTCTACGGCGCGCGCGTCTCCCTCGGCATCGGCGTCGCCGCCGCGCTCCTCGCCGTCCTGATCGGCGCGGGCATCGGTCTCGCCGCCGGCCTCGGCACGCCCGCCGTGGATCAGATGCTGATGCGCGGAGTGGACGTGGCGCTCGCCCTGCCGCGGGTCTTCCTCATCCTCCTCGCCCTCGCCCTCTGGGAGGACGCGCCGGCGGGCGCGGTCATCGGCCTCATCGCGGTGACGGGATGGTTCCAGACGAGCCGCGTGGTGCGCGCGCTCGTGCTGCGGCTTCGTGAGTCGGACTTCGTGCAGGCGGCGCGTGCGCTGGGCGTCGGCCGCTGGGGCCTCGCGCAGCGGCACCTCTTGCCCCACGTTGCGCCGGCCATCATCGTCAGCGCGACGCTGGACGTGGGGAACATCATCCTGCTGGAGAGCGGTCTCTCGTATCTCGGACTCGGCGTGCGCGCGCCGGCGCCCTCGTGGGGAAACATGATCCTCGAGGGCAAGGATCAGTTGCTGAGCGCGCCGTGGGTGGCCGTGGCGCCGGGGCTGGCGCTGTTGCTCACCGTGGCGGCGTTCAACCTCGCCGGCGACGGACTGCAGGACGCCCTCGATCCGAGGCGCAACCGGTGAGCGAGCCCCTCGCTCCGCCCGCGGCGGCGCCCGTGCCGGCGCCCGCGGCGGCACCGCTCCTCGAGCTGGTCGACCTCCGCGTCACCTTCGCCACGGAGGAGGGCATCGCACGCGCGGTGGACGGCGTGGACCTCGCGGTGCAGGCGGGCGAGACGGTGGGACTGGTGGGCGAGTCGGGCTGCGGCAAGAGCGTCACGGCGCTGGCGGTGTTGCGGCTGGTCGAGCACCCCGGCCACATCGCCCACGGCAGTCGCGTGCGCTTCGAGGGGCGCGACCTCCTCGCGCTCGCCGAGCGCGACATCCGCGCCGTCCGCGGCAACCACCTCGCGCTCATCGTCCAGGAACCGGCCAGCGCGCTGAACCCGGTGCTCACCGTCGGCTCGCAGATCGCCGAGGTGATCCGCGCGCACCAGCAGGTCACGCGCGGCGCGGCGCGCCGGCGCGCCGTCGAGATGCTGAAGGCGGTGGGCATCCCCGACGCGGAACAGCGCTACGGCCAGTACGCGCACCAGCTCTCCGGCGGGATGCGGCAGCGCGTGCTGATCGCCATCGCCCTCGCGTGCCGGCCGCATCTGCTCATCGCCGACGAGCCCACGACGGCGCTCGACGTCACGATCCAGGCGGAGATCCTCGAGCTGCTCGACGGATTGCAGCGGCAGATGGGGATGGCCGTCCTGCTCATCACCCACAACCTGGGGCTGGTGGCCGAGCGGACGCAGCGCGTGTACGTGATGTACGCGGGGCAGATCGTCGAGGAGGCGCCGACGGAAGCGCTGTTCGCCGCGCCCGCGCATCCGTACACCCAGGGGCTGATGCTCGCCGTGCCGCGGCTCGACCAGCCGCGCGAGCGGTTGGCGGCGATACCCGGTCAGGTGCCGCCCGCGACGGCTTGGCCCGCCGGGTGCCGCTTTCATCCGCGCTGCCCGGTCGCCTTCGATCGATGCAGAGTGGAGAACCCACCGCTCCTTGAGACTGGCGTGGGGCGGAGGGCTCGGTGCTGGCTGGTGGAGGACGAGGCGCACCGGGGGGACGAGGCGTGTCGGCGTACCGGCGCACCGGCGCACCGGGGGGACGAGGCGTACCGGCGTACCGGCGCACCGGCGCACCGGGGTGAGAAGGATGCAGGAGGCGGGACCTCGTGACGACTCCGGTACGCCCGTACGCCGGTGCCCCGGTACGCCCTCTTCTGGAGGTGGACACCATCACCGTCCACTTCCACCGGCGGACCGGCCTCTTCGGCTCGCACCGTGAGACCGTGCAGGCGGTGAGCGGCGTGTCTCTCGCCATCGGTCGCAAGGAGACGCTCGGCCTCGTGGGCGAGTCGGGGTGCGGGAAGACGACGCTGGCGCGGGCGGTGCTGCGGCTGGTGGAGAAGACATCGGGTGCGGTGCGGTTCGACGGGCAGGATCTCTTCGCGCTCTCGCCCACCGAGCTGCGGCGGATGCGGCGGCGGCTCCAGATCGTCTTCCAGGACCCATACGCGTCGCTGAACCCGCGGATGACGATCGGCCGCGCGATCCGCGAGGGGCTGACCATCCACAAGCTCGCCGAGGGGGCGGCGGCGGACCGGCGGGTGCGGGAGCTGCTGGAGGAGGTGGGGCTTTCCGCCGACGCGGCGGACAACTACCCGCACGAGTTCTCTGGGGGGCAGCGGCAACGGGCGGGGATCGCGCGGGCGCTGGCGGTGGAGCCGGAGCTGCTGGTGTGCGACGAGCCGGTCTCGGCGCTGGACGTGTCGGTGCAGGCGCAGGTGCTGAACCTGCTGATGGACCTGCAGGCGCGGCGTGGGTTGTCCTACCTCTTCATCTCGCACGACCTCGCGGTGGTGCGCCACGTCGCGCCGCGGGTGGCAGTGATGTACCTGGGCCGCATCGTGGAGGAGGGGCCGGCGGAGGAATTGTACGCGCGGCCGCGGCACCCCTACACCCAGGCGCTCCTTTCGGCGGTGCCGGTGCCGGATCCCAAGACGAAGCGTCCGCGCATCGTGCTGCCCGGCGACCCGCCCTCACCCGTGAACCCGCCACCGGGATGTCCGTTCCATCCGCGGTGCCAGCATCCGGGGAAGGACGCGGCGTGCGCCTCGGTGCGGCCGGAGCTGGAAGAGCGCGCGCCGGGGCAGAGGGTGGCGTGCCATAAGGGGTAGGGACCGCGACTGGCCAGCAACTTCACAATAAGCCCGTGTTGCCGACCAAGACTTGACAAAAAGGAACAAAAAGGGGATTATAACTTCACGATTACTCCCAAACCCGCTTCAACTCCGGCCTCAGAGGCGCTCGTGGGGTCCCGAAAATCGCTGCGGCGGATCGCGAGCAGGGCCTTCCCAGAAGTCGTCCTGAGCAACCGTGCGCTGACCAAAGTGGTGAGCCGGGAGGTCGCCCGGGGCCACCTGAGGAAGATCGGGCCGCGCCTCTACACCACGAACACGACCGACGCGCCGGCGGACATCGTACGGCGCAACCTCTGGGTGTTGCTCGGTCAGATGGTGCCGGGTGCGGTCGTCGGCTATCGCACGGCGCTCGAGGGGACGCCCGGGCCCGACGGCCACGTGTATCTGACCGGAGGCTACGATCGGACGGTGCGCCTTCCCGGTCACGCCGTGCACATCGCTCGCGGTCCCGGCCCTCTTGCGGGCGATGCCCCCTTTGTCGGTGCGCTCCACCTCGCCTCACGCGAGCGGGCGCTGCTCGAGTCCGTGGCCGCCGCGCGTCGGAGGGGCGGCTCGCGCCGTGGCATCACAGGGCGCGAACTCGAGGAGCGGCTGGAGCGCGTCTTCCAGGTCGGCGGCGAGCCCGCCATCAACCTGCTCAGGGACCGTGCGCGCACGCTCGCCACCGATCTGGGCGCCGAGGCCGCATTCGCCCGGATCGACGACGTCATCGGCACCCTGTTGGGAACGCGGCGCGCCGCCCTGACGTCAGCGGCGGCGCTGGCTCGCCTCGCCGGCCGCCCATATGACGCGATCCGTCTGCCGCTCTTTGAAAGCCTGCTCGCGGAGCTGCGGACCCGTCCGCCCCTGAGCCGGCCGGACCGCAACCGGGACGACGAGGCGTGGCGCCACTTTGCGTTCTTCGACGCGTACTTCTCGAACTACATCGAAGGCACCGAGTTCGAGATGGGCGAGGCGCTGGGGATAGTCTTCGACGGGAAGATCCCCGCGGGGCGCCCGAAGGACGCGCACGACATCCTCGGCACTTTCCGGCTGCTCCAGGATCGCGCTTCGATGGCGGCGAGCATTACGGCAGGGGACGCCGAGGCGTTCATCGCGCTGCTGAGGGAGCGCCACGCGCGGATGCTCGGCGAGCGACCCGAAGCGCGACCGGGCGAGTTCAAGGCCGAACCGAATCGCGCGGGCGAGACGGCGTTCGTCGCGCCGGATCTCGTGCTCGGTACGCTGCAGCGAGGGTTCGAGATGTTGCGGGCGCTGACCGATCCCTTCGGCCTCGCCGCGTTCGTGATGTTCCTCATTGCCGAGGTGCACCCGTTCACCGACGGCAACGGGCGGATGGCGCGGGTGTTCATGAACGCTGAGCTGGGGGCCGCCGGCGAGACGCGCGTGCTCATTCCCATCGTGTATCGCGACGACTATCTGCTGGCGCTCCGGGCGCTGTCCCGGCAGCGGCGGTCCGCGGCGTTCGTGGCGATGCTGGATCGGGCCCAGCGATTCGCCGGCGAACTCGACTTCCGCGTGCTGCCGCGTGTGACCGAGTCGCTCACGGCGTGCGGCGCCTTTCGCGAGCCGGGCGAGGGCAAGCTGCGGCTGCCGAGCGAGGGGGCGCACCGCACGGCATAGTCGGCGTGCGCGTGAAGGTGCGGAATCTGGTGGCGCAGCGGTGACGAGGCGCGTTCGCCAGTTGCAGCATCCCGGTGGTCATCCTGAGCCCGTAGACTCCTTGGACCCCGCTGGAGCATCCCCCCGCGGGGCACGGTCCGCACGGGCTGACCGCCTTCAGGGCTTCCGGCATACACGCCCCCTCGGACGTGTATGCGTTGTTGACGGCAGGATGATTGACGAGTGACACCGGCGCAGCGGGTCGGCGGGCGGGGGTGGGACCCGGGTGAGTCGGGGGTGCGGGGTGCGGCTCGGCGCTGAAGCGGGCGAGGAACTCGAGCGGGTCCAGGGCCTGGGTACCGGCCGTGGGCCCGTCGGCTTTGTCGGAGCGATAGGTGAGTTGCTCGGCGGCGGGGTCGTAGGTGAGGCGGTCCAAGGCCAGGGGGTTGCGGGCGCAGTAGCGGGCGAGGCGCAGCGCGAAGGGACGGTCAGCCGCGCCGGACGAAGAGCCGGAGCACGGCGCGGCGAAAGGCCTCGCTCAGGGCGGCGCTGTCATAGGCCGGCCAGCCGGGCCAGCGCACGAAGGTGCCGTCGGGCCGGAAACCGCCGTCGGTGACGATGCGGGCCGCCACTCGCGCAAGATCCCCGAGGAGGGCACGGCGGTATAGGCAGTAGGGCCGGAGCCGCTTGGGGATGGTGAGGACCACCTGGCGGTGCGGGACGGGGGCGAGGAGCGTTTCGTCGAGCCAGAGGCTCCAGCGGGCGAGCCGCTTGGCGTGGCAGCTGCCGCACGCGCCGCCCGAACGCCCAGCCGAGCCCGAGGACCAGGCGCGAAGGCGCCTTCGTCACCGTGGACCGCCCGCTCTCACGGCCTCGCGCGTCGCCCAGCGGCTCGAACGTCTCCACGCCCGCGCCGAGCGTCAGCCGAGGCGTCAACGAGCCGCGGACCTCCGCGCCCCACACCAGGTTCCAGAACGCCATGTCACTCGAGTGGACGAGGTGACCGAGGCCCGCGCTCGCGGAAAGCGCCAGGCCCGGCGTGAGCGGCATCCGGTAGGCGCCGCCGATCACCACCGTCGAGAAGCCGGAGAGGTCGCCATAGATGGTGAGGTCGCAGGCCAGGAACGCCGCGAGCCGCGCGCGGGGAGCGTACGAGAGGCGCACGCCGCCGCCCCGTGTCCGGGGGATGTCGGCCAGGACGGACCACGAGGCACCCCCGGCCGAGCTCAGGCTCCACGCCGCTGTGCTGTTCAGCCGATAGGCCAGCTCGAGGGCACGTGGACCGTCCCCCGCCTCCGCGGCGACCTGCGCCGCCGCCGGCACGCGAGCGCCGAGCGCCGCAGCCACGACGGCCACGCCGATCCTCCACGACCGGCACATCCTCACGCCCCCACGGCCAGCAGCTGCGGGACCACTTCGCCCGCCGCAGCCCGGAAGCGCAGCGTGGTCAGTCCCTCGTAGGCCGTCTCGCCGGGATCCACGACGATCACCGCGCCCCCGGCGCCCGCCGTCGCGTGCACGACGGCGGCGGCGGGATGCACGGCGCCGGCCGTCCCCACGACGAGGCACACCCCCGCCGCCCGGGCGGCGGTGAAGGCGCGCTCGAGCGCGTCCTCGGGGAGCATCTCGCCGAACCAGACCACATCGGGGCGCTGGAGGCTGCCGCACGCGCAGTGCGGCAGCGTGGCCTCGCTCGTCGCGTCGATGGGCTCGCGGTGTGCAACGCGGGTGCCGCAGCCCGTGCAGCGGACGTGGAAGAGCGACCCGTGGAGCCGCACCGGCGTCGCGCGCTCCGCCGGGACGTCATGCCCCTCGCGCACGAGCCCCCCCGCGGCCTCCTCGGCACCGCGCTCGTGCAGGTCGTCCACGTTCTGCGTGACGAGGGTGACGCCCTCGCGTTGCAGCATCCACAGCCCGATGGCGAGATGCGCCGGGTTCGGCGCGCAGCGCGCGACGATCTCGCGGCGCCAGCCGTACCACTCCCACACCAGCCGCGGGTCGCGCCCGAAGGCCTCGGGGGTGGCGAGCTCCTCGGGCCGGAAGGTCTTCCAGAGGCCGCCGGGGCCGCGGAACGTCGGCACGCCGGACTCCGCACTCACCCCCGCCCCGGTGAAGATCAGGACGCGAGGGGCGGCGGCGAGGAGTTCCCGAGCATCGGTGAGCGGGTCAGCCACGCGGTGGGTTCGTCAAGGAGAACAGCGGGAAGTGGGCAGCTAGTTCGCCGTCTTGTACACGAACATCCCCGCCCCCTGCACCAGCGAGGGGTCGCAGATGACCCGTTTGCCTCCGGTCCCCGCGGCGACGACGGTGGCCTCGCGCACCCACGTCGCGCCGCGGTCCGCCGAGAGGTAGCTCTCGATGCCGCCGCGACAGACGTAGAGCCGCACGCGGCCGTCGGTGAGCCGGGCCAGCTCCGGGACGCCGCCCACCGTCAGCGTGTCGTAGACCGAGAATGTCAGGCCGTCGCTCGAGCGGGCGAGCACCGTCCAGCCGCCGAGCGAGATCCCCATCAGCCACGAGCCGTCGGCGAGCTGCGCCAGCGTCGGGTCCGTCATCAGGGAGAATGAGTCGAGGGCGAGCGCGCGGGCCACGACGGTGAAGTGGGCCCCGTCCGACGACTCGGCGAGGCAGATCGCCCGCCCGGCCCCGCTGCCGGGAGGGCCGAAGCCGCTGAGGTACGCGAGGCGGATGCGGCCGTCGGGAAGGCGCGTGGCGTCGGGGTCAACGACGCCCGCCGGCCGGCTGACGCCGTCGAGAACGAGCGGCCCGAGGACCTGGGCGCTGTCGTGGAGCACCTCGGCGATCCAGACGGGGCCGTCGGCGCCGTTGACGTAGTAGATGAGCGGGTGCCCGGACGGGCCGATCGCTCCGTCCGGCACCGACGCGTGGTCGAGCGCCTGGTAGGCGCCGGTGAGGGCCACGCCGTCGGTCGTGTGCGCCACGACCACCTGGTGGTAGTAGGGGCCGTTGGGATCGGGGATGGGGCCGCCGGGGCCGGAGGCGCGGACTTCGCAGCCGACGCGATCGGGATGGACCTCGGGGGTCTCGGTGACCTTGCAGGACACGAGCGCACCGAGGACAGCGAGCAGTTGGACGGTGCGCAGTAGTGGGCAGATGCGCAGATCTCTCCTGCTCACTTCGCCGTCGCGGCCTCCGAGGGCTGCACGAAACGGTCGTACACGATCAGCAGCGCGCCCGTCAGGAGGCCCAATCCGGAGACGACGTACCACATCTGCTCCGGCCGGTGAAGCACCTCCCCGAAGTAGTGCAGCATCCAACCCGCCGTCCGGCCCCCGACCAGGTACCCGATGCCGATGGGGAGGAACGCGTAGCCCATGAAGAGCCCCTGCTGGCCGGGGGGAGCGAGGCGCGACATGTACTCGTAATAGCGCGGCGCCTGCGTCACCTCGCCGAGGGCGAGGACGATGAGGGTGGCGACGATGTAGGGCGTTCCCGCGCCCAGCGTCAGGATCAGCCAGTTGAGGCTCGAGAGCAGCACCCCGATGATGATCGCCGTGAACGCCGGCACCTTCCGCATCATGGATAGTTGGTATGAAGCGGCGGCGTGGCCTCCGCGGTAATGTGGTGGCATGCGTTGCCCGACACATATCAACGCGCTCACCGTCCGACGACGGGGCGCCCACCGGGAGGCCGGCCGCCATGGACATTATAGGCTTGGATCTGCACAAGCGCGAGAGTCAGCTGTCGATCAAAGCGGAGGATGGAACGATCGCGGAGCGACGCATTGTCACGAGCCGGGAGCGGTTCACGGCCGTGCTGGGGGACCGGCCAGGCGCACGCATTCTCCTGGAGGCGAGCACCGAGAGCGAGTGGGTGGCGCGCCACCTGGAGTCGCTCGGCCACGAGGTGATCGTCGCGGACCCGAACTACGCGCCGATGTATGCCAATCGGTCCCGGCGCACGAAGACCGATAAGCGCGATGCGCGGACGCTGCTGGATGCCTGCGAGACGAACGCCTATCGTCCGGCGCCATGTGCGGGCCGAGCTCGCCGTGCGCGACGCACTCGTGCGCACGCGGACGCGGTACATCGCGCTGGCCAAGGCGCTGGTGCGTCGCGACGGGTTGCGCGTCCCGACAAGCGCGAGTTCCTGGGTGCCGACGCGGATCGCAGAGCTCGACCTCTCGCCCGCGCTGGCCACGGAACTGACGCCGCTGTTCGCGGTGTACGCGCCGCTCAACGAGCAGATCGCCGCGGCCGATCGGCGCCTTGCCGCCGTCGCCGCGGTCGATCCGATCGTGGCGCGGCTCGCCACGGCGCCGGAGATCGGTCCAGTGACGGCGAGTGCGTTCGTGGCCACCATCGACGACGTCACGCGGTTTGGCTCGGCACACCAGCTCGAGGCCTATCTCGGCGTGGTCCCGAGCGAGCGGAGCTCGGGCGAGAAACGCCAGCTCGGGCGGATCACCAAGGCGGGCAACGGCCGGATGCGCTGGCTGTTGGTCGAGGCCGCGTGGCGCATCCTGCGGTCCAAGTCGCCAGAGACCGCGGCGCTGCGGGCGTGGGCGCTGGCGATCG
>Ga0315287_10000405_pt1 | contig 37480 bp, 38 predicted proteins | sample YL17G11_0_MG_FD_205037 | JGI IMG/M metagenome (GOLD analysis project Ga0315287, IMG submission 205037) | Sediment microbial communities from Yellowstone Lake, YNP, Wyoming, USA - YL17G11_0 | ecosystem: Environmental > Aquatic > Freshwater > Lake > Sediment | place: USA: Wyoming | collected...
GTTCAGAGCCCGGAGCATCGCCAACCGGCAAGGCAAAATTCAAATCGTGGACACCCCTGAATCCTTGGAAATCACTACCAGCGTTGACTTTGCGGCCGATCACGCTGAAATCCACCGGACACTACTGGGCCAGGAAGTACTCGTAGATCCGGCCGAAGACGTCGCCGGTGGCCTGCTTGACCTGCTCGCTGTTGAACTGGCGCATCGGGTCTTCGAGCACCTTGGTCTCGAAGACGCCGTAGTCCTTCGGCAGCACGCTCAACAGCGGCTCGAACTCGGCCTCGATGGCGGTCATGGCTTCGGCTACCAGCCGCGGCAGCTCGGCGCCGCCCACGGCCGCCTGCTGCATGATCCAGTCGTACCGCGCCTTCTCCGGCAGGTAGAGCGAACGGCGGGCGATGTAGTCCGCCGGCAGCACCTTGCGCTTGGGCATCTTGCCGCTGGCTTGGTCGGCCTCGATCTGGCGGTGCGCGGCTTCGAAGCGGTTGGCGGCGTGGCGGAGGAAGATGGCGCCCAGCACCGGCATGAAGTAGTCGCTCGAGGTGAGCTTGGAGTTGGCGCGGAGGTTGTCCGCGGCCTCCCAGAGGTCGGATTCCAGCTCCTCGATACCCGCGAAGGTGTCGTTGCTCATGCCGTTGCTATGCGACCCGCAGCGGCTTGATGCGCGCCAGTTCATCCTTGATGGCCCGCGCCGCGTCCCAGAGATCGACCGCTCGCTGGGCGTTCAGCCAGAACTCCGGAGCGTTGCCGAACAGGCGGGACAGGCGCAGCGCCATCTGCGGACTGACGGCCCGCCGACCCCGCAGCAGCTCGTTGACGGACTGGCGGGAGACGCCCACGGCCGCGGCGAGACCGGCGACGGTCAGTCCGTATTCCGGCATGAAGTCCTCGCGCAGCATCTCACCAGGATGAGTCGGCCGACGCTTCATCTGTCGGGTGTTCGGTACGCTCATGTCTCACCTCACCATCAATGGTAGTCGCAGATCTCGACGTCATACGCGTCGCTGTCGACGAACCGAAAGCAGACACGCCACTGATCGTTCACGGCGATGGCGTGCTGTCCCTTGCGGTCACCCTTGAGCGCATGGAGGCGATTGCCGGGCGGCACCTTCAGGTCGTACAGGCTCGTCGCCAGGTCGACATACTCCAGTTTGCGTGCGGCTCGCCTGGCGACATCGGGGGGAAAGCGCTCGGTTGTCCCCGTCGCGAACAGTGTCCGGGTGCGCTGGTCCGCGAACGTCTTGATCATGGTGTCAGAGTACCGTGTCACGTGACGCGTGTCAAGAGCCGAAGGCCCGTTCGCATGACTGCCGTCCCGCTCCCATTGAGCCCCAGCCCTCCCCTCGCCATCTTCACGTATGGCCCCCCGTACCCTCGCCGCACTCGTCCTAGTCTCCGCCGTGCTCGCGCCGGCCCTCGGCGCGCGCCTCGCGGCCCAGACGCCAGCCCCCAGGCCGCGCGCCCGCGACCTCGGCATCACGATCGGCGTTCTGCCGCCCGGACCCCTCAACGCCATCACCGACGTCGCCGGCGTGCGCGTGGGGCAGGTGACCGTCGCCGCCGGCGATTCCATCAATACCGGCATCACCGCCATCCTCTCGCACGCGGGCAACCTCTTCCGCGAGAAAGTCCCCGCCGCTGTCTCCGTCGGGAACGGCTTCGGCAAGCTCACCGGCATCGCGCAGATCCGCGAACTCGGCGAGATCGAGTCACCCATCGTGCTGACCTGCACCCTCTGCGTCCCCCGCGCCGCCGACGCCGTCCTCACGTACCTCCTCGGCCTCCCCGGCAACGAGAACGTGCAGTCCGCCAACGCCGTCGTCGGCGAGACCAACGACGGTGGCCTCAACCTCATCCGCCTGCGACCGATCACCGAAGCCCAGGTGCTCGAGGCCCTGCGCACGGCGCGCGAAGGACCGGTGGACGAGGGCAGCGTCGGCGCGGGCCGCGGCACGATCGCGTTCGGCTGGAAAGGCGGCATCGGAACAAGCTCGCGCATCCTGCCGCAGGCGCTCGGAGGATGGACTGTGGGCGTCTTGGTACAGACGAACTTCGGGGGCGTTCTCACAATCGGGGGAGCGCCGGTGGGGCTGCGGCTTGGGCAATACTACCTGCAGAGCCAGGTGAGGGGGTCAGAGGTGAGGGGTCAGGGGTCAGGGGTGACGCGTCACGAATCCCCCGATGGCTCCATAATGATCGTGGTCGCCACGGATGCGCCGCTCGATCCGCGGGGGCTTGAGCGGCTGGCGCAGCGCGCGTTCCTCGGGGTTGCGCGCACGGGCTCGCCGATGACGAACGGGAGCGGGGATTTCGCCATCGCCTTCTCCACCGCGGCGGGGGTGCGCCGCAACTCCCTCGGGCCGGGTCAGCTCACCCGCACCGCCGAGACGGTCGCCAACGACGCCCAATCGCCGCTCTTCGAGGCGGTCGTCGAGGCGACGGAAGAGGCGATCCTCAACTCCCTGTTCCGCGCCGAGAGCGTGCGGGGACCGCGTGGCACGGTTGGTGCGCTCCCCCTCGACAGTGTGACAACCATCCTTCGCGAATACCGGGTAATCCGATGAACGCTCTCTTCTCTCGCAACGTCGCCGCGCTCGCCCCGAGCGCCACCCTCGCCGTCTCCAAGGAGGCCGCGCGCCTCAGGAAAGAGGGCATGAACGTGGTGGACCTCGGTGCCGGCGAGCCGGACTTCGCCACGCCGAGGCTGGTGTCCGAGGCCGGCATCAAGGCCACCCAGCGCGGCGAGACCAAGTACACCGCGACCGAGGGTCTGATGGAGCTGCGGGCCGCGATCGCGCGGCGGCTCAGCCTCCTCTCCGGCGGGCGCGCCGTGAACGCCGACAACATCGTGGTCTCGAACGGCTGCAAGCAGTCCATCTTTAACGCCTGCATCTGTCTCTTCGGCGCGAACGACAAGGTGCTGATCCCCACGCCGGCGTGGACCAGCTATCCGCAGATCGTGCACCTCGCGCGAGCGATGCCGGTCGAGGTGCCCGGCGACCCCGAGTGGAGCCTCAAGGTCTCGGTGAAGGACCTCGACCGCTGGCACGACGATGCGGTGAAGGGACTGATCCTCAACTCGCCCTCCAACCCGACCGGCGCGGTGTACACGCAGGCCGAGCTGAAGGCGATCCTCGAGTGGGCGAAGCGGAAGGGCGTGTGGGTGATCGCCGACGAGATCTACCGGCAGATCCACTACGGTGTGGGTCCCGCGCCGTCGGTGCTGGACTTCCCGGACGATCTGCTCGAGCGGGTGGTGCTGGTGGACGGCGCGAGCAAGGCGTTCGCGATGACGGGTTGGCGCATCGGCTTCTCCTACGCGCAGCGCGATCTCACGAAGACGATCGGCGCGCTCCAGTCGCACATGACGTCGGGCGCCAACACGATGGCGCAGTGGGCCGCCCTCGAGGCGTATGCGAACGACGCGGTGCAGGACGACGTGCAGGCGATGGTGGCGCAGTTCCGCCGGCGCCGCGACGGTCTCGTGGCGCGCATCCGCGCGGAGCTGCCCGGCGTGGAGTACGTCGAGCCGATGGGTGCGTTCTACCTCTTCTTCCGCGTGGACTCGCTGTTCTCCAAGACGCTGCCGAACGCGACGGAGTTCTGCCGGCGCCTCATCGTGGACGAGGGGCTCGCGCTGGTGCCCGGCGCCGCGTTCGGCGACGACCGCTGGGTGCGGCTCAGCTACGCTGCGTCGGACGAGAATCTGAAGGAAGGCGTGGACCGGCTGGTGCGCGAGTTCCGGCGCCTGGAGGCGGAGAGAATCTAGGGGTCAGGGTTCAGGGTTCAGGGGACAGGGTTCAGGGGACAGGGGCCAGGTCAGTGATGCGCCGCCGGTCGCGCAGCGTCACCGCCGCCTTCGTGCTTGCGGGGGCCGTCGCGCTCTTCACTCTCGCCGCGGTCCCGCTCTCCGCCCAAGCTCCGAGCCGCGTCGTCGTCACGCCCGCCGCCGCCGGTCTCGAGGTCGGGCGGACTCTGCAGCTCTCCGCGGCCGTGCTCGGCTCGCGCCGCGACACGCTGGCGGTTCCTGTGCGCTGGGCGTCGCTCGACACCGCCAAGGCGCGCGTCAACGCGGCGGGGCTCGTGCTCGCGAGGGACACGGGAACCGTGGCGATCGCTGCGTCCGCCGGCCGCGCGCGCGGCACGGTGCGGCTCACGCTGCGGCCCGCCGTCCTGGTCGGTGCGGGGGACATCGGCGCCTGCGATCTGCCGGGCGCCCGCAAGACGGGGGAGCTCCTCGACCACATCCCCGGCACCATCTTCACCGCCGGCGACAACGCCTACCCCAACGGGACGCGCGGTCAGTTCACGACCTGTTACGACCCCGCGTGGGGCCGGCACCGTGCCCGCACGCGGCCGACGGCCGGCAACCACGATTACCGCATGCCCGGTGCGGCCCCCTACTTCGCCTACTTCGGCGCGGCGGCCGGAGAGCCGGCGCGGGGCTTCTACGCCTACGACCTCGGTGGCTGGCGCGTCTACGCGCTCAACAGCAACGTCGCCGCGGGCGCGGGATCGGAGCAGGAGACGTGGCTGCGCGGAGACCTCGCGTCGCACCCGCGCCGCTGCACCCTCGCCTACTGGCACCACGCGCGCTTCAGCTCGGGGCCGCACGGCACGAGCACGCGCAGCGCCGCGCTCTTCCGGGCGCTCTACGACGCCGGCGCCGAAGTGGTGGTGGTCGGCCACGACCACGACTACGAGCGGTTCGCGCCGCAGGCGCCGGGCGGTGCGCCGGACGGCGCGCGCGGCATCCGTGAATTCGTGGTGGGAACGGGCGGGGGAGGGCTCTACGAGTTCAAACGCGCGGAGCCGAACAGCGAGTTCCGCTACAACGCCGGCTGGGGCGTGCTCGAGCTGACGCTCTTCCCGCGCGGCTACGCTTGGCGGTTCCTCGGTGTGGACGGCGCGCGGGTGATCGACTCAGGCTCGGGGGCCTGCCACTAACCTGGGAGCCAGAGGCGCCCGGCGGTACGCCGGTACGCCGGTACGCCGGTACGCCGGTACGCCGGTACGCCGGTACGCCGGTACGCTTGTCCGCTCGTCCGCTAGATCGTCACCACTCGCCGGCTCAACACCTCCACGCCGTCCTGCGTGATGACGATGTCGTCCTCGATGCGGCAGCCGTACTCGTTCGGGATGTAGATGCCCGGCTCGATGGTCACCACCATGCCCGGCTCGAGCGCCAGGGCGTTGCCCTCCACGAGATACGGCGCCTCGTGGCCCTCCATTCCCATCCCGTGGCCGAGCCGGTGGGTGAAGTATTCGCCGAAGCCGGCGTCGCGGATCACGCGGCGCGCCGCGCGGTCCATCTCCTGGCACTGCACGAGCGGCCGGCCCAGCGTCATCGCGGCCGTCTGCGCGGCGTGCAGCGTGTTGTGGATCAGCGTGAAGCGCGCCGGCGGCTCGCCGCCGAACCACTGCGTCCGGGTGATGTCGGACGTGTAGCCCTCGACGCGCGCGCCGCAGTCCATCAGCACCGGCTGCCCGGCCTCCAGGCGCCGCATCTGCGGGCTCCCGTGCGGGAGCGAGGAATTCGGGCCGAACTGCACGAGCCCGCCGCCGGAGGCGCCGCGCCGGGTCATCTCGCGCGAGACCACGCCCGACACCTCGCGCTCGGTCATCCCGGCTTGGAGCTGCGTGAACGCCGCCGCGATGGCGTCCTGGGTGATCTGGATGGCGCGGCGGATGAGGTCCAGCTCCACCGGCTGCTTGACGATCCGCAGCCGCTCGAAGACCGGCCCGCCGTCCACCACTCGGTAGCGTGGCATCGCGGCCGCGAAACGCAGGTAGGTGCCGAAGTCGGTGCTCGGCTCGAGCGCCATCCGGCCAGACGCCTTCAGCTGCGTCGCGGCCCGCGCCGCCAGGGCGAACGGGTCGTCCTGCTCCTCCCAGCCCCGCACGTCCGGCACCGTACTGGTGCGCCGCACCCGCTCGACCTCGAAACCGGGCGCGAGCACCACGCCCTCGCCCGTCCGCGGCAGCAGGAGGGCGATGAGCCGCTCGCTCCGGCCCGGGTTCCCCCCGACCAGGTACTGGAAGTTGGTGCCCGGCGTGGCGACGAGCAGGTCGAGGCCGCGGCGGGCCAGCTCGTCCTGGGCCCGCGCCCGTCGCTCGGCGAAGACCGTCGGGGTAAGGGTCGGTGGCGCCTGCTGCGGCACCGGACCGCTGTCGAAACGGGTACCGCTGGCGGGTCTGTGGCCGGGCCTGGGAGGGGTCGTGGCCGCGCGGGCGAGGGCGGGTGTCACGGCCGCGGCGGCCGAGGCAACCACAAACTCGCGTCGTTTCATCGGTTATGCTCTCTGGCCTGGGGTGAGTGGTTTTCCTATATTAGCCGCCCTTGACCCTCTTTGGCTATCGCGGAGGCCGCCGGATGGGACTCGGAGCGCGGATCGTCGACCGAAAAGGCCGGGTACCACATATCGCCTGGCGGTGGGACCCGGAAACGGACATCCTCACCGGAGCCCTCAAGCGCACGGTTGCCAAGGGTGCGCCGGGGCTGACGGGCTCGGTGGAGCTGGAAGGTTCCGACGGCTCGTTCGTCCTGCTGGACGTGGCCGCCGGCAGGATCCGGGGGGTCGAGGTGGTCGTGTGGCCCGACGTCCGCACGGTGCCGACCCTCGCTCCGCCCGCGGAAGCGCGGACCGGCGACGTGGAACTGCCGGGGCGGCGCTCGCAACCGTCGGTGGTGGCGGTGGAAGTGGACGCGTCGCTCGCGATCGACACCAACGCGACCGAGTCCACCTTCCACGTGCGCGTCGGGCCGCCGCGGCCGGTGACGGCGGCGCGGGTGGCGGACGGATTCCTGGTCGAGGTGGACGAACACGAGGAGCTGGCCGGGCTGTGGCTCACCGAGGTACCGCCCTTCCCCGGCGTGGACGAGGGGCTGATCTGAGGGCGGCGCGGCCGGTGGATCGGGACAGCGCGGCGGCCGCCCGGGGGCGGCCGCTCGTGCCTCAGGCGACGGCGGGCGCCGCTACCACTGGATGAGCAGGCCCGTCGTGAGAGTGCGGTCGTCCTTCCGCACGTCGGGGGCCGGTGTGGAATCGCGGTTCCAGACGTAGGTGGTCCGCCACGACAGCTTGGTCGAGAGGGCGACGCGCAGCGCGCCGTCGGCCTTGAAGAGATAGTCCGACATGTTGCGGGTGGCCGGCTGGTACTTCACGTTGAACTCCGCCGAGACGCCGGAGCGCAGCGTGCGCAGCAGGGCGAATCGCGAGTGGATGCGCGTGTCGTTCTTCACGGTCCCGGGTGCCGTGGCGGAGGCCGCGGTGTTGACGTACTCCTCGAGCACGCCGAGCGAGAGCGTGGTGCGCGACTGGTCGCGGTAGGCGATGTTGAGGTTGGCGCCGGCGCCGCCCGAGAGGCGCGTGTCGATCCGACGGACGCGATCGTATTCCCAGTCGAACCCGAGGAACGGGGAGAACAGGGCGCGCGGGTTCCAGTCCAGCCGGACGCGTGCCGCGGCGGCCCGCGCAGCCTCGACCCCCTGGCTCCTGCCGTAGCGCGTCTCGAGCTTGAAGTCGAAGTTGAAGGTCTCCGGCGTCTGCCGCGCCGCCGTGAGCGTGGACTGGAAGAGCTGCAGCTGGCGGTTGCCGCTGATGTCGGTGAAGGCGACCTCGGTGCCGAAACGCCACGGCGGGCGGCGCGGCGGGGCCGGGGCGGTCTGGGCGCATGCGGTGGCGGCGATCGCCGGGAGCAGGAGTGCCAGGCAGCCGAGGATGAGTGGGCGGAGGTGACGACGGTGCATGAGCATTCTCCGAAAAGTCGGGCGGAAAACTACGGCCACACGGCCGGGCGTGGCAGCGCCTGATGCGTCTCGCGCACCTCGCTGACGCGCACCTCGGATTCCGGCAGTTCCAGCGGCTCGACGCCGCTGGCGTGAACCGGCGCGAGATGGACGTCGCGCTCGCGTTCCGGCGCGCCGTGGACCAGGTGATCGCCCGCAAACCGGATGCCATCGTCATCGCGGGCGACCTCTTCCACACCGTGCGGCCCACGAACCGCGCCATCATCGAGGCGTTCACCCAGCTCCGACACCTGCGCCACGCCCTGCCGGCGGCGCCGCTCATCCTGATCGCGGGCAATCACGACACGCCGCGCTCGCTCGAGGCCGGGTCCATCCTCAAGCTGATGACGTCGCTCGGCGTGGATGTCGTGGACGACGAGCCTCGGCACCTCACCTACCCGCTCCTCGACCTCTCGGTGTTCGCGGTGCCGCACGCGGCGCTGCTGCGCGGCCGGCCCGAGGGCGGTTTCCGGCCCGATGCGCGCGTGCGCCACAACGTGCTGCTGATGCATCCCGAGATCGCGGGGCTCTTCCCCGAGGTGATGGACTACGGCGGCGCGCGCGTGGAGCCGGCCGAGCTGCGGAGCGCGGAGTGGAGCTACGTCGCGCTCGGCCACTACCACGTGGTGCACGAGGTGGCGCCGCGCGCCTGGTACGCCGGGTCGCTCGAGTACACCAGCCCCAACCTGTGGGGGGAGGTGCGCGAGGAGGAGCGGCGCGGCCTGGGCAAGGGGTGGCTCCTCTCGGACCTCGAGACGGGCTTGGTGGAGCGCGTCGCGCTGCCGCCGGGGCGGCGCATCGTGGAGCTGCCGTGGCTCGACGCCGACGGAGTGAGCGCGGCGGAGCTGGACGCCGCCATCGCGCTGCGCATCGCTTCGGTGCCGGGGGGCATCGCTGACGCGGTGGTGCGGCTCGTCGTGCAGAACGTGCCGCGGTCCCTCGGCCACGCGCTGGATCACGCGGCCCTCCGGGCGCACAAGTCCGCCGCGCTGCACTTCCAGCTCGACCTGCGCCGTCCCGATCCGGTGTCGCGCGCGGTGGGCGTCGGCGGGCCGAGCCGCCGCCAGCTGCTGCCCGACCTCGTCGCGGACTACCTCGCGCGCCGCCCGCTCGACGCCGATCTCGACCGCGACCGGTTCATAGGGCTGGGGCGCGAGACGGTCGAGGCCGTCGAGCGGGATCTCGCCGAGGGAGGGGCGTAGCGTGCGGCTCGAGCGGCTGCGGCTCGTGAACTTCCGCCAGCACCGCGACACCGAGATCGCGTTCGGGCAGGGGCTCACCGCGATCGTCGGGCCGAACGGGGCGGGGAAGAGCACGCTCCTCGAGGCGATCGCGTGGGCCGTGTACGGGACGGACGCGGCCCGCGGCAACCGCGACGGCATCCGCTGGCGGCTTGCGAAGCCGCGCTCCGAGGTGCGTGTGGAGCTGGAGTTCTCGCTGGGGGAGCAGCGCTACCGCGTGGTGCGCTCGCTGTACACCGCGGAACTCTTCCTCGGCGACTCGGCCACGCCCATCGCGACGTCGCTCGGAGAGGTCACTGGGCGCCTCACCCGCGTGTTGGGGATGTCCCGCGACGAGTTCTTCAGCACCTACTTCACGGGGCAGAAGGAGCTGGCCGTGATGGCGGCGATGAAGCCGACTGAGCGCGGGCAGTTCCTCTCGCGGCTCTTGGGCTACGACAAGCTGCGCCTCGCGCAGGAGCGGGTCCGCGGGAGGCGGAACGAGCTGCGCATCGAACTTGTCGCGCTGGATCAGGCACGTCCCGACCCTGCGGCGCTGCGCGCGGAGCGCGAAGGGCTGGCGGCTGCGCGGGAGGAGGCCGAGCGCGCGGCGGCGGCGGCGGGGGAGACCAACGAGCAGGCGGTGGCGGTGCGCGACGCCTTCGGTCCGGTGTTCAAGGGGCTGAGCGAACAGCGCGACCGGCATCACGACCGTCTCACCGAGAAGAGAGTCGCCGAGGAGCGACTGCGGTATGGCGTGGAGGCGGTGGAGCACTTGCAGGCGGAGCACGCGGCGGCGCATGCGGCGGTGAAGGAACTGGTGGGGTTGCAGGAGCGCCTCGTCGTGTACCCGGCGCTGCGCGTCGAGCTGGCGGACCTCGAGGCGCTGGAGCGCGACGCGGCGCAGCGGAGCCTCATCGACGCGCATCTCGTGGAGGTGGGCCGCCATCGCGAGGAGGTGGCCGAGCGCCTCAGGACCGCGACGGCGGCCGCCGGCGAGGCGCGGGAGGCGGCGGAGAAGCTCGACGCCGACCACCGGATGCTGGAGGCGGCGGAGAAGGCGCTCGCCGAACGGCAGGCGGCGTGGGTGAGGGAGCGGCAGGACGCGGAGTCGAAGCGGCAGACGCTCCTCGATCAGTACCGCGACCTCGAGGCGCAGCGCGAGCGGGTCCTCGCGGCGGGGCCGGACGGCGCGTGCCCGACCTGCAGCCGGCCCTTGGGCGACGGCTTCCAGGGCGTGCTCGACCTCCTCGCCGCCCAGCTCGAGGAGGTGCGGATGAATGGACAGTATTTCCGCTCGCGCCTCGACCAGTTGCACAAGGCGCCGGCGGACCTCGCCGAACTCGAGGAGCGGCGCCGGGTCGCCGCGGACGCGGTGGACCGCGACAACCAGGCGCTCGCGGTCGCGACGCGCGCGGCGGAGGAGGCGCTGGGCCTCGAGAAGCAGCTCAAGCGGCACGGCGAGCGCACGGAGAAACTCGCGGGCGAGGCGGAGCAGCTGCGGGGCGGCTACGTGGCCGAGCGGCACCACGAGGTGCGCGCGGCGGTGGCGGCGCTCGAGCCCGTGGCGGCGCGCGCGCAGCGCCTCGCGGGCCTCGCGGAGCGCGCGGCGGCCCTGGGTGAGGCGCTCGCCGCGGCGGAGCAGCGGCGCGAGCAGCTGGTGGACGCGCTCGCGTCGGTGGAGCGGCAGCTGGGCGAGACGCCGTTCACCGAGGACGCGTTCCGCGCCGCCGAGCGGGAGATGAGCCGCCTGGAGGAGGCGCTGCGGCGGGCCGAGGTGGACCGGGCGATGGCGCGGGCCGAGGTGTCGGCGGCGGCGGAGCGCCTGTGGACCGCCGAGCGGGCCGAGCAGGACGCGACCGAGCGGGCGGCGCGCGCCGCGGCGGTGCAGCGCGAGTTCCGGCTGCACAACGAGCTGGACCGCGCGCTCGGGGACCTCCGCACCGAGCTGAACCAGGAGATGCGTCCCGAGCTGGCGGCGTTGAGCGGCGAGTTCCTCGGGATCCTGACCGATGGGCGCTACGACGAAGTCCAACTCGACGAGGAGTACGACCTCACCGTGCTGGAGGACGGCGAGCCCCAGCCCGTGATCTCCGGCGGCGAGGAGGATCTCGGCAACCTCGTTCTGCGGCTCGCCGTGAGCCAGATGATCGCGGAACGCGCGGGCCAGCCGCTCACGCTCCTCGTGCTCGACGAGATCTTCGGCTCCCTCGACGAGACCCGGCGCCTCAACGTCCTCGCGTTGCTGCGCGGGCTCGAGACGCGCTTCCCGCAGGTCGTGCTCATCACCCACATCGAGGGCGTGCGCGAGGCGGTGGACCGCGTTCTGCGGGTCCGGTACGACGAGGCGGCCGGTACGGCGGCGGTGACCGAGGAACGGGCGGCGGACGCCCTCGGAGGCCAGGGTGAGGATGTGGCAGCTTGAGCGGGCGGTTCGCGGACCGCTGCCGCTCACCGAGAAGGACATCCCCGCGCTGAACCGGCTGTTCGCGGACGCGTTCACCGACCGTTACCGGCGGGACGGGCTGGTCGGCGTGCGGGTGCCGTTCCTCAATCCGGCCATCTGGCGCTACGCGCTCTCCGACGCGGGCGCCGGCGCGATGTGCTGGCGCGACGAGGCGGACAAGCTCGTGGCGTTCAACATCGCGCACCGCTCCGGGTCCGAGGGCTGGATGGGCCCGCTCGCCGTGCGGCCCGATCGGCAAACGGGCGGACTCGGGAAGACGATCGTGCGCGCGGCCATCGACTGGCTCGAGGCGCAGGGTGTCGCCACCCTCGGCCTCGAGACGATGCCGAGGACGGTGGACAACATCGGTTTCTACGGCCGGCTCGGCTTCGTGCCGGGCCATCTCACGATCACGATGACGGCCGCCGTGTCCGCCACGCCGGGCGCGGGCTTCACGACGCTTGGGGCGCTGGAGCCGGCGGAGCGGGAGCAGCGCTTGGCGGAGGTGTGTGGCCTCGTCGCGCGGCTGGCGCCGGGAGTGGACTTCGGCCGGGAGATTCAGCTCACGTACGAGTTGGGACTCGGCGACGTGCTCTTGGTGGGTCCGCCGGGCGGCGTGACCGGCTTCGCACTCTGCCACTCCGCGCCCCTCGCCGAGAACGGCGCGCGCGAGGAGTCGCGGGTGCTCAAGGTCGCCGCGCTCTCGCTCGACGCGCTCCTCGCGGTGCTCGACGCGGCGGCGGCGTGGGCGGCCCGGCAGGGCTCGCGGCGCATCGGGTGCCGTTGCCAGGGCGCATACGGCGAGGCGTACCGCGCGCTGATCGGGCGCGGGTTCCGCGTGCGCTGGACCGACCTCAGGATGACGCTGTCTGGCCATCCGGAGGCGGCACCCGCGGCGGGCATCGTCTGGTCGAACTGGGAAGTGTAGGCCGCCGGACGAGGGAGGGCGCGATGACGGGATCGGAGCAGGACGCGGCGGGCGCGGACGGAGTCCCGGAGGTGCGGCGGCTCGCCGACCTCGTGCCGTACCAGGAGGGCGCGGTGGTCAGCCGCACCGTGATCAAGCGGCCGACCGGCACCGTGACCCTGTTCGCGTTCGACCAGGGCGAGGGGCTGAGCGAACACACCGCGCCCTACGACGCGCTGGTGCAGGTGTTCGACGGCGAGGCCGAGGTCCGGATCGACGGTGTGCCGTACACCGTGGCGGCCGGCGAGATGATGGTGATGCCGGCGGGGCACCCCCACGCGCTGAAGGCGCTCACCCGCTTCCAGATGATGCTGGTGATGGTCCGGTCGTGAGACGCGCGCCCCTGGGGGCGCGCGTCGTCAGGCGGCGGGTTGAGGAACGGTCTCGGCCGGGGCGCCGGTGAGGTAGACCACGGGCGCGAGGCCCAGCACTTCCATGTGGTGCGGCGTGTGGGCCGGGAGGTCGAGCCGGTCCCCCGGTCCGAGCACGTAGATGTCGCCGGCGGCCTCGACCTGCAGGAAGCCCGAGAGCACCCAGCGCACTTCCGGGAAGGGGTGCTCGTGCTCTTGGAAGAAGCTGCCCGCCACTTCGCTGAACCAGGCCGTCTTCATCCCCTCCGCCTCGAGCCGCCTGCGCAGGGAGCCCATCTGCAGCGGGCCCTCCGCCTCGCTCCACTTGCCGATCGCCACGTTCACGTCCGTCGCTCCAGGATCGCTTCGGTCCGGATCACGGGGAGGCCTGGGGGGCGCCGGCGTAGTACTCCGACACGCGGTACCGGGCGAGGCCCCGCTCAATGACCATCCGCACCAGGATCGCCAGCGGCACCGCCAGCAGCAGCCCCACGAAGCCCAGCATCACGCTGAAGAGCGCGACCGCGACCATCACCCAGACCGGATTGAGCCCCACGGAGCCGCCCACGATCCGCGGACCGGTGATGGACTCCATCACCTGCTCCACGGCGAAGACCGCAACGAGCTTGAGGAGGTTCGGCACGATGGCCCCGGAGACCAGTGCGAGCAGGACCGCGGGGATGATGCTGAGCACCATGCCGAAGTAGGGGACCACGTTCCCGATGCCCGTGATCACGCCCACCAGCAGTGCGCCCGGGAAGCCGAGGATGGCGAGCCCCCCGCCGGTGACGACGGCGACCAGCCCCGCCTGGGTGAGGGTGCCGCGCACGTAGCGGCCGAGGAGGTGGTCGTACTCGCGCAGGAAGCCGAAGGCATCGTCGCGCCGGGCCGGCGGCACCAGGTTGGCGAGGCTCCCGATGAACCGGTCCCAGGAGGCGAGGAGGTAGAACGTCACCACCGGCGTCACGACGAGATAGAGCACGATGGTGACAGCGGTCCCGAGGCCCCTGCCCACGCCGATGAAGGCGGCCCAGGCGCCCTGGCCGATGCTGCTCCAGCGCTGCCGCGCCATCGCCACGAGGTCGCCCGCCTGGAGGTTCTGTAGCCACGCCGCCTGCTCGTCGGTGAGGAATGTGGGGCCCGACGCGAGGAAGCGCGTCCGCAGGTCGAGGAGCCAATGGCCGAGCTGCTGGAGCAGAGCAGGGAGCCGCGCGGCCAGGTCCACCACCTGCCGCTCGATGGCCGGGACCAGGAACACCGCGAGCAGAACCACGCCGCCGAGGAAGGGCAGCAGTGTCAGCAGGGCGGCGAGCGCTCGCGGGACGCGATGCCGCACCAGCCACGCGGCGGCCGGGGCGAGCAGGTAGGCGAAGGCGAGGCCGAGGAGGAAGGGCGCGAGGAGCGAGCCCGTCGCCACGAGGATCCAGAGGATCGTGAGCACGACGGCCGCCACGAGGAGGCGCCCCACGTACGGCTGGCGCCGCTGCGGCCAGAGCACCAGCGCGAGCAGCGGGAGCAGCACCAGGGGCGAGAGGACCTCGCGTACCTGGTAGAGCAGCGCGCCCAGCACGAGCACGGCCGGCGCGACCTCGACGGCGAGGCGCAGCGCGCGGCCGGGCTGGCCGGCGGGGTCCTGGGCGGCGTTCGGCACGGTGGGCTACGCTACCACGCCTTCGGTCCCACCACAACCCGGCGGATGAGAAGCACCACGCCGCCGGCCATCAGGAGGTGGACCCATCCGGCCCCCACCGGGAAGACGAAGGCGAGGAGGACCCAGGCCGCGAGCAGCAGCAGGCCGAGGGCGAGCGAGGGGTTCATTCGTAGAAGTTCCGCGGCCACGCGTGCTCCTTCAGTTCGCCCAGCAGTTCGGGAGAGAGTAGGCGTCCGTCCGACACGGCGCAGTTCTCTCTCGCGTGTTCCATCTTGCGCATCCCGGGGATGACGGCGCCCACGGCCGGGTGGCTGAGGCAGAAGCGCAGCGCGCCCTCGGTGAGGGTCGACGATTCCCTCAGCAGCACCGGTTTCAGCTTCTCGACGCGTGCCGCCACCTGCGCGGGGCGGTCGCCCCGGAAGTAGCGGCGGCGCCAATCGCCGGGCGGGAAGGTGACGCCGGGGACGATCGTGCCCGTGAGGCCGCCCTCGTCGAACGGCACCCGCGCGATGACGCCGACGTTCCGCACGCGGCACGCCGGGTAGAGGCGCTTCCCGGGCGACTGGTCGAAGATGTTGTAGATGACCTGCACGACGCTCACGACGTCCAGGTGCCGCACCGCCTCGAGGGCGCTCTCCGGCTCGTGGTCGTTGATCGAGATGCCCACGTGCCGCAGGGTGCCGGCCGCGATGAGGCGGCCCAGCGCCTGCTCGACGGCACTCCATCCGCTCTCCATCAGCCAGTCGTCGCGCCAGACGTGGAACTGCAGCAGATCGATCGGGCGGCCGAGGTTCTCGGCGCTCCGCTCGGCGCAGCGCAGCACGTGGTCGACGGGGAAGGCGTCGGCGAGGGTGACGCCTGGGAGTGCCGGCCAGATCATGTTCTTGGGCGGGATCTTGGAGGCGACGGCGACCGGTCCCGTGCGCGCCGCGAGCGCCTTGGCGACCAGCTGTTCGCTGTGGCCGTCGCCATAGGCAAGCGCGGTGTCGATGAAGGTGCAGCCGGCGTCGAGGGCTGCGGCGAGAGCGGCGAGGGAGCGCTCGTCGTCGCTCCCCTGCCACATCGCGCCGCCGATGCCCCAGGCGCCGAAGCCGATCTCCGATACCGTGATGCCGGTCCTGCCGAGCTGGCGATACCGCATGGCGTCGATGTGCCTTTTCCGGTGGAGGTCGGTCTGTCGGTGCCAAGTCTCTACGCGCTGCCCACTGTCGCCTGTCGCACACGGCAGGCGACAGTGTCAAGCCCGCAATCGTAACGAGCGCCGCAACTCCTTCTTGACGTCCCGCCCGCCCGAATCCTATCTTGGCAATGGATATCGGGACAGGGAGCGGGGAGACTAATTATTGAGCCAACAGGTCCGGCACGGTCCAATATACGCGGGTCTACGTCAGGCCCTCTCTGGGGGAAGGCGGAAACCAGCGCGCGGGCCACTACTTCATACTGGGCTTCAATAATCCTCCCCGTTCCCGCTGTACGCCCCGGGCTTCGGCCCGGGGCTCCTTTTTTGGTGGCGTAGCGGGATCGTGCCGGGCCCAGGGCCCGAGCGTCGGCCGCCGCGTCCCCGCTGGGCCGCTTGACGGGCCCCGCGCCGCGGGTTTCTTCTCTAGGACGCCCCGGCGCCTCGGCGCCCCGGCGCGCGTCCATCGTTCGGGAGTCCGATGAGCCCCACGGTCCTCGTGACGCGGCGCGCCCATTTCAACGCGGCGCACCGCCTGTACAACCCCGCCTGGTCGGATGCGGACAACGCCCGCGTCTTCGGTCCGTGCGCCAACCCCAGCTTCCACGGGCACAACTACAACCTCGACGTGTCGGTCGCGGGTGAGGTGGACCCGGTCACCGGCTACGTGATCGACATCAAGACGCTCAAGGAACTGATCGCGACGCACGTGCTGGACCGGCTCGACCACAAGAACCTCAACCTCGACGTGCCGGAGTTCGCGCACACGAATCCGACGGCGGAGCACATCGTCGTCGCCTGCTGGCGCTGGCTCGCGCCGGTGATCCCGTCCGGGCGCCTCACGCGCCTCGTGTTGTGGGAGACCGAGCGCAACCTCGTCGAGTACACGGGAGGCTGATGTGGACCTGAAGGGCGTGCCATTCGAGAACCTCGTGGCGGAGATGCTCCGCCAGCTGGGCGAGGACCCGGAGCGCCAGGGCCTCCAGAAGACGCCTCAGCGCGTCGCCTCCGCGATGCGGTGGCTCACCCGCGGCTATCTCCTCGATCCCGACAAGCTGATCCGCGACGCGATGTTCGAAGAGGCCCACGAGGGGATGGTTCTGGTCCGCGATATCGATCTCTACTCGATGTGCGAGCACCACCTGCTGCCGTTCTTCGGGAAGGCGCACGTCGCGTACATCCCGAACGGGCGCATCGTCGGGCTCTCCAAGCTCGCGCGGCTCGTCGAGGTCTTCTCGCGCCGCCTCCAGGTGCAGGAGCGGCTGACCGACCAGGTGGCCGACGCGCTCCAGCGCACGCTCGAGCCGCTGGGCGTCGGCGTCGTCATCGAGGCGTACCACCTCTGCATGATGATGCGCGGCGTGGAGAAGCAGCACTCGAAGACGATCACCTCCTCGGTGCGCGGGGCCTTCCGCACCGACCAGAAGACGCGGGACGAGTTCCTGCGGCTGGTCCAGAGCGCGTGGGGCCTGCGGTGAGCCGGCGGCGCGGGCGGCGGGCGTGAGCGCGCCCCCGCTGTTCGGCCGGACGGCGGTGGTGGCCGGCGCCTCGCGCGGCATCGGCCTCGCCATCGCCGAGGAGCTGATGGCGGCCGGTGCGCACGTCGTCCGCCTGGCCCGGAGCCTCCCCGACCAGGCGGCCGAGCGCCGCACCGACATCCGCTGCGACGTGACGCGGCCGGAGGACGTCTGCGCGGCGGCGGACCGTGTGGTGGCGGAGCGGGGCGCGCCCGACATCCTCGTCCACAACGCGGGCGGCTTCCTCGTCCGCTCCCTCGCCGAGACCGCGCCGGCGGAGTTCGCCGACCAGGTCGCGAGCAATCTCACCGCCCCGTTCCTCGTGCTGCGGGCGTTCGTGCCGGCGATGGTGACGCGGGGCCGGGGCCTCGTGGTGACGATCGGCTCGGTGGCCGACCACGTCGCGCTACCGGGCAACGCCGCCTACGTCGCCACGAAGCACGGCCTGCGCGGCCTGCACGGCGCGCTCGCGAAGGAACTGCGGGGCACGGGCGTGAGGACCACGCTCGTCTCGCCGGGGGCCGTGGACACCGAGGTCTGGGACCCCGTGGACCCCGACAACCGGCCGGGGTTCCCGAAGCGCGCGGCGATGCTCCGCCCCGAGGACGTCGCCGAGGCGGTGCTCTTCGTCGCCACGCGCCCCGAACACGTCAGCATCCCCGAACTGCACGTCGAGCCGAGGTCGTGATGCGCACGTCAATCGTCCTGGCCGGCCTCGCGGGTGTCCTGGCGCTCGCGGCCACTCCCGCGGCGGCACAGGCACCGCACCTCCCGCCGCTGCCCGACTCCACGGGCTGGGGCGTGCACATCCTCTCGCTCGCCCGCGCGCCCGACGGCGCGATCTGGGCCGGCACCTACGGCGACGGCATCTACGTCTACCGCCCGGGCGCCGAGGAGTGGGAGCACCTCGCGAGCGACACGACGGGCCGCAGCATCTCGTGGGACTTCGTACACGCGTTCGCTTTCGGCCCGAACCGCACGGTGTGGTACGGCACGGTCGGCAACGGCTGGGGCCTCTCGCGCGACGGCGGCCGCACCTGGCGCAACTGGCAGTTCCGCGACCTTGGCCCGAAGTGGCAGTACGTGGCGCCGAATGGCATCGTGGTGAACGACGGCGTCACTTACATCGCCACCGCCGACGGCATCCGCTACACCTCCAACCTCGGCAATATCTGGAACGAGGTCACCGACAGCGGCCCCGGCGCCTTGCCGAGCCGCTACGTGCTCGCCGCCGCCCCCGCGCGCGGCGCCGGGCTCTGGGTCGCGACGCTGCGTGGCGCGGGCCAGTGGCGGCCGGGCGGCCTCTACCGGCGGATGGACACGTCGCCGGTCCCCGTCCTCGGGGCGCGGATCCGCGCCATCTTCATGGTGGACAAGCCGGGCGCGGTGGTGCCCGTGGTGCTCGGCGGCGAGCGGTGCGCCGGCGGCCTGCGGCCCAGGCGACGGCAGGTGCGGGCGGAGTGGCAGTGCATGACGGTGATGACGCGCAACGCGCCGCCCGAGGGGCGCGCCGTGCGCGCTTTCGCCGGCTGCGACGGCGTGTTGTGCGCCAGCGCCACCTCGTCGGGCGCGTTCATCCTCGCGCGGCAGGGCGTCGAGATCCGGGGGCCCCGCACGGCGCGGGCGCGGGACGTCTATGCCGTGCTGACGCCGCCACCGGGAGAGGTGGGCGACACCCTTTTCGGGACGGCGTGCGGCTTCCTCGGCGCGCAGCCGCCGGCGTGCCTCGCACAGGGCGACACCGTGGGAGTCCGGGCCCCCGAGACGCCGCGGCACATTTGGCTCGGCCGGCCCATCGCTCTCGTCGATCAGCCGTTCATCGACCAGACGTACCGCTACGGCTCGACGATGGGCGGGAACTTTCAGCAGCACCAGGGCGTCGAATTCAACGACCCAACCGGCACGTCCGTGCTGGCCGCGGCGTCCGGCGTCGTGGTGCACGCCGGGCCCGCCGAGCAGGGCGCCCTCGCGGTCGCCATCCGCCACGACTCCACGCTCCAAGTGCCGGGCGAGCCGCGGCCGCGCCGCATCTACACGACGTACTTCCACAACTCGCGGATCCTCGTCAGCGCGGGCCAGCGTGTCCAGCGCGGCCAGCCCATCGCGCTCGCCGGCAGCACCGGCCGTGCCACGAACGACCATATCCACTTCGAGGTGCACGTCGCCCCCACCGACTCGGTGCCCGTCATCATCGGCGACGAGCGCTATCCGCCGTACACGATGAACCCGGAGTTGTGGATCGAACCGCTCCCCGGCACCGGCATCGTGGCGGGGCAGGTGTGGGACAGCCAGGGCCAGCCGGTGCGCCAGGCGCGCGTCTACGGCCTCGTGAAACCGGAGCCGCAGGAAACGCCGTTCAGCTTCGCCGAGACCTACGGCACCCGCTCGCGCGGCACCCCCACGTACCAGGAGCACTTCGCGGTCTCGGACGTGCCGCCGGGCGAGTACGTGGTCGGCGTCACGATCGAGGGGCGGAAGGTGTTCCGCCGCATCCTCGTGGAAGCCGGGAAGCTCACCTGGGTGGAGTTCCGGCCCTAGGTGTTCCTCGAGGTCACCGAGATACTCCGCTGTCCGCGTGTCCACGACGAGTCGTTCGTCGTGTGCGTCGCGTACGCGATGGACGGCCGGCAGGTCGCGCGGGGCGTGATCGGGTGCCCGGTGTGCCAGACGGAGTATCCGATCACCGACGGTGTCGCGGACTTCACGGACGTACCGGCGCACCGGCGCACCGACGCACCGACGGATGAATCCGATACGCTGGCACGCCGGTACGCCGGTACGCCCGCCGGTACGCTGACCGCTGAAGCGACCGCCGCCTTCCTCGCGCTGGGAGGCCGCGGGGGATACGTGCTGCTCGCGGGGTCCGCCGCCCGCTTGGCGAGGGACTTGGCGGCGCTCGTGCCGGGCGTCCACCTCCTCTGCGTCAACGCGCCGCTCGAGGTGGAACGCGTGCCGGAGTGCTCGTACGTCGCCTCTGCCGACGGGTTCCCGATCAAGACCGCCCAGGTGCGCGGCGTGGTGCTCGGGGCGGACTGCGTCGCGGAGCCGTGGCTCGCCGAGGGCGTGCGGGTGCTGCTCCACGGGCTCCGGCTCGTCGCCGAAGACGAGCGCGCCAGCCCGACGGGGATCGTCGAGCTGGCGCGCGGCGCCGGCGTCCTCGTCGGCGAGAAGCGGACGCGCTAGTCGATCTGGACCGGCGGTCCCTCGGCGTAGAGGGCGTCGATCTTCCGCTGGTACTTCTTCTCCACCACCCGGCGCCGCACCTTCAGCGTCGGCGTCAGGTCCCCCGACTCGATCGAGAAGTCGTGCTCCAGCAGCATCACCTTCTTCGGCATCTCGTACTTCGCCAGCCCTTCGAGCTGGCGGAAGACCTCGCGCTCCATCTTGTCCTGCACGGGGGGCAGGCGGATCAGGCCGTCGCGGTCCGCGAACACGAGGTTCTTGTGCTTCGCCCACGGCTCGAGGTGCTCGAACTGCGGCACGACGAGCATCACGCAGAACTTCCGCTTGTCGCCGAGCATCACCGCGTTCGCGACGAACTTGCTGTGCTTCGCCAGTCCCTCGATCGGCTGCGGGGCGACGTTCTTCCCGCCCGCCGTCACGATGAGGTCCTTCTTGCGGTCGGTGATCTTGAGGAAGCCGCGGGCGTCCAGCTCGCCGATGTCGCCGGTGTGGAACCAGCCCTCGGCGGTGAGGACTTCCGCCGTCGCTTCGGGCTTGTTGAAGTAGCCCCTCATCACGTGGCGACCGCGGGTCAGGATCTCGCCGTCGTCCGTGATCCGCACCTCCACCCCGTCGATGGCGGGGCCGACGGTGCCGAGTCCGATCGCGTGCACGTTGTTGACGCAGATCACCGGAGAGGTCTCGGTGAGGCCGTAGCCCTCGTAGATGGGGAGGCCGGCGGCGTAGAAGAACCTGGCGATGTCGGCGGGGAGGGGCGCTCCGCCCGACATGAAGAACCGCATCCGGCCGCCGGTGCGCGCCTGGATCTTCGAGAAGACGAGCTTCGTCGCGAGGGCGTACTGGAACCGGAGCAGGCCCGGCACCGGCTGTTTCGCTAGCCGGAGGTCCGCCCAGCGCTCGCCGACGTCCTTCGCCCAGAAGAAGATCCGCTTCTTGACGGCGCCACTCGCCAGGGCGTTCTCGAGCACCCGCGCGTAGATCTTCTCGTAGAGCCGCGGCACCGAGGTCACGAAGGTCGGGGACACCTCCACCAGGTTCTGCGGGACGGTGTCGATGCTCTCGGCGTAGTTGATCGTGGCGCCGACGCAGAACAGCCCGTAGTGGCCGGCCATCCGCTCGAAGATGTGCGACAGCGGGAGGAACGAGAGGGTGACGTCGTCGGGACCGAGGTCGAAGGCATGGAGCGCCGACTTGACGTTGAACCAGATGTTGTCGTGCGTCAGCATCACGCCCTTGGGGTCGCCCGTCGTCCCCGAGGTGTAGATGATCGTAGCGAGGTCGTCCGGCTGGGCCGAGAGCGCTTCCTGCCGGAAGGTCGCGCCCTCGCCCGCGGCCTCAGCCTCGGCGCCCATGCCGTAGATCTCCTTCCACCCGAGCATCCCCTCGCCCACCGCGTCGGCGTCCATCGCGATGATGTGCTTGAGGTCGGGCAGCTCGGCGCGGATCTCGCGGATCTTCGCGGCCTGGGGGGCCGTGGAGACGAAGAGGACGACCGCGCCCGAATCCTTGAGGATGTAGCGGACCTGGTTCGCGGGGAGCGTGGGGTAGACGGGGACGTCCGCCGCACCGATGCACAGCGAGGCGAAGTCCGCGATGGCCCAGCCCGGCCGGTTCTCGGACAGGATCGCCACGCGGTCCCCGCGCCGGACCCCGAGCCGCTTGAGCGCGAGCCCGGCGCGGGTCATCCGCTGGAGCACGTCCTGGTGCGTCAGCGTCTGCCAGGTGCCTCCCGCCTTGCAGCGGAAGCAGGCCGGCTTGGCGCCGTACTTGTCGATCGCGTCGAAGATCAGCTGCGTGAGCGTGCCACGCGGGATCGGTTCAGCCACGGGGCCTCCCGGCTACGGGGATCGCCTACTGCGATGGGCGGGGAACGTGCGCTGCTGGAATCGGACGATAAACCGCACCGGCGAGCCGGGCACCGTGGCACCCGTACCGCGCACCGCACTCGCCAGGACCACCGCCGAGTCCGGCTGCGCCGCGCCTCTGCGCTTGACCAGGACCGACGTCGTCCCGCCGGCGGCGGTGAGCACCGTAGCGGCGAGCGAATCGTTGCCGAGCACCGCGGTCGCCGCCGCGAGGCCGGCGAAGGCGGGGAATACGATGGAGTAGCGGACTGGGCGGCCGCTGAGCGGCGCGGCCTGGCCCGGCGTCGTGGTCAGGTCCAGGACCGCGGTGGCGAGCGGGCCGGATTGCGAATCCGCGGCGGCGACGGTCAAAGCGGGAGAGCCGGTCGTCCCGATGCTGTCCGCGGCCGCCAGCACCCGGATGCTCAGCGGATCGGAGCGGAGGCTGCCCGTGACGGCGACCACCCGGGCGGCGGTGGCCGGCACCCGGCCGATCACGCCCACGCCGGTGCTGTCCACGCGCAGCGCTGCGGTGTCGAGGACGATGAGCGTGACCACGGCGCCGGGCACGGAGTCGCCGGCGCGGTCCAGCACGCGCACCACCAGGGGGAGCGTGTCGGATTCCTCCACCGACGGGCTGGCCGGTGTCACGATCTCGATGGCAACGGGTGCGTGGAGGTCCGCGGTGAGGTTCGTGCAGGCCGGGACCAGAGGGCCGAGCGACCACGCCGCGGCGAGCGCGGCGCGGCGGAGCCTCAGGCGCCCTCCAGCTTCGCGCTGGTCCGCGGCCCCGAGGCGACGCCGAGGTCGGTGAGTGCCCGCTCAGCGTGCGCGATCCACTTGTCGGCGTCCACGCCGCGCGGCGGGTTGCCGAGGAAGGCCTTGAGATGCTGCTCGGCGGCCTCCACTTCGCCGCGCTTCAGCAGCAGGAAACCCAAGCCATAGTGCGCACCGGCGAGCGTCGGGTCCGCGTCGAGCGCCTTCTTGTAGTGGCGCAAGGCGTCGTCCGCCTGGCCGGTGCGGCTGAAGGCGATCGCGAGGTTCTGCAGGATGCGCGGATCGTTCGGATGGTCCCGCAACGCGAGACGATACGACGTGATCGCGGCGTCGTAGTCGCCCTGGCGCTCCAGGGCCAACGCCTCGTTCAGGTAGTCCAGTCGCTGCGGCTTGGGGGGGTCGCCGTCGGCGGGCTTGCCGCCGAGGAAACGCCGGAATAGGCCCATGAGCGGCCAAGATAGCGGCTGTTCAACCCCTTGGCAATAGCCAACCTACGCCACTTCGACGAGTTGGCTCAGGATTCGTGTCGGCGACGTTGCGCGCGGTGGCCGGTAGAGGATACGTTCGAGCACCCCAGGGAGGCCCCGATGGCCCGCGATCCGCACCAGAGCAAGCCGCGCAGCGTGATGGAAATCGACTGGCCGTTCTTCGGCGAGTTGTGCCGCGGTCTCGCCCTCAAGGTCTGGCGCGACTACGAGCCCGACCTCGTGGTGGGGATCGCCAAGGCGGGCGTCATCCCCGCCGCCGTCATCGCCACCATCCTGCGCCGCGACTTCGCCTCAGTCGCGCTCACGCGGCGCCGCGAGGGCGACCCGCCGGCGCTCGTGTCGCGGCCCACCCTGAGCCCGAAGGGCAAGCGCGTGCTCCTCGTGGACGAGACGTGCGACAGCGGCGACACGATGCGCCTCGCGGCGTCGGTGATGCGCGAGGAGGGCGCGACGGAGGTGCGCACCGCCGTCTCCTTCCGCGGCGGCGCCTTCAAGCCCGACTACTACGCCATCCAGACTCCGGACTTCATCATCCTGCCCTGGGACCGCGAGGTCATCGAGGGCGGCGACCTGGTTGTGCGGCCGGACTATGAGGCCGCGTTGCGCGCGGCGCGTGCGGGCGCACTGGCGGACCAGCGTACCGGCGTACCGGCGGACCAGCGTACCGGCGCACCGGCGCACCAGCGTACCGGCGTACCGGCGGCGAAGCCGAAGGGCCGCACGAGGTGATGGGGCCGGACGGGCTGCGCGACCGGCTCGCAAATGCACTGAAGGCCTCTCGCGCCGCGTACGCCGAGGTGCGGGTGGAGCGCACGCGTTCGACGCGCGTCGCCTTTCGCGGCACGCGGCTCGAGGGCGCCAACGAGAGCGTGGACGCTGGCGGCTGCGTGCGCGCCCTCGTCCACGGCTGCGGGTGGGGCGTGGCGTCGTTCACGTCGCTCGAGGACCTGCCGGCGATGCTCGCCGCCGCGGAGGAGATGTCCCGGGCCATCCACCTCGACCAGCCGATCCGCCTGGCGCCCGCCGCCCCACACGAGGACGTCGTCATCCCGACGGTGGACGGCGACCCGCGCGAGGTGCCCCTCGCCGAGAAACGGCGGCTCCTCGAGCACCTCAACGGCCTGATGCTGGCCGCGTCCGGCAAGATCGCCGACACGACGGCCTCCTACTTCGACAACCGGACCGAGTGGGCGTACGCGAACAGCGAGGGCACCTGGCTCTACGAGGTGCGTCCGGAGATCGGCCTCTCCGCGCAGGCCACCGCGCGCGACGGCGAGACGATCGAGCGCGCCCTCGAATCCCTCGGACTGCGCCGCGGTTGGCGGAGCGTGCAGGACCAGGACCGGATGTTCACCGCCGCCGCCGAGCGGGCGCTCGCTCTGCTCGCCGCGCCGGCGGTGCAGGGCGGTACGTACCCGGTGGTGCTCGACCAGCGGCTCGCCGGCGTCTTCGTACACGAGGCGTTCGGCCACCTCTCCGAGGCGGACTTCGTCTACGAGAACCCCGAGGCGCGGGCGATGATGACGCTGGGCCGGCGCTTCGGAAGCGACATCGTCAACATCGGCGACAACGGCAGCGCGGCGGGGTTGCGCGGCACGCTGCCCTACGACGACGAGGGCACGCCGACCCGGCGCACGAAGCTGGTGGACAAGGGCATCCTCGTGGGGCGGCTGCACTCGAGGGAGACCGCCGCGGCGATGGGTGAGCAGCCGACCGGCAACGCGCGGGCGCTCGACTTCCGCCATCCTCCCATCGTGCGGATGACCAACACCTACATCGAGGGCGGGTCGGGCACCTTCGAGGACCTGATCCGCGACATCCCGCTCGGCGTCTACGCGGTGGACGCCATCGGCGGGCAGACGTATCTCGAGAACTTCTCCTTCTCGGCGGCGCACGGGTACGTGATCCGCGACGGCAAGGTCGCCGAGCTGGTGAAGGACGTGACGCTCGCGGGGAACCTCTTCCAGTCGCTCCAGGCGATCGACGGCCTGGCGGGCGACTTTCAGTGGAACCAGATGGGCGGCGGCTGCGGCAAGGGCGGGCAGTCCCCACTCCCGGTGACCGAGGGCGCGCCGCACGTGCGGTTCCGCGAGCTGCTCGTGGGCGGCGAGGTGGCGGCGTGAGGCGCATCGCCCTGTGCGCGGCCGCGATCGTGATGGTCGCCGGCCCGGCCGGCGCGCAGGCGCCGCGTGCAGCGCAGGCCTCGCTCCGCGTGGGCATCTCGTCCGGCGGCCTCGCGGATCGCCGCGCCCTGTTGCCGGCGCGAGCGACCCTCGCCGGCCCTCGCGCCGCGTTGGTGCAGGACACGGTGCGGCGCAGCGCCTCCGGCGCGGAGGTCGCTCTCGGCATCGCCGGCTCCGCGGCCGGGATGTGGGGGGGGGCATTCGCGGGGCTCTTGGTGTACAGCGCGCAGAGCGGCTGCAGTCCCGACTGCGATGACGCGGGTCTAGGCGCGGGCGTCATTGGGGCTGTCGCGGGCTCCATCGTGGGCACGGCGGTCGGCACGCGCCTCGGGGCGAAGCTGGCGCACCGGCGTCCTGGAAGCTTCGGGCGGCGGTTGGTGGCCGGCGGCGCGGGTTTGCTGGCGGGCCTCGCAGCGTTCGAACTCGCGAGCAACCTCACGGGCCACGACTACAACGCGCCCCCCCTCATCGCCTTCCCTGTGGCGCAGGGCTTCGTCGGGGCATTGCTCGGAAGGGCGAGGTGATGCCGCCCGTTCCGGCGGCGATGGTCACCGTCGAGATGGCGCTCGCCGCCGTCCGCGGCCGCGCGCGGGGCGCCGACGCCATCCTGCGCCACGAGTCCCAGCTCTCGCTCCGTTTCGAGACTGGCCGCCTCAAGGAGAACGCGCTGCGGCGGGAAGCCGGCCTCAACCTGCGCGTCCTCGCCGAGGGGCGCGTCGGCTTCGCGGGCACGACGGACCTCGCCGCGCCGGACGCCCTCGCAGACCTGGTCGCGCGCGCCCTTGCGAGCGCCGGACAGGGCGAACCGTGCGACCTCGGCTGGCCGTCCGCCTCGCCGCTGGCGCCGGTGCGCACCTTCGACGACGCGGCCGCGGGGCTGGACGTCGCGACGCTCGCCGCGCTCGGCCGCAGGGTCGTTGAGCGGCTGCAACGCCCGGGGTGGCAGGTCAGCGCGTCGGTGGACCGCTACACCGAGGCCACCACCTTCGCGAACACGGCGGGGCAGGCGTTCGCGTATCGCAGCACCACCATCAGCGTCAGCGCCGAGGTGACGCGGGTCGCCGGCGACGACGTGCTGATGGCGGACGACGACGTGACGGGGAGCCGCGTGCCGGGCGACGGGGAACTGGACGCGGTCGCCGAGCGGATCGTGCGGCGGATGGAGCGCGGCGAGCGCGTGGTCGAGCCGCCCGAGGGGAAGCTGCCCGTGCTGTTCACGCCCTCGGGCACGGGGTGCATCTTCCTGCCGCTCCGCCAGGCGCTCTCCGGGAAGACGGTGCTGCAGGGGATCTCGCCGCTGGGCGATAAGATCGGGCAGGGGATGTTCGATGCGGCCTTCGACCTCGTGGACGAACCACTCGCGGACGGGCGCACGGCAAGCCGCCCCGCCGACGACGAAGGCGTGCCCTCGCGCCGGCTCCCGCTCGTCGAGCGCGGCGTGGTGCGGGCGTTCGCGTACGACCTCGAGACGGCGGCGCGCGCGGGCACGGCGTCCACGGGCCACGGGCGCCGCGGCACCTTCGGCAAGCCGGGCATCGGCTTCTCCAATCTGGTGATGCGCGAGGGGGAGGCGGACGAGGCGGCGCTGCTGCGGGAGGTCGGCCACGGTCTCGTGATCGAGGACCTCATCGGCGTGGGGCAGGGCAACGTCATCAGCGGGGCGTTCAGCCACCCCGTCGCGCTGGCCTACCGTGTGGACGGCGGCGAGATCACGGGGCGGGTGAAGGACGCGGCCGTCGCCGGCAACGCCTACGAGCTGCTGAAGCGCATCCGGATGGTGGGGCGCGAGGGGAAGTGGATCGGGGGCAGCCACTTGGTGCCCCCGATCGTGCTGGATGCGGTGAACGTGGCGCGGAGGTAGCTAGCGCGGCGGCGCCTGACTCCAATCAATCTGCGATCCGAACACGCTGTGCGGGATGAGGAACACCGCCAGAGTGATGAGCGTCGCCGCGATGACGGAGCCGCGCGCGTCGCGCCCGCCCCGGAGCCGCCACAGCGCGAACAGCCACGCCAGCATCGCCACCGCCGTCTTGTTGTCGGTCATGTCGGTGCCGAACGGGAAACCGGCCCACCAGGGCCCGAAGGCCTGGTGCTGCATCCACGGCCCGAAGACGAACCCGCCGAGACCGAAGAGCAGTACTCCCAGCCGAGCCCAGCCCGCGTAGCCAGCTTCCTTCTGCAGCGCCCCGAGACCGGCGCGCACCAGCAGCAGCAGCCCGCCGAACATGCACAGCAGGTGGGGGATGATGACGACGGCAGAGATGTCGCCCTTGAATCGCGTGATGGCCGGCTCCGCCGGGAAAACGACGCGTTCGCCGTCGCGGCTGAGCCGCAGCTGGTACGCCAGCTTGCCGGCCGGCGGCTGGTGGGGCAGCGCCGTCACCAGCGTGTCGCCGCGCCGCTCGAGTTGCAGCGTGTCCCAGGGCTCGCCCGACGGGTAGCGCCGCCACTGGACGCTGCCGGACACCGCCGTGTCGGTCGCCACGAGGCGGACCGGCTGGTCGCCGGTGCCGCCGAAGGTGCGGAGCAGTCTGAGCTTGATGGTCTGGCCGCCGAGGACGACGCGGCCGCTGAGCGCATGCGTGGGGCCCGTCGTCCGCTGGTAGACGAGTGTGCCGAGGGTCAGGACGACGGCGAGGGTCCACAGCAGCTTGCTGCGCATCGGATGGTGCCCTTGATGCGGGTTCGGAGGGCCGCGGTGCGCGACGGTGCTACGCCGTGCCGCCGAGGACGATCAGATAGTCCGCGCCCTGCGCCATGTGCTCGTAGAGCGCCGTGAGCGACTCCGGCGCGCCCACCAGCCAGCGGCAGCGGGCGTCGCCGCGGGAGCGGCACTCGATCTCCATCACGGCGAGCGGTGCGTCGCCGAGCCGCGTGAAGAAGTCGGCCAGGAGCCCCGACGTGAACGAGCACGAGGGGAACTGCACTCCCGCGCCCGGCTGCGCTTCGGCCCAGTCGGCCGAGTCCACCGCCACGACGGCGTCCGAGAGCTGGCTCACCGCCACACGCCCCCAGCCGAGCGAGGAGAAGAAGCGGGACAGCATCTCGGCCAGGCGCGAGGCGGCGAGTTCGCCGGGGTCCTCCACGCCCGCCACGACCGGCAGCCACCCGGCGAACGAGCGGTAGGCGTCATCGCCGGCGGCGTAGCCGGCATCCTGGAGGATCTGCGCGCCCGCGGAGTCGCGGAGCCGGTGCAGCGCACTAGGCGAGAGCGCGACGAGCGAGCTGGGGGTGAGCGGGATGTCGACCATAGGCTGGAAACCTAGACCGTGGCGCGGAGGGGCCGCAAGAGAGCCGCTTGTGGCGTGGCCCGGCGGGTCCGTGCGCGCGGGCGCTGCGTCGCGGGGGCACGGCGGGCTCGGGCCTCAGTGCGCGCGGGCGCTGCGTCGCGGGGGCACGGCGGGCTCGGGCGCGCTGTGCCCACTGCGTGGGTCCCATGCGCATCCCTCGCCCGGCGTACCCCCGCTCCTCGCGCCCGCCGCCGGCTCCCGGTGACGCGGGCCGCCAGAGGTGCGCGCCCCCGGGCGTGGCCACGTCCTCTCTCACCCCTCACCTCTCACCCCCTCACCGCTTCACCGCACCACGATCTCGTCGCAGAAGACCCAGGCCGGCTCGCCGCGGCCCGAGTGCCACGCAGGCAACGGACCGAACCCACGCGCCCGGACCTTGACCCACCGCGCCGAGGTGCCTGCCGGCGCTGCTACCGTGAGCCGGTAGAGGAACGGGTCCGCCCGCTCGGCCGGCTGGTCGTGCGTCGCGGTGCCGGCCTCACGCCAGACGGCTCCGTCGTCCGAGAGCCAGAGAGTGAAGTCGCGCGGCAGCAGGATCCAGGAGCGCATCGTTTGCTGGAACGACCCTTCCACTGCGGCGATTGCTTGCGCCCGCCCGAGGTCGATCACCGCCTCGAGGTCGGGACCCTGCCACCCTTGCCACAACCCGTCGTGGAAGTCGAGCGAGGCGAACGCGCCGTCGGTCAGCGTGCGCGGACCGGTGCCGAGGTATCGCGGGCTCGGCGGCGCCGCGAGGGCGTACGGCCGGCCGCGCGCCAGGTGGTCGGCGATGGTGAGCGTCCGGCCATTGAGGAGGGGCTCGCCGCGGAAGAACGCCTGGAAGCGGATCGTGCCGGCGCCGGCGAAGCCGATGCTGTCGGCGTAGAGCGGCGAGGCAGGCGTGGGCGCGCTGCCGTCGGTCGTGTAGCGGACGGCGATGCCGCTCACGCCGGTCTCCACCACGAGCCCGTGGCTGCCGGTCGTGCTGTCGAAGTCCGGCCGCAGGCGGAGGATGTCGCGGTCCTCCGGCCCAACGCCCACGCCTAGCGCGGCGAGCCGCGCCGTGTCCGCGGCGAGGCGGCGGCGGAAGTCGGCGAGGTCGCGCGCCCCTCGGCTCCACAGCGCCTCGGAGAAGGCGAGGAGCCGCGGGAACGCCATCAGATCGAAGTTGACCGTCGTGATCCCCTCGGACCACAGCGTCGCCTCGCCGCCGAGGATGCGCGACTGCTCCTGCGGCGAGAGGCTGGCCGGCACCGGATCGAAGGCGTACACCTGCGCGAGCGTGAGGTCGCCCGGGGTGCGGTTGATGTACGTGTGGCTGCCCGGCGACGCGATGAGGTCGTGCCCCTGCCGCGCCACCGTGGCGATCGTCGCAGCCTCGCGCCACACCTGTACCACGGCGTTGGGCGCGAGTCCGCCCTCGGTGATCTCGTCCCACCCGATGAGCCGCCGGCCGCGCTCGCTTAGCCAGCGTTCGATGCGCCGGACGAACCAGCTCTGCAGCTCGTCCTCGCTGCGCAGCCCCTCGCGCTGCATCAGAGCCTGGCAGTCGGCGCAGGCGCGCCAGCGGTCCTTCGGTACCTCGTCGCCGCCGATGTGGATGTACGGCGAGGGGAAGAGCGCGAGCACCTCGGTGAGGACGTTCTCGAGGAAGGTGAAGGTGCGCTCGCTCGGGCAGTACACGTCCTGGAAGACGCCCCACGAGTTCGGGACGCGGATCGTCGTGTCGCCGGTGCAGCCGAGCCACGGGTACGACGCGATGGCTGCGACGCTGTGCCCCGGCATCTCGATCTCGGGGACGACGGTGACGCCGCGGACCCGTGCGTACTCCACCACTTCGCGCACCTCGGCCTGCGTGTAGAAGCCACCGTAGCGCGAGCCGTCCGGTTCCGTTCGCCAGGCGCCGACCTCGGTGAGCCGCGGGTACCGCTGGATCTGGAGCCGCCACCCCTGGTCCTCGGTGAGGTGCCAGTGGAGGACGTTGAGCTTGGACCGGGAGAGGAGGTCCACGTAGCGCTTCACGAAAGCGGCGGGGAAGAAGTGCCGCCCCACGTCCATCATGCTGCCGCGCCAGCCGGAGCGCGGCGCGTCGCGGATCAGGACTGCGGGGACGCTGACGTCGGCTGCGCGGGCCGGCCGTGTCGCACCAGACGGCAGCAGTTGCCGCAGCGTCTGCGCGCCCCAGAGGACCCCTTCCGTCGCGGGAGCGGAGATGCGGATGCCGGTGGGTCCGACGTCTAGGGTGTACGCCTCGGGCCCCTCACCGGCCGCACGCTCGAGCGAGAGGGTGATGTCGCCGCGTCCCGCGGTGTGCTGCCGGACGGTGACGCGGTGGCCCGTCGAGGCGGCGACCCACTCGCGCAGCAGGCCCGCGATCTCGCGCAGTCGCCGGCTTGGCGTCGCGACGACGATGCGGACGGGGTCGCGCAGCGTGAACGACCCCGTGCGCACCTCGATGCTCTCGGGGCGGGGGAGGAGGGCGAGCGGGCCGGTGGCCGGAACAGGCGTCGGGGAGACGGGCTCCTGCGCGGCAACACCGCGCGCGGTGCCCGGCAGCGCTACACACACGACGATCCCGGCGGTGCACGCCGCTCGAATGATGGCCCTCACGGTGTGATCCCTGTCCTCGACGAAGTCTCGCTCACGAGAGCCGGTGAAGCCGTCAGTGGTACTGGATGCCGACGATCACGCCCCAGCCGCGGAAGCGACGGCCGGTGCTCGTCGTCACGAGGTTGGCGACGCCTCCGAGCGGGCCGCGGATCGCGGGCTCCTGGTCGCATGATGTGCCTTCCGGCTGGCACTGCACCAGAGCCCGTGGCGGGCGCAAGTCGCGGGGGTACGCCGGGCGAGGGATGAGCGTGGGACCCACGCAGTGGGCACAGCGCGCCCGAGCCCGCCGTGCCCCCGCGGCGCAGCGCCCGCGCGCTTGCGGAGCAGCGCTCGCGAGCACAGGTGCCGTCCCTATCCGTCGAGCCGGCGCAGCAGCTCCGCCTCGCCCCAGACCGCCACGCCGAGCTGCTTCGCCTTCTCGAGCTTGCTGCCGGGATCGTCGCCCGCCACCACGGCGGTCGTCTTCTTCGACACCGAGCCCGTCACCGCGCCGCCTGCCTTCTCGATCCGCTTCGTCGCTTCGCCGCGGCTCAACGACGGCAGCGTGCCCGTCAGCACGAACACGCCGCCCGCGAGCGGGCCGCCGGTCGAGGCCGGCGCCGGCTCGTCCATCCGGAGCCCCGCCTTCTTGAGACGGGCTATCAGCCGGACGTTCCGCTTCTCCCGGAAGAACGCCGCCACCGCCTCGGCGATGGTGGGGCCGATGCCGCGCACCTCGCCGATCGCCTTCTCGCTCGCGGCCATCAGCGCGTCCATTGTGCCGAAGCGGCGCGCGAGGATCTCGGCGATGCCCTCGCCCACGTGGCGGATGCCGAGCGCGAAGAGCAGGGTGGCGAGCGGCCGCTGCTTCGACGCGGCGATGGCGTCCACCAGCTGCTGCGCGGACTTCTCGGCGAACCCCTCGATGTCCTGGAGCTGGAGCGGCGCGAGGTCGTAGAGGTCGGCGACGTCGGCGATGAGCTTGCCCGTGAGCAGCTTCTCCACCCGCTCGGGGCCGAGGCCGCGGATGTCCATCGCGCCGCGCGACGCGAAGTGAGCCAACCCCTCGAGGACGCGACCCGGGCACGAGACGTTGGGGCAGTAGGTCATCACTTCGTCCGGCGGCGTCTCGACGGGCGAGCCGCACTCGGGGCACTGCTTCGGCATCTGGAACTCGCGCTCCTCGCCGGTGCGCTTCTCGCGAACGGGCCCGAGCACCTGCGGGATCACCTCGCCGGCGCGGGTCACCTCCACCCAGTCGCCGATGCGAATGTCCTTCGTGCCGATCAGCTCGGCGTTGTGGAGCGTGGCGCTCGATACCGTGACGCCGCCGATCTCCACCGGCTCCAGCTCGGCGTAGAGGTTCAGGGCGCCGGTGCGGCCGACGTTGAGCTTGATGTCGAGGAGCCTCGTGACCGCGACCTCGGGCGCGAACTTGCGGGCGATGGCCCAGCGTGGCTCGCGGTCGCCCACGACACCGAGTTCCTCGTGGAGGCGCAGGTCGTCCACCTTCACGACCACGCCGTCGGCGCCGAAGGGGAGCGCGTCGAGCACGTGCTCGAGCGCGGCCGCGGCCTGTTGCGCCGCCGCGAAGTCCGCCACGCGCTTGCGGTCCGGTGCGATGCTGAAGCCCCACGACTCGAGACCGTCGAGCAGCTCGGCCTGCGCCTTGAAGGGCAGGCGGACGTCCGGCGCCTCGATGGCGAAGGCGAAGAACCGGAGCCCGCGCCCTCGCGTGATCTTCGAATCGAGCTGCCGCAGGCTCCCCGCCGCGGCGTTGCGCGGGTTGGCGAACAGCGGCTCGCCCGCGGCCTCTCGCTTCGCGTTGAGCGCCGCGAAGTTCGCCGTGGGGAAGTAGACCTCGCCCCGGATCTCGAGGAGCGCCGGCCAGCCGCTGCCGCCAAGCCGGAGCGGCACGTCGGGGATAGTCCGGAGGTTGGCGGTGACTTCCTCGCCCACGATGCCGTTGCCGCGTGTCGCGCCCACCGCCAGGACGCCGTCCCGGTACGTGAGGCAGACCGCCGCGCCGTCGATCTTGATCTCCACCGTGTAGCCGGCGCCGCGCACGTCCGGCGCGATGCGCGCGTTGCGGTCCTCCCACGCCTGCAGCTCCTCATCGCTGAAGGCGTTGGCGAGGGAGAGCATCGGCGCGACGTGGCGGTGCTTGGCGAGCCGCGTGGCGGGTTCGGCGCCGACCCGCAGGGTGGGCGAGTCGCTCGTCCGCAGGTCGGGGTGGGTGGCCTCGAGGGCCTGGAGCTCGCGGAACAGGCGGTCGTACTCGGCGTCGGACATCTCCGGCGCGTCGAGCACGTAGTAGGCGTGGATCGCGCGGTTCAGGATGCGGCGGAGTTCCGCCGCCCGCGCGAGAGGGTCGGGCATCTATCCCTTGGCCTCCTCGGCGATGACGGCGAGGGTGACGCCGACGAGCCGGTCCAGTTCCTGCGCCGAGGTGTTGGAGAGCGCCTCCTGCGCATCGGCGTCGCGCGCGGTATGGGCGCCGAGGAGGCGCTGGAGGTAACCGAGGATCACGAGGCGCTCGCGCTCGCGGCGGTGGGCGGACTCGCCGACCTCCTTGGAGCGCTTCTGGAGCGACTCGAAGCGGTGCGCGTTGTTGAGCGCGCGGGCGGTGAGGTCGGCGACGAGCTGGGTGAACCGGATGTCGGTCTCGCTGAACGGCGTGCCGCCCTGGTAGGTGCGGAGGAAGATGCAGCCGATGGCGGTGCCCTTGTACTTGATGGGCACGACGGTGATGGAGCGCGCCTTGCGCCGCGCGAGGGCGCCCTTGGCGCGCTGCAGCTCGGGATCGGACGTGGCGTCGGCCACGAAGACCGTCTCGCCGTTCTCCATCGCGCGCCGGATCTCGGGATAGCGGGCGAGGTCCACCACGAGGTTGCGAATGCTCGGGTCCTCGTACGAGGCGACCAGGCGGACCGTCTTCCCGCCGCGGTCGGAGAGGAAGATGGAGGCGCGGTCGAGCCCGAACGTCTCGCCGAGGCGGCGGGCGATGGCCTGCAGGATATCGGTGAAGTGCAGCGTCCCCGAGATCTCCTGCAGGATGTCGATGATGGTGAGGAGCCGCTCGCGCTCCTTCTCCATTTCCTCGATGCGGGACGCGAGGGCTTCGGCGGCGTCCAGGGGCTTGGTGGTCACACCACAAAGGTCTGCCACGGCATGGGGGGCGTCAAGCGGACAGGCGTACCGGAGGCCGGGGGGCCGGGGGCGGGTGCCCGGCGGCCCAGCCGTCAGCGCGCCAAGACGCCCAGCCACAGCTGGTAGACGCCGAAACCGGCCAGGGCGATCGCCGACAGGCCGATCAGGGCGCGGTTGACGGCCGGCCCGATCCGCCGTGCGGCGTGGAAGAGCAGGACGATCCCCGCGAGGCAGGCGACCATCGCAGCGTAGAAGCTCGCGACCACTGCGATCCCATTCGCCGGCGACTCGCTCCAGCCCCTCAGCAGCAGCGGGCCGAGCACCAGGCTCCATCCGAGGTAGACGCTGGGGTTGAGGAGGTTCACGGTGGCGGCCTTGAGCAGGCTGTGCTCGCCGGAGCGCGTGGCCGTGGCCATCGCGGCATCGTAGCGCCGCCACGTCCGCCAGGCGCCGGCCGCGAGGTACAGCAGGAACGCGCCGCCCAGCAGGCGCAGCCAGTGGATCAGCTCGGCGGGCATCGTGCTCAGGAGCAGCAGGGCCAGGATCGCGATCGGTCCGTCGCTGATCAGGGGGGCGAGCGCGCCGGGCAGTGCGCGGCGCCATCCGCTCGTCAGAGCCTGAGAGATGAGAAAGGCGGTGAGCGGCCCGGGCTGCACGGCGGACGCGAAGCCGTAGGTGAGGCCGGCGAGCAGGTAGGCCGACATGATGCCTACCGGTCTACATTCGGCGACCCAAGCGCCGGGTCCGCACCCAGATGACGACGGCGAACACGACGGTCAGCCCGACACCGACGGCGATGAGCAGGTCGCTGCCCACCGGCAGCAGGGTGCCGAGCGCTGCGTAGAACAGGAACCGCGGGAAGCGCCCGAGTGCGGTCGCCACCAGGAAGCGCGAGACCGGGTAGCCGGCCAGGACGGCGGAGATGCGCACCAGCCAGAACGGCAGCGGCGTGAGGGCGCCCAGGAAGACGGCGAGGAACGGGGAGTGCTCGAACATCCACACGACCAGCCGCGCGACGCGTGTGTTCCTGGCGCCGGCCAGGCGGTCCGACAGCAGGACGCCGGCGAACAACCGGTAGTCCACGTACTCCGCGAGGACGGCGGCCAACGTCACGATCCCCGCCACGAGGACACCGGGGTGGAGCCGCGCGAAGACCATCACCATCGGCTCGACGGCGGCGGGCAGGAACATCGAGAACGGTCCGTTGGCGAGCAGCGCGAGCGAGAAGAGCACCGCCAAGTCGGTCGCCTTCGGCACGACCGTCGTGAGCAGTATCCCGAGGACCGCCACCGCGCCGCTCCCCCGGAGCAGGCCGTCCCACTCCGTCGGCGCCACGACCTTGAGGAGCGGGTGCGGCGCACGACGCTCGGCCAAGACTCCCTCCACGCTGGCCTCCTCGGCGTTCAGGGACACCGCGCCCTCAACTCGCACCGGGCGGCGGACCCAAGCTCTTCTTGCCGCGGCGCGCACGCAACGCGGGGAACCCGCGGGCTCCGCAGGAGGGACACGCTTCCGCCATCAGTTCCAGCGTCGTACCGCAGAGCTTGCAGCGCGGGCGCTCGGGGTCGGAGAGGGCGTCCTGGGCCTCGGGCGTCTCGGCGCCGCACCGGCAGCGGGTCGCGAACGCGTCGAGCGACGTGCCGCAGATGGAGCACTGACGTGCCATCGGCTACTCTCCCCATGGGCGACTTTCGCTTGCCGACCCGATACACCTACGTATCTTCTACTATTCCCGCTGCAATTCAAGATGCACTTGTGTGAGCGCCAGGAGCAGGCGGATGAACGTGACCGGTTCGATGGCCCTCCGAATCGCCGCTCAGGGCATCTGGAACTCGGTCCGCCGGAAGGCGTTGTCGGTCTCGTTCGAGGTCACGCACGCCTGCACGGCGAACTGCTGGCACTGCAACTTGGGTGGTCCCATCAAGGAGACCCGCCTGGGGCCGGAGGAGTACGCGGCGATCTGCCGGGAGCTGGACCCCGTCATCTCGCACATCTCCGGCGGCGAGCCCCTGGCCCGCGGCGACGTGGAAGAGATCATCCGGGCGCAGGCGAACCCGGGTCGTCTCCCGTTCATGGTGGTGGTCTCGAACGCCTCGCTTCTCACGCCTGAGCGTTTCCTGCGGCTGAAGAGCGCGGGGATGCACCAGCTGTCGCTCTCCATCGATTTCCCGGACGACCGGCACGACGCCTTCCGGCGCATCCCCGGGCTGTTCGACCGGCTGACCCGGGTCGTGCCCGAGTGCGCCCGCATCGGGGACGTGGGCGACGTCGTGCTCAACTGCTGTCTCACGTCCTGGAACTTCCGGGACGCGCCCGAGATCGTGCGTCTGGCCGAGCGGTGGGGCGTGAGCGTGAACTTCTCGGCGTACACCCCCCTCCGAGTGGACGACGACAGCGGACTCGTCACCGACGACCTCGGCAAGGCCGACCTGCGGCGCGTGCTCGGGGATGTCATCGCACTCCAGCGAGCGGGCAAGCCGGTGTACACCTCGGAGCGGGTGCTGTGGCGCTACCACCACTTCCTGACCGGCGGGCGGATCGGTGGATGCCAGGCGGGCAACCGCTTCGTGGTGATCAACCCCGATGGCCGGCTGACGCCGTGCGCGATGGTGATGGCGTACTACTACGACCAGCCGACGATGCGGCGCGAGTTCGCGTGCCGGAACACCTGCACCGAATGCTACATCAGTACGCGGGCCGGCACCGAGAAGGGCGTGCGGGAGTTCTTCGCCGACGGGTTCGCGCACGTCGGGCGGCTGCTTGGCGGCGACCACCGTGGGGTCCCGGAGCCCGCCACACCGGAGTTGGGCGCGGCAGACAGGCGTACCGGCGTACCGGGGCACCGGCGTACCGTGACCGCTGACGGCCCCTGAACCCTGA
>Ga0315287_10000406_pt1 | contig 37369 bp, 28 predicted proteins | sample YL17G11_0_MG_FD_205037 | JGI IMG/M metagenome (GOLD analysis project Ga0315287, IMG submission 205037) | Sediment microbial communities from Yellowstone Lake, YNP, Wyoming, USA - YL17G11_0 | ecosystem: Environmental > Aquatic > Freshwater > Lake > Sediment | place: USA: Wyoming | collected...
GCCCTGAGAAGAGTCTCGGTGATGGTCAGCAGATCGTCCGTACGCGTCGGCCGTGGCATCGGTGCACTCCTCCTCACAAGGAAGAGTATACCTCATAAGCGTCCAAAGGGGAAGCGTAGAACCCACTACCCATCCGTATGCTGGGGCAAATGGCCAAACTACAGGAGCGGCCCGGGGCGGCATCTGGCGATGCCGCCCCGGGCCGCTTTCCTCAAGCTTCCGCGTCGGCTACGGCCTGCTGAATCTGGCCGTATTGCCTAGGCGCACTGAGTCTTGCCTTCGCTCCAGGGCGGGAAGTCGATGATTATCTCGGCGGTGGTCTTAACGTCGGCGAGCTTCTTGAAGGTAACCTTCACTGTTGGGCACCTCCTTATCTCTAGTGGGCTGGGGCAAGGCGGGCCCCGCGGTTTCTAGCCTCCAGCCACCGCCACATGGGGCTTCTGAGTCGCCCCGAGACAGCGGCGGGCTAGATTCTTGGTTGTCGCGTCACCCTCAGTGAGGATGGCGCGAAAGATGATCTTGTTCGTGGGGCACCGCACGGGATCGCGCCCACGATAAGACCCGGTGGCCGCGAAAGCCGAAGCCCGGCATCCCCCGCCGCAGAAGTAGCGGGCATCGCATTGCCGGCAGCCGTCGAGTTCTTCAACGTTCACCGACCGGAGATCACTCAGCCGGCAGGGTCCGCTCCCCTGATCCCGCCAGACAGCGGCCAGGCTGTCGCGAGGGTAGACCCCCAACTCCAGCCCCCGGTGCGCTCCCAGCATGCAGGGGTAGATCGTGCCGTCCGGAGCGATGACGGGTGAGGTGCCAATGGAGCACCGGTCCCGGGGAACGAAGGGCATGCGGATCGTCCCATCCGACCCGCGGGTCAGGAGAAGCCGGCAGTCGGCGGCCTCCCGCGGGCCGAGAAGATCGTCGTTGACGCCCCGTTCGAGCGGCAATTGGGCTGAGATCTTGCACCAGTCGGCCACGGACCGAGCCAGGGCAATGATTTCGTTGCGCTCGTCCCAGTTGCGGCGGTTAATGACCGTGGCCGTGTTGACCCCGATGCCCGCCTCGCGCAGGCGCTTGATGCCGGCCAAGGCGCCCGCGTGGGCCCCCTTCCGGCCCCGGAGCAGATCGTGACGCTCAGGATCAGCCGAATCCAGGCTGACCTGCGCGTTCTCCACGCCGGCCGCTCGAAGCTCGCGGGCCAGTTGATCGGTTACCAGGAGAGCGTTGGTCAGAAGGTGGACGTGGGCACCCCTCGCCTGCAGCCGACGGGCCATCTCCAGCACCAAAGGGGTCCTGAGCAGGGGTTCGCCTCCGGTGATATTGACCGGGCTCACACCCAGGTCGGCCGCCTCGTCGACCAGGTCGAGGAAGACGCTGTCGGGCAGCTCGCCGGAGGCCGTGGCGCCGGTTGGGCGCAGGCAGAAGCGACAGTTTTCGTTACAGGCATAGGTGATCTCAATAATCATGGCCAGAGGCCGATCCCCCTGGTAGAAGGGTTCAACCGGAGAAGGCTCGGACGTCTCAACGACCAGGTCATCCGACTTGAACCCAGACAGAAGCCGCTCGATAGCCGTCCGATTGTCCCGCGCCGGATCCGGTCCGAGGACGTCGGCCACGATCTCCTCGGCCGTGTGCAGCCCGTCGCACAGCGCGAGGACCGAGACGGCGGTTTCGTCCACTTCCATGTCCGCGCCCTCTTGGGATAGGACAAAGACCCCCACCGGGGACCTTCTCACATTCAAGGGGCCCAGAGCCCGGAGGTAGAGGGGTCGCGCGACCGGAGCGGCGGGCGATCCGGCGAGGGCAGGCACCGGCGGCTCGGCGAACGCGGCGGGCGCAGGCGATCCGGAGCGGGCGGGCACCGGCGCCGCAGCCTGCGCCAGCGCCTGCCCGGCCTGGGAGGCCCCCAGAACAACCTCATACTCCGGAGGCGCCAGCTTGGCCCGCTGGCGGGCCCGCCAGGCCATGGCCAGGGGAGTAATCCAGTTGAAGAGAGTGATGGAAATGACCACGAAGCCATCCAGGAACGGGAGGAGCCCGCCCCCCGTGAGGCCTCGCCAGATGGATTGACTGCCGGTCGAAATCAGGCGGACCCAGACGGGGATGACGAGGAAGGCCCAGGCAATCCAGATCCAGGAGTTGGTCACCGCGGCGAAGACGAGATAGGCCTTAACCACGACCCACTCCTTGGGCCTCAGGCGCAAGGGCTTAGCTGCCCGGCGTCTCACCCTGGCCCAGAGATAGGCGAGGTAGGCCCGGCTGTCTTCCATCAGGTTCTTGTAGTTCAGGAGGTTACCGATGGTGTAGTAGATGTCGGTCTGCATGTTGAAGCGAAACTGCCAGAGCACGCTGATGACGCGAGTGTAGAGAACGGCCCTGAGAATCAGACCGGCTGTCCCCAGGACCAGGGAACCGGCGCTGTCCAGGATGAGAAGGATGAGAATCGTGGTCATCAGGATGAACTCGTAGGCCAGACCGGCCAGGTAGACATTGTAGCGCTTCCGATGAGGCACGCGCCAGATGTCGGAGACGTCGGTCTGGGCCACGATGAAACGCTGCCGGTAGCCGATGCTCAGGATTCCCGCCAACCCAACCTGTCGCGCCGCCAGCATGTGAGCCATCTCGTGGCCCAGGACAATCGTCCAGGCCATAATGAAGTTGCCGAACATGGACACGCTCAGGGAGGTGGAGAAGAACCAGTCGGCGGCCTTGGGACGAAGACCCGGCACGACCACGAACGTTCCAGCGACGAAGAGAAAGCAGGCGGAATAGAAGATCAGGGCCAGGGGCGAAACCAGGAAGTTCAGCCTGGCCGGCCTGACCCGGCTGATGCCCAGGGTAATCCCGCGCCGCCGGAAGCCGCCGAAGGAGTTCCGGGCGGGGTCAGGCGTGGCGGAGGCGGCGGGGTCAGGCGTGGCGGAGGCGGCGGGGTGGCCGGGCGCCGGAGCGCTGTCGTCGGCCGCGGCGTGATCCCCGGTGGCCGCCAGCATCGGAATATCCCGGTCCCCCAGGCGGGCGACCAACCCGCAGTCGACAAGACACTTCAGAAGATCCTGGGTTGTCTCCGGGTCCAGGTCGAACTCGGAGATGACCGCACCCAACGGCGCCCCCGCCTGGAGACGCTCGATCAGCGGCTGGGCCTCGACACTCAGCGACATGTGGTGAGGTGAGTGCGGGGAACTGATAACCACGTCGTCCTTGTCGACGTTGAAGGTTAAGGGGCGAAAGACGACCCGCGTCGTCGAGTTGACGTCGAGTCGAACCTTGCCGGGTTCGGCTGCCCGGGCCATCGAAAGCCCTCCCTTGGACCGACACGGCTCGCGAGGACGGTCTACAGCCGTGTCTCAACGGAGCCGATGGAACAGGGAGTTGGCGACAGTCGAACCACATCCTGCCAACCCCGTTTGGCGATGTTTCGACAGCCGTCATGGCCCGGCTGGTTGAGGCTGGCCCCTTCCGGGCTCTGGAGGGACCAGGCCCATCTCCCGCGAACGAAGCCGTCGCACGGGAACATCCCGCCAGACAGATACTCCCCACCGGACAGATACTCCCCGGTGGACGGATACTCCGATCTGATCCGGCTTGGGTGAGGGGGAAACCGAGCTGCGGCGACAGGCAATCGCCCTCGGTCTTGTCGTCTTGGCCTTCACTTTGGCCCTGGCCTTTCTTCTTCCCGACGGGGTCTACATTGGCGACTTCAATGGCAGCTTCCCCCAGGGGGTGGGCTTCGGCTGGTCGGCCGGCGGCGGCGGTGTGATCGAACCCGGACCGGGGAGAACGGACGGGGGGCAAACGGGCGGGGCTCAGGTCCTAGATGTCCGGGCCGCGACCGAGCCGGCCACCCTGTCGGCGGAGGTCGTCGTCCGGCGGGAGTCGGTCCTGACCCTGTGGTATCGAGCCGAGGCGGCCGGGCCGTCTGGCCCCACACCCGGCCCCACCCCGCCCGGAGCGGGGTCAACCGGCGCGTCCTTCCCGGTGACCCTGACGGCCGGGAAGGTGGAAACCGTCGCCGTGACCGCACTGCCTCCGGCGGGCGAGTGGACCCAGACGGACCGCCTGGCGATCCCATCCGGTGAAATCGTGATCTCCCTCTCCGTCCAGCCGGGCTGGCGGGTGGCCATCGACGATGTCCGTCTCACCCCCACCGGCCGCTCGACGGCCCTGGATGTAATCCGGTCCTGGCTGTGGGGTGACACGTCCCGACAGCCCGGAGTGGGCAGCGGCCGTCTCGACCTGGTCAAGGTGATCTCCGCCGGGCGCCTGCCTGACGTGGCCCCGCCCCTTCTCCTGGCTCTGGCGATCGCGCTGGCCCTCTACCTTCTCCTCCTGCGGCTCTCCTATCGGGTGGCAACGATCGCTGTCTTCACCCTGGCCTCCATCGTCGTGGTTGAGCCCTCGGTCTTTGAGGTCCTCTTCCTGGCCTGGGCCGTCCATGGCTACCGGACGGGTCGTCTTCACTTCGCGGGCCTCCGCGACCGCCCGCTTCGCCGGACCTCGGCCGGGGTGATCATCCTGGCCCTGTCCACGCTCGTGGCCTGGGTGATCGCCGGTCCCCGGGTGATCTCGACCGTGAATGCGGCCACGACAGGCTACTGCCTGGCCCTCTTTCTGACGATCGCCGCCACGCGCTCCCCGGGGACGATCGCCGCCACGCGCTCCCCGGGGACGATCGCCGCCACGCGCTCCCCGGAGACGATCGCGGACGATGTTGTGACCGGTCTCATCCTGGGCGGTCTGGTCGGCACGACCGCGGCCTGGATCGGCGGCCTGGTTCCCGAGCTACGGGGGGCTCTCTGGCAGTACGGGGTCGAGTTTCGCGGGTTCTTCAAGGACTCGAATGTCTTCGGGCCGAGCCTGTTCCTTCCGGCGGCGGTCTCCTTGCTCAGATGCCTGGACCCCAGCGCCGCCAACGGGCGACGGTGCGCCTGGCTTGGGATTTTCCTGGTTCTGGTGAGCGGGGTCGTCATGTCCGGCTCGCGGGCGGCCTTCGGCGGGCTGGCGGTCGCCCTTCCCGCTGTCCTCATTCTGGCCTCCCCAGATCTGACCCGGAGGACGAAGCTTTCCGGCGCTGTCCTCGTGACCGTGGTTCTGGCGGCTGGTTTCGCTCTCGCCGCCGCGACCGGGGTCGAGGGTCACCCCCTGTCCCTCCGTTCCTACGACATTCAGAGCCGCTTTCCCGAGATCGCCACCGCCCTCAGGGAGATACCCGGACGGCCCCTCGGCCTTGGCCCGGGGCTGGCCCTCGGTCGCTTGGGCCTGAACGTGCACAACCTCCTGGTCTTGGTCTTCCTCGAGGAAGGCTGGCTGGGCGGGCTGGGGCTCGTTCTGGCCCTCGGCGCCCTGGTCTTGGCCGGATGGAGGGCAGCGCGAGGCCCGGTCCGTTCGGCCACTCCGGCCATCCTGCAAGCGGCGCGGGCTATCCTGCCCGCCGCCCTGGCCGCCCTGGCCGGCTACCTGGTCGTGTCCATGGTGGTGTCCACTCTTCACTGGCGGGATTTCTGGATCGTGGCCGCGGTAGTGGCGACCCTGGCGCGAAGGAAGCCGCCGGGTCGTGCTATACTCTAGTAAGAAAGTCAGAAAGTAAGGCGGATGTCTGGAGACGCTGGGGGTCTTCCATGAAAGGACCGAAGGGACCCAAATGGGACGTGAAGGTTACCTCCAAAGGTCAAATCACGCTGCCGAAAGAAGCACGCGACCTGATGATGGTCCGCGAGGGTGATCACCTCGAGGCTGCCATCCAGGACGATGCGATAGTCCTCAGGCGGCGAGACGAAGTCCCTGACGGCGAGAAGATACGGGCCTACGCGAGGCGTAGTCTTGAGAACATGGGGATCGATCCGGAGAAACCCCACCCTCACCTCGCCGCCTCTAGCGTAAGGGAAAGGATGCCGGCGCTGTCCATCGACCTCTCCCAGCGGATACGCGCCCAGAGAGAAGGCCGAGAGGAACCGTAAGCCGCCCGCCCCTACCGCATGAGAACGTGATCCTGATTGCCGGATCCCCCGCTCTACGGCCCGACCACAGTTATGGCCCCGGCGTTCCACTCCACCGTGCAGCCGAGGTTCTCGGCCACGAAACGCATCGGCAGCATCGTTCGCCCGCCGACAATGAGGGAAACGACCTTGGAGTTGGAAGGATCGACCCCCACCGACCGCCCGTTGACCATGGCCTTGTTCTTTCCGATCCAGAGCTCGATGATCGTCTCCCCGAAGGTTATGATCGTCTTGCCCTCGGTCTGATCCCAGGCTATCGTGGCCCCCAGTGGATCGGTCACGTAGCGCACCGGAAGCATGGTCCGGCCCTCGATCGACATCGGGGCCACGTCGATGGCCTGCTCGACACCGTTCACGGTCATGATCTTGCTGCCCACGAGGAAGCCCAGAACGACACCGCCGTGCTGGGGACCCGGTTTGGTCGCCGTCCCGGCGAGTTCCCTGGTCTCGTCCACCGTTCCGTCGGCCCCGAGATCGATCTCCAGGCTGAACGGAACCGGCGACTCGCCAGGCTGGTAGCCGGGCACGAAACGCCACTCCTGCCCGGCGGGCAGACTGAACCGGCCGTAGTCGAAGCCCTCGCGGCCGCGGTCGGAGGCCGTCTCGTCGGCCAAGGCGCCCCCCAGCGGGCCGTCGCCCCGCAGGAGGCGCAGCCACAAGGCCCGTCCGTCGAAACCGAGGCGAATTGTGTCGCCCGCCCCGAAAACGAGGTCGCGGAGCCTCAGGATGCGACCGCCACCGCCGCCACCCTCGGCGCCGCCGGCGCCGGCCTGAATCAGGATGGAGAAGGAGCAGCGGCGAGGGCCACCCGGAGCGAACTCCAGGGTGCCGTTTAGGGCGTCGCAGCTTAGAGTGTCCAGACCACCCCAACCCTCGCCACCACCGCCGTTTTCGCCACCTCCGGCTTCATCTCCGTCGCTGGCCTCAAGCACGATCACCGCCCCGCCGGCCGTGCCGAAACCGAACTTGTAGCCGTCTTGTCCGGGGCCACCGGTCCCGCCGGGCCGCAGCGAGAAGGTCAGATCGTCACCCTTGGGGGCGAAAAACAGGCCCGCGGGAGTGCTGCCGCCGCTCAAGGGGATCATCCCGGCCTCGGGCACGCGGGTCGGGCCGAGGTTGGGGCCGCCCTCGGCGGTGAGAAGGGTGTGGCCCGAGTCATCGCTGACCTGGTCCGGGGCCGCGGCGCCGGCCAGGATGTACCAGAGGAAGTCCCAGCCGTCGTCCAGCAGATCGTTGATGACGCCGCCGGCCTCGATGAGGTCGCTGATGAGATCGGGATCACCCCGGCAGACGTCGGACTGGACCGGGACAATGTAGGCGTTTTCGTAGACCGTGCCGTCTCCGAAGGAGAAGTTCCAGTCGCCGGTGACACGGTTTATGGAGATGTAGCTGCCCCCGTCGTTCTCCTCACAGACGCAGAAGGGACGGTTCGGGTCGTAGACCCGAATTCGACACCAGCCGTCGGGGAGTTCCTCGTAGGCGTAGGGAACCACGGAATGCGCCGATCCGAAGCCCTCGGCGATGGCCAGCAGGTAGGGCCAATCGGGAACAACTCCGGCGACCGTGCCCTCCAGGGTGGGCAAGATCTGCTCGAGCGTGGCCTTGCCCAACTCGTCGTAGTGGTCGAGGAAGAAGTGGATCCAGGCTTCGAGGTAGCCCTGATCGAGCTGCCAGAGGTGCTGGTGGCTCGTTTCAGTGCCCTCGCCGTAGGCCCAGGCCGTTGTCCCCGGCGGCGGGGCCCCGGAGATTTCGGGGTCGCCGTTCCAGAGCTTCTCGCCGTAGAGAGACATCCCGAAACAGGTCCCCTCGCCTATCCCGTCGTTAGGCCCGACGAAAACGTCGAAGAGCAAGGAAGCCACTCCGGTGTCGATACCGGAACCCGCGTACTCGCAATCTTCGTAGCCGAAGAACCGCTCGAACTCGTCCCAGGTGTAGTAGGAAGTAAAGTTCTCGTCCTGGAGACCGCGGGCGTGCCGGAAGCTGTAGCGGTAGACCCGGACCGGGCCAACCAGCTCCAGATCCGCGTAGGGCCCTTGCGCGATCCGGGCCGTGAGTTGCCCGGTGACCACCTGCTGCTCGTCGTCGGTGATGCTCTCCGCGCCGGCGATGGTTTCCCAGTCGGGAATCCCGCTCAGGTCAAACCAGTAGATGTCGGCGCCCCCGCGTCGCGCGGCCGCCAGCGGGTACTGCCCGTGCGCGAGTTGCAGGGCAAAGGTGGGCGCTACGCTGGCCGACCCGGCGATGGCCACCCCCGACCGGGGGAACTGGTGGTCGCTCGTGGCCGTGGGGGCCGACCAGACACCCTCCCCGGCGAAAGCGTAGAAGGGTGGCGCAATAAGGTCGCCTACGACCCGAAGACTGACAAAGTTGGGCAACTCGCGGATAATACTGGCTCCTCGGGAGTCCGCGACGCGCAAGGTGACAAGGTAGGCCCGGGCAACCGGCTGTCCGGCCAGGGAAGAGTCGCTGGGGAATATCTCCCCCGGAGTGCCGGACAAACGCCACTGCCCTGTGCTGGAGTCGATCGACAACGCCAGGCCGGGTATGGTGACCTCGTGGCCGTAGAGGCCCGACGGGTAGAATCTGGCGCTGACCGTGTAGGGAGGCTGGCCGCCGGTGATGGAAAAGGGAAACTGATAGGCCCGGCCCGTGACGGCTATCGGCAGGGTTGTCCCCAGGTTGAGGGTCAGACTGGCGGCCGGCATGATTTCGAGACTGAGGAGCTTTTCCGCCGCCGTTCCCGTTCCGCTCTTGTCGCGAACGACAACCGTAAACCGACACGGCGTGAGGCTGGGGGTCGGCTGGGTCGGGATTCCGGTCACATGTCCAACGCTGTCGAGAGAGAGACCGGCGGGCAGGACCGAGCCGGTTTTCATCTGCCATTGGTAGTTGCCCTCACCGCCCGCCGCCCGGAGAGTGTAGCTGTAGGCCGTTCCGACCGTGCCCCGGGGCAGGATGTCGTCCAGGATTAGGGGTCTCGGGGCCGCGACCCAGGCCGGGTGCGGATTCTTGGTCGCCGTCCCGGGAATCTCCGCCACCGTGACCGTGCTGGTGACGGCCCAGGAGGTATTGAAGATCAGATGGTCCAGACGCCAGGTCTGGGACGGCTCGAGCAGCGAGGCCCGCTCGATGGACTCAACGATCAATTCCCGTCCGGTGGGGGCCCAGGAAGAGCAGCCTTCATCGTAAAGCTGCGTGCTCGTAGACAGGACCGGCGAGCCGCCGGCGCCGTCGACCAGGGCCAGATCATAGATGCCCGCGCTACGCTCCAGAGCGAAGGCGATCTTGGCCCCGTCCGGCGACCAGGAGGGCTTGCGTTGGTCGTAGGTTGTCATAACGCTGCCCAGGAGGTTGGTGAAGCGCGAAGCCGGGTCGGCGTTGAAATTGTAGACCCGGAGACGATGGATGACGCGGCTTCCGCCCGGGGGCACCCAGGCCTCGGCGTAGACGATCTTGGTTCCGTCGGGCGAGAAACAGGGCTCGGTGGACTGGGCGTAGTTGAGTTGCCTCACGTTCGCTAGCCCGCCCATAAGAAAGTCGGCCGCCCACAGGCAGGTGACGCTGGGGTGAGACGGGTCGGGGCGACAGAAGACGAGCTTAGTCCCGTCGGGGGAGAGGGCCGGAAAGAGGTCCGGAACCGAGTTGGTTGTGAGCCGGACCAGCGAGCCGCCGGCGGCCGGCCAGAAGTAGATCTCGGCCTGGTTCCCGTCGTCGCCCACGAAGACCACATCGCCCGCCGAGTCGGGTCCCGGGCTGTACTCGTAGTCGGTGGAGTGAAGGGGCAGAAACTCCGTGTGGGTTCCGTCGAGCTGGTACGTGTAGAGACGGTAGGGATTGAACTCCATCACCCGCAGAGCCGAGACGATGATCTGGCTGGGAGGAGAGAGCGGCGGCAAGGGCGGCAAGGGTGGAATCGGGCCGATCGACGGAAGGAGACCGACTGGAAGAGAGCCGACCAGGGCGACACAGAAGGCCAAGCTGAGGGACCCCAGGTGAAAGTGACCGAGCGGACGACGCAATGTTCTCCCCTCCAGGATGAGCCGCCAAGCGAAATCCAGGATCGGGTCCGGGTCGGGACCCGGGAGAGGTGGCTGGGTTGGAGGAGGATGTTTGGGGTGTAGGGGCTAGGGGAGACCCTCTCCGGGAGAGGACCCCGCCGTCAGCGGTGTCGCCGAGCGGTGCGGGCTGGTAAGTCTCTAGCGGCATTGTACAGCCTGGGGGGCGGCGGCGGCAAGGAGGAGGGGTCACTCGCCACTAACCGACCGTGCCGCCTCAGTAGGAGGCCGTCTTCCGGCCAAACTCCTCGTGGGCCTTGACCAGGATCTCCGGGTGGCGCAGCAGTTCGCTCCCAGCCATGGCCAGGGCCTTGGCCGAGAGCAGCAGGCCTTTGTGGCCGATGCTCATGCCGGAGGTGGCCGTGAACTGCCAGGAGTGTGCGGCCGTCCCGAGCGGGGCGCAGCAGGCGACGGAGCAGGCCGTGGGGGTGGCCCAACTGGCGTCGGCCACGTCGGTGGAACCGGGCAGGCACTCACCCCGGGCCAGGGGCGGGCAGATGGTGTCATCGAGGAGCTTACCCCAGTACGAGGGGGGCACCTGGCCGGCGCGGAGCGAGCCCTCCTTCTGCCCCGGGGCGAACGTGTCGGTGATGGCCTGGGCGAAGGCCAGCTCGTCGGCTGTCCAGGCGGGTGGGCCAAGCCGGGTTAGGCAATCCATGAGGAGGTCGCCCAGCACGTCGTTGGGGAGATACTCGCGGCACGCCGTGAGAAGATTGACGGTAAAGGTGGTCTCGGTCATCAGCGCGGCGCCGTCGGCGATCTTGAGGAGCCGGGCGTAGATGGAGTCCACGTCGGCCCGGCGCGGGCTGCGGACGTAGTACCAGACCTCGGCCTCAGCCGGGACGATGTTGGGGGCCACCCCGCCCTTGGTGACCACGTAGTGCAGGCGCGTGTCCTGGGGCACGTGCTCGCGTAGGTAGTTCGCGCCGATGTTCATCAGTTCGACGGCATCCAGGGCGCTGCGGCCCTGGTCGGGACTTGCCGCGGCGTGGGCTGCCCGGCCGTGGAAGGCGAACTTGGCCGAGTTCATGGCCTGAGAGCTGGCGGCCCAGAGGCTGTTGAGTTCGGACGGGTGCCAGGTGAGGGCGGCGTCCAGACCGCTAAAGAGCCCGGCCCGGGCCATGAGGACCTTGCCGACGAGGGTCTCCTCCGCCGGGCAGCCGAAGAAAACGATGGTCCCCGGCAGGTTCTCCCGAACCATCTCCTCCTTGAGGGCGAGGACGGCTCCCAGGACGGCGGCGCCGTAGAGGTTGTGCCCGCAGCCGTGGCCGGGGGCGCCCTCGCGGAGCGGCTTGCGGACGGGTGAGGCCTCCTGGCTCAGGAGGGGCAGGGCGTCGTACTCAGCCAGGAAACCCAGCCTGGGCTTCCCTTGGCCCCAGGTGGCCGTGAACGCGGTCGGCATCCCGGCCACCCCGCTGACCACGGTGAAGCCGGCGGCGGCAAGCTCGCCCTCCAGGAGACGCGCGGACTCAAACTCCTCCAGGGCCACCTCGGCGAGTTCCCAGAGGCGGTCGCTAACGGCCGTGAGGCGGCCGGCGTTGGCGTTGATCCAGGCCAGGGCGGTGGCGCCGGCGCGGTTGTCGGTCATGAAGTGCTGCCCCCATCCACGATGAGCGTCTGACCGGTGATGTAGCCGGCGGCGTCCGAGGCCAGGAAGAGGACGGGATGGACCACGTCCATGGGCTCGGCCAGCCGCCCGGCGGGAATGCCGGCGACAATCTGGGCCTGAAGGCTCTCGTTGGACCAGAAGGGGGCGCTGAAGCCGGTCTTGACCATCGAGGGGGCCACCGCGTTCACCTGGATGTTGTCGGGGGCCAGTTCCACGGCCAGGACACGGGTGAGCATCTCCAGACCGGCCTTGGCCACCCCGTAGATACCCATCCCGGGGGTGGCCTGGCGGCCGGCGATGGACGACAGGTTGACGATCTTCCCCGCCTTGTGGGGCCGCATGGCCCGGGCCGCTTGGCGGGCGCAGAGGTAGGGGCCGGTGAGGTTGGTGTCGATGATCTTGCGCCAGGCGGCCACGTCGGCGTCGACGGTCGAGGGCGTGAGGAGGTTCATCCCCACGTTATTGATGAGGATGTCGAGGCGGCCGAAGCGGTCGAGCACGGTGGCGAAGAGGCGCTCGACCTGGTCCTCCTCGGCAATGTGGGCCGGGAGGGCGAGGAGGTCGGGGGCAGCACCCGCCGGTGCACCATCGGCCAGACTGGCGGCCAGAGCCTCAAGCTCCTGACGGGCGGCCTCTAGCCCCTCCGGCTTGCGGGCGCAGATGACAACCCTGGCCTTCTGCCGAAGGAGCTCGCGGGCAATCGCCAGCCCTATCCCCCGGCTCCCTCCGGTGACCAGGGCGACCTTACCTTCGAGGTTGTACCACGGGCCGTTCACGGGCTTGGTCCCTCCGTTCGTAGGCAAGGAGGGTTTCTCGGGGCAGGGGCGGATTCCCGCTGGAGCGGTGGGGCTGCGGGGCCAGGGTGAGGCGGAGCCTGATTAGAGCTACACCAAAGAGAGAAGCCCCAGCTTCCTGAGAAAGGCGCAAGCATCGTCCACCTGTTCCGAAGAGAGCTCCCAGCCGAACTGGCGTGCCGCATCGACCACATCGTTCGGTCGCGCTCCGCCTTCCTTCTCGCGGATGATACACAAGGCCTTGGCTGCGATTGAGAGCCTGAAGTAGTCGTCGTCGCCGGCCTGGTGAATGCGGTCAAGAGCAGCCCTAACTTTGCCAACCTCGCTGCTTTCCTTGGCCTCAAGATTGGCGACTACCTTTCGGCCGTCTTCAGTGAGAGAGTACGTTGAGACATCCTCTCGGGCAAAGTCCAGCGCTTTACACGACCCTACGGAGGCGTCCAGTTCCGCGGAGAAGGGGCCATAGTAGTGTGGGGAGAAGCCGATGTCGGTGCCCAGAAGTATGCCGACGAAGTATGCCCGCTTCTGCGTCAGCGTCTTTCCCGCAATGGTCCCACCCGCATGGTCAAGCATGATGAGGAACAGATGTCGCGGTATCAATGCGTTTCACCTCGCTTCTATGACTCTGTCCACTTCGTGTTCGATGGCATGGCGAATGCAGTCGTCGAACTCCCGGAGGTCACGGTCCCTTGTGCCGCTGTCCTTGAACTCGATTGGGGCATAAACGTCTAGGTATTCATCCTTCTGAGCCTCGTCAATTGAGCGAAAGAGGGTTGACTCCTCCTCGAATGGCATCAGAGTCTGGTCGGACCGCATGACGTAAACAAGCCCCTCGGAATTTCGCGACTGCTCCCTGACCGATTGAATCCTGTAGCGGTGCGCCATAACGAGATTCGGGTCGAGATCAAGTTCCCTGGCAGCTACCCTCTCGATCGCGGCCTGGTAGGGCTGAAGGTTCTTGGCCAAGGCGTCTCGTACCAACGGCTGGAAGTCTCTCAGCTTTCGGTGGAAGACGAGCTTGAACAGCCTCCGCTCCCGTAGCCTCTGAAAGAGGTCTCTGGCGTAGCTGCGGCGCGCCTTACTGGTGAGCACACTGATCACGAGCTTTTCGTCATCCCACTGCACCCAGTTTCTGAGGTGCTCCGCGGACCCGTCGTAGCCGTAGAGGTCTCTCAGGAACCCGATCTTGTCCTCTCGGATGCCGAGAACGATACCCCTTGTGATCATAGCGTCGGTGATTAGGCGAACTCGGTGGCGGTAGACCTGAGTGGTCATGTAGTACTTCGCCAGGACGAACTGCTCCAGGGAATGCATGCCGCCCCCAGCCACGGCCAGACAACGATCGCTGCCGGACCGGAAGCTGACCAGGGTGGCTAAGAGCCGGTCAATGTCGAAGACGCCGTACTTCACTCCGCAGTAGTAGCTGTCGCGGAGAAGGTAGTCCAACTTGTCGGCATCCAAAGGTCCGGAGACGATGTCCTTCATCAATCCGCTCGCCTGGCGGCCGGACAACAGGCCGACTACGGCTTCCCGGTTCCGGTCACTTATGAGCCTGGACAGCTCCGGAGAGGTGGAAATCAGGCTGTGGGTGAGCTGCTCGTGGATCTTCCCCTTGGGCCCAAGCCGAATCCGAGATCTGTCGTAACAAAGCTCAAGGACGCTCTCCGAAACGTGGGAAAAGGGTCCGTGGCCGATATCGTGGAGCAGAGTGGCTTGGCGGACTAGAAGCTTGGTCTCCGGGTCCTCGTCGACCAGGAGTCTGTCCGACAGCCTTCCGGCCAGGTGGGCCACACCGAGTGAGTGTTGCCTCGGCACGTGACCACCTCCGGATTGCGGTCTCAACGGAGTCGCGGTCGCCAGAAGGGTAGAACGAAAGACCGTGGGGGTCAAGAGAAGTGTACCGGCAAACAGGTGTTCGTGTCAATGGCCTAGGTCGCCCAATGGGGCCGGGCGCCTTCCGGGCTACCCCACCCGCAAACACGCCCATCCACTCAAGTGCCAGCCCCAGTGCGGCCTGGGCCAAGAAGGTAAACGATGTACTGGTTGAGGCTCACCCCCTCGATCATGGCCATGTGCGTGAGTTGCCTGTGCAGACTTCTGGGCAGCCGGACGGTGAATTTTCCGCTAAACTCGTTGAGATCGCTTTCAGGCTCCGGTATCTCGTAGCCGAGTTCCCTCGCTGTCGCAAACCATTGGCCCTTAGCGTCTTCGATCGACTCAATCGCTTCGGCGGGGGTGGATCCGTGAGACACACATCCTCTGAGTTCGGGAATCTCCGCCACCCAGGCCTCGGGCGACAGCGGGTCACCTTGGGGCGAAAGAAGGATTCGGAAAGCCTGCTCACTCATCCTCGGTCATCCTTCCGAGTTCATCAATCGCGTCAAGAGCCTGCCTCGAGCACTCTCCAGGAGCACCGCCGGTGATACCAGTCCGCATGCCACCACATATGATACTACTGGCTTCGGAACGGCACAACCCGCCGCAAGCCTCGCCCGCGAGGCGGTCGACCTGGTCCTCCTCGGCAATGTGGGCCGGGAGGGCGAGGAGGTCGGGGGTGGCACCCGCCGGTGCACCAGCGGCCAGACTGGCGGCCAGAGCCTCAAGCTCCTGACGGGCGGCCTCTAGCCCCTCCGGCTTGCGGGCGCAGATGGCGACCTTGGCCTTCTGCCGAAGGAGTTCGCGGGCAATCGCCAGCCTCTCCCTTGGAGGGGTGGGGCTGCGGGGAGGAGGGCTGGAGGCTGGGTGGGTTCCTGGGGTCTGACCGGCTACGGAAGGTCGGGAGGGGCGGAGCCATAATGGCGGAGGTCAGGCCAGGAAATTACAGGAAGACCATTCCTAGACGCGAACCTCTTGAGGGCGGTTCCAGCCTAGCCACTTAGGAGGATGCAATGAACCTCCCGGAGATAGAGCTGAGCCTCTGCCTGACTGGCCCGTATTCCCTGATGTCCGGGAGTCAACACACGCTCATTAATGAGGTTGGCCCAAGCCTGGGCGGCATCTACGTGTGGGCTGTCCCGGTCAATGGCGTCTACTACCCCCACTACGTCGGTCACACCCACTGCTTCGTGGAGCGTCTGATCAGGCATCTGATCGATCTGCGCCTGGGTCGAGAGTACTACTATGACACCTCCGAGCTGGCGAACGGCAGCTTCGGCGACGGGCGGTCTCCTGGCAGCGCGGAACCGTTCAGCCAAGCCGAGGCGGACGAGTATGTGCGGTTCGTTCGTTTCTACCTTGCTTCTGACCCCCAGTTCAAGGAAGAACGCCTGCGTGAGCGGGTCGAGTTGGCCCTGGCACGTAGGCTCGACGAGAGCATCTACCAGAAGCCCGGCGTGCCTCAAGTATGGGACTGGACGTGTAGCAGCCATCATCGGGCAAACGGCCCCAGGACTGGCGAGCCCAACGTGAGATTTCGGATAGTGTCCTCAGCGGGGCTAGCCATGATGCCAGGCGAGCCCCTAGAGGCTTAGGTTCTCCTGAAGACCGGAGGGCGGGGTGGTCGCACTGTCGCCCATTCAAGTCCAGTTCCTGACGCCGGGATCACAGCACGTCCACGCCGTGCGGCGCCTTCTGCTCGAACATAACCGCACGCTTGGGTTCTTCCCGCAGGGGGCGCTAGTGGAGTACGTGGAGCGTAACCACGTACTTGTCGCGCTTGACGGCGGCGTCTGCGCCGGGTTTCTCACCTTTCGTCCCCGGGGAGAGGCCATCCACATTGTTCACCTCTGCGTGGCCGAGACTCACCATCGCTCGGGGGTCGCCCGGAAACTGACCGACACGCTGTCCGCCGAGAAGAAGCCATACGTCGGCGTGGGCCTCAGGTGCCGGGCCGACTACGGGCTGGATGACTTCTGGAGGAAGCTCGGGTTCGTCCCCGGTAAGGAGGCCCCGGGACGAGGCCGAGATAGAGCGCCACTCGTGTTCTACTGGCGCGATCACGGCCATCGCAGTCTGTTTGACGCAGTTCCGAGCCCACGAATGACGGCCGTCCTCGACGCCAACGTCGTTCTCGACATCCTGGACAACCGTGAGGAGGAGTCCCAGGCCCTTGGGGCGGACTGGCTCGCGGAGGACGTGGAGTGCGTCTACTCTCCGCACATCTTCGAAGACCTCAAGGGTAAGCGCTCGGAGGCGGAGCTTGTCGCTGAGCTCGACCGTACCGATTGGCTAAGCCCTCTTCGAACAAACCTCACTGAGGTGGAGAATGCAGTTCAGTCCCTTCGTCTCCTGCTGGGCGCCAGGAACGAGCCCAGTTGGGAACTAGACCTTCGCCAAGTCGCCTCGGCGATTGTTGCCGGGTGCCAGTTCTTCGTCACTCGAGACCAGGATCTCATTGATCGATCTGCGGAGGTCTGTAGTCACTACGGCATCTCCATTTTGCGTCCGGCCGAACTCATCATTCATGTTGATGAGTTGCGCGACCGAGCCAAGTATCAGAGCGGGCGGTTGAGTGGGACCCGTCTGACCTGCCAGAGGGTAGGTGCAGGCCGAGTGGAGGGGCTAGCTGCCAGGCTTTTGGCGCCCGGGAGAGAGACCAAGAGATCTCTTGACAGGAAACTCCACTCCTACCTCGCCTCTCCCGGCGCCCATGAGGTTCTAGCGATCTCGCCCCCAGACGACGAGGCGTGCGGGCTGGTCGTTCTCACTCTCAAGAATCCAGACCGCCTGGAGGTGCCACTGCTTCGAGCAAGTCGACCCGGTGATCCCTATCTCGTGGCGGCCCACATGTTGGCTAGCGCGATCGAGCGGGCCTCCCGGGAGGGGCGGTTTGTCGTATCCGTCACCGACCCGCACGTTCAGCCAGAGTTGCTTCAAGCACTGGCGGACCTCGACTTCCGATTCCGGAACGCTGCCTGGAGCCGCTTCACGCTGGCCAGCGTCGGGACGTCACTGCGGATACACAATGAGCTTCTGGCGGCCTCGCAACGGTACCCTGAACATCGGGATGCGTGCGAGGAGCTGGCCGACGGTGTTCAGCTGGCCTGTGCCGCAGAGCGCCCCACCGCCGCCCTGCGTATAGAGAAGACTCTCTGGCCGCTGAAGGTCACCAACGCGCCGATTCCCTCCTACATCGTTCCCATCAAGGCGAGGTGGGCCGCCGAGCTATTCGAATCCGGCCTAGCCGCCCATCTGCTCTTCGGGGCGGAAGAGAGGCTGATGCTGCGTCCCCAGAACGTCTACTACCGAGGAGCCCGGCCTAGAGTCATAGAAGGACCCGGGCGCGTCCTGTGGTACGTTAGCGGGGATCGGCGCTACGGTGGGGCTACGATGTCCCTGCGGGCCTGTTCGTACATTGACTGGGTCGACATCGGAGATGCTGATGTGTGGTACGACAAGTATCGCCACCTGGGCGTGTATCGCCGGGAGGACGTGCGCGGATTGGCCGATGGCCGACCCGTGATGGCCTTCACTTTCAGTCACACGGAGCTCTTCGCTCACCCGGTGCCATACCGGACTGCCCGGGCCACCCTCAGCGAGCTTCAGGGCTCTGCCTCGACATTCCAGGGCCCTCTCCGCGTGACGCCGAAGTCCTTCGTTCGGCTATACTGGTTGGGGAAGTTCGGTTCGTTGGAGGGGTTCGACGATGCGTAGAGTCCTGCTTCTGTCTATTCGCCCCAGGTTCACTAACAGCATCCTTGACGGGACCAAGACCATCGAGCTCAGGCGAACCCGCCCCCGGGTCGAGCCGGGCGATACCGTCCTGATCTATGCATCCTCGCCGGTGAAGGCCATTGTAGGTGGCTTCCTTGTTGGGGAGCTGATCCAGGCCAGCCCAGCCGGGCTATGGGATAGGGTCAAGCACATGGCTGGCGTCACGCAGCCGGAGTACGATGACTACTTCACCGGGGCAGCCGTCGGTTACGGGATCACGGTCGCTCGTCGCTGGCGCCTTTCCGAGCCAGTTAGCCTTGAGACTCTCCGCTCACGCCGCCCGTCTTTTTGGCCGCCTCAGAGCTACGCCTACCTGTCGGCGGACAACGACCTCCTGCCCTTGTTGTCGCTCCCAGACGCCGGGCCGGGAACCGCGATGGTTCAGGATTGAAGGGAGGGTCGACAGTGCTCCTCATGCGGCCGGCCTACCCCATTCGCCCCAATTTCAGCTTCTCAGCCACCTTGGCCAGCAGCTCCCGCACCCGCTGGATCGTCTCGTCGGTCGTCTCCCCCAGCTCGACTCTCAGCCGGTAAGTGATCAGATGTCCGGCCTCCTTACTAAGCCCGGGGATTTGGTCCCCTAGGTTCTGGATCTCGGCGCCCGAGAGTTCCGCCTCGGCGACCATGGGCCAACTCGAACCGGCGATCATCGGCCAACTCGAAGTCTGCGGAGAGGGCAAAGTCTGAGGGAACAGCCCCTGCTTCACGAGTATCCGCACATCCTTGGCTGAGGCGATTTCCGCCGGCCAAGGCGCGGAACCGGCGGCTAGCTCAAGGAGTTGCACCCTGATGCCGCCGTCGATGGCTTTCCGCACGGTCACCCAAGGGAGCGGCTCGCCGGCCCGGGCCGAACCGGCGCTGAGGATGGCCAAGGCACTCGTCGGTCCCTTAGGGTTAGGCCAAGCCGCCGGAAGTCGGTCTGGAAGGATGTCGGTGGCGAGGATGGGGTCGGGCGGCGCCGACAGCGCGGCCGCCTCACTCAGGATGCCGGCTGGGATTTCCTCCTCCAGGATGCTCGCGCCGCCAGGGGCTGTGAGCCAGAGCTTCCCGGCCGTCACGGCCGCCCGCACGGCCAGCTCCACGACGTGGCCCTCCGCCTTCGGAATGGCGAGGGGATCGCTGTAGGTTCCCCGCGACACTTCCACCGTTCGACCGCCCGCGAAGTACTGCAGCATGTCTCCCACGGTGATGCTTAGCCGAGGGCTGCCCTCGGTCGGCTCGGTGGAGCTGCCCTCGCTCGGCCCGGTGGAGCTGCCCTCGGTCGGCTTGGTGGGGGCGCGTCCCGCCTCGGCGGCAACGGTGGCACGGCTCGGCCACAGTCCCGGCAAGACGCCGGGCACGAGAAGGCCGGGATCGAGTTCGGTGAGGATGGCGGCCGCGGGGAGAACTACTTCCAGGCCCGGGTCTTTGAGGGCGACCTCGTCGGGTCTGGCCCGCCAGAAGGTCCTCGTCGAACGGTCGGGCCGGGTGTAGCGCATGACGAAGATGCCCGACTGGCATCCGGCGAGGAGGGTCTCGATGATGGCCTGCGGCTTGAGCATCTTGGGTAGTTTGGGAACCTGGGCGAAGGCGCTGGTGAGATCCTTCACCCGCCGGGCCGTCTCGCCTTCCTGCCAGAGGTCATACGGCCCCCCGGGGAGCAGCGCGTCTTCCGCGACGGGAGTCTCCTGTATTCGGGACCGTGGGTCGGCCTTGATGACCGCGAACAGAGCCTCGTCGCCGACCGTAACCTTGAAGGCCTCGGGCCGGCCGTCCTTGCCCAAGGTGACCACTATGCAGTAAGCCTGTCGAATGGCCTCGGGAACGGCCTTCTGGGCCTCGTCCCTCCGAGCCCGGAGAAGAGCCCAGTGGATGGGGTCCTCGATCTTCTGCTCCTTCAGTTCGGCGTCGACATCCTCCCAGCCGAGATAGGCGCGGATACGAGAGCGGGCCACTTCCAGACCCTCGGGCGACGGCACGGCGAGGACTACGGCGTTCTTGCCCACCCGTGGCTTCTGCGGTCCGGTGGTCACCTCAAGAAACCGGCAAGCCTCCGCGCCGGGGTGACCGGGCTCGCAGGCCGCCTTCGGCCCCAGGACGGCGTAGTGGAACTCGCCGTCGTCTGCGATGTCCTTCGGGTTGTCGGGGAGGGGATGGACGCGGGCGCCCGCCCCCGAAGCGCCGGCGGTGAGGGACTTGGCCCGGCCGATGTCCTCGGTGAGGCGGGCCTCGATCAACTCCGCCGGAATCCGGGCCATGGCCGCCTGGTGCATCTGGGTCAGGTTTGGTCTTGAGCCAAGCCGCCAGGTCTTGGGGAGGACCTTCGCGCCCTCGACGCCGCGGCTTAGGTCGGCCAGGCTGGCTTCGTCGAGGAACCAGGAGGCCTCAGCCCAGCGCCCGAGGGCCTTCTCCAGCTCAATCCTATCCGGGCGCGTTTGCCCCAGGAGAGCCATGAGTTCACGGGTAAGGGCCTTCTGGCCCACCGGCTGGGAGTGAAGGAACGTGCCGAAGACGGCCTGTTCCACCTCGCGGTGGCGCAGGGCGGGCGTATCAGCCTGGATATCGCGGGCCTTACCTAGCTCCCCTTCGAGGATGCCCGTCCAGTCTTGACGCTTGCCCTCATACTCCTCGGTGCCGGCCACCCCGGTGAGTTCGCGGGCCCCTTCGGATAGCCCCGTTTCGGCCCCGCCTTTCCCGCCGGGCTTGGACAAAAACACATTGGCACCGACAAGGGGGCAGGTGTCCCACGGTTCGGCATCGCGAAGGGCGAGAGCGAAGGTCCGCAGGATGCCCCTGGTCCGCTGGAAGCCCTCAAGGTTGGTCCACTTGGTGTAGAAAACGTCGGTAAGATCGGGGTGGAAGGGGTAGCTGTCGAGGTAACGGTCGTCGGCTTCCGCTCCCTGCTTTTGCGTGAGGTCGTCAAGGCCCCGGATGCCCTGGAGGGCGGCGGCAACGACAGGACGAAAGAGTTCGCGGTCCTTGATGGACTCGGGCGTGAAGAAGCGCCTCCGGAGTATCTCGGCCACGTCCTGCTTGAGTACCGGCTGGATGCCCTCCTCTTTCTCTCGCCGGAAGATGGCCGCGAGCTCGCTCGTTATCTTTTTGCCCAGGGTGTCGCTCTTGCGCGGGTCAGTGGCCAGGAGGGAGGCCACTATCGCGCAGCGGTCCACGGCCGTGGCCGCCTGGGTGAGATACTGAAAGAAGCTCGCCAGGCGCCCGAGCCAGGCTTCGTCGAGGTCCACTTTCACCCGGGCGTACATGAGGACCTCGTCGATGAGGATGAGGGTGCCGAGCCCCTCCTTGGCGGGCGCCACCAGGAGTTCGCGGAGCAGGTTCTCGGCGGGAGGGCTATCGCGCTCCTCGTCCAGGTCGTCGGCGTGGAGCAGCCGGAGGCCGTCTGTCCCGGCAATCTGGTAGGCCAGCACACTCCAGGGGTGCCTGAGCCACCGGCGCTCGCCCTGGGGCGAGACGACCTCCATGCCCTTCTCGACGTCGAGCTTGTCGAATGCCAGCACGGCGACGCGGGCCCGAGGGGGCTTCCTCCCGGCGTGCTGGACGAACTCGCGGACGGCCGGCAGGTCGGGCAAGCTCTCCGGGTCGCGCGCGAGGTGATAGAGCGTGATTAGGGCGTGGGTCTTGCCTCCGCCGTAGGTCAGTTCGAGTTGCCGCACGGCCCGGTCGGTCCGGCCGTCAAGCCGCAGGATAACCTCCTTGGCCAGTTCTCTGAGGTTGTAGGCCGGATAGGTGAGGGTGAAGAACTCCTTCGGGTCCTGGTACACAGGCCGCGCCGTACCCATCACCACGGCGTAGAGGTCGGCGGCGAAGATGGCCAGCGAGAGATCGCCGGAGCGAAGGTCATCCCGCAGGCTCACCACCGCATTCCAAGGAGTGAGGGTCGTGCCGGTCATGGTGCTCTCCCCTTCCGGATACCTCAGAAGTTCTCCAACCGAGTCTGGCGCCGGAGCGGGTCGGGCACCCGGCGGCCAGAAATGTGGTTACTGATGCTCTCCAGGAGCGTCCGTTCCTGGGCGCCGGGCTCGGCCATCTCGATAAGGGCCTGGAGAAGCTGGCGGAAGAGCGAGTTCGCGGTCAGGGCTTGGTCTCGGATGTAGGCGTCGACCGCCGCGACGTCCCCGGCCCGCCAGAGCCGCATGAGGCGGTGGGCCTGGTCGATGAGAGGGACGGGTTTGCCGCCGACCTGCTCGCCCAGGCGCTTCCCACTCCGCTCATGCCAGGCCTTAAGGCGTACGCTCGTCCCGCTGCCGCCGACGTCTTCCTCAGCGCTCACATCGTCGCTGTCCGGGGGCGAGCCCACGGCGGCGGCCTGCCGCCCCGCGCGGACAAGAAGGTCGTATTCGTCAACCAGGTCCCGGTCGGCGAGACCGCAGGAGACCGCGTAGAGAATCACGGCCCCGTTCGGGGTATCGGCGAACCGGAAGGTGTGCCGGTGGAGGAGGTAGTACGCGGTCACGTCGTCGAGCGCCTCGACGGCGGCTTGGTTGCCATCCGGTGACAGGACACGGCCCACGACGAAGTCCACCACCAGACGCCGCACGTGGCGGAGAAACTCACCCACGGTCATGACCTGACTCGGGCTGTCGGCCTTTTTCACGGCCGGGTAGCGGCTGTAGGCCTCCAGGGCGGGACCGGTGGCCGCCCAGACGAAGTCGGGACCCCGGATGCCGGCGTCCCAGAAGTCTCGGAGAGTCGGCCTTTGAAGCCAGCGTCCGGACTCGTCGCGCTTGCCCCAGAGGTTGGTCTTCATCTCCTGGAGGACCTGACCATCCCAGCCCGGGCGAGCCGTCGCGGGACGCTTCCGGCAGACGAGCCAGACGGAGGACGACAGGGCCGCGCCCGTGAGGGCCCGGGGCCGGTTGGCCCTCTCAGTCTGGATCGGCCAGCTAGCCGTCACGACAAATCCGGCCCGGAGTATAGCCGAGACAATCGCCTCCCACGCCGTCGGGTTTTTCTGGGCGAAGACCACGACCAGCCGACCCTCGGGGCGAAGGACCCGGTAGCACTCCTGGAAAGCCCTGAGCATGCCGTTCTCGTAGGCGGCGCGGGACTTCTCCCGGTCCCCTCCGAAACGGCTGTCGTCGTCGATGAGCTCGCCGTCACCGGCGGCTTCGTCCCACTTCGGGGCCAGGTCGCCGGAGAAGGCGGTGTCCACGTCGGGGGCAAGGCCCCGCGTTGTCCGGCGGAGCCAGACGTAGAAGAAGTCCATCGTGTCGGAATACGGGATGGCGTCGTAGTAGGGGGGGTCGGTGAGAACCACATCCACAGAGCCCGGCGGCACCGTTTGGCTCGTGGATGAACCCCGGATGGCTCGCGGCGTGGGCTGACCCGCCGCCGCCGCGGAGGTGTGTTCCGTGGTCCGGCAGACCCATTCCAGGCAAGCTGTGTAGTTGCCGGTCGTGCCGGACAGGGGATTAGCTTCGCAGTAGTCCCAGAACATAGGAAGGGCAAATCGTGAGAACGTGTGGCTGACCTTCTCATATCCAATGTCCCAGCTGCAGAGCACCGATTGTCGGTCCGCCAGCTTGTCCACCCCAAGGGCGAGGAGGCCGCCTACCGCCTCAACCCACTCCGCGGGGTAGCCCAAGCGCCCCAGCGCCTCAATCGCCGCCCGCGTGTGCCGGGCGAAGGTCCCCAGAGCTAACAACTGTCGGGGACTGAAGAGGTCCCTCCAGCATCGCATGCCGTAGTTGCCGACGCTGAACGCCCGGCCAGCTCCGGTCCCGCCAGCAGGTCTGACTGGTTCGGCGGGCAATCCATAGGGCAAGAGCCGCGCGAGATCATCTAGCGTCTGGTCGCATACCCCGGTGGCCACAACCACTTCAGCCTCCGACGGCGCCCGATACTGCTTGCCCGCCGCCCCTTCGACCACCACGGCCACCAAGCGCTGGCCCAGGCGCCCCGCGCAGCCCTCCTGTCGCAGGTCTTCCATCGTCGTGATGACCCCGCAATGCGGGCACGTCGCACCGGAGCGGGTCATGGTTCCGTGCGTCTCACCCGGGCCGGCCACTTTGCCGCCGGCTGCCGTCTCGCTGGTAAGGTCGCGAACGGTGAAGGCAGCCCTCGGGTCGCCGGGCCTGGTCTCCAGGTGAAGGACAACCTTCTTCCGGGGCTTCCGGCAAAGCCAGCGGGTCTTGAGGAGGGGAAGCTCTCCCCGGCAGTTCTTGCAGGTCACGGTTCGGGCCCAGAGGTAGGCCACGGTCGTCTGGCCCTCGACCACGGGGTAGAAACGCTCCAGGTCGGCCTTGGCCCGCTCCCGAATCCACTGGCCCCAGGCCCGCGCGTGCCAGGCCAGGTTGGCCTCGGGAAGGGCGAAGAAACCTGTCTGGACACCCTGGGCCTTTGCGGCCGGGTCGGTCTTGCCCTCTCCGTGGTCCAGGGCAAAATCGGGAAGGGGCCAGGTCTTGCCCGCCAGCCGGTGGGGGTACTCCAGGGTGCATTTGAGGATGAACCAGGCCACGGGGTTGAGGTCGATGGCCAAGGCCTCACACCCGAGACGCATGGCCTCCAGCGGAATGGAGCCGCCGCCGGCGAAGGGATCCAGGACCACCGGAGCGCGACCTCCGTAGGCCTTCCGTATCTCATCCCGGAACCAGCCCAGATCAGGGCCAGACTCGCGCCCCCAGTGGAGGATGCCGCCTTCGGTCTCCTCGCCCCGGACTTCGACCTCCTTGCCGGCAACCTTGTGGGTTTCGACCCGCTCGACAAGATGACCGCCCAGCCTCTCCAAGAGGCCCTTGCGCTCGTCGGGGTCGCCGGGGTCGGGGAGGAGCGTGGCGATAAGCGCCGCCCGGCAGGCGGCCAGGGGTCGGCGCGCCGGCCAGATGTGGAGCGTGGAGATGTGCCCGTGGCGAACGTTCTTCTCGTGGAGGGAATCAATAGAGGCCTGCCTTAGGGGAAAGGCCGCCTCGATGAGCCGCGACCCATCAGAGCCGCGAGGGTCGGTCACGAAAGGTTCACTCCTCCGCCGCCTCTAGGATGGCGGTCTGGTTTATGAGAACGCTTCCTTTGGCCTGGGCGAGAAGCCGGTTGAAGGGATCTTTCACCCGCACCAAGGCCGGCGCCGGGGTCGCGCAGCCGTAGACCACGTAGAACCAGTAGCGGGGACCCTGGTTCAGAGCCTGGGCCCACTCGTTGTTGGTAACCTCCACCTGCCCACCGGTGGCCCGCCCCTTCACTTCGATGGCCAGGGTCTCGCCGTCCGGCCGGACAGAGAGAAGATCGAAGCCCGGTCGGTCCCCGAGGCCCGCGGCGCGTGCCCGGTCAGGGGTCGACACGTCTTTCACCACGGCCCCAAGATCTTCCTCGTAGCGGATGGCCACGCTCATGGCCAGGGCCTCAACCCGGGCATCGTGGCGAGAGCGCTCTTCCGGGTCGATGGATGGGGCGACGAAGGCATGAGCCAGGAAGACCACGTCGCCGGCGGCGATGAGGTCCGCCTCGCGCTCCAGACGCGAAGCCGCCTGGCGGGACTCGGCCTCGACCCGCTCCTGCTCACGCTTGACGGCCTCTAGCTCCAATTCGGCCTTCCCGTCGCCGGCCTCCACCCTCTCCCGAAGCTTCTTGCGGCGGGCGGCCAATTCGGACAGCCGTGAGTTGAAACCCCGGGCCAGGGTCTCTTTCCGCGCGGGCAACGTTGCCCGCAGGGACTCCCGCCGGTCTTCCACCCGCGAGGCGGCTACCTCGTCGCCCACCCAGGCGGCGGCAGATTCCCGACCCTGAGCCGGTGCGGCCGCCAGGCGGCCGGCGGCGGGCAAACCTCTTCCCCCGCGGAGGAGCAGAAGATGCTCGACGGGACACTTAGCCAGGCTGCCATCTTCCTCCTGGCGCAGGCCAATAAGCTTCTGCTCCAAGAGTTCTTCCCGCTCAAGCCCGGCGATCGCGGGATCGGCCCGCCTGACCACGGAGAAGAGGGCCACGTGGAAGAGGTAGGGGGCCTGGGCGTAGGGGTCGACAAAGACCCCACCCCTCAGGGCTTCCCCCTCTAGACTTCCGCAGACATGCTCCCGCAACCGTTCGAAGACCGGCTCGCCGGGCCGCAGAAAGATGACCTTGGCCTCCCGCGACGGACGCTCCAGGCTGAACAGGTTTCGCTGACCGGCAGGGTAGCGTTCCAGGGCAGGCGAGAGTGGATCGAGGGCGCCCGGCTTGAGGGGCACAAAGGAGAATTCTCCCTCGGGATTGCCCAGGAGGCCGACCTGGATGAGCGGCGCCGCCCGCTCGACGAAATGGCGGACGTACCCGGGCAGGAGGCGCCTAAGATCCTCGCGCTCGAGGTCGGCCTGAAGCCTGGGAAGTTCGCGCTTCACGTCGCCGCCGTCGCCGAAGAGACGGCGTTCGCGCGCCTCCAGGGCTTCGACCTGCTGCCGGGTCAGTCGTCCTTCGATTTCGGCCGTCGCTTCGGCCAGGCCTCCGTCGGTCAGGACCTTCTCCATGTAGCGGCTAAACGACAGGCCCTCAAAGAGGCGGCCGACCACATCAAAGACCTTGTCGCTTCCGAGTTCGCGGCGGATGCGTTCCAGCTTCTCCAGGAGGATCCGGAGAACCCGACCCTCCCGCGTTTGCCCGGCCAGCAGGTTCGTGACGAAGACCGGGTCGTGCTTTTGGAGGTAGCGATGGATGCGACCCATCCGCTGCTCGAGTCGGGCCGGGTTCCAGGGTATGTCGTAGTTCACCATGAGCCAACAGAACTGCAAATTGATGCCCTCGCCCGCCGCGTCGGTGGCCACCAAGTAGCCGGCGCCACCCTCGGCCGCCGGCGTCCGAAAGAACTCGATCTGGGCCTCCCGCTCGTCACTGTCCAGGCCGCCGTGGATCCGGGCCACCCGACCGCCATACCCGATAGCTTCAAGGCGGCGGGTCAGGAACTCAAGAGTATCCCGATGCTCGGTGAAGATGATGAACTTCTCGTCGCGGAAGCGGGGGTCGCGGAGGACCTCGAGCAGCTTCTCGAACTTGGCGCCACTGCCGGCCTGCATAACGTCCCTGGCCAGGGCCAGGAGTTCCTCGACCTTGGCCTTCTCCGTCTGAAGCTCAGCCAGGTTGACGGCTACGACCCCGCCGAGGAGCCGCTCCTCGGCTGTCTCCAGACCTTCGCGGTCCCCCGCGGCTTCCTCTTCATCGGCCGTGGACTCCTCATAGGGGTCCGAGAGCGCATTGAGGTGAGTCTGACGAGCGAGGAGCTGGTCGGTGGAGAGACGCCCGGTCCGTAGGTCGTCGATGAGCCGGTTGAGCTTCTCTAGCCGGCGCTCGAACGATCTCGCCATCGCGTGCGTGGAGCTGGCCAGGCGCCGCTGGAACACGCTCATGGCCAGCCGGGCAGCCGTCCGGTTGAGGACGCGAGCCCGGTTGTAGTAGCTTCGGATGTAGGCGGTGGTCTGGTCGTAAAGGCGCTGCTCCTCGGGCGTCAGGTTGTAGCTGAGGGTGTCGGAGACTCGCGTGGGAAAGAGCGGGCGGCCGGAGTAGTCGACCATTTCCTCCTTGGTCCGCCGGATGAAGTGGCGCCGACGCTCGGAGGCCGGGTAGTCCTTGAAGGCCTGCTCCGTGGACAGCGCCTCGGGCTCAAGAAGCCGCCAGAGACAGTAGTAGGGAAAGTCCTTACCCATGTGGGGCGTGGCCGTGAGGAGAAGGATGTTGCGGACCCTCCAGGGTAGCCGACGAGAAGGCTCAGGGGGGCTGATTGCCGCGAGGGCCTCGGCCAGGCGGTAGCGGTCCGTCTTGCGGATGTGGCCGTCGGGGTCCTCCCGCGCGGCGAGCTTGTGGGCCTCGTCGAAGACCACGAGGTCATAGGGCGCCACGTCTGGCTCGGCCAGGCGGGCGAACATGCGGTCTCCGGCGAGGGTGTCGACACTGACGATGACGAGGTCGGAGTCCGGGCCAACGAATGGGTTCCCGACGAGGGCATCCGGCCCCCTGAGCACGGTCGGCGTGAGACTAAACAGGTTCCTGAGCTCGCGGTTCCAGTTGGTGACCAGGCCGGCCGGAGGCACGATGAGGACCCGACGGAGCAGCCGGCGGCTGAGCATCTCCCGAATGTAGAGGCCGGTCATGATGGTCTTTCCGGCGCCGGCATCATCGGCCAAGAGAAAGCGCAACGGCCGCTCGCTGAGCATGGGACCGTAGACCGCCAATCGCTGGTGAGGCAGCGGGTCGATGAGGGACACCTCGGCCCCGAAGCCGGGATTGGCGAGATGCCCGTATCCCAGGCGATGGCCTTCGACCACGATACGAACAACCTCGGGATCGGCCAGAAAGTCGATGTCGGGCGCCACGGCCATCAATCTCCTGAAGTGGTGACCTCTCTCGCCAAAGGAGATTCCTGGCGACACCGGACGCTTCCTGCCATGGAGCTGGGGTTTGGCGGCGGGACTCATCAAGGCCGTCGACCGCCATCTGGCCGGAAGCCGAGCGCCTTCGCTGCTGGGCCCACCGTCGACAAGTTGCCCCTTGTCAGGTCCGTGTGGACGTGGAACGATAAGGGCAGCCGTCAGTGGCTTTGCGGGCACGAATTGGACCGCATGCCAGACGCTAGAGAGGGGGCGGCAGTCGGATGCCGTTTACGTCCAAGAGCGATCTCGTGCTCGCATTGCTGTACGGTGGCGACACGTCCACATCACTCAACGCCCCGATTGGTGGCATGACTAGGCTGGAGAAGTACGTCTTTCTTGTCAGCAAAGAGACCGACGCTCTCTCGCAACTGGCAAAGCCCAGCGACCGATACGAGTTCACACCGTACAAAATGGGGCCATTCTCCCCGGAGGTCTATGACGAGACTGACTTCCTCAAGGCCCTCGGACTCATCTCCTACTCGCCGTACAGCGATAGCACTGGATCTGCCGAGGTCGAGCTTGATGCCCTTGTAGGTGATCAGGTATTGGACAAGTATCAACGAGCAGACAGTCGCAGCGTTGTTGCTGAGGATTCTACCCTCCGGCTTACCGACCAGGGGCTGCAGATCGCTCGGCAGGTGTACGCTTCCCTGACAGGTGAGGAACAGAAGTTCATCGCGGACCTCAAGACGCGATTTAACCAGGCGTCACTAAAGGAATTCCTTCGCTACGTCTACAGGAAGTACCCAGAATATGCCATCAAGTCTGAGATCAAGGAGTACCTGGACCTATGAGCGTGCTTCAGGATTTCCTGGAGAGGGCGTTTCCAGGTTTGGCGCTCTACGTGGTACCTCTTCTACCAGTACAAAGCGACCCCGACCCTGGTCTGGATGTGTGAGGATCGGCTGTTTTGCGTAGATCCGATGAGCTATCTGCTGGGAAGGCCAATGGAAGCGCTGGTCGGCAGACTGGGAGACCTCAAACCGTCGCTTGAGGAATTTGTCCCCCAACGCTCCAACGCCGACACACATCGGCTCTAGCCCGTTTCAGCCAGGCGACGTGACCTATTTCGCTACGGCCTCGGGTGCGTGCCCACAAAGAAGTGCATCTTCATCGGCCCCTTTCTCCGCAACAACTAGGTATGAGTATCGCACACCGTCGGATCTAAAGATGCTGTGCGTGTTGATGGTCTTCAGTCCGGCCCTGGTAATTCGGTCGATGACATCCAGGGGGTGCCTCGGGATGACCTCAAGTCCGACCGCCAGATTGTCGGTCCCCACCGCGAAGACTGGGTGTGCAGCGCTGTATGCAGGGTCGATATCCGCGACGATGAGCCTCCCGCCCGGGCGAATGTGCGTCGCCATACGGGTGAAATCGGGGAAGTCTGGAAGGGACGTCAGGACGAGGGAAAGAAGCACAATGTCGAACTGCCCAGTCACTAACTGGTCTAGATTGTTCAGGTCCCCGAGAATGATCTCGCTCCTCAACGCCGTAGTTTCCAGGTTCCGCATGAACTGCTCTAGCATACCTGGTGATTGGTCAATATACGTCCAACGAAGCCTGCGCTCTCTGAAGAACTGCGCAGCAATCAAGCGACCTGTTCCCCCGCCTAGATCGAGCACGTCTAGGCTTCCTCGATCATCAAGCATCTCAGACACTTCTGTGATCACTGCTCGATGGGTCTCCAGAAGACTACTCGTGTTCCTCTGGTCATAGTAGGGAGCAATCCTAGTGTAGAATTCCCTGCGGTCGGGGAGTATCTCAACATTTTGTGCTGCTGCAGATGACTGATTCCTGCGAGCTGCAGCTGTCGCCTCCGTTTTCCTCTCTATTCGGACAAGGGCAACAACCGTCGCCAGAAGGACCACGACACACATCAAGAGCCCCCATATTACCTGACCCTCAGGAAGCCTTGCGAGCGCGGCCACGAATAGCGCCTCCGACAGAAGAACAACGAGGCCGAGGAGTTTCGTCCTCGGATCAAGTTCCTTAAGCACGCTTAGAAAGCTCGGATTCATGGCTCCTCCAATTCCAGCATCGAAGTCCTCCAGCGGACGGAGCGGCTCACGTTAGGACGCTGAGCTCCATGGCGCCCGTGGTGTCTGAGACTCATACCTATAAGGTTACGACAGACCTAGGTGGCACCCTGCCTAAGGTTTCCACAGGTTGGCTCTCCCAATTGGCGCACCCGCAAGCAGGACGCAAAGTCGTGCCCGTCGGCCAACGCCTCATCGCCGTAGTCGGGAAACACGCCCCGGACGCAGGTCGCCCCCGGGCCCGCTGAGTAGCGGCCGGGTTTAGAATCACCCACGGGGCCGGAAAAGGATTCACCCACCCCCGCTGAACGACTCCCTCGTGTAGTCTCCCACGTTCTTTGGCCGCGCTCTTCTCGCATAGCCTGGCCGCCAGAAGGCGGTGAGGAGGCCGCCTAGGGCTTCCCCCCTCACCGCCCCAGTTCCTTCCATGTCACCCTCCGAGGTCGTCCTGGAACTCCCCGAGAGCCTTTCTTGCCGTGGCCTCGTCAATGAGGTTCTTCTGCTCCACGAACCCCGCCAGAAGGCAACCCGTGGCCATGTTGTTGATCCGCCGGCGGATGCCTTTGGTGAACTAGTGGACCAGGTGGACGGCCTCATCGGAGAAGAGGGGGTGACCCACGCCGGCGACCTTAAGATGGTGGCTGATGTAGGCCTTGGTCTCGGCCTCGGGCAGCCCGGCCAGGTGGAAGCGGAGGGTCACCCGCTGGCTGATGGCCTCGAAGGCCCGGAGGCGGAGTTTGGAGCGCAGTTCGGGCTGGCCGACCAGGCGGACGGTCATGGGCGAGGCCGAGTCCATGTGGAAGTTCCAAAGAAAGCGGACCTCCTGAATCATGGCCCGGGAGAGGAGATGGGCCTCGTCGATGACGATGAGAGGCCGGCGGTCGTGGGTGGCGTGGGCGTCCCAGAGGCCCTGGGCAACCAGCCGGCGGGCCTCCGCAGTGTGGAAGCCGGGGTCGAGAGCAAGCTGCAGACCGATATCCCGGTAGAGGTTTCTTGGGGTAAGGCCGGATTGGGAGACGTAGAGCACGGGGTTTCTGGCGCCGTCAAGGGTGGCGGCCGGAGCCCGGACGGCGGTGGACTTGCCCGAGCCGACCTCCCCGGTGACCAGGCCCAGGCCCCGGCTTCCTACGAGGTAGCGGAGGCGGGCCAGAAGTTCCTTGTGCTGCGCGGATTGAAAGAGGGCCGCCGGGGCCACGGCCCGGGTGAACGGGGTCTGAGTGAAACCGTAGTAGACCTCAAACATCGCTTTCATCCTCCTTGTCAGGCCTGGCTCAGTGGAAGGCGATCCGTCCGAGGGCTTCCCGGGCCTCGGCCTCGTGCTTGCCGAGAAGCAGGTCCAGGTAACTCAGACCGGTGGCGGGCAGGGCCACCTGGTCCTGGTTAAGGGCCACGTCTGTCGCATGATCGTGCATGCGGAAACCACCTCCTGGAAAGAAGCCTAAGGGGTCGGCGGTAGACGGGAAAGACAAGCTCTCTGTGGGATGGCGGCGGGTCCGGGCAGCCATGAGGAGCAGTGACGGAGGATAGCCGCCGGCGGCTGGAGAGAGAAAGACGGGGCCTGCGCCTTAGGGGTTGGGTCAGGCCAGAGCAGACTCCAGCTGAGCGAGGAAAGCCAGGATCTCTGCCGGCTCCGGCCTTCCCCAGGGCAACCCGAGAACCCAACCGGCTTCCCAGAGCCGGTATCCCGTGACCAGCAAGACTCCTATGACCGCCAGGGACTCCCGCTTGGCCGGGCTCCGGGCCCTGGCCCCAAAGCCGTCGAGGTCATGGGCCGATGGGAGGAGCGGGTTATCCTCTGCCGGTCCCGCGTAGCGCAGAGCCAGACCCACCAGGACGGCCAGCAGGACCTTGGCTTTCCGGGCCAGGACCTCGATCCAGGCCCAGAGGAGCTGCCAGGCTAGCTCAAACCTGGCCGCGGCCGCCCGGTATCCGCCCTCCTCACCAAGGAAAGAAACTATGGCGGCCTGCCTGATTGACCACGGATACGGTGAGCGCGGGGCCAGAAACCACGGCAGGACCGAGGCCGTCTTCCGGCAGGCCGGACAAAACAGGCGTGGGATCGAAATCTCCAAGGCCCGGTCGGCCACCACTACGAACCGGACGTAGCTGCCGTGACGATGGCGGAACCGGCAACCACACGGGCAGGGGCGAGCCTCCGCCACCGCCCCGGAGGCCCCGCCACTCTCCCATTCCATCAACAACCCTTTGACCCGCCCCAGAAGTTCCTGTAGCCTAGTGATGACGAGGACCTCTCGTCGCCGGAACCCTCGGGTGACCTTCTCAGGGGTTGGACCCGGGGGTTCCTCATTACTCCGCCAAGAATCAAAAGACCGGCGGGCTTCACCGCCGATGATGTTCCCCGAGGAGGAAGCCTAAGCGAACAAGCGCAGACGTCGTGTCTCCGAGACCTCGTGGGTCGATGGGATTCTCTTGAAGAGACTAGTCCTTCCTTTGTCCGGGGCCATCCTTGTTGCGCTCCTGGCGGCCCTGTTCTTAGAGTGCCGTCTCCCCTTCGCCTCGAACCTTCTGCTGAACCTTGCGGCGGGTCTCGTTCTCGTCCTTCTGACGGCACTCTACGTCGACTACGTTCTCCGCCTGCGCGAGCGACAGAGGCAGGCCGACGTCGAGCAGAGGGTGCGGACCCGGCTGAAGACTCTGGCCTCGGCCTGCATGACGGCGTGTCGCACGGTAGCCGGATACGGGTGGGAGGTGTTCCGGCTCGAGGAGCTTTTCAGCCGGGACCCCGACCGTCAGTTCCGGGAAGTCCTCAGGGTGTCGAAAGCCGTCGTCGGTCCTTCCCTGGAGGCCAAGGTCCAAAAGGCCAGCAGAGCGGAACTGGTGAACCTGTGGACCCTACTGACCTCCATCACGGAGTCCGTCGACAAGATCCTGTCGGCGTTCTCCACACGTCTCGAACCGCGTTGGTTCGCCGGTGTCCTCGACACCCAGGACGCCGCCGACGTCTCTCTAGGGGTCTATCGGACCACTCCCGAGTTCCTGCTGGAGGGGGCGCCGTTCGCGGAACTCCGCGTGCAGGCAAGGCGGGCGCTTGCCGCGTTCCTCGGGAGAATGCTTGCGGCCGCGCACGATCTGGCGGACACCGTGCTCGAGGCGGAGGAGCGGGAGGCGGGTGGGAAGGATGCCGGCTAGGAACCCGCCGTGGTCGCGCGAGGAGTCGCTGCTCGCCCTCGACCTGTACCTGACGCTGGGTGGCGGCCGCGTCCCTGAGGGCGACCCTCGGGTCGAAGCCCTGAGCGACCTTCTGCGCCGGGCCGCCGTGCACTCGCACTCCGCCGACCCCGGGACTTTCCGCAACCGCGCCGGCGTCATCATGAAGCTGAAGAACTTCGCGAGTCTCGACGAGGACTACGCCGGTGCAGGACTCAGGAACCTCTCCAAGACGGATGCCTCGGTCTGGGAGGAGTACCGCGGCCGGGAGAGCAGGGCGAGGCTGCACGCCTGGGCGGAGACCGTTCGGGCTGAGCTTCTGCAGGCGGACGTGGGTACCGTCGGTCCGGACGAGGGTGCGGAATACCGTGAAGGCCGGATTACCTCGGCGGTCCACCGACGCCGCGAGCGCAATCTGACGGCCGTCCGGAGGAAGAAGGAGGCCGTTAAGGCCTCTTCCGGAGAGTTGAGATGCGAGGTGTGCGGCTTCGCCTTCGACGGGCAGTTCGAACGGGCGGACGCCGGGTTGATCGAGTGCCACCACCTGAAGGCCGACGTTCACGAGATGGGCCCGGACGGCGCCACTACCCGTCTCGAGGACCTGGCACTCGTGTGCGCCAATTGCCATCGAGTCCTACACGCCCTCGCGGCGACACCGGCCGACCTGAGGGCGGCCGTCAGACACCCCTTCCCCTGGGACTGCGGGTCGGCTTGACTCCTTGGGGTACGGTAGCGCTCCCTGTGGAGCCGGGCCCGTCTCCGGACGGAACATAAGCAGCTGCATCAACAGACTCCATGTGCGGAGGGTGTGACGACGTGAGCGACCACCTACCGAAGTCTCTACTGCCTGTATTGGGCCTGACGGTCGTCGCCACGTTAGCGAGTGGCCTGGTGCTGCAGGGCCGCTCCGATCTGGGTGCTTGGGCCCCATATGTCGGCGGGTTCCTCTCGAACATCAGCGCCGGCCTCGTAGGATCGTTGGTCACCCTCTACTTTGTCGACCGGTTGCTCCTGGCCCGAGAGCGCCTGCGGGAGGCCCCTGCCGACGAGCGTGTTCTGGAACGTGTACGCTGGTTCTGCCATAGATGCCTGTCGGTCTGCAGGGAGGGGGTGGGTTTTGGAGTCCACTACCTGCGCTACGGCCCGAGCTTCAGCATCGGGTACATGCGAGGTGAGGAATTGAGGTTCTCCATACAAAACGTGCTACCGACCCTGGACGAGAGGATTGCGGGGCTGACGGTCGAGCAGATGTTCTCCTTCTCAGCCCCGATGCCGGAAATCCACAAGCAGGCTGAGCATCTCATACTCCTCTTCGAGCGACGGCTTCCCTCGGCCGTGACCGCTTGTCTACTGGATGTCGCCCGGGTCACGGAGTACGTCCCTCTTATCTTAGCGGCAAGCGTGGCCCTCGGGAAGGATGACGCCCAGAAGCGCCAGTTCGGGGCCCAGAACCTGGCGGCCCGAGTCAAGGAGCTCCTAGGGGCGGCGCACTGTCTAGCCGACCTAGTCGGCGTCGCGGCCCCCTCTCAGGAGGCCGACTAGGCTCTCCACCGTGTCACTGATCCTGCTGACCGACAGATCATGCTCCCAGACCCGGATGACGGTCCACAGCGCCCGGGCCAGGGCCCCTTCGGGTCCGGTCCGACCCTGGTTGGCCTGCATCACCCTGCGGATGCGCTCGTGATCCATCATGAGCAAAGATTCCGCTAGGTGCCGGGAGGCCCTCCGTGTCAACTCCGTCAATTAGGTCCTGGTCTCTCCCGCCTCCCTCATCCTCTGGTACCCGATGAGCGCGTTGTCCAGGACCTTGGCGGGCGTCGTATGCCACTTGTCTGGGCGATAGCCCGGCTCACGCCAATCCTTGGTGACGTACCGGCGGGGACGCACGGTCATAGCAAGGTCGCGGAAGAGGCAGAAGGCATCGACAAACAGCTGGTTGGGCGGGTTGGTGATACCCGTGATAACCCTGCTCGTGTTCGCCGTGTCCATCGGGGGTACAAGGCCAGGATAGACATGATGCAGCGCTTTAGTGTAAGGGACAACTTGGCCCATGCACGGCCGGTCATAGCGCCTGCTCCACGTCAGCTCCCCACGGTCGATGATCACCCACAGCCTTTCACCGACCTTGCGGGCCTCCTCATGGCTGAGCTGGTCAATGGAGAGCTCCTCGAGCTCGCCATCCTCCAGATGCTTCAGGGCGTCCTCGAACGGGACCTGTCGGTGTTCCTTGGCGCCTTGCCCCCAGATGCTCCAACTCCTTAGCGTGCTCCTCAGCGAGGAGACGAAGGACGGATCCCTGACTGCCGCGGCGCCTGTCTGCAGCTGCTCCCGAAGAAGCAGGGTTCGCTGGTGATTAACCCACGACTGTGGTTGAGCGTCGAACCCCCGGTCGCGGTCATCATTGAACGGGTCGATTGCCTCGAACTTGCGGAGACAGGCTTCGAACTTCTCCGCGATTTCCTCGAACTTCTCCTCTCGGGTCGACAAGGCTGTCACGTCCCCTCTGTGGCCGACGGTCTGCCCCTAGCCCAAGCTCCTCACGTGCGGGTCGAAGGCCTTGTGGAGCCGTGCCATGGCTTCCACCAATGCCTCCTGCATGGCAGGCCACCTGTCCTCCCCAGACTCAAGGCTTTCCATCCCAACCTTGAAGCGGACCTTGGAGATGCGCCGGTCATCCAGCCGGTCCCACTGGAGAGATCCGCCGAACTCCTTCTCGATGTGGTCCTTCTTGGAAGAGAGATGGTCGAAAATACGCTTGTTCTGGACGGGGTCCTCGGTGTTGATGTCGAGCTGGACCATGGGGGGCTTTCTTAGCCTAAGAACGTAGGTGTAGCCGAGCCCGCTCTTTCCTGCGCTCGCGACGATCCAATTGTCGGACGACGGGCTGCGGCCGGCATGGAGCGGTAGGCCCTTCTTCTTTGCGAGCCCGAGCAGGCCGTCCCAGAACCTGAGGCGCAGCTGCTGGCTCTCCGCGAACTCCTCCTTGAGCCTGCCCATGCCTCTTCCGACCTCGGTTGGCGCAGCCATGACCGTGAACAGCGGTGCCGGCGGTGAGTCCCCAATCCGGACTGCCGCAATCTCCACGAGATAGAAGGAGTACTCGCTGCTCATCTGGTTGAACCAGTTCACCGCGGCAACGTGTTCGGCCCGGGCATCGGCAGCCACCCACACCGCGGTCTTGGCGTCGCGGTTGGTCATGTAGGTCAGGAGTTTGCCGAGGTGGTCATGGTCAGAGGGACCTAGCTGGTTCTCGATGACTACCGGTCTCCCGTAGTCGTCGGTGGCAGTGAGGTCGACCGAGAACGGGCCCACAGCCTGCTCTCGCCTGGCGTCCGAGAGTCCCACTCCAAGCGCCTCGCCGAGGACCTCAATGTTCCTCGCCAGCCAGGTGGTGAAGTCCTTCTCTTCATGGGGCCAGATTTCCCTGAGTTTGACCGGTTGGAGCTTGCCAACATCGCTCGTCATTCCACGGCCCCCCGCTTAGTGCGTATTCCGGCCAATCCGTCCACTCGTTCCGGCTGAAGCCGTCCAGTCATTCCGGCCGAAATCGTCCAGCCGTTCCGGGTCAAGCCGTCCAGTCTTCCGGTCCGTGAGCCTGTCCCTTCGGAGCGAAGCGCCACCCGGTCTTCAGGTCAGGTCTTGTTCCTCGTTAGCCGCTGGGGTTGGGATCACCTTCCTCATTGACTCCCCCGCGAGGGCGAGTTTGTAGGCGTTATGGACCAGCCGGTCGAGGATGGCGTCGGCCA
>Ga0315287_10000408_pt1 | contig 37340 bp, 37 predicted proteins | sample YL17G11_0_MG_FD_205037 | JGI IMG/M metagenome (GOLD analysis project Ga0315287, IMG submission 205037) | Sediment microbial communities from Yellowstone Lake, YNP, Wyoming, USA - YL17G11_0 | ecosystem: Environmental > Aquatic > Freshwater > Lake > Sediment | place: USA: Wyoming | collected...
GTGATCGGAAAAGCAGATTCCTCGACTACGCTCGGAATGACATAGTTCGGTTCCTCCATAGGATGCATGTGATCGGAAAAGCAGATTCCTCGACTACGCTCGGAATGACAAGGTGCGCGGATTCCTCGACTACGCTCGGAATGACAAGGTGCGCGGGTTCCTCGACTGCGCTCGGAATGACAGTATGCGCAACCCGTCAGCACTGATCAGACGGTATGGTACGGGGCATGGCCCCTTTTTGCGAGCAGACATAGGCGGCGAGCCTGTTGGCCGAGTCGTTTATGCGGTCCAGCTTCTCGCCGTTCAGGACGCCCACGACAATCGCCGCCGTGAACGAGTCCCCCGCCCCGACGGTGTCCACGACGCGAGCCGGGCAGCCCTGATGTTCGCTGATCGCGTCCGGCGCGCAAAGAATGCTCCCGTGGCTGCCCCTGGTCAGGGCGATGAGCCTGAGTGAATACATATTCACCAACTCGCGCAGAAGGTCCTCGGTGGATTCGCCGCTCAGTCCGAGCATTTGCGCAAGGATCGGCAGTTCTTCGTCGTTGAGCTTCACGATGTTAGATAACGCGCAGGACTCGTGGATCACGTCGCGGTCATAAAACGACTGCCGCAGGTTGACGTCAAAGACCCTCAAACACGATGGCGAAGTGCTCCCGAGAAACGCGCGAATAGTCTCGCGGGACACGGGGGAACGCTGGCCCAATGAGCCAAAGCACACCGCCGCCGCCCCAGCGGCTAGGGTCGCGAGACCCTCGGACCACGGCATGAAATCCCAAGCCACATCGGTATGGATTACGTAAGTCGGGACCCCTTTCGCGTCGAGCGATACCGAGACTGTGCCGGTCGGACGCTCGGGATCGACCGCCAGCGAGGTCCTGTCCAAACCGACGTCGTCCAGCAGTGCGAGAATCTCATCGCCCAGTTGGTCACGTCCGACACAGCTCACCACGCACGCGCCGGCTCCGAGCGCCTGGGCATGATAGGCGAAGTTCGCCGGGGCACCGCCGAGTTCCTTGCCGCCCGGCAGCAGGTCCCAGAGTATCTCCCCCAGCCCGATTATCCGATGCTTACCGGCCAATATCTTTTCCTGTAGGTATTAGGTCTCAGGTCCTAGGAAGGGAAAAGCAGATTCCTCACATTCGTTCGGAATGACATACTTGGAGGCTTCGTTTAGCTCGGGTCGGAATGACACGGGCTGAACGCTAAGTCAGTATCCGAAACTCAGTAGGTCTCAGGTCCCAGGTCTTAGGAAGGGAAAAGCAGATTCCTCACATTCGTTCGGAATGACATACTTGGAGGCTTCGTTTAGCTCCGGTCGGAATGACACGGGCTGAACGCTAAGTCAGTATCCGAAACTCAGTAGGTCTCAGGTCCCAGGTCTTAGGAAGGGAAAAGCAGATTCCTCACATTCGTTCGGAATGACATACTTGGAGGCTTCCTCTAGCCCCGTTCGGAATGACATGTTCCGGGGCCTGTGCTTTGGGTTTAGCTGAGCTTGCCTAAAGGTCCACGAACACTTTCATGGACCTTTCACCGGCCTCGTCGATGAAGCGATAGGCGTCCATATACTGCTCAAACGGGAAGTGCCTCGATTCCAGCGGCTCGGTCTTTATCCGGCCGCTCGCGATCCACTCGACCGCCTGCACGTAGTCCTCGCGCTTGTACATCAGCGTGCCGACCAGTGAGAGTTCGTGCTCGCCGACCCTCGCCATATCCACAGCGGGCTTGCTGCCGAACACGCCGAGGATCAAGATCGTGCCGCCCTTGCCGATGGCCTTGATGGCCTGGTCAATGGCCGCCTCGCTGCCCGCGGCTTCCATCGCCAGATCGAAGCCCTCGTCCCCGAACACCCGCCTGGATGCATCGGCGAGCGATTCCTGCCTTACGTTGGACACCGCGTCGATGCCCACCTGGCGGGCGATATCGAGCCGGTATTCGCTGAGATCGGTGATCAGGACCTTCTTCGCGCCCCGGCACTTGCATGCCTGCGCGACGTAGTTGCCAATCGGGCCCGCGCCGAGCACGGCCACGTTCTTGCCTGCCACATTTCCCGCCCTGCCGGTCGAGTGCGCTCCGACGGCTATGAGTTCGACAAATGCCCCCTGCTCGAACGTGAACGAATCGGGCAATATCACAATCTTATCGGCCTCGGTCGCGTATAGATCCTGCGCCACGCCCGGCGCCTGGAAGCCTCTTACTTTCAGGTTCTCGCAGACGTTGTATTGCCCCCTCAGGCAGGGCCTGCATACGCCGCAGACCTCCTGTGGGGTCGCGGTGACCTTCATGCCGGGCTCGATGCCGCTGACTCCCTCGCCCACGGCCTCCACTACCGCCGAAAACTCATGCCCCTGCACCACGGGGTAACTGGTAAACGGGTGCTTGCCGTGGTATACGTGAACATCGGTTCCGCAGACCCCGATGCGCTTGATTCGCATCAACACCTGCCCGGGTCCGGCGGCCGCATCCGGCGCCTGGCGGATATCGATCATGCCGGGGGCTGTCATGACTGCTTGTCGCACTGTGCACATCCTCCATAACAAAACTCAAGAGATAGTATACTACAAATCCACTCGGGTGCATCCCGGCGCTACCACGGAAACACGGAAATTCGGAAGCACTGAAGGGAGAATCACGAAAAGGAGGAATAAGGGAAAGCACGAACGAGGGCTTAGGAAGGAAAAAGCAGATTCCTCACGTTCGTTCGGAATGACATACTTGGAGGCTCCGTTCTCAGCTCTCTGCCCTCAGCTCTCTGCCCTCCGCCTTCCGCTTTCAGCCCTTCCCTTCCGTGGCTAGTCTTGTTTTGACTCCGGCTTGCGGCTCAGGTAGAATAACTCAGGTAACACCGAGCAACGAACAGGAAATCCAGTCCATGAAGTTCTCAGCCCTCACCTTCGCCGCTATCTCCCTGGCTGTCGTCACGTCGAACGCTGCGTGCATGGCCCAGCCCTCCATTCTCGGCGCATCGGACGTTCGGATCGATCCTCCCGCGCCTCCGGGCAGTGCCAGGCCCGCCATGCCTATCCCACAGGCCATTGCCGCCGCATCGACGGTGTCACCAACTGATGATGAGGCCCCAGCCAGAACCACACCAAGAGCACAGGGAATGTGGGCCGGCAGCCCGGGCAAGTTCTTCGCGGGAGCGTTCGTGGCGCTGGCCGGTCATGAGGGGAGCCATTACATCGCCAATACCGCCGTGGGCAGCGACCCCTATCTCCAGTCTGTGCACAACGGCCCGATCCCGTTCTTTACCATCGAGCCGAACCGTCTTCTCAACAACCACGAACATTACATCACCGCCTCCGCGGGTTTCAATGGACAGCACATTATCAACGAGTGGCTGCTGACCACGCATCCATACCTCCGAACGGAAGACGAACCGTTCCTGAAGGGCTTGGCCACGTTCAACTTCTGGCTGACCGTGGGCTATGCAGCGACCGCGTTCGCCGAGAGCGGCCCCGCCCAACGCGACACCAAGGGCATGGCCGACTCGCTGGGCTGGAATGAAAGATGGGTGGGGGCGATGATCCTGGTTCCGACGGCTCTCGACACATACCGCTACAAGCACCCCGATGCGAAGTGGGCCCGCGATGCCAGCCGGATAAGCAAGCTGGCGATGATCCTACTGGCCGCGACGGTGCACGACTAAGGCAATCACTTCTAAGCAATTCACGGAAGAATGCTTGCATCACGTCATGCTGACCCTGACCCTGAACTTGATTCAGGGGTTTCAGCATCCACTCTACGAAGGGATGGGTCCTGAATCAAGTTCAGGATGACAAATGCAGACGATTAACTGTGAATCGCTTAGTACCTCACGACGGTCCGCACGTCATACCCCTGCAGCAGCCTGCGCCCGTGCAGGAACTCGAGTTCGATCAGGAAGCTCAGGCCGACGACGTTGGCGCCCAGTTCCTCCACGAGTTGAATCGACGCTTTGGCCGTGCCGCCGGTGGCGAGGAGATCATCGACTATCGCGACGCGCATGCCTGGCTCCAGGGCGTCGCGGTGAATCTCGACTGTATTCGTGCCGTATTCCAGGGAATACTCGGCCTCGATGGTGTGATAGGGCAGCTTGCCCTTCTTGCGAACGGGAATGAACCCCAGACCCAGTTCGATGGCGATCGGCGTGCCCAGGACGAACCCGCGGGACTCGATTCCCACGATCACGTCCGGCTTCATCTCGCTCACGGTCTCGCACATCGCGCCGATCACTTCCTTGAACGCTTTCGCGTCCTGCAGCACGGGCGTTATGTCGCGGAAGATTACGCCCTGCGCGGGAAAGTCGGGTATGTCTCTGATGAGCTGCTTGACGGTGGATTCGGATATCATAGCTGATAGCTCCCTATTTCAGACTCTGCTTATACGGCGGGCGAATAATACCCTTCTCCGTGATGATTGCCGTAATCAGCGCAGCCGGAGTCACGTCGAAACTCGGGTTGATCACCTCGATGCCGACCGGGGCCATGCGATGGCCCTCGATGTGCGTGACTTCATCGTGCGGGCGCTCCTCGATGGGTATGTCATCGCCGTTCGCGAGCGAGTGATCGACCGTGGACATCGGGGCCGCCACGAAGAACGGAATGCCGTGATGATGCGCGAGCACCGCGAGAGAGTAAGTCCCGATCTTGTTCGCCGCATCGCCGTTCGCCGCTATCCTGTCGGCGCCGACAATCACGCAGTTGATCTTGCGCTTGCGCATAAGCATTCCCGCCATGCTGTCGGTGATCACGGTGACGGGGATGTTGTCCCGCAGCAGTTCGAAGCAGGTCAGCCTCATTCCCTGCAGCCGGGGCCGGGTCTCGCCCGCATACACGTGAATCCGCTTGCCATGTTCGATTGCCGCCCGCACTATGCCCAGCGCGGTTCCGTAAGCGACACACGCCAGCGCGCCCGCGTTGCAGTGCGTGAGGATGTGGGCCTCGTTCGGGATAACAGCCGCGCCGTTCGCGCCGATCAGGCGGCAGATGTCCTCGTCCTCCTGGACCATCGCGATAGCGAGCGCATCCATGGAGTCGCGGATATCATCGGCACTGGAATTGACCTCCAGGGCCGAGTGCGCCGCGTCCAGCATGCGGTCGATGCCCCAGAAGAGGTTCGCAGCCGTGGGGCGTGTGTTTCTGAGTGTCGCCGCGGCCTGCTCCATCGCGTGAAAGACTTCCCTGGGGTCATCGGTAGTGGAATTGCGCGCGGCGAGAGCCACGCCCAACGCGGCGGCCACTCCGATGGCCGGAGCCCCGCGAATTCTCATCCTTTTGATGGCATCCGCGAGCGAATCCACATCGGAAACCTCGAACGTGACCAGCTCATGCGGGATGCGCGTCTGGTCGATCATCACTATCTTGCCGTCTATGTAGTCTACTGTTCTCTGCATGCTTAATCCTCAGTCCGGAGTCAATGAGGCCGGAACCACGACTATTATACACTACTTTGGGGGTTAGCCGTTCCTTCCAATGAATTGGAGGCAACCGATTACGAAGTCCACCTTCGTGGACTGGGAAAGCAGTCGGCGAAGGCCGACTTTGTTCCAGTTGCCTCGGTTTCAACCGGAGGCACTTCGGCTCCAAGCTTCTTCAGCATCTCCTGCCAGTCTTTGCGGTCGGGGTTTTGTGTGTAGGCTTTAGCCAGCTCATTAAGTGCGTGCATTCGCCATTCGCCTTTCTTGCCCTGATCCCGCTTCCAGTCCCACGCAAGGAAACTCCTGGAGAAAGCCAGACGCTCGGACGGAGTTCTGAAGGAACTCAGGATGGCGATCTCAATGTCTTCGTTCGTTTGGAGAAGCCTAGAGTCGATGTAACCATCTCCGTGCGTTAGCAGCATGCCTTTATGCTCGGTGTATGCATACCTGTTCCAGGTGTGAACATGGCCGGGCTCAACATTCTGTCGCCAGTAGATGGTGAGTCCGTTCTCACTGATCTTGGACGGGCGTTGAACCCACATCCAACGGCTGTCGACACGTTTCGCTCGGCAGTACGGGCAGTAGGACCGTTCCGTTAGTGAATAGGGAACGGGGAGCACCTGGGACAGAATCACCAGCGTGACAACTATGATAACATACTTGATCGGTCTGGGCTTTCTCATCGCTGCTACCTACCCCATCCTCGCATACTTCAGTGCGCTCGCGCACGGGCAGTCGCGGGTTTCGGGTATGCGCTCGATCATCTCGACGATCAGGCTGCGGACGCGGTCGTTGTTCTTATGAAGCACGCGGATGACCTCTTCGGTCGTCACCGGCTCCGCGCCCTCTTCGGCGACCACGCCGACATCGTAGTCAGTAATGAGCGCGATGTTGACGTAGCAGATCTCCTGCTCGAGAGCGAGGATATTCTCGGGATACTGGGTCATGTTCACCACGTGCCAGCCCATCTTCGTGAACCATGCGCTCTCGGCTCGGCTGGAGAATCTGGGGCCCTGGATGCAGACTGTTGTGCCGCCGTCGTGCATCGTCACGCCCTGCTCGCGGCCGATTTCGACCGCCAGCTTGCGCAGCGTCTCGCAGTAAGGCTGGGCGGAAGAAACGTGCGTGGCGATGGGGCCGTCGTGGAACGTATCCTTGCGGCCCGAGGTCCTGTCTATGAATTGGTCGCAGACCACGAAATCGCCGGGGCGGATGTTCTTCTGCAGGCTCCCCACGCAGTTCGGGCCGATGATGCGAGTGACCCCGAGCTGCTTCATAGCGTGGATATTAGCCCGATAAGGAATCATATGCGGCGGATATTGGTGGCTCTTGCCGTGCCTCGGCAGAAACGCCACCCGCCTGCCCGAGATCGTGCCTATGGCGATCACGTCGCTCGGTGGCCCGTAAGGCGTCTCGACTTTGACCTCCGTGAGGCCCTCGATTAGTGAGTAAAACCCGGAGCCGCCAAAGACTCCTATTTCAGCTTTGAGTTGGGACATGGTTCCTCCTGACACGTCTTAATCGCGAAAGGACGAAAGAAGCGAAAGCACGAACAGGGAAGGGAAAAAGCAGATTCCTCGACTTCGCTCGGAATGACACACTTGGAGGCTTCGTTCGGAATGACAGATACCGGGCCTTATGCCCTCCGCTCTCCACTTCCCGTTGTTCCCGTTGTTTCGGGAAACCCTTTTCCCGAAACTTGGCTATGCTGCGGGAACGGCTATGACAACTTGTCTGTCGTACTCGTACGATCAAGAGTTCCCGCAGCATATTGTAAGCCCTCGGCCCATCCTGCCATACGTCCCTTTCGCGCTTTCTTCCTTCCGTGTTTCCCGGCTTCTGTAGTTCCGTGATTAATATCACAACGCCAGCCCGTGTATGGGCTTCTTTTCTATGTTCTCCAACGCCTGCAGGGCGGCGGCTTGCTCGGCTTGTTTCTTGGATTTGCCTTCCCCCGAGCCGAGCAGTACGTCGTCGAGCTTGGCCTCGACGGTAAACGTCTTGTCGTGGTCCGCGCCTTTCTCGTTTATCACGATATAGGCCGGAGCTTTCTTATGGATTCCCTGGGTGTGTTCCTGCAGGAGGGTCTTGTAGTCTCGAATGTGTTCCTCGCGTTCGATATCCAGGAGAATCGATTCAAGCGCGCGCAGGATGAACTGCCTGGCCGCGTGCAGGCCGCAATCGAGGTAGATAACGGCGATGAGGGCTTCGAATGTGTCGGCCAGGATCGACAGCCGCTTGCGGCCTCCGCTGGCCTCCTCGCCGGAGCTCATCAGAATCATGTCCTGCAGCCCCATGTTCCTGGCGCTTTCGGCAAGCACGGGCTCACTGACGGCCACGGCCTTTGCCTTGGCCATCTCGCCCTCGCTGCGGTCCGAAAACTGCGTGTAGAGGTATTCGGCGACGACTATGCCCAGCACCGAGTCCCCCAGAAACTCCAGCCGCTCGTTGCTCAGAGCCTCCGCCGCCTCGCCCAGATAAGACCTGTGCGTAAGGGCCTGCTGCAGGAGAACATAGTCGGTTATGTCCAGTTGCAGCCTGCGGGCTATATGCTGAAGTTGCTTTTCGTCAAAGTGCATTATGTACACTACGGTCCGATGTGCCATCGCCAGTGACGAGGGCCGATGATTTCGATTTTGCCGGTTTTGATGAAGCGCTCCAGGCGAGCACTTTCAAGCGCGATGAGTATCTGTTCCTTCTCGGGATCGCGCGGACGGCGGCCAGGCAGTCGGTCCGGCAGCGAGTTCTCGACATCCACAGCGATCGGCAGCCGGGTCTTGCGCTCTTTCTTCCAATCTTCGAGACGCATCCTTCTCATTGCGGCCCCTCCGCCAATTCGCCGCGAATCGCTTTGAGTTCCTCATTACTCGCCATCGCAAGCCTCTGTGCCCTCCAGGTAGGGATACCTGTAGGGATTCCAACATTCTCTATCCCTCCAGGTATCTTACCTGGAGGGATGTCGTATTACTGCAGTTTGCCGATCGCTTCCGCCATTCTGTCCAGGCCCTTCGCTATCGCTTCCATCGAGGTCGCGTAGGAGAGCCTGACGTAATTATCGGCTCCGAAGCCGCTGCCGGCTACCATCGCTATGTTGGCATTTTTCAGCATATATTCGGCAAACGCATCCGAGCCGGTGATTTCGTTGCCCTCGAACCTGCGCCCGTAAAGCATCGAGACGTTCGGGAACACATAAAACGCGCCGCCGGGCATGTAGCAGCTCACGCCATCGATGCTATTCAGCCGCTCGACTATATAGGCGCGCCGCCTGTCGAACTCAGCGACCATTTTCGCGACCACGTCCTGCGGGCCGTTCAAGGCGACAACGCCCGCCGGCTGCGTGAACGAGACCATGTTCGATGCGCTGTGGCTCTGGATGGCGTCCATGGCCGACACGATCTCCTTTTCGGCGGCGACGTAACCCAGCCTCCAGCCGGTCATCGAATACGCCTTGGAGAAGCCATTGACGGTAATCGTGAGCTTCTTGATGTCCGGGCCGAGCGACGCTATGCTCACGTGCTCGCGTCCGTCGTAGATCACTTTCTCGTAGATTTCGTCCGAAAGCACGTAAAAGCCCTTGTCGACCGCCAATTCGGCGATCTGCTCGATCTGCTTGCGATCGTAAACACCGCCCGTTGGGTTGGACGGGCTGTTGAGAATAAGCATTCGCGTTTTCGGCGTGACGGCGTCCCGAAGCTGTTCGATGCTCATCGTGAACCCCGTGCTCTCGTCGGTGTGGACATACACCGGCTTGCCGTCAGCCATCCCGACTATCTCGGGGTAGCTTACCCAATACGGCGCCGGGATGATGACTTCCTCGCCTGGGTTCACGGTCGCCAGCACGGCATTGTAGATCGAGTGCTTGGCACCCAACGAGACGATCACTTCCGATGGCTGATAATCCAGGCCGTTGTCGCGCTTGAGTTTCTCGACAATAGCCTTCTTGAGGTCCGGCGTGCCCGATGTGGGCGTATACTTGGTAAAACCCGACTGCAGCGACTCGATGGCGGCGTCCTTGATGGGCTGAGGCGTGTCGAAGTCGGGCTCGCCCGCGCTGAAGTTCACGACGTCGATTCCCTGCGCCTGCATCGCTTTGGCCTTCGCCGAAATAGCGAGCGTGGCCGATGGGCTGATTCTCTTTGCTCTTTCTGAAATCATTGCTTTCGTCTCCTCAAATGGAAAGTGGAGGGCTGATCCCCTCATACCTCCAGGTAAGGATACCTGGAGGCATCATATCATCACGGTAGCTGGAGGCATCACGTTTCCTGCTCTCTGCTCTCCACTCTCGACTCTCGACTCTCGACTAACGACTAACGACTATCCCGTGAATCGCTTGAAGACGAGCGTGCCGTTTTGCCCGCCGAAGCCGAAGGAGTTGCTCATGACATACTCCAGCTTCGCCTCGCGAGCCTCGTTGGGCACGACGTCCAGATCGCACTCGGGATCCTGCTCAAAAATGTTCCTTGTGGGCGGAACCACGCTGTCGTTGATCGCCTTGATGCAGACGATGCTTTCGACCGCTCCCGCGGCGCCCAGCAGGTGGCCGATCATCGACTTCGTGGAGCTGACCATCAGCTTATAAGCGTGGTCGCCCATGGCTGCCTTGATCGCCTTGGTTTCTTCCCTGTCGCCGACGGGGGTCGAGGTGCCGTGCGTGTTGATATACTGTACCTGCTCCGGGGTGATCTTCGCGCTTCTGAGGGCGTTCGTCATGCTGCGAGCGGCGCCCTCGAAGTTGATCTGGACCATATCGTAAGCGTCCGCCGAGAGGCCGTAACCGACAAGTTGGGCGTAAATCCTAGCGCCGCGGGCCTTGGCGTGCTCAAGGTCCTCGAGAATGAGCACTCCGCTGCCTTCGCCCATTACAAAGCCATCCCGATCCTTGTCATACGGACGGCTGGCGGTCGCGGGGTCATCGTTGCGCGTCGAGAACGCCTTCAGACTGCAGAAACCCGCGCAGGAAAGAGGCCGGATCGACGCTTCGGCCCCGCCGGCCATCATGACGTCGGCATCGCCGCGTTTGATCATGTGCCAGGCCTCGCCTATCGAGTGGCACGCCGACGCGCAAGCGGTCACCACGGCCATATTCGGCCCCTTGGCGCCCGTGAGAATGGATATGATTCCGCTAGCCATGTTGGCGATAAGCATGGGCACGAAAAACGGGCTCACTTTTCGCGGACCGCTGTTGATCAGGTTCGCATCCTGGGACTCCCAGGTCTCCACCCCGCCTATGCCCGATCCCACTAGGACGCCTACTCTTGGGGCGTTGGACTCGGTGATCTCAAGCCCGCTGTCCTTGATCGCCATTTTGGCCGCCGCCGCCGCATATTGAACGAACGTATCCGTGCGGCGCACGAGCTTGGGATCGATATACTGGGTCGGGTCAAAACCCTTCACCTCCGCCGCGATCTTGGTGGAGTGCTGGGAAGCGTCGAAATGCGTTATGTAGCCGACGGCGTTCTTGGCGGCTTTGATCCCTTCCCAATACTCATCCACCGTGTTTCCAAGCGGAGTAATGGCGCCCAGACCAGTAATCACTACTCTTGTGTCTTGCATTAGTGTTCAGTCCCCTGGGACAATAATAGCTGAGGAGGTCCAAAAACCACGCTCGATGCGGATCGGGCTTCTGAACCTCGTTGTTTATGATATTCGCCTGAGCCCGGACCCTCGAATCCAGGCACGACGGCACGTCCTATTCGGCTATCTTTGCGTCGATGTAGGTAACAGCCTGGCTGACGGTCTGAATCTTCTCCGCATCCTCGTCCGGGATCTGGACTTCGAACTCGTCCTCGAAGCCGATAACCAGGTCCACAACGTCCAGCGAATCCGCCCCCAAGTCATCGATGAAGGAAGCGCTTTCGGTAACCTCGTCCTCGCTGACCTTCAGCCGCTCTACTACGACCTTCCTAACCCTATCTAGAGTTGTCGACAACTGTCTACCTCCTTGGTATTACCCGCCGCGCCTCGCGCGGCCCTGCTGGTCCAGGTCACCCGAAACGGGCTGCCTAACCGGCCATCTTCTCGTCGATGTACTTAGCTGCCTGGCCGACAGTCTTGATCTGTTCGGCCTCGTCATCCGGAATCTGGATGTTGAACTCGTCTTCAAAGCCCATCACAAGCTCCACAACATCCAACGAATCAGCTCCCAGGTCGTCCTGGAACGACGCGGTCTCGGTGACCTCATCCGGATTTCTCTGCAACTTGTCAACCACGACATTCTTCACTCTCTCTAGAGTCGTTGACAAATCTCCACCTCCTCACATAACCATCCCGCCGTCTATGGCGATCACTTGACCGGTGATATAGCTTGCGGCCGAACTTGCCAAGAACAGCACGACCTCCGCCACATCCTCCGGTGTACCCAGACGCTTAAGCGGGATTTGCTGGGCAATTCCCTTCCTGGCGTCCTCAGGCATTTCCTCTGTCATCACGGTCTGGATGAACCCCGGAGCCACCGCGTTAACGTTCACTCCGCGGGAACCCAGTTCCTTGGCCGTGGTCTTAGTCAAGGCAATCACTCCGCCCTTGGATGCGGAGTAGTTGGCCTGTCCCGCATTGCCTATAATGCCCATCACACTTGCCATGTTGACGATCTTGCCGCTGCGCTGGCGCATCATCACCTTGGCAACCGCTTTGGTGCAGTTGAAGACTCCCTTGAGATTGGTGTCCAGGACCATATCCCACTCATCCTCGCTCATGCGAACGAGAAGATTGTCCCTGGTGATTCCGGCATTATTGACCAGTATATCGATCCTACCGAACCTGTCAATAGCCGCCTGGACCATGTTCTCTGTATCATCGGGGACCGACACGCTGCCATACACAGCCAGCGCCTCCCCGCCCATATCCATTACTTCTTTGGCCACCGCGTCGGCGGCCTCGGGCACGAAATCGGCAATGACGATCTTCGCGCCTTCTGCCGCGAGCCTCAGGGCAATCGATCTGCCGATGCCTTTTCCGCCCCTTCCCGCGCCGGTAATCAACGCGACTTGTCCTTCAAGTAACAAGATTATCTCCCTCGAAGTTAGAAGTTAGAGGTTAGAGGTTAGAACTCTGACCGCGGAACCTCAGCACGTTGTTTCGGGATTTCCGTTCCGTTGCACTCCACTCAAATCCCGAAACACCTTCAACAACCCTCCGCTACGGCCGTTTCGGCATTCAAATGCCGAAACATCATATCGCCTAACGCCTTCCCTTCCCCCATTCATAATTCAACATTCAGCATTTGCTCCAGCGATGCCTTATCGCCCACCGAGTATACCACGGCGTCCTTGGCGATGCGCTTGATGAGCCCGGCGATGACTGAGCCTGCCCCTAATTCTATAAACACTTCGGCCTCCGCGTCAAGCATCCTGTTCACCGATTCCACCCAGCGCACACTTCCGGTGATCTGTTTGCAGAGGTTCGTGATGACCTCGGCGGCTTCGATCTCGAAGTCGGCGGTGTAGTTTGCCACCACCGGCACAGCCGGATTCTCGATCTCGGCCGCGCGCAGAGCCTCAAGCATCGCGTCCGCGGCGTCCTGCATCAGCGGCGAATGGAAAGCCCCACTGACCGCGAGCGGAACCACGCGCCTGGCACCCATTTCCAATGCAATCTCACCGGCGCGCTTGACGGCGTGCGACTCACCGGAAATCACCGTCTGGACGGGGCTGTTGAAGTTCGCCGCGACGACAATGCCCGCGCTCGATGCTTTCGTCACGACCTCCTCGGCTTGCTCGGGCGAAAGGCCCACTATGGCGGCCATGGCGCCGGGGTTCTCTTGGGCGGCGGAGTTCATAAGCCTGGCGCGTTCCCGCACCAGGCACAAGCCGTCCTCGAAGCTAAATGCGGCGGCCGCATACAGGGCCGCATATTCGCCCACACTGTGGCCCGCGCACATCGCCGGTCCGATCCCCTTTTCCCTGAGCACCTCGAGCGCCGCGACCGATGTCACATAGAGAGCGGGCTGAGTGTTGATGGTCCTTGTGAGGTCTTCCTCGGGGCCATTGAAGCACAGGTCCGAAATCGAAGAGCCAAGCGTCTCGTCGGCTCGGCGAAAGATATCGGCGGCGACTGGGAATGTCTCGGCGAGGTCCTTGCCCATGCCGACAGCCTGAGATCCCTGCCCCGGGAAGACGAAGGCGAGCTTCCTGCCACCTAATACGCCCATTTCATCACTCCCGCGGCCCATGTGAGTCCGGCCCCGAACCCGACCACCACCACAGTGTCACCCTTCTTGATCTTGCCCTCCGACCAGGCTTCTTCCATCGCCAGCGGGATCGAGGCTGCCGAGGTATTGCCGTATTTTTGCAGGTTGACGAAAATCCTCTCCGGTGGGATGCCGAGGCGCTGCACGGCGGAGTCGATAATCCTGATATTGGCCTGGTGAGGAACGATCAGGTCGACGTCCTGGGGTTTCATGCCGACCTTCGCCAGCACTCTCTCGCACGCCTCCCCCTGAATCTTCACCGCGAACTTGAAGACCTCGCGGCCCTCCATGTAGATCTTGTCTTCGTGATTCGCGAGAGCCTCGGGCGTGCATGGCTTGCGGCTGCCACCGGCGGAAATCATGAGCGAGTTCGCCCCGGAGCCATCCGAGCCGAGTTCGAAAGCCAGAAATCCATACCCCGGCTCGACGGGCCCGACCACAGCCGCCCCCGCTCCATCGCCGAACAGAATGCACGTGCCTCGGTCGGTCCAGTTGGTCATCCTTGTGAGCAGGTCGGCGCCTATCACCAGCACGTGCTTATACGTGCCGCTGGTCACGAACGCATTGGCAGTGGCCAGTGCGTAGACCCAGCCCGAGCAGCCGGCAGCCAGGTCGAATGCGGGAGTGCCCTTATGGCCGAGCGCTTCCTGGACCAGACACGCGGTCGCCGGCAGAGGCGTATCGCCAGTGAAGGTGGCCAAGATGATCAAATCGATGTCTTGGGCGCCAAGGCCGGCGCGCTCCAACGCGACTCGCGCGGCCCTTATTGCATAGTCCGATGTGGCTTCTCCTTCGGCCGCGATGCGGCGTTCGGTGATGCCGGTCATATTGCGAATCCATTCATCGGAAGTGTCGACGATCTTCTCCAGATCGGCGTTGGTGAGCACTCGCTCGGGCACAGCCGCGCCGATACTGATTATCCCTGCGTTTGTTTGGCTAAACATCACAATCCAATCTCATCCATAAGAGTCGACCGCCGGCCTGGACTTGTGGCGGTCGCGTAGAATACTTGCTAATTCACGACAGATGATCCATGCACGTCACCCTGAACTCGATTCAGGGTCCAGGCCTCGAAGGATGGATGCTGAATCGAGTTCAGCATGACGTCGAGCAAGCCTTCTTTCGTGAATCCTTTCGAGCGCGGCTACTCATGCGCAGCCGCCCGTATCCGGGGCGATTCGACCACGGCTTCCCGGATGGCGGACACGACTCCGCCCTCCACCGCCTCCTTGGCGGCTCTGACCGCATTTGTGACCGCGTGAGCATTCGACCGTCCGTGGCCGATCACGAAGACGCCGTCGACACCCAGCAGCGGCGCTCCGCCGTGTTCTCGGTAGTCCAGAGACTTCTTCAGGCGCATCAGGGAGGGCAGCATCAGCATCGCGCCGGGAGCAAGCAAGGCCATCCCCAACCATGCGAGCGGGTCCGAAGACACCGTGCCCTTGATCGTTGACTTGATGAGGTCCACCACGCCTTCGGCGACCTTCAGCGCGACGTTGCCGACAAACCCGTCGGCCACGATCACGTCCGCTTTTCCGCTGAACAGATCGCGGCCCTCGACGTTGCCCACGAAGTTGAGGCGGCTGGATTCGAGCAGGTCATAGGTCGCGCGCGTCAGCTCGTTGCCCTTGCTCTTTTCCTCGCCAATCGACAGCAGCCCGACTCTGGGGTTTCGGATATCCAGCGCCTTCTGGGCGTAGATACTGCCCATAACCCCGAACTGAAGCAGTATTTCGGGTGTGCAATCGACGACAGCGCCGGCATCCAGCATCACGGTAATCCCGCTCTTGTTGGGCATGAGCGTGGCAATGGCGGGCCTGTCTATCCCCCTGATCCGACCTAGTCCGAGGGTGGCGACAGCCATGGCGGCGGCGGTGTTACCGACGCTAACGACGGCATCCGCCTTGCCTTCTTTCGCCAGGCACGCGGCAACGACCACGGAGGCATCTTTCTTGGTCCGAACCGCTGCCGCGTATTCGTCCATTCCGATCATCTCCGTGGCGTTTTGTATTTCTATCCTGCCGGACCTCGCGAACTCAGCCGGAAGGCAGTGGCGAATGGCATCCTCACGACCGACGAGGATAATATCCACGTCGTGGAGTTTGCTCGCCCTGGCCGCCCCCTTGACTATCTCCGCCGGAGCATGGTCGCCGCCCATTGCGTCCACGGCAATTATCATACGCGGCCCCTCATAGTGCTGCTTCTGAGCAAGTCGCTAATCCGCCTTTTTCTTCTTTTCCTTGACCACGATCACAAGCCTTGCGGCCTTGGCGCCGCCGCCATAGTAGCCACATGCGGGGCATACATGGTGCGCCAGTCTCGGAGCATGGCAGCGGCCGCACTCGGTCACTTCAGGAACACTCAGCTTATAGTGAGTCCTGCGAAGGCGAGTCCTCTGATTAGAGTGTCGTCTTTTTGGAAGTGGCATTTACGTCTCCTTTGTAAAAGCGAAGTCCGAAGTCCGAAGTTCGAGGTCCGAACCGCTGACTGCAGGACATCTTTCTTTTGTTCGGGCGGATTTGCAATCCCGCCCGTCCTTACTGTAGCGCAAAGCGCGATGATTGACTTCTACATTTGAGCCTCTTCTTCTTGTTCCAGCAGCGATGCAAGGCCTGCGAAGGCCCCACTGACCTCTTCGGGCGGACAGTCGCATTGCCCCTGGTTCAGGTCTTGCCCGCAGCGCGGGCAAAGACCCTTACAGTGCTCATCGCACAGCGGCTTGATGGGAACAGCAACGGCCAGGTCCTGCCGCAGAAGCTCCGTCAGGTTCAGGATGTTATCCACGAACAGTGGCTCCTTCGCTTCTTCCGGCGGTTCGTGTTCCTCGTGTTCCTCTATCATCTCCGGGGTGTGCCCGGATAGCTGCAGCGCTTCCTCGATGGGAAGGCTGACATCCATAACATAATCGCTCAAGCACCTGGCGCATTCCGCCTCGAGTTTCGTGTGGAAATGCCCGCGCGCCACAATATGGCTGCCCGTGTTGCTGAACAAGACCTCGCCTTTAATGGGCTCCAGGCACTTGAGTCCGCTGTCAATATCCTCGATGGGCGGTTCGTCTATCTCGTAACGAATCCGCTTGCCGAGATTATTTACTATCTCCGTGAGATCGAGTTTCATGTCATCTACCATGTCATCCCGACCCTCAAGTCCAGTCATCCCGACCGAAGTGGAGGGATCTGCTTTTGTGCTTTCAGTTATCTGCTTTCGGCCGTCAAAAAAAGCAGATTCCTCGGCTACGCTCGGAATGACACATGCCGGGGTCTGTGCTGCGCTCGGAATGACACATGCCGGCGCTGCTCCGTCCCATCAGGATAGTCAGCTCTGTTCGATCACCTGCGCTGTCTCGCGGGCGATCATGAGTTCCTCGTTGGTAGGCACGATAAGGATTTTGACTTTGCCGGCGGGCTTGTTGATTTCAGCCATGCCCCGCAGGGTCCGGTTCTTCTCCTCGTCGAGTTCCATTCCCAGGAACTCCATGCCCCGGCACACACGGCTGCGCACAACCGGGCTGTTCTCTCCGATGCCGCCCGTGAAGACAACTGCGTCCAGTCCGCCCATGGCCGCCGCATACGCGCCGATATACTTCCTAATTCTATAACAAAAGATGGACAAAGCCAAATCCGCACGCTCGTTCCCGCTCAAGGCAGCTTCCTCGACATCCCGCATGTCGCTGAAAACGCCGGTCACACCCAACAGGCCGCTCTTCTTGTTGATGATGTTGTCGATCTCATCGATCGAGCAGCCTATCTCTCTCGCGAGGTGAATCAGTATGGCCGGGTCCAGGTCGCCCGCGCGAGTGCCCATCACGAGCCCTTCCGCCGGAGTCATGCCCATCGACGTGTCGACGACCTTGCCGCCTTTCACCGCCGCCATGCTGCAGCCGTTGCCCAGATGGCATGTTATTATCCGCGTCTCGGCGGGATCGAAACCCTCCTGCTGGAGCATCTTCTGGGCCTGCCCAGTCACGAACCTGTGTGAAGTGCCGTGGAAACCATAGCGCCTGACACCATAATCAGTGTAATAATTGTAAGGCAGGGCGTAGATATACGCATACGGCGGCATGGTCGCGTGGAAAGCCGTGTCAAACACCGCTACCTGCACCACGCCAGGCATCAACCTCATGCAGGCCCGAATGCCCTTTAGGTTCGGCGGATTGTGCAGGGGGGCCAGAGAGCTCAATTTGTCGATCTCATCGACGATTTTCTCATCGACTTTGATGGACTCCTTGAACTTCTCGCCGCCGTGCACGACCCTATGGCCCACAGCCGAAATCTCATCTATGCTGCCGACGGCGCCTTTCTCGGGGTCCTTGAGCAGCTCGAAGACGCGGTCCATCGCCTTGTCGTGGTCCGGCATGTCCACATCGACTTCAACTTTGCCATTAGCGGCGGACTCGTGTTTGATCTTGCCGCCGTCGAGCCCGATACGCTCTGCCAGCCCCTTCGCCAGAACCTGTTCGGTCTCCGAATCGATCAACTGATACTTGAGAGACGAACTCCCACTATTTAGGACTAGGATCTTCATCAGCTAACACTCATAATTGCCTATTGTATCGCCTGAACCGCCGTAATCGCGGCGACGTTGACTATGTCCGAAGCGTCGCAGCCTCGGGAGAGGTCATTCACGGGCTTTCGGAGGCCCTGGAGAATCGGGCCATAAGCCTCGGCCTTCGCCAGGCGCTCCGTAAGCTTATAGCAGATATTGCCCGCGTTCAGGTCCGGGAAGATGAGAACGTTTGCCCTGCCGGCGACCGGGCTGCCGGGGGCCTTTTTCTTGCCTATCCAATCGACCAGCGCCGCGTCGGCCTGCAGTTCACCATCGATAAGCAAATCCGGCCTGCGCTGTTTGGCTATGTTGGTGGCTTCGATGACCTTATCGGCAATCGGATCGGACGCGCTGCCCTTGGTCGAGAAGCACAGCATAGCCACCCTGGGCTCGAAGCCGAGCAGGTTCTGCGTGGTCATCGCGCTCTGAATAGCGATCTCGGCGAGCTCCTCGGCATTAGGATCGATCACCAGCCCACAGTCGGCGTAAATGAACACGCCGTTCTCGCCGTATTCGCAGTCGGGCACGATCATCACGAAGAAGCTGGAGACCAGCTTGCATCCCGGCGCGGTCTTGAGTATCCGCAGCGCCGGGCGGACGGTGTCGGCGGTCGAGTGAGTCGCGCCGGAGACCTGGCCATCGGCCTGCTCGTTTAGGACCATCATGCAGCCGAAGTGCAGTGGGTCGGCGACGACTTCCAGGGCGCTCTCCTCGGTCATCCCCTTGGCCTTGCGCAGTTCATAGAACTGGCGGGCGTATTCTTTGTAAAGTGGGGACTTGACCGGGTCGATGACAGTGCAGCCCGAGATATCCGCTCCCGAGGCTTTGACCGCCGCCTGAATCTTATCTTCCGGGCTGACGAGCACGACCTGCGCCAGACCCTGCGCGACTATCTGCTGCGCCGCCGTCACCGTGCGGACGTCGTCGGCCTCCGGCAGCACGACCCGCTTCTTTGCCGCCCTGGCCTTGGCATATATCGTTTCCATCACGTTAGGCATCTGTCGAATCTCCTGACGCAGTACAGCGTCATAACGTCATAGGGCCCCGACGTCAGTGTCCTGACCCTGTGACGTTATGACTGCTCATTCGTAGTTTTGAGTTTTGAATTTTGAGTTTTAAATTCAGGGAGGCATTCCCAACTCAAAACTCAAAACTTATTGGCTTACCTTCTCGCCCCGCGGCTGCCTGGAATGATGGGCTCGGCGCTCTGCTGGGCGCTGATGCGCGCTTCGAGCTTCTCGCGGCCCTTCTGTAGGGCGCCCATCACCTTGGCCAGGTGGTTTTCGATCGCGGAAAGGACCTCGCGGGCATACTCATCGGCTCCACGCTTGATCGCTCTCGCATTGGCCTCGGCGTTCGCCATAATCTCCTGCGCCTGTGCCTTGGCGAGCTTGTTGATCTCGCTGGTGTCCACGAGCCTGGCGGCCATCTGTCTGGCCTCGTCCACAGTCCGGTTGGCTTCCTCGGCGGATTGCTCGACGATCACGTTGGCCTCTTCGCGCGCCGCACTGACCATCTTGTCCGAATCGCTCATCACGCGGCTGGCCCGGCGCACTTCGTCCGGCAGCGAGGCTCTGATCTTGTTGATGAGAACGTGGTACTCTTCGAGATCCAGGCCCCAGGCCTTGCCGAAACATGATCGCGTGTCGTCCGCCAGATCCTCGAGCTTATCCAGCAGTGCCAGGATATCCTCCTGAGGCGCGACGTTGCTCAGGTAAGACGGCTTCCTTACCACAAGTTGCTCTTGACCCATTTCTCTAGCCTCCCTGCCTGCGCTTGCGCAGTTTTTCTATCAGATGCTCTTCGACAGCTTTCGGGACCAACCCATCGAGGGATGCCCCCAACATGACCACGTCCTTGACCAGGCTCGAACTCAGGAATAAGTGCTCCGGGCTTGTCATCATGAAAAAGGTCTCGATCTGGTTATCGATCCGCTTGTTCATGAGCGCCTGCTGGAACTCGAGATCGAAGTCCGATATGGCCCGCAGACCCTTTATGATAACTCTCGCGCCCTGGCTCTTGACGTAGTCCACCGTCAGCCCATGGAAATAGTCTACCTGAACATTCGCTATGTGTCCACATGCTTCGCGCAAAAACTCCACGCGTTCCGGCACCGAGAACAGTGCCTTCTTCTCGCGGTTGACGGCGACCGCCACGACCAGCTCGTCAAACAAGCTCGCCGCTCTCTCGATTATGTCCAGGTGACCAGCGGTCACCGGGTCGAAACTGCCTGGATAGATTGCTTTCATAGTTCTAAGTTGTAAGTTTTGAATCGCGAATGGCGCGAAAGACCGCGAAACGCGCGAAACCCTCTTCGAAACGTTGGTTCCTTTTTCGCGGAATCCGCGCTTCTTCGCGCAATTCGCGGTTCAGGAAACTTACGGATACCAATCAGGACAACGTAACCGAAGCAGGCCACACTGCAGAAAACACGATTCCAAACGTCTCCAGATCAAACGCTATCGCGGACTTCAGGTCCGCCAGCGCCTCTTCGTACGTGTCGCCCTCGCCGACCACCACGCCCTTCATGCCAAGCGGGTAGGCGACATATCCATCAAAGTGCTTTTCAACTACGACCTTGAATTGTTTCATAGCTTATCCCCGCGTCCCCAGCGCCCACCTAGACAATCGGTTCGCCGGACTTCTGCGCCTGAAATAACAGCACAATTGCTGCCACCGTCATGGCGACCATGCCAATGACCGCCGGCAGCGAGGCTCGCGTCATCGTGACCAGTCCCGTGAACAGAAACAACAACCCAATCGCCGCATTGAAGCGCGCTTTCAGTAACATGCCCTGCCTGCGCCTGCTCCACGCGGCCCAGAAAGACATCGCTGACATAAAGGCCCATACGGGAACCAACCAAACAGGGTTGGGCCTAAGGCCCGCATACACGATGTAACCCAGCGCGGCAGCGCACAGCAGTAACCTTATCGTTTTTCGAGCCATGTTTACCGGTCCTCCGTTCCCGCGGCATTTCGGCATTGAAATGCCGAAACATCAAAGGTCCACGAAACGCGCGAAACCCTCTTCGAAACGTTGGTTTCCCTTCCGCGGAATCCGCGCTTCTTCGCGTCATCCGCGATTCAGAAACCTAACTTACCAAAGCCAACGCAAAGCCCTCATACTTCTTCAACAACAGCCGCCGTAAAGCCTTGTATTGATCGCCAGTTAATTCCGGGTTTTTGGCGACTAAATCGAACGCCTCCTTGCGCGCGATCTCGAGGATCGGGATGTCTCGGAAGATATCCGCGATTCCGAGATCGAGCACGCCGCTCTGGCGGGTGCCGAAGAACTCGCCCGGGCCGCGCAGTCTCAGGTCTTCTTCCGCGATAACGAAACCGTCCGATGTCTCCGATATCACCTGCATGCGTTTGATTGAGTCCTCCGAATTGCCCTCGCAAATAAGCACGCAGAAGCTCTGCTCCTTGCCCCGGCCGACGCGTCCCCTGAGCTGATGAAGCTGAGCGAGGCCGAACCGGTCGGCGTCCTCGACGACCATCACGGTCGCGTTCGGCACATCCACCCCGACCTCGATCACCGTGGTGGACACGAGGATGTGAATCTCGCCCGCCCGGAACGCGGTCATCACGGCGTCCTTGTCATCGGTCTTCATCTGACCGTGCAGCAGGCCCACCTTGAGGTCCGGGAACATTTCGGTCCGCAGGAACTCGGCAAGGTCCGTCGCGGCCCGCACCTGCAGCTTCTCGCTTTCCTCGATCAGCGGGCAGACGACATAAGCCTGCCGCCCCTGGTCCAAGAGCGTCCGAAGAGCATGATACACCTTCCTGCGTTCCCCGATCTGCTTCCAGTGGGTGCGAACCTTCTTGCGGCCCGGCGGGAGTTCGTCGATGACCGAGACATCCAAATCGCCGTAAACCGTCAATGTCAATGTACGCGGAATGGGCGTGGCGGTCATGACGAGCATGTCCACGTTCAGGCCCTTTTCCATCAGCGCGGCGCGCTGCATCACCCCGAACCGGTGCTGCTCATCGACGATGACCAGCCCCAGCTTATGAAACTCGACGCCCTCCTGAATGAGCGCGTGAGTGCCTATCGCGATCTTCGTCTGCCCGGACGATATGCGCCCCAGCACGTCCTGCCGCTGCTTACTTCGCAGGCTGCCCTTGAGCAGGTCGACCGATATGTCCAATACCCCGAGCGTCCCCAGCATCTTGGTGATCCCAAGATGATGCTGTTCGGCCAGAATTTCCGTCGGGGCCATCAACGCCGCCTGATAGCCGTTTCGCACGGCTATGAGCATCGCCGCGAGCGCGACTGCGGTCTTGCCGGACCCGACATCGCCCTGCAGCAGGCGATTCATGCACCGCTGTCGGGCCATATCCGCCGCGATTTCCTTGATAACCCGCTTTTGCGCATTGGTAAGCTCGAAGGGCAGTATCGCCCTGAGTTCCTTGGCGAAGTTTTCGGGCATCGCAAACGATATCCCCACGCCTGGCGCGTCCATGCTGTGTTTTCTGATAGCTAGGGCAAGCTGCAGCACGAACAGCTCCTCGAATACCAGCCGCTTGCGCGCGGCCTCCATCACCGCGGCGCTCTCCGGGAAATGGATGTTGCGAATGGCGTCCCGGATGCCCATCACGTCCAGTCTGTCGCGCAGGCTCTGCGGCAGGATGTCTTCGACCTGCGGTAGATACGTATCCAGCGCATTCTTGATGATCCTGCGAAGCTGGTTCTCGAACAGGCCCTCGGTGAGCGGGTAGACCGGGACAACTCGCCCGCTGGAAAGCGGATCGGCGTTTTCCTCGTAAAGCTCCCACTCGGGGTTGGCGATTTCGTAGCCCCACCGCCCGGCCTGGGCGGTCCCGTAGGCCACTATCCTCCGCCCGATCAGTTTCAGAAATCTTTCCTTGAGCCACTTCTGATTGAACCACGTGAGGGTGACCACGCCGGAGCCGTCGTCCACCGCGACCTTGGTGAGCGCGACACTGCGCGTTTTGATGTTATCCGCGGTCAGGACCGTGCCGAGGACCGTGGCCGATTCCCCGTGCTCCAGGCTCGCGATGCGCGCGAATCGGGTGCGGTCCTCGTGCCGCCGGGGATAGTGGCTCAGCAGGTCGTGTACAGTAAAAACGCCCAGCTTGTTTAGAGTGCCTGCGACCCTCGGTCCCACCCCCTTGACATACTGGACAGCCGTATCCAATGAGCGGACCGCCGGCGGCGAACTGGGCGCGTTGTTGGTTTTCGCTTCGGGCGCGGTAGATTGTGCCATCGGGACTCCCGTTTAACCTATAGATTATAGCCGGCAGAGGGGGTTAATGTCAAGGATTTTGGGCGAGGCTTAGCGGGTGAACGAGCCGCCATTCTAATCGCGAAAACCAGAAAGAGGGAAAGCGCGAAAAGGGAAGGGAAAAAGCAGATTCCTCGGCTTCGCTCGGAATGACATACTTGGAAGTTCTGCATGGCCAAGGAAAAGCAGATTCCTCGGCTTCGCTCGGAATGACATACTTGGAAGTTCTGCATGGCCAAGGAAAAGCAGATTGCTCGGCTTCGCTCGGAATGACATACTTGGAAGTTCTGCATGGCCAAGGAAAAAGCAGATTCCTCGGCTTCGCTCGGAATGACATACTTGGAAGTTCTGCATGGCCAAGGAAAAGCAGATTCCTCGGCTTCGCTCGGAATGACAGTATGCGGAGGCTTGGAATGACACATGCCGGGGTCTGTGCTCTCACTGCTCCACATTCATTCTTCGTGCTTTCGCCCTTTCGCGTCTTCGTGGTTATTCCCTTCTCTACTTCCCCCTTTCTGGATTTCTCATTTCCTGGTTTTCGCGATTAAATTCCCTTCCGGACTTTCCACTTTCGACTTTCCACTTCCCCACCCTCCCAAATTTGCCGGTGCACCCCCGATATGTTAGAATTGACCCATAGGTTGAGGAGAACGTCTATATGCCGCTTGTTGTGGGTGTTGCTTTTAGAAGAGTCGGCAAGGTATATTATTTCGACCCTGGCCGGCTCACACTGCACGAAGGGAACTTCGTGGTCGCCGAGACCGCCCGTGGGGTGGAGTTCGGGGAAGTCATGCTTGAGCCGCGCGAGGTGACTGATGATGAGTTGGTGGCGCCGCTCAAGAGAATAGTGCGCGTGGCCACCGGCGATGACCTCGAACGCGAGGCCGGCAACCGCGAACGGGAACGCAATGCGTTCGAGGCATGCGAGCGCAAGATCGCCGAACATGGCCTGGCAATGAAGCTGCTCGAGGCTGAGTGCGCGTTCGACGGCTCGCAGATCACGTTCTCATTTTCAGCCGAGGGCCGCATAGACTTCAGGGAACTCGTCAAAGACGTGGCCGCAGTGCTCAAGACCAAAGTCCAGCTCCACCAGATAGGCGTGCGCGACGAGGCCAAGCTGGTCGGCGGCTACGGCAGTTGCGGCAGGTCGCTATGCTGCGCCACCTTCCTCAGCAACTTCGAGCCCATCTCCATGAGAATGGCCAAGGATCAGAGCTTGTTCCTCAACCCAGCCAAGTTCTCCGGCTGCTGCGGAAAACTCATGTGCTGCCTGCGCTACGAACACGAGCACTATAAGGAATCCCAGAAACGTCTGCCCGCCGTCGGGGCCATCCTCGAACTCGAACAGGGCAGGGCGAGAGTGATCGACGTTAACGTGATCAGCAATATGCTCACGCTGGAGACCGAGGGCGAGGTGCAGATCCACGTGAAGGCCAGCCAGCTCAAGCTCGAAGGCATCTGCCGCAAGCACGGCGTGGCGTGCAACATGTCCGAAAAGAACTGCCAAGTGTTGATCGCCGATCCCAACATCGAGCTTCCCCCGATGCCGGATGATGATGAGGTCGAGGAGGATGAGGACATCATTGCGGAAGACGAAAGCACTGTATTGCCGCGTCCGCTCCGACCCCAATCCACCTCCGCGAGCCGGGACCGCCGCCCACGCGGCGACTCCGGGCCAAATCAGCAAGATGTGAAGGGAGTCACGTTCCGCGAGCCGGGTTCGCCCGATACCAGGCGGCCACAGACTCAGGCCCCCAGGCAAGCAGGCGCCGGGGACCGCGGGCAGCCGAATGCAGACTCCAGCCAACCCCCGGCCGACAAACGCCGAGGCCGAGACAACCGCCCTCGCGGACGCGGAGGCAACGGCGGAAATCGCGGCCCGAAGAAGGATTCGACGGGGGAATCGTAGGGTTATAGGTCGTAGGTCGTAAGTCGTAAGTCAAGGATTGACATTCTATGAGAAGGAAGACGAAGCCAGACGAAAGCGACGAACTGCGCGAAGAGTACGATCTGACCCAGATCAAGGGCATCGTCCGGGGCAAGTATGCACAGCGCTATAAACAGGGCTCCAACGTCGTCGTCCTGGCCCCGGATGTAGCGAAGGCATTTCCCAACGAGGAATCGGTGAACGAAGCCCTGCGGCTGCTCATTAACCTTGCCAAGTCAGCGTCCCGCAAGGCCAGCTGAGTAGCTCCCGGGTTTGATTGCAGGCTCGTACTATGTCATTCCGAGCGAAGTCGAGGAATCTGCTTTTGAGCTATCAGTTGTCAGCCGTCAGCAGTCAGCACGGACCTGCCGGGCTACATTATGCACAGCAGCACTGCATCACCCGCCGCCGCCGCACTACTGAAGAAACGCACCAACTCGACGTAGTAATCCATCAAGTAATCGAGCGCCTCCTCACCCTCATCCCAGATGTTCGGGTAGATGTCCTCTCGTGCAAACCGCTCGGGGTCGAAGCGAGAGCGCAGGTCGGAAGCATGTATCTCTGACAACGCTTGAGCAACGTCGCGAACCTGGTCGGGCGTAAGGTACCTGGGAGGGCCGTAGCCGGGGTCTTCAGTGCCAATCTGTTTGCCGCCCATCACGGCGTTGAACAGAGGCGGTTCACCTTTCCAAGGGTCGCCCGTCAGCAGGAAATGTATGCCGTGCCAAGTCTTGTCGATGTCGATCTGCCGATCGTCTTCAGTGTCGTATGTGCGTGTGAATATGAAGTCGACTACGCTGTCAGGTTTGCCCTGAAACTCACTGAGCTGGGTCGGACTGATTCGGATGTAGTTGCCGGTCATGGACACAGCAAAATCTCTTTCTCTCAAAGGTATCGGGTCCCGCCAAAGCACGGCGGGCCCCAAGTGAAAAGTGTATCGGGAACAGCTTTCCCGATACACCCTTGCCTTTCCTTCTTTTCGGCTTTCCCGGCAAGAGCAGAGCCTACTTCCCCTGCTCCGCCTTCATAGTAGCGCAGCCGAAAATCGAGCCCGTGCTGCTCTCCTGATACGGCCGGAATTTCACCGTGATCTTATCCCTGCCGGCAATCAGAGCCGCCGGGATGGGGTAGTCTTTGTCGATCTGCCGGCGGTCGAATTGCAACTGCGCGGTCTCGTCATATTCCTCGGTCGCGAACACCTTGCCGTCGATGAGGATGTCATACGCCATCTCCTCGCGTCCGCCCGACCACGTGGAAACGCTCAGCACCATCGGGGTGTCTCGAAGTACTTTCAGGTCCCAACTCCACCAGTCCGGAGCATCGGCGAAGCGGGGGTAAGACGGCCCCTGCCTGCCGGTTCCGAGGTTTGCGCCTTTGAGATTATGCGCGGCTTCGCTGTCCACGTTGCGGGCGATAACCCTGTCCACAACGCGCGCCTCCCTGGCCGCCCTGGCCCTTTCCTCGGCGCGCCAGGTCCAGTAGCCTTCGCTCTTGGGGTCGATCACTTTCCAATAAACCGTGTAGCGCTCCTTGATGATCTTGTTGAGCGGGACGAAGGTTACATCCGGCCTGTTCGCGGCGCGGGCGATGAATGTGAGGACCTTGCCGGGAACGGGCTTGAGCCACGACAGATCGGTGTGGGAATTGATTAGCAGGTTATCGCGGCTGTCGACAAGCCCCGCCAGGACTATCGGGCCGTACATAATCGCCATCACGTTCCCGTCGTCCGGCATCGGGGCGGTGTGCAGGCTCATCGGCATCTCGATTGTGATCGTGTCGCCGTCTTTCCACTCTCTATCAATGGCCACGTAGCTCGTCGGCACTATCGATTCCTCTTCGGCCACGGGCTGACCGTTGATCTTGAGTTTAATGCCATTAGTCGCCCAGTAGGGGATATGGACCTTGATGGCAAACTCGTCCGGACTCTTCGTATGGACGGTGAGAGTAGTCCCGGGCTGCTCGGGGAAATTGGTCTTCTGCTCGATCTGCACTCCCTTCTCGGTCCAATCGAGCACGGACGAGATGAACAGGTTCACGTAAAGGCTGTTGTCATCGTGGAAGTAGATGCTGTCCCCGGTTTTGGCCCAGGTCTCGACGCCCGTGCCATAGCAGCACCAGAATTCGTCGTAGGCCGTGCCCCAGTTCATGGTGCTGCCGGGAGCGAGGGGGACGTAGTAGAGCATCTGGCCGTCTCTGGCATCCTGCGTGCCCATGATTCCGTTCCAGAACGCCCGCTCTTGGAAGTCGGCATAGACCGGGTCCGGGTTCCAGCCAAACAGCACGCGGGTGAGCTTGAGCATATTGTGAGTCTTGCAGACCTCCGCGGTGGAGCCGCCCAGCGAGTTCGCAAGCTTGTTGGGAGCGGTCCATCGCTCTCCGGTGGTGCTGCCGCCCATCGCGTAGGTGCGGGTATTGACCACGGTGTTCCAGAAGAACTTGGACATCTCTTTATAGTCGGCATCTCCCGTTATCTCGTAGCGCTGGGCCGCCCCGAGGACGATGGGAATATGCGTGTTTCCGTGCCTGCCGGTCAGGTTGTCCTCATCTTTCGCAAGCGAAGAAAGAAACTCCATCTTGTCGAAATCATGCGCGAGCTTCAGGTGCTTGGGACTACCGGTGATTCGATAGAGCTTATAGAATATGTCATTCATGCCGCCGAACTCAGTGCCCAGCATCCTGGCGATCTGCTCCGGGGTCAGTTTCTCATTTCTGGAATAGAAGTAATCGGCCATGTTGAGCAGGACATCCAGCGCCTGCTCGCTGCCACAGAGCGTGTATGCGTCATACATGCCGGCCATGATCTTATGGATGGTGTAATACGGCGCCCAAATCCTCTGGCGGGTTTCGACTTTGTCGAACCACGTGGTCGGGAAGGCGGACAGATAGCCGGTCCCGATCTTGGTCTGGCACTTGGCGAGTTCGACCACCATCAGGTCCAGGCGGTCCTTATATCGCTTGTCTGCAGTGCTCTTATACATCAGGGCAAGGCCGGAGAGATAATGGCCGACAAAATGCCCCCTGAGTTCGCAGTCAGGCGCTTCCCAGCCGCCGCACACTCTGCCCGGAGCCGGCAGACCGGCCTGAGCGCGGAAGTTTTTCAAGAGCCTGTCCGGATTGAGCGACAGCAAATACCTGCCGTTCGCGTCCTGGGCGGCCTTGCAGGGGCCATCGGCCAGCCTCACTTGCGCCAGATCGAAAGGCGCCACGACCGGCTGGACCGCCGGCTTGATCGGGTTCAACGGTATCGCCCGATCAGCGGCCATCGCACCCACCGGCAAGACAACAAAGACCGCGACAAGCACGGCCAGACCGATAAGAGTTCTTTTCAACTTGCATCCCCCTGTCCCACTGCCGGAGACGGCGTCCTGAGCGGACGCTCGCGGCAACTGGTGTTTTCCACGTTTAGCTTACCGCGTCAGGGGGCAGAGGTCAAGTGGTCTTGTGTAAGAGCTTACTCTCGGTGAGTAAAATGTGAGCATGCTGAGCTACGTCGAAGCATGCGGCTCCGAAGAGATTGCACCTTCGTAGACCGCACCCTTCGACGTAGCTCAGGATGCTAGATTGTGCGCTCCCGGGAGTAATCATCGTTTCTGAACTCAAGTGGTCCAGTCCGTGTGGAACACGCCTTCTTTATCTATCCGCCTGTAAGTGTGCGCGGCTACTTCCTCGCAACGTTCTGATTCGCCGCCCCATCTATCGGCAGCAGTGAGCTTGCCAGCAGCTTCTCTATGGCCTCATCGCATGCGGCGCGGATGGCATCGGTGATCACGGTCTGGTCGGTCACATCGAGGGCCGACCGGGGCACTTCGGGCACCCGAGGACGGCTGTCCTCACCGCGCGCGACTGTCCTGTCTTCTTTATAAAGGTTCAGGCTTTCGGTGTTTCCCGCGATCGGGCAGGAGAATACGACCCTGCCCGCCTGCTCCACCTCGCCGCTCCTGAGATCGTAGATGCGAAGATTGCCCGTGATCCTGGCGCGCTGCACGCAATTGATCGATGTCACCCACTCCATGTCGCGCCACCGCCTGCGGTCCTCATAGTCGCGCTTGTCCTGCTCCCACCGCTCAAGTTCGCGGCGGTATTTGGGCATCTTCTCATACTCCCACTGCCTGTGGTCGCGTCTGAACTTGGGATCGTTCGCGCGGCTGCCATCGATCTTGTCATACGTATGGGCGCAAAAGAGCGGCTTATCCTCGGGGTCCGGTTCACGGGGCCGCCGGGGTCTTTCTTCATCGAACGGCGGCAGCACGGGCGTGATGCACCTCGGATCGCCCGCGACGTAGGTGGTCTCCGCATTGATCGAAGACAGATCCACCACCGCCACCGCCGTCGCGTCTCCAAGTTCGTTTTCGGCGTCTGGTGTCTTGTCCGGGAGTTGATTGAGATAGGTCTCGAGCGCGAGTTCTTTCAGATCCTGCCTGTTGACACACTGGAACCCGGTCCGGCTGGACAGCGCGCTGGTGAGGTTGCCCGCCAGGTCATCCAAAACCTTGGAGCCGGCTTCCTGCTTCCTATCGGCAAAGCGGGCAACCACAATCACCCGGCTGTAATCCCTCAAGTCGGTCAGTTTAGTCCGCTCGATGGATTCCGGTATCGCTTCCATATTCGCGTATTTGCGCAGGACCGATCCGAGCTGCCGCGAAGACGGCGACAACACCGCCGACACGCTGTGGCCGGCGCCTTCGTCACCCGTTATGACTTGCCTCGCGGCCGAACTCTCCTGAGTAGTGCTTTCATCTACCAGCCAATCCTGAGTTGCCTTGGGCAGATAAGGAAGAATGCTCTTCCTGGCCTTGTCGCTAAGGGCCTGGCTGTTGAGGATGAACATCACGTCGGAGCTGCTGTCGGCCGCGCTGTCCCACCCCTCGGCTGGGCAGAAGTCCCAATCGATGGCGTCCTGCCCCGGCTTGTTGTGTTTGGCTATCCAGTCGGCGACCGTCTGCCGGCCCTCGGTCGAGACCACGTAGAGCCGCTTCACCTTGAAGCGCTCCAGTATGGTCCCGCGGGCTTCCAGCGTGAGGCTGGTCAAGTTGGACCTGCCCAGCCTTTCGAGTTCCCACTTGAGCCACTTCTCGTTGGGCGCGCTCACGAGTATCCCCCATGCGTTCCGGCCCGGGGCCTTCGCGGCGAATAGGATCACTTCGTCGGGGCCGATCGCCGACGTCCGGCAGGGCAGCAGGCGTTCCTCTTCCTCGATCAATCGTCGGGACTTCTTTCGATCCACGATGAAAAGCAGGCTGTTCCCGTCCCCCAGGTTCCTGGAGTTGATCATCAGTTCGGTGAGGGTCATGGTCGGCGGGTTTCTGACGCCGAGGTTCAGCAGATATCTGCTGATGGAATCCGGCTGCTCGGCCGTGATCACGGTAATTTTGTGCTCCGCCAGGATGCGGTCCAAGCTGACTTCCTTGCCTTCGGCGGTCGTCAATCCCGCCGAAACGATCACCGCCGTCATGGCCACGATGAGTGCTATTGAGCGCATAAGCCTACCTCCCCTATGACCCGGACAAGCATACCGCCGCCTGGTATCAATATACTTAGTTTAGACGTTGAAATACGCTCATGCTTACCCGCGTGATGCGATCTTGAAGCGAGCCGCAGGGAGGTAACAGCCCATCCTGAGTAGAACTACTATCTGGATCGGCAAAACATCTTGCAGGTGAGTTTCATGAAGACCGTTGTGGACAAAGTCGGCAGCCGTTTCGAGTGGATGTCTCGGGACGAGATCACCGAGTTCCAGGGGGCTGCTCTCAGGACCAGCGTGGCCAGGGCGGCGCGGTCGCCCCATTACTCGGCGAAGTTTGACGAACTGGGCATCGACCCTAACGATATCCGTTTGACCAAAGACATCACTCGACTTCCGTTCACGACCAAGGAGGACCTTCGCCTCAGTTATCCCGATAAGATGCTGACGGTGGACCGCGAGCAGGTCGTGCGGCTGCACACCTCCAGCGGCACCACGGGCAAGCCCACCGCCATCATGCACACCCAGCAGGACATCGATTGCTGGGCCGAACTGATGGCCCGATGCCTTGCCATGACCGGCGCGACCTCCCAGGATGTTTTCCAGAACATGAGCGGTTACGGCATGTTCACCGGCGGCCTGGGGCTGCACTACGGAGCCGAGAGGCTGGGGATGCTGGTCATCCCGGCGGGCCCGGGCCAGACCGCGCGGCAGATCATGCTGATCCGCGATTTCGGCGTTACATGCATTCACTCGACCCCGAGCTACTTCATGCACGTGGCCGAGAAGATGATCCAGGATGGCGACGACCCGAAGCCCCTGGGCATCGAGCGCGCATTCTGCGGAGCGGAGCCCTACACCGAGGAACTCCGCGCGAAGCTGCAGGACCTTTACGGATGCAGGGTCTACAACAGTTACGGCCTGTCGGAGATGATGGGCCCGGGCGTGGCGTTCGAGTGCACGTATCAGGACGGTATGCACGTCTGGGAGGATGCCTATCTTGTCGAGATCATCGACCCGGAGACGTTGGAGCCGGTCAAGGAAGGCGCAGTCGGCGAACTGGTCATGACCACCCTCCGCCGCGAAGCCATGCCCATCATCCGCTATCGCACCCGCGACCTCACCAGCATCCTTGGCGGCGAGTGCCGATGCGGCAGGAAGCACGCCAGGATGGCGCGATTTGTGGGCAGGTCGGATGACATGCTCATCGTCGGCGGGGTGAACGTCTTCCCGAGCCAGATCGAGGAAGTGATTATGCGCAACGACTGGCTGGGCGGGAACTACGTGATCCAGCTCGCCAAGCAGGGCGCTCTGGACAAGATGACGGTCAAGGTGGAAATCGCGCAGGCCGTGTTCGATGGCTCGCTGGACAATATCCGCACCAAGCGCGACGAACTGGCCAATCAGGTCAAGGACCAGGTGGGCTTCACGGTGAATGTGGAAGTAGTCGAGCCCGGCAGCCTGCCCGCAAGCGAAGGCAAGGCCAAGAGGGTTATGGACGAGAGATAGCATCTTAGCTGACAGCAATCAGCCGTCAGCTTTCAGTAGCTGATTGCTGAAGGCTGAAAGCTGAATGCTCCGGCATCAGGAGGAAACTACCGTGTACAACGAAGTCAGAGTATTTGTGGAAAACAAGCCCGGTAAGCTTTCACAGGTATCGGATATCCTCGGCAGCGCCGGGGTGGACATAATAAACCTCGAACTCGCCGATGACGGCCAGTTCGGCGTTTTCAAAATCCTCACCGCCGAGCCGGACAAGGCCAAGCAGGCTCTGTCGGCCGCCGGCATGACGACGGCCTTCAGCAAAGTCGCCATCATCGAGATCGCCGATCAGCCCGGCGGGCTGGTAAGGCTAGCCGATGCCTTAAGAGACGCCAACATTGGCCTTACCGACGCTTACGGCTGCATCCTCGAACGCGGCAAGCGAGCGATATTCGTGGTGAAGGGCGAGAACCTGGAGGCGATAGAATCGACTGCCAGGGCTGCGGGGCTGAAGGTGCTCGATTCGCTGGAGTAGGATTCATTCCGCTGGAATTGGCGCATATGAATCCCACTGATGCTGGGGAATGCAGATTCCCAGCCATCGCGTATCAGGCCGGTTGGGTGGCAGCAGGCTTCTTCACGGCCCACACGGACAAGTGAGCGGAGCGCAGGTCGAGTTCGTCGGTGTATTCGACCGAGGGATCGATCTTTTCGGGCAGTCCGGCCTCGGTGTTGGGCTTGTCGATGATGTATTGGAACGACACCCCGTCGATCTGAGAGAATATCCGGTTCCAGCCGCTTTTTCTGATCCTGTTGCCGCGAGCGGATTGGATTCTCGGGATATACGCGCGGGCGGACTCGGAGAAGAACGCGAACGGCGCGTCCTTGGACTCATGATCCTCCAGATGGATGCCGTGATACATACGCCCGTTCTCAGTCAGATCGGCGGCAAGGTTCCTTATCAGAGGGAGAGCAAACTGGGTCGGCACGTGTTCGAGCACGGCGTGGGAGTAGATGAAGTCCACCGGACGGCCAAGGGCCCGCTCGGCAAGGTCGATCGGAGCCACATATTCCACACCCAGTGAGTCTAGGATCTTGAACGTGAATTTCTTTATGGAGCGCAGGTGCTCGAAGCGGGACTTCATCTCCCGGACGTCACCGAGACTAGCCAGCTTGTCCCAATCGATCTTGTCCGCAGCCCCGTTGACCGCGGTGGAGAGCATTTCGGGGAACGCCAGCCTGTTGATGTCGGTGCTGATGATAGCGCGCGCGCCCAGGACATACATCGCCAGGGAATGGCTGAGAACCCATCCGGCTCCTATTTCCAGGCAGACCTTGTCCCGCGGGCCAAACCCTGTCATGCGGTTGATCTCGGCGAACTCGTTCAGGCATTCGTCTAGGCGCTTTGTGGTGGTGGCGTATTGGAGCGCCTGCCGCCTGTTGAGGACAAGTGACAGCACCGGAAGTCCGCGAATCCAGATCCGGCATTTCTTCGGGATCAGCTTGGTGACTTTGGACCTCATTGGTCTCCTCCGGTCCGCGGACATGAGCGCAGCTTTGGGTGGTATACCGGGCGTGCTTGGTAGCCGCGGCTTGATTGTCGAGAGATCTGCTCTGCAAGGACACGAGGATCATATCATGCTCTACCGGCATTATCAAGTGGCTGCGGGAAGGCAACGGCGGGCCTCGGTAACCCCCAAATCCAGACCGTCCATGGCCCTGCTTGATGGCGTGAAAATGCGACTGTCGGCCTCATGCCTCATCGGATCTCCCTTGCTCCCCTCCCCCTTAATGCTGTATAATACATGCAGTCAAATGGAGGACTGGCAATGCGTGCTGAGATAATTTCCGTGGGAACCGAATTGCTGCTTGGGCAAATCGTTGACACAAATGCAGCGTATTTGTCCAGGTTGCTTCCAGAACTGGGCATCAGCATGCATTATCGAGTCACCGTAGGGGATAACACTTACAGGCTCGCGGACGCGCTCAGGCAGGCGCTGAGCAGATCGGATATCATCTTTACAATCGGTGGGCTCGGGCCCACTCAGGATGACCTCACCAAGGAAACCGTGGCGCAGGTCCTCCAAGACCCGATGCAACTCCACCGGGAATCCGCCGAACAACTTCGCGCGTTCTTCGCGGCCCGAGGCATTCAGATGCCGCTGAGTAACCTCAAGCAGGCGATGGTCCCGACGAAGGGACGCGTGCTTGAAAACCCGTTGGGGACGGCCCCCGGAGCTGCCTTCGAGACTGCCGACGGCAAGGTGGTCATCGTCCTGCCTGGGCCGCCCAGGGAGTTCGTCCCGATGGTGGATGAGCGCGTGATTCCCTACCTACGGGAGCGCGTCGGAGAAAATTCGCCAATAATTCGCTCAAGAATGCTCAGGATAGCAGGTCTTGGCGAGTCGAGTGTTGAAGATAAAGTTAAGCACTTACTCAGCGGCGCCAATCCAACGGTCGCGCCTTACGCGAGTACCGGAGAGGTACATCTCAGAATAACCGCCAATGCCGACGATGCGCCGGCGGCGGAGAGACTTATCGACGAGATGGACCGCAAGCTGGTGGAAGCGCTTGGCGAAAACGTCGTCTTTGGACGAGACGGCGAGACCCTTGAGAAGGTAGTCGTTGAGAAGCTTTTGAGGTGCAAGCTCACGCTGGCGATAGCGGAGAGCTGCACGGGCGGGCTGATCGCCGATCGAATTACGGATGTGCCGGGATGCTCGGCGGTGTTCCTGGCGGGAGTCGTTAGCTATGGCAATGATGCCAAGGCGAGGCTCCTGGGAGTCGACGAGCAATTGATAAGAGACTATGGCGCTGTCAGTGAAAGCGCAGCTAAAGCCATGGCCGAAGGCGCCAGGAACGTGACTGGCGCCGGCATCGGTATCTCCACCACGGGAATCGCCGGGCCGACCGGCGCGACCCCGGAAAAGCCGGTGGGGCTGGTTTACATTGGCCTGAGTGACGACAAAGACACTACTGTTCGCGAGTTTCGGTTCTCAGGCGCACGCAAGGATGTAAAACAGCGAGCTTCACAGGCGGCCTTGGAGATGCTGAGACTTCACATGGTCTAGTGCAGCCACCATGAAGGTCATCCGCACATTCGTAGCACTCTCAATCGCTCCCGATATCCGGAGCAGGATTTCGGATGTCCAGGAGCAGGCGAAGAGGCTCGCCCCGGACGTGAAATGGGTCAAACCCGAGCTGTTCCACGTCACCCTCAAATTTCTGGGTAATGTCCGCGAGGACGAACTCGCGCGGGTCTTTTCGGCCGTGGACGAAGCGGCGGTTGCGCACTCGCCATTCGATCTCTTGTTTTCCGGGCTTGGGAGCTTCGGGTCGAGAGTTGTCTGGGTGGGGATCGAGCGCGGCCGCGATGAGTTGCGCGCGCTGGCTAGGTCGGTCGAAGACAGCCTCGCGCGAGCCGGGTTCCCACGCGACGAAAAGGGGTTCAAGGCCCACATGACGATTGGGCGGGCAAGAGAGAGTCACAAGCTTCCAAACGAGTTTGCTGGTGGAATTGAGGAGATAGACGCGAGCGATCTGGGCTCGCAGCGGGTCGAAAGCATCGTCGTGATGCAAAGCGACCTGCAAAGAGATGGGCCGGTGTATTCGCCCATGAGCAAGAGTAAGCTCAGTTAGGACGACAAGAGAAAAGGAAGGTAATCCTTTATGGACAAAGCAAAAGCGCTGGATATGGCCCTGGCGCAGATCGAAAAGCAGTTTGGTCGTGGCTCGGTGATCCGATTGGGTGAGAAGCCGCGCGCGGATGTTGAAATCATTTCTACTGGATCCATTGCGCTCGACATGGCGCTTGGGGTGGGTGGAATTCCGCGTGGCAGGATCACGGAAATATACGGTCAGGAATCGTCCGGTAAGACCACGCTGGCGTATCACGTGGTTGCCGAGGCGCAGAAGGCCGGCGGGGTGGCCGCGTTTGTCGACGCCGAGCACTCCGTTGAAGCAAGTTACGCGGCCCGGTTGGGCGTGGATGTAGATGCGCTTCTCGTTTCCCAGCCGGATACGGGTGAAGAGGCCCTCGAAATTATGGACGCGCTGATTCGCAGCGGCGCGGTGGATGTTGTAGTGCTCGATTCCGTGGCGGCCCTTGTGCCGAAGGCGGAGATCGAGGGCGACATGGGAGATTCACACATGGGTCTGCAGGCCAGGCTTATGAGCCAGGCGCTGCGCAAGATCGGCGGGTCCGTATCCAAGTCCAACACGGCCGCGATCTTCATCAACCAGATTCGCGAGAAGATCGGGGTTATGTTCGGCAACCCTGAAACCACGCCTGGTGGACGCGCGCTCAAGTTTTGGGCGAGTCTGAGGCTGGAAGTGCGGCGGATCGAGACGCTCAAACAGGGCGGCGAGGCCATCGGGACTCGCGTGAAAGTCAAAGTCGCCAAGAACAAGGTTGCCCCGCCGTTCAAGAGCGCCGAGTTCGACATCATGTTCGGCAAGGGCATCTCCAGGAGCGGCGGCGTGCTCGACATGGCCGCCGACCTCGGGATCGTTTCCAAGACCGGCACGTGGTTCACTTATTGCGATCAGAGGCTGGGGCAGGGCAGAGAAAACGCGAAGGCGTTTCTTGAGGAGAATCCTCATCTGCTGGACGAAATGGAAAGCCGAATCAGGGGTGGCGAGGTTGCCATCGCTTCCAATGATGATAAACCCGTGGGGGCTGCGTCTGAGTAAGATAGTCGAGGGTCTGCCGCCGGCGGCTTGTTGACGTGTCCGGCGGCTGACGCGAAAACACATGGGCAGAATCACGGCTATTGAGCCCCAGAAGAGGCGCGGCGACAGAATGTCGATCTTTGTCGACGGTAAGTTTGTCGTGGGCGCGCATCAGGACGTGGTAATTGCTCTGGGCCTCGCGGTCGGGCAACTCTTTGACACTGACACGCTTGAGGAGCTTGTCAAAGCCGAGACCGTCCGCAAAGCGCGGGAAAGCGCGCTGAGGCTGATCGCTTACAGGGACCGGACGATTTCCGAGATCCGTAAGCGACTCGCCGGGAGCGATTTTGAGAAAGATGTCGTAGATGAAGTGTTGAAGCAGTTGGTTCATGCCGAACTTGTAAATGATGAGAAGT
>Ga0315287_10000409_pt1 | contig 37333 bp, 40 predicted proteins | sample YL17G11_0_MG_FD_205037 | JGI IMG/M metagenome (GOLD analysis project Ga0315287, IMG submission 205037) | Sediment microbial communities from Yellowstone Lake, YNP, Wyoming, USA - YL17G11_0 | ecosystem: Environmental > Aquatic > Freshwater > Lake > Sediment | place: USA: Wyoming | collected...
CCTGTTTCATTTGTTGAAAGAAGTGCATAACTTAAATTGTAATCATCAGTCCAGTTTACAGAAAGGTGAAGTGCTTGGTTCTGATCTGCGGTAGTTGCATTCTCGTTTTGATTTGCCCATGTTGGAGCATTATCTATTATGACTGTATTATTTGGGAACTGGACATTTGTAATTGCAGTTCCTTCATATATGATTGTACCAGTTTTACCAGGATTTCCACCTGTTACATTTAAACAAATCTGTGTACCTATCCTGTTACCAACGGATAAGTTTACAACTTGGCTGTATGAAACAGCTTGAGTCAATTTTGATACAATGTTAGTACCTGTACAAGCATCTGTGCTATTTTGTGTTGTGTTTAAAACAGAGTATTCGGACCCATTATATTTGAATATTCTTGCGTATGGATATGCTGTTACTGGTGCTGCACAGTTAAGGTGCAAAGTAAAAATCCATGTACCATTAACCCAGGTTTGGGAAGTATAATTTGGAGACAGCCATTGTTCAGACCAGCATACTTGCCCTATTGCTGCTAGCGAAACTGTTGAAGAAGAGATGTTGGTTCCGCCAACAGTTGCATTCGTCATCTGCCTGTATGCAATATATTGCGTATCAGAAGTGTTAAAAAAATTATATGTGTAAGTGTTTGTTTCTGCAAAGGCTGGGTCTTCTGGAGTAAGAGTAAATGTATAATTTTCGCCAGGCATAATTGACATCACAAATGTCCAATTATTATCAATGCAAGTCTGTCCATCAAAGTCCCAGTTCTTGCATTTGTAAAGCATTCCACCATGTGCCATTACAGTTACTTCAGCGCTCGTGAAGTTTATGCTGGTGGGGTCGATAGCATAAACCTCAACAAAGTCGCCGAATTCAGGAACATCATCTACTCTAAGAAAACTTGTAAAGTTCTCATCTATGGACAGATTAGTAATATCTATTTCTTTGACAGGACCTTTGCTCAAAGTTATTGTTGCGTCGTATATACCTTTAGTTATATTGATTTGTGCTGATGAATCAGATGAACTATTTGTGGTTATATTATCTGCAGTGTTTTCAAATTGGATGGTAGAATCCATTACATTATTGTCTGCATCAATTATTGCGGGAGCAAAACTGATCACTTCTTCAACCGGCTCAATAACTATTGGTTCTTCAATAAGAATTTCTTCAATAGGGGGAGCTTCTTCAACAGGAGCTGGTTCTTCAGCAGCTATTATTGGGAATTCTTCAATAGGACTTTCTGATGCAGGCTGCTTTATTGCAAAAAAAGTTATACCTTCGCTATTTCCCAAAAAGTAAAAACCGCCGAATGCTACAATCAATATTAGTGCTACTAAACCAATCGAGACTGGGTTAATTTTTGTAGGCATTGGAGTTCTAGCAGGAATCATTGTCTTTATTCTTGCAGGTGTTTCTGATTTGATTCCTTTAGGCATTTCTGGTCTGGCTCTCATAGGAATTGCTGGTCTGGCTCTCACAGGAATTGCTGGTTCAACTTTTACAGGAACTATAGATTTGATTCTTGTAAGAACTCCCTGTCTAACTCTTATAAGCGCTGATGACTTTTCTTTGCGCGAAGTTTTGTTAAGGTAATCAACAACTTTTTGCACTTCAGCTTTTTTCAGATTCAATTTGTAGTATGGAGTACCCTTAGAAACTCTAAAATCTAAATAGTCTATCGTAAGCAAAGAATGTAAGTACCAATAAGTCATGCCATATGAAAGATTTAGTTTGTCTCGTAACTCATCAATAGTGTATTCTTTACGTACGTCTGGTGAGAATGCACTAAGTACACGAATATATTTAGTTATTTTACTGATGATACCCGACCCCTTACTATGTATATGTTATAGTATACTATTAATTATTGAGTATTTAAGAATTTTTATTGCTTACTATTTGGAATTTCGGAGCTATTTTAAGGTAAATTTCAAGGAATTAACACTTTTTTCGAGCAATTTTACTGCCCTCGATGGGATTTGAACCCACAATCTTCGCCTTAGGACGGCGTTGCTCTAATCCAGGTTGAGCTACGAGGGCAATAGTAGGGTTAAAATATTTGGAGTTTTTAAGAATATCTATGAACAGGATATCGGATAACCTGAAGCTGCTCGAGAAAGCTGGTTTGCAAATAATAGAATATTTTCCAGTTAGCAGTCTTTCTGAAGCAGTGAAACACGCAGAAAAAATTGGTTATCCAGTTGTATTAAAGATTAATTCTGATATCCACAAGACAGAAGTTGGTGGAATTATCACAAGCATTCATGACAAGAATGATTTGGAAAGAAGCTGGAAACAAATGCTCGAGAATTTGGATAAGCATAAAATCAAGACAAAAGATTTATTGATTCAAAAACAGATTTCTGGTATAGAACTTATACTTGGTTTGAAAAAAGACATTGTATTTGATAAAGTGATAATGCTTGGTAGTGGTGGAATTTTGACAGAAATAATCAAAGATGTTTCTTTCAGAGTTTGTCCAATCACAGAGAAAGATGCCAGCGACATGATCAATGAGATAAAATCCAAGAAATTGCTCGAAGGAGCTCGTGGACAAAAACCAGCAAATATAGAGAAATTAAAACATACAATTGTCAAGCTTTCAAAACTTTCAGCAAAAGAGCTTGACATAAATCCGTTAATCGTAAATGAGAATGGTTCTTTTGTTGCAGATGTAAGAATAATTAAGGATTAAGTGATATTATGAGTGAATCTAAACTCTTAGTTTATATTGCAAAGCTTATATGGTCAAATCCAGATATTGTTAAAAATGAAACATATTATTGTGTTGGATATGGCACAAAAACAACCCTTTCTAATATTGAAACAACTGATTTGTCTGATCTAGCAGAAGAGATAATTAATATTGAAAAGCTATCTAAGACTGGATGTGAAATAGGGTATGTCTCACCTGTATCTTCAGAACTTACATTTGCAGATGGATATTTTGGAAGACCTCCTGTGCCTGCACATGTTTACGTGTATAAACCATTGAAAAGAAAACAAATAAAAGAATTGCAAAGTCATTTAGAAAGACTTAGCAAAGAAAGTATAAATCCTAAATCAGGGACTAAGTCTTGTAGGGTCGCGCGGAGTATTAAAACGTCTCCAAACAGTCCCAATGCTAATATTTAATATCTTTGATATTTCTTCATAAGTGTGGTTACTTGCTTTAAAATATTTAATTTTAGGTACAAGTTTGTCTACATCTCTTTTTAGTGTCATGTAAAACTTATAGGATTTAACTAATGCTTTCAGTGTTTTATTTTTTCGTTTTATAGAGAAACTTACTAAATTTAAAAAAGTCTCTATTGATCTACGACCAGTTATGTTAAGGTTATAGTATGTATTTTTACTACTTGTTATTTTGGAGTCTATATTAAGCATTGTTAATAGTTTTTTCACATCGCTTAACCCATCAAAATTTGATGATGTTCCTGTTATCCTTTTATCATTTTTACTTACCGAACCTTCCGAATCAAAAAATCCTTTAAGAAAGGAACACTGTATACTAGATTTTGAATTAAATATTACTTTAGGGATTCGCCAAATTTTTGTCTTAAACACTCCGTATGAAAGTAAGTCATCACATACTTTTTTCGAACAAATTTTAGATACAAATATAATTTGCCAATTAGCATTTCTCTTTTTTCTTTTTGTTCTTTTTGCGTTTAATCCATAAACTGTATATAAACAGTTGCTAAACTTGTTAACAAAATCTTTGTCAGTTGCGTCTAATCCCACTTGATATGTTTGTTTTGGCGACATGTTATTATAATAAATCCATCCATCTCCACAGAGTACACCTAAAATGTAGGCTTTAGCCTCTGTTAGCAGTTTAGACTTCTTTGGAATCTGTCTTAATCTGACTTTTAACCGATTCTTTTTAAGTGCTAAAAGTACTGCTTCTTTTTGAGTTCTTATCCTAAGTTTATTGTAATGAAGATGTGTTATCGTCGTTCTTACAGGAATTTTTAATTTCTTAGCTATGCTAATTGATGACTCACCAATTTTGTATAATTTTGCAATTAATTTAGATTTTTGCTTAGAAATTTTTTGCATAAATTAATTATTATATTTATACTTATAGTTTTTTGGGCACTGTCCACTTTGTCAAGTAATTATGGCGTTAGTCTATTTGGATCTCTCGGTGTTAATGATGCTTCACGTATATTTTCTAATCCTAAGATTTGGCATGTTAGGCGTTCAATGCCTATAGCTAAACCCCCATGAGGAGGATTTCCATATTTCAAGAATCTTAAATGATCAAATTGTGTTGGGTCTAAACCCTTGTCTTTTGCGTTCTGAGCGCGTTTTTCTGGGTTTTCTTCACGAAGCCCGCCAGTTGTGATTTCAAGACCTTTGTATAATAAATCAAATGAGTCTGCGTCAACTTTTCCGTTTCGCTTTGCGTAGAAAATCTTGTGCTTCCATGGGAATCCATACAAGAAAACAAAATCAGATTTCTTTTCCTTTTGTGACCATTCAGAAAGTGCTCGTTCACCAGCTGGAGTTAGATCGCCAGGTTCAGTTTTTACACCCATTTTTTCAACAATTTTTACTGCGTCATTAAAATGAACGCGTGGGATAGATTTTGGAAACTCAACTTTTATACCATAAAGTTCAAGGATATTTTTGCAATCTCTTTTTATTTTTTCAAAAGTATGGCGTAACAATTCTTCTTCCATTGACATAATCTCTTCCATCGTGTCAGCAACCATCTCATAATCGAATGAAGCATATTCGCAAAGATGTCTTGGAGTATGATGTGGTTCTGCTCTGTAAACCATTCCGATTTCGTATACGCGATCCAAACCAGTCAATAAAGATAATTCCTTGTAAAATTGTGGCGACTGAGCCAAGAATGCTTCGCGGTCAAAATAAACAATAGGAAAATATTCAGTTCCGCCTTCAGTTGGAGAACCGACAATCTTTGACGAAAATATTCTTGTGAAACCATTAGTGTGCATGAATTCAGTCATATTTTTGATTAATTCGGATTGCAACTGGAAAACTGCCATTGATTTTGGCTTGCGCATATCCAAAAATCTCCAATCAATTCTCTTGTCAAGACCAGTTTCTATTTTTTCAGAAAGATCAATTGGCGTCGGCTGTTCGCTCTTTGAAATGACTTTTATTGCATCAGGAATCATTTCTTTGCCATTTGGCGCCTGTTTGCTGTCAATTAATTTTCCAGAAATTTCAACATAATCTTCCTTGCTTAATTCTTTGAACTTAAAGCTTATTTCTTCACCTTTGACAACTATCTGAAGAATTCCAGTTTTGTCGCGCAGAACAACAAATTTTACCTTGCCCAAGTCGCGCAGTTCCTGTACCCATCCGCGAAGTTTTATATTTTCTTTAGATTTTAGCGCATCAATAATATACATATTTAGAATTAATTGAGTTCAATTTATAATGCTTTCTAAAAAGAAGCAAAAAGTTAAATACCAAGCATTAATTTTTGATTATTATGGATATAGAGCATGTGTCAAAGATAGCTAGATTGAAGCTTTCTGACGCGGAAAAGAAAAAGTTCAGCAAAGAGCTTGAGGATATTCTCAATTATTTTAAGGTAATAGACAGAGTAGACACAAAAGATGTTGAGCCTTCATTCCATGCAATAAAGATAAAAGACGTATTTAGAGAAGATACTCCCGAGCAATGCTTGAATGAAAAAGACGTTTTCAAGAATGCTAAGGGGCATGAAAAAGGTTTCTTCAAATCCCCGAGGGTGGTATGATTAAGAAATTTGTCAAAGATATAGAAGACGGAGTAATAAAATTGCCTGAGTTTTATGATAAAGTTATCAAGAAATGTAAATCTATTGATTCTAAATATAATTGTTTTATAACAATAAACGAGGATGCTGTAAAGGAAAAACCAAAAAGCGGATTATTAACAGGCTTGCCAATTTCTGTTAAGGATTGTATTTGCACCAAAGGAATCCGAAGCACAGCTGGCTCAAAGATTCTTGAAAGTTATGTTCCTGTTTTTGATGCAACTGTTATCTCAAAGCTTAAAGAGCAAGGCGCAATCATTATTGGAAAGACTGCACAGGACGAATTTGGATTCGGAAGTTTCTCGACAAACTGTGCATATAATATCCCTAAAAATCCATTTGATGCAGATAGAAGCTGCGGCGGAAGCTCAGGTGGGGCTGGCTGTATAACTCAGTTAGCTGATTTCCCACATGTCGCATTAGCTGAATCAACCGGCGGAAGCATTTCAAATCCAGCAGCATTCTGTGGAGTATACAGCATAACTCCAACATATGGAATTGTTTCACGTTATGGTCTTATTGATTATGCAAACTCATTAGACAAGATTGGACTTATGTCAAAAAATATTGAAGACATGAAAATGGTTTTTGAAATAATTGTTGGAAAAGATAAAATGGACCCAACAACTGTTGATTACAAACCAGTAAAACCAGATGTAAAAAAAATTGGAATTCCAAAACAATATATCAAAGGTTTGGACAAGAAAGTTGAAAAAGCATTTTGGGATGCGATTAAAAAACTTGAAAAGAAAGGAATTAAGTTCGAGGAATTTGATTTAGAATACACAGCTGAAGCACTTCCTGCTTACTATATAATTGCAATGGCTGAAGCTTCGACGAACCTCGCAAAATATTCTGGGCTCAGATATGGACTGCAATTACCAATGCAAGGAAACTTTGAAGAATATGCTTCAACAGTGCGCGAACAAGGATTCGGACAAGAAGCAAAACGAAGAATAATTCTTGGAACATATACGCGCATGGCTGGTTATAGAGATCAATATTATTTGAAGGCTATGAAAATCAGAACAAAAATAATTGATGAGTTCAAGAAACACTTCAAGAAGTATGATGCAATTGTTTCCCCAACAATGCCAATTCTTCCACCCAAATTTAAGGAGATTGAGAAATTAACTCCTCTAGAAAATTATCAGATGGACATTCTTACTGTCGGGCCAAACGTTGCTGGTTTACCACATCTTAATATTCCTATAGCGGAATCAATAGGTCTTCATGTGATTGGGGACCACATGTCAGAAAACAAATTGTTCAAAGTTGGTGAGGTCTATGGAAGTTAAAATAGGTCTCGAGTGCCATGTGCAGCTTAATACAAAGACAAAGATATTTTGTGGCTGTCCTACTTCTGCTTCGGAAAAACCGAATTCAACTGTTTGTCCTACTTGTTTGGGTATGCCAGGGAGCAAGCCTAGATTAAACAAAAAAGTTTTTGAGTACGGAATCAAAGCAGCGCTTGCACTAAAATGCAAATTACCGAAAGAAACATTCTTCTCGAGAAAAACATATTTTTACCCAGATATGCCAAAGAATTTCCAAATAACACAGTATGAGACGCCAATTGCAAAAGATGGCTTGGTAAAAATCGGGAAAGAGGAAAAACCAATCAGGATCAGAAGAATAAACATTGAGGAAGATCCAGGGAAGTTGATTCATGTCGGCGGGGACATAACCAATGCGCAATATGTTTTGATTGATTACAACCGTTCAGGAATTCCTTTACTTGAGATAGTTACAGATCCAGACTTGTCTTCGCCAGAAGAAGCGCGCATGTTCTTAGACAAATTAAAGCTCATACTCGAATATCTAAAAATATTTGATGTTGACGCTGGGCTGATGAAATGCGATGCAAACATCTCAGTTGGCGGTGGCAACCGAGTTGAAATTAAAAACATTCTGGGTTTCAGGGCTGTGGAAAAAGCACTGAAGTTCGAATTACTTAGACAGCATAGAGTAATCAAAACTTCAAAAGTAATTTCACAGGAAACCAGACATTTTGACGAAGTTTCTGGTGTAACTAAATCGCTAAGAATAAAGGAAACAGAAGAAGACTATGGTTACATATTTGAGCCAGATTTACCGTCGTATGATTTAAGCGAAGGAAATATAAAACAAATCGAGAAACAGATTCCAGAGCTGCCAGATTCAAGAGTCCTTAGAATAATCAAACAATATAATTTGAATAAAGAGATAGCAACTGCGATTGTTAGTTCAGACATCTATGTGGCAGACTTCTTTGAGAAATGCTCAGAACTCTACCAAAATAGCCAAAAGATAGGGAATTGGGTTGCGTTAGAAATAATAGAACAAATTAATAAAAGGAACATGAAATTCCATGATTTAAAAATAAAACCAGAAGATTTTGTCGCTCTTGCTAAAATGGTAGATAATGAAGAAGTTTCTGATATTATTGCAAGAAGAAAAGTTATACCAGAAATGGTGGAGACAGGAAGCAGACCTGTTGACATAGTTAAACAAAAACATTACATGATTGTAAAAGACGAGGGGAAAATCAGCGAAGTTATAAAAGAAGTAATAAAAAAGAACAAGAATGTTGTCGCAGAATATAAATCTGGTAAGAAAGGAGCACTGCACTATCTTGTTGGAGAAGTATGCAAAAAAGTAAAAGTCAACCCTAAGACTATTTTAGAGATATTGGAAAAAGAATTAGCTTGATTGTTCTCTTATGAATGTGTTCAGTTCTACTATCGCATCTTGCGTATTAACTATCTGACTCTTCAATATACTCATCTCAGATTGCAATTGATTCAATATTTTCGAATTTACTGATTCGAATTCCTTCTCTAATCTAATCCTTAGACTCTTTTCTTTTTGTGAAACAGATTTATCAAGTTCATCAAGCTTTTCAACCATGTCTTCTTCCAATTCCTTGAACTTCTTCATCAAGTCTTCGCTCTGTTCCCATAATTCATCTACTCTTGGAAGGCTTTTGAACTGGCTCTTAAGCTCATCAAATTCTTGCTTCTGATCTTCGAGCATATTCCTCAAATTTCCTTCAGTGTTCGCTAAATCCACCTTTATTTCTCCCGTGTGCTTATGTAAAACATCATACTCAACGCAATTCTTTATTCTGTCATCAAGCTCAGCTATATCTGTCTCCATCTGCGTGACCGAACTTTTCATGACCTCATCCAGTTTTATAATGCTTGAACGTAAAGTAGAAACCTCGCTTTGTTTCCCGTAATTAGCCAACTTGTTTTCTATTTCCCTCTGGTTTTTGGTTATAGTTTCAAGTAGATTGCTTATTTGGGCATCTAATTGCCCCCTTATTTTTTCTTCGTTATGTAACGCGCTTTCAACTTTCTTATTTATCCTATCTTCACGATCAGTATTCTGTTTTTCTTTATCCCTTGTCCAATTTTCAAACTTGCCTAATTCAGACATTTTTGAAGAGAACTGTAATTCAATGTGTTGAATCCTTTTTTCATCGTCAGCCACTTTCTGATTAATCTTTTGTGTTAGATCTCCGATTCGGACTTCAACTTCACTTACTTTTCTTAGTACTTGGTCAAGATTTGAAAAACGAGAATTTATACTTTCCATTTGCTTTTCCATTTTGGATAAGCGTTGGTCAGCTTCTGTTGTTCTTTCTTTCATTGATGATATTTTGTCAATAAGAGACATTATAACACCTTCTCCAGTTCATCAATTATCTTAGAAGTGTTTGTTACTTTTATAGTTAATGACTCAAGTTTGTTTTTTATATCGTCAAGCTCTATTCTAGACTTTGGGTCAAAGCTATTTTGGATACCTCTGCGCTCAATGTCGCGCATTCTATTCTTGATCTCGCTGAGCTCAGAAGTTTGTTTTCTTTCTAACTTTGTAAGCATAATCGAGATATCATCTGCTTTTTTGGATATTTTTTCAGCTTCTTTTTTATTATCAAAAATGTCTTTTTTATGTGCGTTTATCTCATTTACAAGCTGTTCATTATGTCTCTTTGCAGTCTCATCATTGTGGAGCAGAATTTTTTCACTGTTCTTAAACCAGCTCTCAAATCCAATTATATTCTTCAAAGCTTCGCTTGATCTTGACATACTTTCTTGAATTTGTTTGAACATATTGTCTGCTTCAGCCACGAGGTTCGCAACCTTTTCTCGTGTTACATTCATAGTCCTTGTATGTTTATCATCGACCTCATGTAACTCGCTTTTCATAATTGTAACTTGGCGTTTAACATCAGCTTTTATTTTGTCTAATTCTTCAGATATCTTTTTTTCATCAGCATTAATAGTTTTAGGCATTTTGTTGAATGAATCTCTTATTTGTCGTTCAAGTTCTTTGTCTACCTTAGTCTCTTTACTAAGAGCAGAATACTGTTTTTTAAGAGACTCAATTTGGCTGCCTAACTCATCAATACGATTTTTTGATGAAGCAACCTCTCTGTGTGGCAGTTCTCGATGGGCCAAATGCCTCAATTCGAAATCAAGTTTTTTTAACTTAGAATCAGTTTCTTCCTTGAAGCGTTTTAATTCAATGCGCGATTCCTGCATTTTCTTAACTTCGTTTATAACAGGACCTAGAGAACTTTTTATAGTATCAAATTCGTTTAATAATGCCCTGATCTCAGATGATGTCTTTTGGTCCATAAAGATGTTTAGTATGTACTGATATTTAATTCTAACCTTTGAGCATTTTTGCTGTATCCTCAGAGGAAATTTTGCTCAGGTTTATCCCATACCCTTCATTCAATGTTGGCCTCAATGTTTTCTGGCCAAGTGATATGTGAAAATGAAAATCCTTTTCTTGGTTAGGTCTAACGTGAAAAACCATAATGTACTTTAATGGGTTTATCACAGCGCTCATTCTCGTTAAAATATTTTTCAAAGTTTCAGCAAGCGTGAAGATTTCGAACTCATTCATCTCAGAAATACAGGTGTAGTGCTTCTTTGGTAGAATAATTACTTCGTAAGGTAAGTCTTGGGAATATGTTGCAAGCACTATGAACTGTTCATTCTCCAGGATGTTCCTAGAGGTTAGTTTCTCATTTTTTAATATATCACAGTATAAACAATCATCATGCTTGTAATGATAATCATTGAATTTCGTCATTTTTTCTCTAGTCTTTCTTGGCACAATTGGCAATGTTATTATTTTTGAATAAGAATGGTTGAACTCGCTGCGGATATTGTCTTTCATTACACAGACATGTGCTACATTCTCCTTTTTTCGCAATTCCTTTATTCTATGTGCATAAATCGTAAGAACATTCTTTATCTCCTCAGATGGTAATTCATGTAGCTCCTTATGATGATCTCTTGTTTCAATGACAACTTCGCTCCAGCCGTGGGCTGCATATGATTGGAGGATATTTGTGCTGTCTTTTGGTTTGAACATTGTGGGATGAGTTATAGGATACGGATCAACAATACTTCGACATAGCCAAACCCCATTTTTACCTTTTGATTCAATTCTGTATGTTTCTTCAAGTCTTTCTTTCAGCGCAATTGAATCAGGCACTTCTAGCTGTGGGCAAAGAATGCAACCTACAGATGATGGAGCTATTTGGGATATTATTGTTTCATCTTCGCTGTCATAAGACTTGCGCAATTCGTTTTGCATAGCTTTTATTAAATAGCATGAGTTTAATTATTTTATGGCTAAAGTAATGAAGGACACACCACTTGTTGATATAACGCTCAGAAAATTTGAGCGTCCATCAAATGAAGATGCAGATACGCTTGTAAGAAAATTTTGTATATCAATTGGATTACTTCAGCCTGGGGACTCAAGAGATATTGTTGTGGATATATTAAAATTATTTCTTGAAGCAAAAAAGCACAGGAGATTTTATTCTTCAGCTGAGGTTGAGTCTGTACTTAAACAAAATAATGAAGTAGGTGTAGCGGGCTCAAATGTGCGAAGACAACTCCTAAGATTGGAAAAAATTGGGTTGGTCGATAAAACAAATGAAGGTTACAGAATTAGAGAGTTTCTTAATCTTAATACAATAATTAACGAGCATGTTAAACAATTTGTTATAGAACCAACATTAAAGCGTATAATAGAGTATGCTGAAGAGATAGACAGAAAAATATAATTTCAGCGGTCAACTTTCTGGAAAAGAGAAATTGTTTTTGAAAAATTTGCTGCAAGCTCTTTGCCTGTATTTGTCAATGCAATTGTTTTTAGTCTTCCTTTCTTGTTGAATTCAACCAGACCACTATCTTTGAGCATATTTATGATTTTTACTGTGTGAGAATAAGTGCAGTCAACTTCCTTTGCCAAGACAGAGGCATAACGTAACTTATTTTCTTTAGCTAAATTTACAAGAAGCATAACTGGCTTCTGTCTTAAGAAAAAATAATGTAATTCCTTTTTGCGCCCCATGGTATTGTATAGTGCAGACGATATTATAAACCTTACTCATGGTGAACTTTCTTTTTAAATAAAATTTTTTAAAGAAAAAATACAAAAAAATAAAGAAAATTTATGAAAATTAAGTGGGCTCACGGGGATTTGAACCCCGACTAGAAGCTCCGCAAGCTCCTGTCATAATCCAGGTTAGACTATGAGCCCAACTATCCTAATTAAAAATCATACGACTTTAAAATCTTGTCATTTTTTAGAAAAATGGTGCTGGAACAGCGTATCAAAGAATAAAGTTTTTTGCTTGCTAACAACTTGTTTTATACAATCAATATCACCGCTTGGACATTTCATAAGCATGAAAGGCGAATGTGCGCTCACAATCAAATTTTTATCATCAATAATCTTTCTTCTGTTCTTAGTCACAGTCCCAGAATCAATTATATAGATTATATTTATTTTTGAAATTTCTGTTATCTTCGGAATAATTTTCAGGAAAGAAGGTAATTTTTGAGATGGAAAACAGAAGCTCAGGAAATCAGCTTTTCCGTAATATTTTCTAATCTTGTCTTCGATACCTTTCTTTTTGCTCCCAAGCTCAACTTCGATTATCTCAGTGAATATTTTACCATTGTAGCTCCATTTCAAATACAAATCAGCGAGCACATTATCTATTTTTTTTTCACAATCAATCTCAAGAAGTGTTCTGCCAAATGGATCTTTGTTTTTTAAAAAAAGAAACGAAAGGATTTTCTGGTAATAATTATGGATAGCCAAAGAACTATTCTTGTCAATTTTCAAACATATTTTTTTGAAGTCCATTTTATCACGGATTGAAGTAATCAGAAGCCTTTGTTATGTTGAGTACCTTTACTTCGAATGTTAGAGTCTTGCCAGCAAGCGGGACATTGAAGTCCGCAGTAACATGCGTGCTGTTTACAGCTGTTACAATACCTTTTTCCTTAGTAAGCATGCTTATTACAACTTCTCCAACCTTCAGCGTAGAATTATTTGAGATAGTAGTCCTTACTTTGCTCTGGTCATATTCACCATATGCATCTTCTGGCTCAACTAAGAATATCTTTGTCTCATTTAGCTTCATCCCAATAACGCCGTAATTAAAACCTCTTATTGTGGAGGAAGACCCGACCTGGAATATGTAACTTGTGCTGTTATCAATCAGAGTCCCATTCTCCAATGTAAGATTATATGCTACCTTAATAGTATCACTGGTTTTAACTGTCAATTCATTTGAAGAAGTGCAGCCTAAAAAGATTACAAAAATAAATAATGACATAACCATAAGTAGAGTTTTCATTATAATAATTTGATAGTCAATATTTATAAAAACTGGGGTTTTAAAGTAACATTGATATCGGGTGCATTTTATGTCTGAAGAATACAAAAGGCCTACTTGGGATGAATATTTTATGAACATTGCAAGAGAAATAGGCAAACGAGGAACCTGCGATAGGGGCAGATGTGGTGCAGTCATTGTAAAAAACAAAAGAATTCTTACAACTGGTTATGCGGGAGCACCAGCCGGACTTGAACACTGCGACGAATCAGGACATTTGTTCATGAAACAAATAGATGAGGATGGCCGCACAAGCGAACATTGCGTCAGAACAACCCATGCAGAACAAAATGCGATTGTGCAAGCAGCTCTTCATGGCGTATCAACTGATGGCGCTACACTATACATCAAGTTTGAACCTTGTCTACATTGCACGAAAATGATAATCAATGCAGGAATAAAACGCGTGGTCTGCGAAAATAAATATCATGCTGGAAAACTTTCAAGAGAATTCCTGAAAAAAGCAGGAGTTGAACTCATTGTATTAAGCGACGCAGTTGAAACATATGAAAGGCAATGAACCCTCATTGGGAAGAAAAACAGGAATAGTTATAGGAAGCGTAATACTTTCGATATTGCTTATCCTAACATTAACTGTATTTTCGCTTGCGCAACTTACTAATTATGAAACAGTTAAACCATTAGTCACAAATTTAGCTGCGCAAACATTGACACAGAACCTGACTGCTGATGAAATGAACACTCTTTATTCTAATCTTACTGTAGCATGTGACGTTAGTGGAAATGAGATCATAATTTTACCAATGGGCGAGAATACAACAGAAAGCGTAAAAATAAAGTGTGCTACGTTAAAATCTTCTGAACCAAGTGATCTGGGAAAAATTTTAGGTGAATCAATTTTTGATGATTTATACGCCAAAGATTATGGATGGGATTACCCAGAAGCGTTCCTAAAAGCAAAATCACCGAATGAATACTTCAGCGCATTCTTCTCAAAGAAAGCGCATGATTTCTACAATGTAATGTTTATGGTGCTCTTAGCATTAACAATTATTATGGCGCTTGTCCTAATATGGATGGGAAAATCGTGGATAGCAATTGCCCGCGACTTTGGAATAAGCTTAATAATTACAGCAGCACCATTTTTCCTACTTGAGTTATTCAAATCAAATTTACCGTCAACAATTACAAATATACTTGGCTCGACAGCAGAGATGATGACTAAATCATTATCACAGAACTTTTTGATAATTTTAGCAATAGGAATAATTCTTTTGGTTATTGGTCTTGTCGGAAGCAGATTTTCTAAGAAATAATAATTATGGAAATCCACGAAATTTATGAAAAGAATAAGAGTATGATAAGGAGTTTTCTAGAGCATTCTAAATCAAGAGATGAGCGACATCTGATTGCTGAATTAATTTTTTGTATTCAGACTCCACAGAGCAAAGCAAAGCATGCGCGCGAGACTGTAAAGAAATTAGAATCTTGTAACAAATTATTTGGCGCTGAAGAACTTGAAATCAAAAATAACATGTGCGGGGTACGTTTTGTTAATCGCAAATCAAAATATATTTCTGAAGCAATGAAGAAGTTTCCAGAAATTAAAAAACAATTGAATTTAAATCCATTTGAGTTGCGCGAATGGCTTGTTAAGAATGTGAAAGGCTTGGGAATGAAAGAAGCATCTCATTACTTGAGAAACATTGGATTTTTTGGCTTGGCAATTCTTGATGTTCATGTACAGAAATTTATGAAAGCGCATAATATGTTAAGCGGTGAAGTTGGAAAACTAACAAAGAAACAATATCTTGAAAATGAACAAAAATATTTTGAACTTGCAAGAAAATTAAAAATCAAACCAGAAGAACTTGATATTGTAATTTGGTTATATGGAAATAAAGGCGGAGTTTTCTACGGATAAACTATATTCTTACATATACGAAAATTCATCTCGCATATAAATTCCATCTATATTCATCCCAATAGAAGGTAACATCATAGTTCCTGCGTTATATGGTATTGATGCTAAAGTAGCCACACCGACAAGTGCACCTGTACCTATAATTATTCCAGCATCAATCAAAGATGGCATTACGACTTCAAGACCTTGAGATACTCTTGATACAAATGGGGTTGTTATACTTGAGAACTTTTCAGCTATATCCTTTGAATAAAATTCATAAGCAAGCATTTCTTCAGTAGTTTGAGTACTAACTTTAACTTTTTTGTATGCAGGGTCCATTACAGCATCCATAATCCAATAAAAAGCTTCCTCCACTAAATCAGTCTGAACTTTTTTAGCAGCTTCTTTGCAGTCTTCATTATTTATATCTTCTTCAGGAATTCCGCTGCAATATAAATTTGCATCACTAATATCTTCAGCCATTTCTATATACCAATCAGCATATCTTTTTGCTTTTTTAATAAGTAAAAATGATGTAACAAAATCATTTGGAACTTGTTTATTCCAAAATAAATTGTTTAAACCTTTATTAATCAAAGGTTTTGTTTTGTCTGAACTGTAATCTTCAATGATCCCTTCTGCATCAGTTTTATTCATCAGAATATTAGTACCTAGATATGCATACAATCTAAGAGATTTGAATAATCCACCTGGAAAATTAGTTAATACACTTAGTATATCATGTGGAGGCTCGCCATTTGTTATTTCTTTTTTGTTTAAATTATCTAGTAAGAGCGCTTGCTTATTTGGACTAAGCGTCTTTACATATTTAATAAATTTCACAATAGCATTTTCTTCATTCTTTTGTTTAGTTAGTGCTTCAAGTTTTTTGAGAGCAGCTTGATAACTTATTGCGTTTGCTTTAGCAGCAGCAATGTCATCAAATCTACCATGTTTATATTTAGCAAGCCAAGACGTGCCATCATCTGTAATTTGAACATTTGAGATTCCAAAACGCGCACGGCCACTTAAGAGATACATTCCGCCCAAAGCACTTGCGCCTATCACTGAAAGTGCAATAGCTTCTGCGGATACTGGACTTTGTCCACCATTATTATTTTCATTTTGTGTAAATGGATAGAATCCTATTTTCATAATGTCATAACCAAAACTAAAGTTTGTGCTGTATATGTCAGTAGTTTTACCATCAAATATTAAGATAGTAAGTGTGTATTCGCCTGGCTTGCTTAAGTTTAGATTTATTAGATTCTGCATATTTATTGGCACAGCAAGCGGAACAGGCGGCAACGGAATAAATTCACATTTGTTAGTTTTTGGATTAACTTGCTGGCCAGTTGGGCAGCCAGATCTGACATATGCATTTAATTTGATACTTTGGTTAACTTTATCATCTTGTGAGTAATATGGGTCAAAATTTCCTATACACAACATCCAACCACTATCAAAACATTGACAGTGACTTGAGCCGCTTGGTTTATTTTGACAAAGATTATTGTAACCGCCACATGATTTCCAATCTCCACAATATGGGCCACCAAGACCAGAAATCCAACCCGATTGCTGGTAACGTATTGGACAACTAGGAGTTTCTGGTTTATTTGTATCGAAATTTATGGACACCCCAGCATAACTACCAGAGGGGCTGATACCAGCGTTTGCCCAACTTGCATTTGTACTCGCTTGAGCATTATTAATTGAAGTGAATGGTGTATAAAAATTATCATAAGTTGAGCCCATACCAGCCGGTCGTTTAAGATCAAATAATTCATAACAGTTTAGTGTTATTGTTCTTTCCCAGGCACACTCCCCCCGCGTTTTCCATATGCCTGAATAAGAATCATAATATTGTTCTACATTGAAACAAGCAGGGTAATCTTTGCTTGTAGTTATATTTGGATATTTTGGCATAGTGCCAGAAACATTTACAGCTAAGCTTCCAGATTTATTTTCTGGACCTGTTACCAAATATGAAATATTAAACGGTAGGATAACGCCAGTTGTGTTTAAAAAAAGATAAGATTCTCCGCCAACTACAGCCGGAGTTTTGCAGTCTTTGTCTCCGCAAAGAAGTATATCAGAGATTGCTAATTTAGTTCCAGCATAAAAAGAAGTATTCCAAATTTTTTTAGCAATAGTTGGTAAATAAATATTAGTTGCTGTCTTGTTTTCAAACCAACAATAATCAAGCCATGATTCTTGTTCATAGTAATAAGATACTTCATTTATGAATTTTCCATCATTCACATGATACTTTTTAGCACAGCCAAGATTTTCTATTGATGTACTATTAAGCATGTTACAATCTAAGTATGAGTATGCATTGTAAGTATGATAAGTTGAATTGTAAACGTTGGTTTTTGTGTATTCAATTGCTGATATATTTGTGCATGATAGCACCCCAGTCAATGCAGTTGAGGGAGGGAACTTATCGTTATAATCATCATTTACATATCTAAATAATCCATTCGTATGCGATATTCCGGCGTATAAATCAATTGTTGAATTCCAATCAGCATTCGGAAATTTATATCCTGTTGGTGTAGGCAGTTCGATTTTACGTATCTCAATTTTATATGTGCCTTCGTCGTTCAAAGAAATTGTTTTGTTTGGTATAGTCACATTGAGATAATAATACTTGTTTGGACAACCTCCCATACATGAATCCCAATTATGATTTAATGAAACATAACCGCTGGCATTGTGTCCGTCAAACTTGTATTGATCAATAAATTCTTCAGTGCCGTTCGGATAAATAAGAACACGGTAAATTATAAAGTGCTTAAGATTGTAGTAATTTTCTGCTGCTATCTTATCCGATGACCATTGCTGTAAAATTTTTACATTTGAATCGTTGGTATAATAATTAGGGCCAGTCCAATCTCTGCTGTAAGGCTCGTCCCATGCTGCTAGATCTATAGTTACATTTGACAAAATCAAATCATAAGCATTCGCGATATTGGGGACTAAGAAAACTGTCAATACTAATGTAATGATGCTTAGTCTTAACTCTGTTTTCATTTAGTTCACTCCCATCGCGGATTAAAGAATTTTGTAATTTCAGCTACTTTCAAAGCAGTCGCTGTAAAATAGTCCCCACTTAATCATTATATAAGCAACCTAGGTTTAATCATGCTATTTTGTTATGCTTGCTGTAACCTTTTACAGAAACTTTTATATTTGCTACAGAATTCCATATTTTGATGGATAATACTAAAAAGATTAAAGAGCTATTTGCAAGAACAACAAGTTTTCTTTTAACCTCTCAAAAAAAAGAGGGAAGCTGGAAAACAGATATAATCAAGCACAAGGAACCAGAAGTGCTACATAAAGACATAGTTGTTACAGGCGAAGCTGTTTTGACACTGGATATTACTGCTGAGCTTGGAGATGAAAATGCTTTTAGTGCAATCAATGATGGCATATTCTACTGCAATAATTTTGAAATCAAACCCATGGACCCGGTTGAGTGGTGGGCATTCAAGTGTCTTGTCATGAAAATGTCTAATACAACTCTTGCAAACTCAATAGTCCAAAAAATTGAACAGTACATACTAAATAATCAAGGTAAGGAAGGTTATTGGCCTAGATTTCCGTTAACATATTACATAACAAACAAAATGGCTATTGATGCACTGCGAGATTCAAAATACAAAAAAGAGCTACAAAAATCAATAAACTGGTTTAAAAAAAGTATGACTCAAGATAAGAAGGGCTGGGGTCATGATACTGAAGCTGAGCCCTCTGTAACAGCAGTTGTTGTAAGTGCTTTGATAGTAGCTGGAGATGATCCTTTAGATAATAAGATACAAATTGCACGAAAATTCTTAGAGAATAGCCAATATAAAGATGGCAGTTGGTGTAGCACCAAGTTAACTATACCAAAGCCTACAACTTATGCGACTGCACTTGCATGCGATGCCTTAATGTTTACTTCTGAGGACCCATTTAACAAATTTGTAGAGAAAGGAATTTCGTTTTTGTTGAAAAATAGTTCCAATAAAGGTGGATGGCCTTTAGTGCCAGGAGAACCTGTAGAAGTTTATCCAACTTTTTACGTAGCGAACACGCTTGCATTTTATAATTACTTAAAAGAAAGATGGGAACAAGAAGATATTGTTTTTTTAAAAAATCATTTGGCTATAGCAAGAGTCGTATGTTTGCTGTATAAAGAATTTGAAAATTATAAAAAAAATAGATTTAGAAAGAGAGTTATAATTCAAATAACAAAATCAAAAGCATTGGGCACAACTCATGAAGCAGCAAAGAGAAGAATTGCAATAGTCAAAATTTTGTCAGATGAAGGCTCAAAGGATGTAGCTGGAATGATTGATTCACTTAAGCGATTGTCAGAATATTCAAGATTCAACAAAAAGTCGTATATGACTCAAACCAAACTTGATTTAGAATACTTGAAAGATATTAAGCTAATTAATAAAAAAGATAATACTTATTTCATTGTTTATAATTTCAATTAGTCACAATCTATACTTCTTAAAATAGGCTGTTTGTCATATAAATCAATTAGAATTACTTCTGTATTATCACAAATTTTAGCCATGCCATAAAAATTTAATTCACACATCTGGCCAGAAGCGATTGCTGTATCATTAATCAAGTCAATGTTTGTTTCATTATAAGTGCAATTCCTGTCATATTTAGACTCGTAAACATTGGCTGCTGTGCCTGGAAGCGCTCTTGAGAACTCAGCAAGATTGAAGCCACCACTATATGGCGTGGCAATTGATAGTATTGTTTCATTTGAACAAGAGTAAAGATAAACTTTTTCTGAAATAGTTTCAATTTTATCAATTAATTTGAAGCATTCAGAAAGTTGAGGCTTGTAACCAGAAATTTCAGAAGGCATACTTGTTGTTGCAAAGAAAAGCAAAACTATTGGAATCACAATCAAAGAAGCCATTATTCTCCAATCAATATTTTTCATAGCCATCAAAGCAAAAATTATTCCACCAAACAATCCGAACAAGTGTGCTGAATGCGCGATGTTGTCAAAGCTAAATAAAGAGATAAATTCAGCTGCGCCCCAGACAATTGCTGCACCAATCATTGGAATCGGGCCATAACCAGTGTAAATCACCTGTTTTGGTTTTAGAGCAGCCATGCTTCCGATTAATCCAAAGATTGCACCACTTGCTCCAACTGCTGGAATGAATGGAGAAGCACTGAGCAAAGCATAACCGAGGCTTGCTATGACTCCTGAGGTAAGATAAATTATCAACCATCTTTTTGGACCAACTTCGTGTTCTAATAAAGATCCAAAAGTAAAGAGACCAATCATGTTCAACATGAGATGTTGGATGCCGCTATGCATAAACATCGAGGTAAGAATTGTCCATGGTTCTTGGATAAACATTGACGGAGTGAACGCAAGACTATCAGGAAAGACATTAGCCATCTGAAGGAAGAATACAATTACACAAATTCCTATTATTGTAAGTGTCAATTTCATGGTATAGAGAAAGCTTTAATTTCTTTTAAAACTTTATATTGGTTATGAAAAAATTAATTATGGTGGTGCTTGACGGAGCAGCAGATGTACCAAATAAACGGATAGGCAACAAAACTGCATTCGAAGCTGCATTCAAGCCGAATCTTGATAATCTTGCTAGAAATGGAGTAAATGGGGTCATCAAAGTTCTTCCGATTCCGCCAGAAAGCGATGAAGCAGTAATCTCTCTTCTTGGCTATGATATTTTTAAAGTGTATACCGGGCGCGGTCCATTAGAAGCGATAGGTGGAGGGATACCTTTCAAGGATGGAGACCTTGCAATACGCTGCAATTTCGCAACACTCGAGGATGGAACTGTGAAAGATGTAAGAATAAAGGATATGACCACAGAAGAAGCAAAGCAACTCGAAGAAGCAATAAACAGCTTTGTAGATCTAAATGGCGCATCATTCACATTTAAGTCAACAGTGGCTTATCGCGGAATCTTAACAATACAATCAACGAACAAGTTATCATCAAAAATAACAAATACTCATCCTGAATATGCAACAAAATATTTTGAACCAGTTTGGGACAGATCACAAGCGAGCTTTGGCGTTCCTTTCAGCGAAGCGCTTATCGGAGCAGACATGTCTTTGAAAGAATCACGGCCAACAGATGCGACAAAAGAAGCAGCATTCTCTGCAAAGCTTGTAAATGAATTCGTAGAAAAGAGCAGAGCAGTATTATACAAACACCCAATCAATCTAAGACGCATGTCTGAAGGACTTTCACCAGCAAATATTATACTTACAAGAAATGCGGGAACTTCCCCACCAAGACTGTTCAATATTAGAGATGTTTATGAGACGAACTGGCTGTGCATGGCAGACATGCCAGTAGAAAGAGGGATAGGAATCTCAGCAGGTATGCAGGTTATGCCGTTACCAGAACCGTCGGGTAGCATGCAGAAGGACATGTCGATAAGAGTGCTTGCTTTATTAAAAAATCTTAATCTATACGATGCTTTCTATGTACATTTAAAAGGCCCAGATATATTCGCACATAATGAAGACATAAATGGAAAAGTAAAATGCATAGAAGAGATAGACAGATATTTCTTCGGACCCCTCTTAGCAAATATGGATCTAAACAATTCGATAATTGCTGTTACTTGCGACCATACAACTTCTTCTGAGATAGGATTGCATACGGATGATCCAGTTCCATTAAACATATCTGGCGGAGGTATTGTCGGTGACGGAACATCAATGTTTTCTGAACCAACGTGCGCAAGAGGAGCGCTTAAACAGATATCAGCGCTTCAACTTATGCCATACCTGATGAAATTGATAAAATCTTAACAGAAACATTTAATACTCATTCTACTTTAAAAGATAACATGGAGAACAGCATCTCAATAAAGATAGGGGGTCAGGCAGGTTACGGCATAATGGCGACAGGCCTGATGCTCGGAAAGACCTGTGCAAGAGGCGGATTGAATGTCTGTGCAGAAATACAATACCCTTCTCTTATCCGCGGAGGGCATAATACTTATCTCATAAGAGCAAGCAAAGATGAAATCTTTTCCTTCAACAAAGAAGTAAATCTGCTTGTTGCACTAACCAAAGAAACAATTGAGCTTCATAAAGACGAATTAACACCAGGTGCAATCATAATATATGACAGCGACTCTGTAAAATATTCTAAAAATGAGCTTAAAAGAAAGGACATAACATTGGTTTCTGTTCCACTAGTGCATTTGGCAACAAAAAGTGGTGGCGAGATAATGAAGAATACAGTCTCGCTTGGCGCAGTTGTCGGAGTGACTGATTATGATTTTGCACTTTTAGAATCTGTAATCAGAGACGTATTCAGCGACAAGAAGAAAGAGGTTATCATAAACAATATTAGTGCAGCAAAGGCAGGTTATGATTATATAAAGAAAAACTTCAATGGGATTTTCAATTACAAACTGAAGAAAATTAAATCAACTCCAAAAATGTTCATACCAGGAAATGAAGCATCAGCATTAGGGGCAATAAGAGCTGGATGCAAGTTTTATGCTGCATACCCGATGACACCAGCTTCTTCAATCTTACATTACATGGCCTCGAAAGAGCGTGAATATAATTTAGTAGTTAGACAGGTAGAAGATGAGCTAGCAGCTATGAATATGGTTATCGGAGCTTCGCATGCTGGAGCAAGATCAATGGTTGCGACTTCAGGTGGGGGTTTTTGTCTGATGACAGAAGCTTTGGGTCTTGCAGCAATGTCAGAAACACCAGTTGTAATTATTAATGGACAGCGCGGAGGGCCAAGTACAGGTCTCCCTACATGTACAGAACAAGCTGATTTGAAGTTTGTTATTAATGCATCACATGGCGACTTTGTGAAAATTGTAATTGCGCCAGGAGACCAAACAGAATGTTTCTATAAAATTGCTGAATCATTTAACTTAGCAGAAAAATATCAAGTCCCCGTGATTATTTTGCTAGACAAGCAAATTGGAGAGATACCTAATACCTGTGATGTTTTTGATCAGTCTAAAATAAAAATAGAACGCGGAAAAATTCTGAATGCGAATCAGATTAAAAAAATTGGCGCAAAGGATTTCTTCAAAAGATATGCTTACACAAGAAACGGAGTTTCACCAAGAATATTTCCAGGGACAAAAAATGGGATGTTTGTCGCAAACAGCAATGAGCATGATGAGTACGGAAATTTAGCAGAAGATGAAGCGACAAGGATAAAGATGATGGACAAGCGCAGAGCAAAAATAAAAGATATATTAAAAGATTTACCAAAGCCTCAAGTTTACGGGCCAAAGAATGCAGACATAACAATAATTGGGTGGGGCTCAACAAAACGCGCAATAAAGGAAGCACTAATTATGTTGAAGAAAGAAAAAATAAATGCAAATTATCTCCAAATCGTTTACATGAAACCATTCCATTCTGATGAGATCGCAAAGATAATCAAATCATCAAAAATAACTTTGCTTGTTGAGAACAATCAATCGAATCAGCTTGGCAATGTGATAAAAGAGAACACAGGACTTGATGTTAATTTCAAACTTAAAAAATATTCAGGCAGAACATTTTATCCAGAAGAAATTGTTGCGAAAGTTAGAGAGGTAATTAAAATTGGCAAACACAAATGAGCTTGAGACAATAGAAAAACCAACTTGGTGTCCAGGATGCGGAAATTTTAGTATCCTCGTTGCTCTAAAGAATGCAATCTCAAATCTAAAACTTGATCCGAGTAATGTCGCATTATTTACAGGGATTGGCTGTTCAGGGAAAGACTGTCAATGGATAAGATTGTATGGTTTCCATACGCTTCATGGCAGACCATTGGCTGTTGCGGAGGGAGCAAAGCTCGCAAATAATAAATTGACAGTGATTGCCGCAGGTGGAGATGGAGACAGTTATGGGATTGGCATGGGGCATTTCATACATGCTATGAGAAGGAACACTGACATTACTTACATTGTTCATAACAACCAGATTTACGGCTTGACAACAGGTCAGGCTTCGCCAACTAGTGAGAAAGGGTTCATCACAAAATCAACTCCATTTGGAGCCATTGATGAACCCGTCAATCCATTGACGTTGGCGCTATCTGGTGGAGCAACTTATGTTGCACGCGGATTTGCGGGAGATGTTCTCCATCTGACAAAATTAATTGAAGGGGCGATTGTGCATAAGGGATTTGCTATAGTTGACATACTTCAGCCTTGCGTGACATTCAATTATATTAATACATTTGATTGGTACAGACAAAGAGTCTACAAACTTGAAGAACAGAACCATGATTTTAAAGACAAGGACAAAGCATATGCTAAAGCGCAAGAATGGGGCAAGAAAATACCAATTGGTTTATTCTATAAAATAGATAAGCCAACAATTGAAGATCAATTACCTGCGATAAAGGAAAAGCCACTTGTCGAGCATGATATTAAAAATATTGATATTTCAAAAACATTTAAGGAATTCATATGAAAGTCGCCATTGTAAGCTACAAAGAAGAACTTATTGAGGGCAAATTAGCTAAATATGGCTTGGAACTCGATAACAAGAAACCTGACATTGTTATTGCATTAGGTGGAGATGGAACTTTTCTTTTTGCTGAACAAAAATACCCAGGCATACCAAAACTTTTAATCAAGCACAAATCAGATTGCGAAGAATGTTTCAAACATGATTTTTCTGATATTTTGACAAAACTTTCAAGAGGCCAATTCGAGATTGTTGAAGAATTAAAGCTTCAGGCAGTAGTTGGAAAGAACAAACTTGTTGCGTTAAACGAGATAAGTGTACATTACAAGCCGCCAAGAGCGCTAAGATTTGCGGTTTATGTAAACGGAACTCAATTGAATAAGACATTCATTGGCGACGGCGTAGTAATCTCGACTCCATACGGTTCAACAGGATACTTTTATTCGATTACAAGGAAATATTTTAATAAAGGAATCGGGATCGCAATTAATAATCCAGTCCATGAATTCAAACCAGTGTATGTAAATGAAAATGCAATAATCCAGGTTAAAATATTGCGTGAGAAAGGCGTAGTTTCTGCTGATACAAACAAGAAAATGATAAATGTAAAAACTAATTCTGAGATACTTGTAAAGAGTTCCTTAGACAAAGCTAAAATTTTAATACTGAAAGGGATGTCTAAAAAGATAATAGAATATTGAAGTGATATTATGATTGAATATGATGAATTTGGGCCAGAAAAAATATTAGGAATTTATGACTCAAAGACAAAGATGAAGGGTTTTGTTGTTATGTTTAATACAGCTCTTGGCCCAGCAAAAGGCGGGATACGAATGAGTCCCAGCGCTTCGCAGGAAGAAGCATTTGGATTGGCAAGGGCAATGGCCTGGAAATGTGCTTTGGCTGAACTTCCATTTGGTGGAGGAAAGTCAGTAATAATTGCTGATCCAAAGAAATTAACTCAAAAAGAAAAGGAAGAGATTGTTCGCGCATTCGCAAGAGCAATCAAACCTATTTCTCCATCATTGTATGTAGCAGCTCCGGATATTGCAATGGGTGAAGATGAAATGCGAATCATTGCAAAAGAGAATGGCTCAAAGAGTGTCACAGGAAAACCAAAAGATATAGGTGGACTTCCGCACGAGCTTGGTTCAACTGGTTATGGTGTGGCACTTGCTACTAAGGTTGCTGCTGAACATCTTGGAATTAATTTGAAAGGCGCAACAGTTGCAATCGAAGGCTTTGGAAATGTGGGAACATTTACAATGAAATTCTTGGAAGAATGGGGTGCAAAAGTTGTTGCAGTCTCTGATTCAAAAGGAATGATTCACAACAAGAATGGGTTGGACTATAAAAAATTAATTAATGTGAAAAAGAAGAGCGGAAGCATTACTGATTGTAAAGAAGGAATGAAACATGAAGGAAGCGAACTATTCGAGCTCGCTGTTGATTTTTTAATACCTGGCGCATTGCCTGATGTTATAACTGAAAAAAATGTGAACAAAATAAAAGCCAAGTGCATAGTCGAAGCAGCGAACATACCAATGTCACACGAGATGGAACATATTTTACACGAAAGAAAAATTCTTGTAGTACCTGATTTTGTAGCAAATGCTGGTGGAGTAATTTCTTCTTATGTAGAGTACATAAATGGTGCAGAGGATTACATGTGGAAACTCATAGAGGAGAAAATAACAAAGAATACAAAAATTGTTTTAGAAACTGCAAAGAAAGAAAAGATAACTCCAAGAGACGCAGCACTTAAGATAGCAAAAGACAGAATAAGAAAAGCAATGAATAAATAATCACTTTCTCTTTTTTGGCTTCTCAGAAGTGGCCTTTTTTAGTTCGTCTATTTCTGATCTTAGAACATTTACTTCTGCTGTTAAGTCATCGATGGACCTGCTTAGCGCATCAATCACTCGCTCCATCATTTCTATTTTTTCCTTTTCCTTACCAAATATCATTTGTCACACCCTCAACATATTTTAAAAAAATCCTTACTTAATATACTTTCTATCTGCATTCTGTTCGATGACATATTAATGCTTGTCGCATCAAATGAACTTATTCTGAATTTTAGATAATAGTTTCCAGTTTTGTTATAGAGATCAGGATACCAACCAGTGTCATTATACTTTGCATCCAAATTGTTATTTATGCAGTTCTCAAGGATTGTTTCACCACTTGGGTAACAGTAACTTAGTGTGCAATTGTATGCAGATAGCTTTGCGAAATTTATCTGGTCTGATTGCTTTTCATAAATGTCGTTTATGCTTTTGTCTATCAAAGCTGAAGTCAATATACTTCTTGAGAATCGTTCATCTATGTCCAAAACATAAAATGAGAATGCTACTGAAATCAGCAGAAATGCTATGAAAATTATTGGCGTGATCATATACGCTCTCTTATTCAACATGGTTCCACCCTCTGTGATTTTGGCCAATATCCAAATGAAACTATTACATTATCTTGGCACGGCAGGCTCATGTTGAATGTTGCAAGATTCACACCTTCAGTCTTTACACATGATACATTATTGTAAACAACTCTGTTCGATGTGTTGCCGTACATGAAAATGAAATAACTATCTTTTGTATCGAGATTCGAGAATGCGTTATGAACACTCGAATTTATCTCGGAACGCATGTTTTTTAAGCAATAATCAACGCCAATAAATTCAGCGACAGTTCCGCCAATATTTTGATAATTTAAGATTGAGAGTAACATATGCTGTGAATAAGTGCTCTGGCTTCTAGCTGTCGCAATCCCCATTGATTGTCCAGTGCTCTGGCTGCTTAAGAATATGAAAAAGATGCTTGAAATTAATACTAGCAATATTATATCAATTATCATTCCCTGCGCTTTTTTATTTACTGACACTTATTTTCACCTGTCCGAATTCTGTCGTTGTATTATTCAATAAAAGTGTTGGGAAAATGTTTGATACAGATACCCGTACATCTGAAATAGAATAATAATTATCCCAGCACCATTTTTTGTCCGAGGTTGAGATATTTACAAGAACCTTGTAGCTGCTTGTAATATTCAGTTCGCTCAATTTCTTGCAGTAGGAGAAATTTGTTCCGAGCTTGTTAAGGTCGATTTGTCCAAGCGGAGCATTAAATTTTGAATTGATTACATAACTACCAATATCTAATGAATTTTGCGACATTTTGGTGATGTCCTGCTGTTCTGAATAATTAGCAAACAAAGAAAGAACAAAAACAAGAAACACTACCAAGACTAATGCTGTCGGTATGAGCATGGGAATGTCTTCGCCTATCGGCATGAACTCACCACCACATCTTTTATTTTTTCTATATGTAGACAATCATCAAAGGTTAGATTGTTAGTATTGTTGATTGGAAATAGAAGCGCATGTCTCAAGGAAGTTTTACCTGAAGTTAAAACAAAGCTTTGGTTCTCAAATAACAAAGTTCCGCTTATCTTTGTGTTATATTCAAAACTCAGATTAAATGGCGAAGCAGATGCTGACCCAAGAACATTAGCTATGCTGTCCGCATCAGTCGCTAATCTATTTAATTCTTGTATGTTCTGCTGAATAAAAAGAAAATAAAAAAATGTCCCAGAAATTATTATTCCGAATATCAAGAATGCAAGCTTAGAAAATATGAATCCTACTATCCCTTTCTTAGATGAAATAAATCGTGTACGGTTCGGGTGTGCCTGTGAAGTTGCCATAAAATACCTCTATATTATAACTCCCTGGTTCGAGCTTTGGTACTGTCGTATAAATTATGTCGAAATCAAGCTCATTTACTATCTCGTCACCCTCACCTTTAATTGTTATCGTATCATTGGTCGAATTTATCTCAATGTTATAATTGCCTGGAATCTTAAGATTCACTTTTTTGAAAGAGCCCGGATCTGAAGTTGCTCTTAAATTTTCCATCGTGTTTACGAGTTCATTATAGCCATCAGCCATCTCTTTTTTTGATGAAAATTCTGAAAATGTCTGCAATTGGTAAAAGCTGATTGTCAAAACAACTGCAGCTATCAATACTGTCAAAAATAAAAAAAATGGAAAGGATTCGACTCCCTTTTTATTAGCTAACAACAACATTATTGGTCTGGTTTACAAGTCTTTGTTTATTCTCAACTGTCGTGTTATCGTTTGCGTAAATCTTTGCATAATATGTTCCCGTTGAGCTTGGAGTGTAGCTGCCTTGGAAAATATTTCCAGACATTCTTGTAAAGCTTATGCTTGTCAAGCTACTTCCATCCTTGTATATGTATGCGTATACGCCTTGATAATCGTCTATGCCACAGCCGCCTTCGTTGTCAGTAACCTCTGCGTAGACATGCAGTAAATTACCCGTTTTTGATGTGTTTACACAACTTGTGCGATCAGTATTGTTGCACATCCATCCATTGTCTACAATTGGTCCTGTCGTGTCAAGTTGACAGGCAACTTGTGTTGTTGTTGATTGATTGAATTGTTCTGCTGCACCTATCGTTCCGCCTTTCAATATCCCTACGAACTGAAGTGCGATTCCGATGACTAATGCTGCTACTAATGCTATAATGATATACCTAAGCGGCAATGCTTCGACACCGCGCTTGTTTTTTAGCAACCCCATAGTTATTCCTCCTTTTAAGATAACATAATCCTAGATACAATGAGAGTAAATGTAAATATAAATAATGCTATTGGCAGGTTTTTTGCAAGCTCATACCTGAGGATTACCATGTCTTTTCCGTATTCAAGAAGACAAACATACCTGATTAATAATACTGCCAAGATCAACATGTAGACACCAGAAATTAATTGTAGCATCTCAACATTAAGTGCTGGCGGATTAAGGAATGAAATATTGAAATATTCATAACCAAGACCGCCGAGTTTCTCCTTTGCAGCAGCCATTCCATTCTGAATTAATTGCTGAAGGGTTATTACAAGTCCGGTTATCATTGGAGCGAACACTGAAGCTGTTATGCGCATCATTGACAATGAATTCTTCAATGTTTCCTTTAATTTTTCTTCTGTTTTTTTCAATTGGTCAAAGTGATTTGAGATCGTGAAAAGCATCTGACTGCATTGGTCTATGCCATGTTTTAGAGAGCTTATGAAAAGATGCATAACTAAAAGAAGATTTTTCGAATAAACATCTTTCAATGAACCAAATTCATGGTTGAACAATGATTCTTCAAGCGTGACATGCCTGCTTTTTACTATGTCATATGTGTCAGTCATAAGAGTTCCAAATAATGTTCCTGGGGTTGATTCAGAAATATATTTGATTGTATTCTCTGGAGAACGGCCTTCGCTTATCCTGCTAGCTAATTGATATGTTCCATCAATCATTTCTTTCTCAAGATTTTCAATTTTTTGTCTTGCATCGCGCTTAAACCAAGATGTACCATAGCAATAAAGTGCAATCGCAGCGCCGACTGCCCAGATAATTGTCAATGTGTTAAATCCTTTGAGCATCTGGGAGAAAGGATTGTCAACAAATTGAATGCCTGGGATCTGTGAAAACATGAAAATAATTCCTGGGAATGCAATCACCAAGAAAACAATTATTGTATAGTAGAATGCGTTGAACTCAAAGTTTGTTTTTCCAATTGTAAACTTAAGATTGCTTGGCTTTGGGAATCCTTCCATGAACTCAGGAAGCTTGATTGTTGAAAATGCTGGCGGTCTCTGAGCAATAATTCTGTTCGAATAGATGTAGATTCCAATCAAAGACATGACTAACAATAAGAACATCTGCATCGGAGACGAAACTTCTTTTCCTATAAAGGAAAATATTGGAAGCAAAGATATGATTACTAATGGTAAAACTGTTCCAAAACTGAACAAAAACATTGTTGGTAAATATAATTTATTAGTGTAATCCTGTATTTTGTTTGTTATTCCTTCAAGCGCGATGTTGATGGCTCTGTCCAAGGTTTGGTTTCGTTTGATTTCATTCTTTTCAGAAACTGCAGACTTAATTAAGTAAATGCTTCGTTTAAGCTCGACAAGTTCTTTTCCCCATTTTAGTGCAATTTCCCCGAGTTCGGTTTTTATGTTTATCTTATGACCCGTAAATGATCTCCAAAGAGCATTTTTTAAATCGTCAACAATTTTCCCTTCAGAATATTTTGAAACGAATTCAATCGCTCTTTCTAGATTTGGGCTTTGTTTTAGATAAATAACAAGCTGGGTAAGTATGCTTGGCGCATTGCTTAGCGCTTCTATACGCTCCAAGTGCGCTTCATTTTTCGGATGTTCAGTAACAAAATATGCGAGCACAACTGGTGCGACTGCACAGAATGCAATAACAATCGGTGAAACAGTTCCAGTAAAAATAAATGAAGCAATGTTTACAACTGCAAGAAGTATTGCAGTCAGAACCAAAGCAAACCTGCTTAAGTTTATTATCTGGTATGGCTTGACAGCCCAACCAAGTGTTTTTAGAGATAATTTTAGTTCTTCCGATGTTTCTGTATCCGGTCCAGCAAGCTGTGGAAATTTTTTTGAAGAAAATTTTGCAAGCTCTATATAATAGTCATTAAGGCCCATTGTCTTTTGCGAATACGGGACTTCGTATACTTCTAACTCAGGTACTGTAGTATGCATAACCATAGGGATTCACGTAAATTATAAAATGTTACTACTTTATAAAGAATATTAAATGGGCCCGCCCAGATTCGAACTGGGGACCTTCTCCGTGTAAGGGAGACGTCATAACCACTAGACTACGGGCCCATATAACAAAACAAAGAAAGACGTTTTATAAAAGTTATGTTATCCGAGAGCAAGACTGGTTTATACAAGAACAAATTATGCTTGGATTTGTTTCGCAATTGTTTGAATTTACAGATACACATTTTCCGCAGCTTTCAGAACAGTCAAAATCGCTTTCACAAGCTGTGATAACAGCATTTTCAGTCCCCAATACAATAAGTCCAAACTTTTGCGCATTCGCAAAAACCAAAATCCCGACAATTATACAAAGAACAACTGTTAAGATCTGTCCATGCTTCAACAAGACATGATACATCACTTCTGTGAATCCTTTCCAACTCATACAATCAAGAATTACAATTAAAAGTAAATACTTTTCTATTAATAAAAAAAGAAAAATAAATCAGCGCTTTGCATATTGCCTAAGTATTTCCTTGACCTCAGGCTGAACCTTAGAGATAAGATGCACCATTATTTCTTTGGACTTTGCTTCGATTTCTTTTGAGCATTCTGCGCACACATTTTCCCTGTAAAGTTCAATTGCTGGACCTTTCCATTTAAGGCCAATTTCAATGCTGAATGCTTGTGTGTCAGGTTTACATATATCTCTATTACAAGTAGGACAAGTACCTATAGCTATTCTTTCCTTACAAACATCACAAACGCGTACTGTTACTTCAACCATTTTGACACCTCTGAATCATTTTTTATAAGCATATTAGCTTAAAATGTTTTTCCTTTTCAGGAATTAAGTGCGGTAGCCGAGATTTGAACTCGGGTCTTAAGCTTGGCAAGCTTTTACCCCATGTTCTAAGAGGACATGGATTCATATCCTACCAGACTAGACTACTACCGCATAATCATGCAGTTTCTTCAGTCTGTTCTTCAATTTCTTCAATAGGCACTTCTTCAGGTTCGGGTTCTTTCTTCTCGATCTTTTCCTTGCCTTTCTTTATTTTGTGAATTTCAACCTTTCTGACTTCAATCATCTTTATTGGGAAAACTTTTCTTACAATTTCACCGATTTCCCTCTGTAGTTTGCCTGTTGAAAATGCAATAATGAGACTTGGGAAATCCAATTGCGTGGCTCTTTTTTCCATTTCCTTGTGGACATCCCTATGCAGAGAACTTTTCTGGCGGCTATCCGCCTTATATGCAGTCACGACAACTGTTTTTATTCTGAACGTTTGATCATCCTTCAGTTTTACATCATTAATAACTTCAATCTTGCTTGATCTTCTTCTTACAAGCCTTGAGAAATATTGTCTTGAGATATTATATTCGATTGGTTCAGTGTATGCTTCGAGCCCTTTGACATCAACTATCTTTAAACCAATCTTGATGTGATGCTTAGTTATGTCGCCGGTGACTTCTGAAAGAGGCAAACTCAGGATTCTTCCCTTTATTGAGTCAGCATCATTTCCGATTGTTTCGCCTATGTCGCGCTCATTGAATATTTTAGGAGCATGTATCTTAAACCAAGTCTTTCCTTTGACCTTTTTCTTCTGTACGACTTTCTTATCTTCTTTTACTACAGTCTTCTTCTCTTCTTTTTCTGTGACTTTTTTTTCTTCTGCCATATTCACACCTACTTGATAAGGAACTTGGCCTGATCAAGTGTATATTTCCATTCAGCTGGAATTGCTTTGATTTTCTTATAATATTTAGTAAGTCGTTTGATTTTTGATTCAGTCAATAACAAACCACGTTTCGCAATCATATCATGATGGTTTTTGCCCATGTGTGTGTCAATTATAATTGCCCTTTTAATCAAATTTGTAAGATCTTCAGGCAGTTTAGGGGCAGATTCATTTTCTTTTAATATTTTTGTGATTTTTTTGCTTGTAATTGATTTAACGCTTGGAATGCCATAAGTGTCTCTAAGAAGCGTTCCAATCTGGGCTGTTGTTTTTCCTTCTTTCGCAAGCTTCAAGACTAGCTTTTCTACTTCAAATGGTTTATATTTAAGCCATGTTGGAGGAACTTTTCTAACAGGTTTATGAGAACCATGTTTGCCTTTTTTGCCTGAATGCATTCTTGCCATAAAATATCCCGATCAACATATGTTTCAACAACTTATGTTGTCTTAGATAAGATAGAGAAATTTTATCTATTTATAAAGATAACCATTTTCTTGCAAAAAGATAAATTCAAGTACTGTTTTAGATATAGAAAAAGACTATTTGGAAACCTTTATAAATTATTCACTCTTTAGTAATTACATATTAGGGGTTTAAGGAATGAAAGATAGCTATAAAGCAAAAAGAAACAGCCCTGAAGCTGCAAAAGAAATTTTTGATAGTCATGTAGACCAAGTTCATACTGTTGCCGATTTGAAAAAAATGGGCTTTAATGATGGACAAATAAAAGCATATAATGGTATTATTGATGACATCAGAGATATGTCCGTTTATGGTAACAGACCCACATTGACAGCAAGACTTTCAGACTATGTAAGAAATTCTACAATAGCAAACAAAGTTTCTAAACTTGTTGATAATCATAACTCACTGAAACATGGAGTAAACGCAATTTCTGGCGCAATTACAAAAGGAGAAGCAGCACTTTTAACTTTGGCGCTTGCGCTTGGTTCTGTTGCAGTGGCAGCAGCTTTTGAGCTTCCAGCTTATGAACAAACAACAGGTGATATTGATGTCAATGTTTATGCAACAGGTTTGGAAAAAATTGTTTCAGTTACAGGAGACGTCACTGACGGTGACGGGATCTCCAATGTCGTAATTTATTTGCAGAAAAATGGATTTACATTTGAAGATGCTGTGGTAGAAAAAATATCGGGGACAAAAGTTCCTTTTAATGAGACTATTGATGTTTCAAAATATCCGGCAGGCAATTACAATATAGCTACAACAGTGCTTGATAAAAAAGGGAATATGAAAACTATCAATACTTCTTTTGTTCTGCCAAACCTTACACCTATGATTACTTCTCTTAATGTTTCAGAAACAGAAGGCAAATATTTTGCGAACGTAGACTTTAAGGATGCAGATGGTGATATCGCAGAGTTAGATGTAAAAATTGTTGAACCAGGAACAGATATAGTTATTCCAGGTGTTAATGCTTACAAATTCAACTTGCAAGGCAAAGGAGGACAGCTATCGATTGGGCTGGACCTTATTAGTGGAGATTATGAATTAGTTGCAAAATTGACAGACAACTATGGCGCAGATGAATTAAAACGCATACCATTCACTATTTAATCAAAAAATGGAGTAAAATAATATGTCTAAACTAAAAGAAAAGATAAGCAAATGGCGCGAAAAAAGAGCGCAAGCAAAATCAGCTAAAAGCGAAGAAATGCCAGTTTTTGAAGATGAAATTATTCATACTCTTGATGATGAGACTATTGATAATATCATAGAAGAACAAAATAAAGAAACTCCAAACATAAATTTCAGACCATTTGTAGACAGATACAAACATCTTGGTGTTGATACTTCCGGTGAAATGAATAAGAAAAAAGTGGGTGCAGTCATTGCTGTCGCAGGATTGATTGCAGCAGTAATCGGTGTTTATCTGATTATGCAGAAACCAAGTACTCCAACAGACGCGGATCCAGCGGGCGATATAAATGTGTATCAGCTCGAGGACGGCTCTGTAAAACTCGTGCAGATAAAAGGAAATGCTTCGGATGACAATGGATTATCAATGCTTGAAATCAATTTATTGAAAGATGGAACCACAGTTTTCCATACATCAGAATCATTGACAGGAAAATCAACTGCTTATGATAAAGAATTCAATGCAACCATAAAAGAGCCGGGAACATACCAGGCGGTTGTAAAAATAAAGGACAATGCCGAACATGTCAAGGAATTAACAAAAACTGTTGTTATTGGGGACATTGCACCAAAATTAATTAGTCAGAGCATCGCAAAAATTAATGATACTGTTTATCGGGCAACAATCGATTATAGCGATGTTGATAATGAAGTAATATCAGCAGATTCAGCTGTTGTACTCCCAGGAACAAATATAGCTGTGTCAGGTCATGTATATGAAACTCTAATGAACAACAAGAGCGGACAGACAACTGTTGATTTGGAAAATCTTGCGGAAGGAAGTTATGATTTATTGACAACATTGACTGATAAGTCCAGCAAGACAAGCGAAACAAAAAGAACACCTTTCACTGTTTCAACATTGCCTGTAAATGCAGCACCAGTAATTGAATCATGGAACATAGCAAACAATACAAAACAACCAGACTTATACTTAAATGTGAGCGATTCAGACAATAATGTGAAAAATGCGACTGTAAAGATTTATGATTCATTAGACCAATTGGTATTCTCAAAAGAATACGCTGTAAACGCAGCAAGCAAGAACATAACTGACACAATTGATCTTACTTCAAAAACAAAGGGAAACTATACAGTAAAAGTAGAAGCAAATGATGTTCTTGGAAAGAACTCAACTGTGCTTGAAAAGATAATTGAACTGCCAAATGGTGCGCCAAGCATTGTTGGGATACCAGAATTATATTATAATGGTATTGATAGCAAATGGCACTGGACTGTAAATGCTACAGATATTGATAAAAATGGTGATTATGTTTATATGAAAATTGTGGATACATCATCAAATTTCAAAGTAATGGATGGAACTTATTCAAATACTTTAAGTTCAGAGTCCTGGGTTGCGAATGATTGGTTTACAGTTTTACCTGGTAATTATAAATTTGAAACTTATATTATAGACAAAGATGGTTCAAGTTCAACAATATATTCTAAAAACTTTACACAAAGCTAATTACAATTTATAGAAGCCGCTTTTGATATTGGGTCACATACTAATAATGGTGAATTACAACTAGTAGCTGCGTTATAACCACAACCATTATCTATTTTTGGCAATGTACAAGCTACCTTTGTATTACAGCCACTACTACAGAAATTTTTTATTGTATTAACATTATTCAAACAGACAGTATCTGACTTACTACAGCACATCTGTTTTCCATTAATCAGAACATTAATCGTCTGGCACTGCTGCTGGCACTGGAATGTATTTACTGAACTTTGTCCGCTGCCAAAGCCACCAAAGAAGAAAAGGACTATCACAACAAGCACCATAATGCAGATTACAATAAGAACAACAGTTGTTATTGGCAGTCCTTGTGCTTTTTTCATACTATCTTATAATAAAAGCTGTTTAAAATAGTTTATGAAAAGGTCCAAATAATTAGGTTTATATTCTTACATTGTCTACATATAATTCGTGGGTATTTCCCCGAGGTGTATTCTGTTAATTATGTTGATTGCTATAGCTATAGCCCCTGTTTTCGGAGAAATCCAAATTTCAAACTGGGAATATTCAAAATACTCAAACAATAATTGGCTTTCAGAAAACTTTTCGTCAGGATGGTCAACAGGAAATTCGCCATTTGGTACACCAACATATTTCACAGTTAACACAAATACAGACTACAAGCACATCTATGTAAGAAAAATTATTTCTCTAAATGATTCGACAGAAGGACTGATCAAGGCAAGAGCAGAAAACAATATGAAGTGCTATGCAAACGGCAATCTTGTTGCTGAAACGCATGGAAACATACAGAAAGGAAACCAGTTCTATAACTGTTACTCAGATTTTTTTTCTGATAGTTGTTCAGGTGGGACTGCATATCATTATGACGGCTACAATGACCAAAACAACTTTGTTTATGTTGATGTGTCAAAATACCTGAAGAAAGGAAACAATGTAATAGCCTGTGAAGCATGGGTTGATTCAAAAGCATATTATCACAATTATAATACTTATTATAAAGACTACATTGACGGGAGATTGTAT
>Ga0315287_10000411_pt1 | contig 37284 bp, 36 predicted proteins | sample YL17G11_0_MG_FD_205037 | JGI IMG/M metagenome (GOLD analysis project Ga0315287, IMG submission 205037) | Sediment microbial communities from Yellowstone Lake, YNP, Wyoming, USA - YL17G11_0 | ecosystem: Environmental > Aquatic > Freshwater > Lake > Sediment | place: USA: Wyoming | collected...
CCACACCACACACCGCACCGCATCACCCCCCATTTTTGGCGGCGGCGTGGGCCCCTGCCCGCGCCGCCGCGCCCCGCATGCGGCTCGAAGGAGGAGGCAGAGGGAGGGACGGAGAGGGTCGAAAAAAAAAAGAATGTCACACACGTCTAGCCGCGCCCCCTCCCTGCCTCCGCCTCCTTCTCTCTCTTGCCCTTTTCCACGCCGTCGAGCCATGCCGCGACGACGCCCACAAACTCGGCGGGCGCCTCCTCGAAAGGGGTGTGGCCGCGCCCCGCCGCGCGCGCGAGCACCGCGCCCTTCAAACGCGCCGCGAGGCGCGCCGAGTTGGCGTAGGGCACGAGCGCGTCCCGGTCGCCGTGCACGATGAGCACGGGGAGGCCGGCGTCGGACACCGCGCGCGCGAGCGCGGCGGCAGGCGTCGCGGGCGCGCCGGCGAGCGCCGCCCGCGCGGCCGCCACCGGCCCTGGCCCCAGCGGCACGCGCGCGAGCAGGAAGCAGAGCAAGCCACCCTCCCACCCGGCGAGGAGGGCGGGGGCTCGGTAGCGTTGGATCAGCCAGGGGGGAGGGGGGCGGCCCGCCCACGCTGCGGCGAGCCCATTCTCCCAAAATGCCGCGGACCGCACCGCGCCGCGCAGGGCTGTCACGATGATCGGCGACGCGAGCAGGATCAGGAGGCGGCCGATGGAGCCTGTGACCAGCATGAGCGTCGCGGCGGCGGCGGCAAAGAGGGCGGCGAGGCCGCGCGCGGCGCGCCCGGTCGGCCCTTGGCCGTCGGACCGCCCAAAGCCGGCCACGATGGCGGGCGCGACCAGGATCAGGGCGTCGCACGCGCCCGGGTCGCTCACCGCCTGTTCGGCGGCCGAGGCGGCGCCCAGCGAGTGCCCCATCAACACTCGGAGCGGGGGCGGGCCGTCGCCGGCACCCCGCTTGCCCGCCTCCAGGTCGCGCAACGCCGCCCCCAGCCGCCCGTTGAACCCCAGCCCGTACGGCGCCAAGGCGCGCGGGCGGGCGGTGAGGCCAAAGCCCGGCGCGTCGTGCTGCGTGACGAGCGCCGACGCGGCGTCCGCGAGCGGGTGCACCGCCGCGCCCCAGGAGAAGGCACCCGCGCCGAACCCGTGGTAGCAGGCGATGGCGAAGCGGATGGGGGTGGCGGGGTCGGGAGGGGACGCCGCCTTGTAGTGCGCGTCGACGCCGAGGACCGTCGCAAACCGGGAGTCGGGGTCTGCCAACTCCTTGACCGCCGCCGCGCGCGCGGCGTACGCGCGCTCCAGGGTCAGGGTGCGGGCCAGGAGGGCGGTGGCGACCCCGATCGCCGCCAGGAGCGCGGCCGCGGCCTGGGTCGGGGGCCAGCGCGGCGAGAGCGCGGCGGCGGCCGCCGCCGCGGCCAGGCCCGCCAGGGCGCAGCCGACGGCGGCAAACGGGGTCAACTGAGGCACGTCGTCGAGCAGAGCGGCGAGCGCGGAGGGGAGGCCGGCGAGAGGGGGTGGGGCGGGCGGGGCGGCGGCGACCGCCTCGGCGCGTACCGGCGACCGCGCCTTTCTTTTCCGCAGGAGGCTGCCGCTCGCGCCGGCCAGGACGGCGGCCGCGGCGCCGTGCAGGGTGCCGCGCACGGTGGTGGCGGCTGAGAAAGGGCGGGACTGGTCGGGCGACGGCGGTTGGCGCTCTCACGCGCGCCTCGGCGGCCACCGCCCCTCTCGCACGACGCCGTAACACGTCCGGCGCCCGCTCGCACCGGGAACGGCGCCGTTCGGCCGCCGCAGGGCGCCCATGGCCGCCCGCGCGGCGCGCCGCTGCGGCGCGCGCGGCCGTGCCGCGACCGCGGTCGCGAGAGGGTGCGCCAGCGGAGCGGCGCGGTGACGAGGGGGGGGGGAGGAGAGGCGAGGAGTGGGGAGAGGCGCTTTAGCGACAAGCGGCGCCGACGCTCGCTCTCGCTCGCGCGCTCGCCACGCCCGCCCTTTTCACTCGCCGCGTCACGCTCGCGCTCGGCGTCGCCGACCGCGCCCAGTGCGGCCACCCCGGCGGGAACGCGACCGCGTCGCCGGGGCCGAGGCGCGCGCGCAGCGCGCGGGGGAGCGGTCGGCCGAACGCGGCTGTCGGGTCGGCCCGAAACCGGCGCCGCAGCACGTGCCAGTCGGGGTACGGCGCGCCCAACGATCCTCCCGGCTCCCAAAAGAGCATCTCTTTGGCGCCAAACACTTGCGCGAGCGCCGACGGCGACGCGTCGGCGTGCGCGGGGGAGACCGCGCCGCCGGGGGAGAGCCACAGGCGCAGCGGCTGGGCGACGGGGGCGCCCAGGGTAATGAGCGAGTGCAGGGCGTCGTCGGGAGGGGGGAGCGGGGGTTGGGAGCCAGAAACGGGGAGAGGAACGAAACCGTCGTCGGCGCCTTGATACGCAAACGCGGCCGACACCGGCGTCTGCAGGTAGTACCACTCTTGCCGGGGCCGCCCTGCATCCGCACCCGCCACCGGCAGGCGCCTGTTGCCGAAAAAGAGGGGCGGTAGGGGGCACTCGCGCGCGAGCCGCGCGACCGCCTCGGCGAGGGGCAGCTCCGCGACGCGCGACGGGGGCGTGAGGCCCAGCGTGACCCACAGGTGCACGAGCGAGGGTTCGGTCACCGGGAACGAGGGCCCGGGCGCGACGCGGACGCGCGTCGGCGCGGCGGGCGCGGCCGCCGCGAGCGCGGCGGGCGACCACCCGCGCGCCGCTGCGAGGCCGGCCGCGCCCCCGCGCAGCACGACCGGCTCGGCCAGGGTCGCCAGGGTGCGCATGCAGGCGGCGCGGTCGTGGGCCCAGTCGAGTTCGAGGGCGTCGACGGTGCTGCGAGAGAGAAACGGGGGCGCCGCGTCGGCGCGCCGCCCCCTCGCCCCCATTCCCCCTCCCCGCCGCCCGCCTCGCGCTCACTCGACCGTCAGCGGCGCCAGCGGCGCGCACTCGACCCCGGCCGTGGCGCCGGCGGGCGCCGCCATCGGCGGGGCGCGGCCTCTCGCGCGAGCGTGGAGTGGCAACGGCGGCCAGCCTCGCCCCCACTCCCTTCCTCGCTCGACCGCGCGCCTCACGATGGAGGGCGCGCCATCCGTTACCGTACCCCGCGTCAGCGGCGGCCAACCGCCGTCGGCGGTCGCGGCGCGCGTCAACACGCGGCGCAAAGTGGAAGCCGCCCTCGCCTGGGGCGACGAGAGCGCCGCCGCCGACCGGCCTCGTCCTCAAACAACGATTTCCGCCTCAACCTCCCTTCTCCCCGACTCGGCCGCGCTGGCGGCCGGCCTCGCGGCCGCCGCGCGCGCGTGCGCCCCCTCGTCTCCCCGCGCCCCGCCGCCGTTGCTCGTCCCGCCCGGCGCCGAGGCCGCCGCCGCGCCCTTGGCCGGCGTCGCGGTGGCGGGCTGGGGGGTGCTGGCGGTGCGGGGGCCGGCAGTGCCGCGGCGCGTCGACCGAGGCGTGGCGGAGGCGGTCGAGGCCGCGGTCGCGGCCGCGCTGGCCGACCCGGGCGCCGCGGCCGACGTGATGGCGGTCGCGTTGGGCGGAGGGGCCCTCCCTGTCGCCGCCTCTTCCCCCTCGTTCCTCGCCTCCCCCTGGCGTACCCCTGCCGCCGCCTCGCTCGCCGCCGGCCTGACCGCCGCCACCGCGACGCTGGCCGCGTTTGTGGGCGACCTGTGCGCGCCCGCGGGGCGGGCGCTGGCGGCGGCGTGGAGCGGGCTCGCAGTCGCGGCCGGGTCGGCGGTCGCCGCGGCCGACGCCGCCGCGGCTGCGGCGGAGCGGCGGGCTGCCATCGCGGAAGCGGCCGCGATGGCGGTGGCCACGGCGGCGGCCGAGTGCGGGCGGCTGGCGAGGGACGCGGTCGCCGCGCGGCGCGCGGCCGCGGCCGCGGCCGCCGACCGGGCCGCGACAGCCCGCGCCCTGCGCCATGGGCTCGCCGTCGAGCGCTGGCGCTACGTCGTCGCCCGCGCCGCCGCGGGCGCGCCCGCCGACGGGGGCGGGCGCCTGCCGTCGCTGCGCGCGGGCGCGCCGCTGCCCGCGGCCCTGGACGCGCTGCGCGCCACCGCGGCGGCGGCGGCCGTCGTTCGAGAGAGGGCGAGGCGGCGTCGCGGTGGGGTGTGACAAGTGTGCGGCCTCCTCTCTGGTCCTCTCCCCCTCGAGACACCCTCTGTCAACCATCCTCGACCCCCGGAGCCTTCCCCCCGAACAGCGTGACCAGCTCGACATCGTTGGCCAGCGCGATCGGGGGCGGCGGGTCGTCGCCCGGCGCGTCGGGCGCCGCGCCGCGCACGCGCAGCATGAGCGCGCCGCCCTCGACCGCGGCGCCTCCGTCCAGGCAGGCGGAGGCGTCCAGAGCGTCGCGGGCGAGGACCGAATGCGCGGCCTCGAAGCGGGCGTCCAGGGAGGCGAGGGCGGTTGCGACGGCAGGGCTCGGAGGAACGCCCGCCGGTCCGTCGACCTTGGCCGCCGCCAGCGCCACCGCGCGCGCCAGGCCGTGCGCCAGGCGCACCAGGCGCCCTGGCGTGACGCCAGGCGCGGTCGCAAACGTGAGGCCGGCGACGTCGGCGTGCAGCGCGGCGGCCGCGGCCGACTCCGCGACAAGCACGAAACCGTTTCCTGTTTCCCCTCCCCCCGCCGCCGGCGCAAAGCTGACGCGGGCGACGTCGCCCAGCGCTGCCAGCACACCGGCCGCCGTGCGCGCTAGGCGCACGGCGCCCGCGGCGGGCGCGCCGAGCGCGTTGCCCCCGGGGCCCGCCGCGCCGAGCAGTTCCGCCAGGGCCGCCTCGTCCAGCCGCACCCTCGCCCGCGCGCCGTCGACGGACAACGTGCCCAGGCGGGTGGGCGGGCCGGGGCGCTCGGCGGTGGCCGCGTCGCTAAACCAGCCGAGCGCGGTCCCAGCTGGGGTGGCAGGCGCGGGAGGCGCCGCCCCCACGTCCCCGCGCCCTCGTTCGGCGGGCGACGCCGCAGCGGACCGAATGGCGTCCACGAAGCGCTTGATGGCGTAGGAGGAGGGGTCGGGCAGCGGCACGTCAAAGCACCACCCATCGTCCGCCCCGCACCCCGGCCTCAGGGCGACGGGCAGCCGCACCGAGAGTGGTCCCACGTACTTGGCCGCTTCCGCGCCCAGGCGCACGCCGCGCGCGTCGACCGCGGCGACGACGCGCGCCGACGCGCCGCGGAAGCGCGCCTTGAAGCCGGCCAGGCGGGCGATGACAAAGGCGTGCCAGGCTTCCAGGGCGGAGAGCGCGATGGCGAGGCCGGGAGTGACGGTCGAGGTGGTGGCGGTGGTGGTGGTGGGGGCCCCTCCCCCCCCCGCCTTGACAGACAGCTCCCGCGCCTGCCGCTCGAAGAACGCGCGCACGTGCGCCACTGCGGCATCCACGTTGCAGCCGGCGTCCAGGTGGGTGAGCACGAGCGAGGCGCGCACGGGCTTGAGGGTCAGGCCGGCGGCGGCGGCCGCGGTCGCCGCGTCGAGCGGCGGCGGGGGCGGCACGCCCGTCGCCGCGGCGAGCGCCTTGGCGGCCGCGTCCCAGGCGGCGGTGACGGACGCCCACAGCTTGGGGTGGCGCGCGTAGCGCGCGCGCAGGCGGGCGAGGGACGCGCGCGTCGCGGCGTGCGGGCGGCGCGTGAGCGGCGCGACGCAAAGCGCGCCGCCGCTCCCGCCGCCGACGGCGCCGCCCCGGGTCAGCGCGTCCAGCACGGCCGCGCCGCCGGCCCCCAGCCCCAGCGCGCCGCGCGCCTCGGCGGCGGCCGCCGCGCGGCGCGCCGCGCGCGCGGCATCCTTGGATGACGCCGCGGGGGGCGCGCCGTCGCCGTCGACAGGGGGCGGCGCCAGCGGAATGTCCAGGGTGGCGAGAGGAGGCCCGACCAGGGTCAAATCGCCGCCCGCGGCGGCGCCGGCGCCGGCCGCAAGGAGGTACTCCCCCAACTCGCCCGGCAGCGCCCCGAGCAGCAGCCGCTGGAACACGGGCGGCAGCACGGACCCCACGATGAGGCGCAACAGGGCGCGGGGGACGGGGACGCTCGCGCCGCGCACCGCGCGGTGGACCGCGTGGACCTCGATCGCGGGCGCGCCGAGCGCGCGCCACCCTTCGCCCCGCGTGTACCGGCAGCCGAGCATGCCCGATATCTCGAGTTCGACGGCCAGCTCGGCCACCGCGAGCGAGGGGCAGCGGGAGCCGCGCTCGCCGACGAGCGCGACGTCCGACAGGCGCACCACGACGCGCAGCCTGCGCTCGCCGCCGCGCCCGCCGCCCGCGGAGGACGAGCCGGGGCCGGCGCGGGAGGAGGCGACGGAAGGAGGGCGGCGGGGGGGGACGGGGGCGGCGCCAAAGTCGGTCGGCGCGGGCGGCGCGCGGGCGGCGCCGAGGTGGCCGGCGTCGCCCGCCGCCCCGCCCTCGCCCTCGGACGACGACGACTCGAGCCCGTCGAACGAAGGCGGCGCGCCGTCGTCGTCGTCTGAGGCGAGGGACGCGCCGTCGGCGGCGGCGGCCGCGAGCTCGAGGGCCGCGGCGGTGGCGGTGGCGGCGTCGGTGCCGGACGCACTGCCCCCGCCCAGCAACGACCCCACGGAAGCCCCGCGCGGCAGCGCTCTCTCGCGCGCCTTGCGCTCGCGGCGGGCCGACCGGGACGGCAGCAGCCGCGCGGCGAGGGACCTTTTGGCGGGGCGCGGCGCGGACGCCACCCCCGGCCCTTCATCCTCCGCGCCCGGCCACGCCTCCACCGGCCCGTGCGGCATGGCCGCCTTGCGCGCGTACCGCTCCAGGGAGCGGGCGGACCCGATGCGGGTGAGGAAGCGGGCGGCCAGCGCGCGAGAGCGCGCGCCGCCGCCGGCGCGCTCGGCGGCGGCGGCCGCGGCGGAAGCGGATGTTGGCGGGCGCGGCGGCAGGCCCAGTGGCGCTTCCTGCGCGGCCGCCAGGGCGGCCGCCTTGGCGGGCGACGCCGACGCGGCGGCGACAGCGGCGGCGACGGCGTCGGCGGCCGACGGCGCGTCGACCGCCGCCACCCCTCGCACCGGCGACGCCGCGGCCGACCCCACTCTCTGCTTCAACGGGGACGCTTGTGCCGACCGCGTCGCCGACAGCGCGCGCGGCGGCGGGCGCGCGCCCGCGGGGCGTACACCGTCGCCCGTGGTCGGCGCGGCCCACGCCGCCAGCGTGTCCGCCGCAAACCCGCCCGCCCGAATCTCGAGCGTGGCGGAGCGTCCGTCACCGACGGACGCGCGGGGGGGGCACACGTCAAAGGCGACGGGGCCAGAGCCTTCCGCGACAACGATATCCTTTCCCCCGAAATAAATCCCTTTGCCGCCAACCGCGAACGAGTACCCTTTCACCTTTGGAAAATAGAGCTCCATTTTAAGGCGGTCGATCCTCGCCTCGGTCGCGAGCAGTTGCGCGCGCGCCCGGGCGGCCGCCGCGCGCCCGGCCGCCTCGGCGGCCGCGCGCTCTGCCGCGGCGGCCGCCATCCGGGCGCGGCCGGCCAGCTCCACTTCCGCGGCCCCTGCCTCTTCCCGGTGCATGCGCAGCGTGTCCTGGAGGACGACGAGGTGGGACGCCCACACTTGGCTCTCGTCGGGCGCGCCGCGCGCGGCGCGCTCGCGCGCGGCCGCGCCCGCGTCGGCGTCGGCCCGCGCGCGCGCCTCGTCCAGGGCGGCTTCGAGGCGGGCGGCGCCGGCTAGCAGCCGGTCGCGCTCGGCGACGAGCTCGGCGTCGGTGGCGGTGGGGCGGGAGCTGGAGAGAGGAGAGAGGACGGTGATCGGTTGAAGGGCGGCCTGCGACGCACGCCGCCCACCACGCCACCGCACTGCTCCTACCGCATGACGTTGAACCCGGTGACCGCGCCACCCCCTGGCACCGGCTCGGGCGGCGGCGGCGGCGCCCCGCCGCCGTCGAGCCGCGCGAGCTCGCGCCGCAGCAGGGCGCGCGATTCCACGAGCGCGCCGATGAACGCTTTCAGCTCGGGCTTCTCTGCGTTCCACGCGTCGAGGCGGGCGGCCTCGTCCTGGAGGAGAGAGGAGGAAGGGGGGGAGGGCGGTTGGGGGCGGAGGGGGCGCCGCCGGCCTCGGCGCCGGCGCCCGTGTGTGGCGAGCGATGCGAAGCGAGCTCTGGCCTGACGGCGGCGCGTCGCGCCGCCGCACGCCGCAGCGCGGCCATCGCGCTCGCGCAATCGCCCCCTCCCCTCTCGCTCTCCCCTCCTCACCGTGGCTACCGCATCCTCGAGCTCCAGCGCGCGCTCCCGCAGCGAGGCTAACAGGTGGCTCACGTCGGCCGCAGACGGCGGCTCGTCGCCGTGCATCGACGACGGGTGGCGGGTGGCCGCGCCGCGTCAAGGCCGGGCGAGGGGTGGCATGGCGGTGGTGTGTGTAGGTGGCGGCGAGGGCGCAGCGAGGAAGAGTGGGAGTCTCTGCGCGCGGCGCGCGCACCTCTTCAGTTGGCAGCCCCACCCCACACGCCGCGCAAGCGGCACGCGAGAACGCCGTCCCGCTCACCCTATGGAAGAACGAAAAGCGCCACGCACAACAACGCGCGCCGCGCCACCCTCTCCCCTCTTTTTCTTCCTTTCTCCTTTCACCGCAGCGAGTTGAAAAACAGGACCGCCACGACCGACCCCGCAATCAGCACGGGCAGCGCGGAGATGAGGTAGAGCATGCCGTACCCCGCCCACTCGGGCAGGTTGTCCGCGAGCGATTTCGGCGTCTCCCCGGGGTCGCGGCCGAGCGGTCTCGGCCGCGCCTGCCCGACGCGCCACCCCGGGCCCGTCGGGGCGGACGGGGTGGGCACCGGCTCGGACCCGGCGGCCGCGGCGGCGGCGGCGGCGATGCGGCCGGCGGCTGGCGCGCGCGGGGGGGGCAAGCCGTCGGCGCCCAGAAAGGGCCACGCCGACACCTCGCCGTGCAGCTCCTTGAGCGCGATGCGGTCCCTGGGCACCCGACCGGCCGCGACATCGGCCAGGGCGGCGGCGACGTCGTCCCGCGAGACGCCGGGGCCCGCTTCCACGCCGAGCATCTCGCGCTGCTCGCGCACGATCGGGCTCTCGATCGCCAGCGTGAGCCGGATCTCGTTGACCGTCATGTCGCGCGACGCGCGCAAGGATTGGATGCCGTCGACAACCTCGCGGCACATGCGCTTGGCGTCCTGAAGAGAGGGGTCGAGGGATAAGGGGTCGGCCGCGTGCGAAGGCTGGCCTGCGCGCTGGGCCGCCACCACCACGACCGCCACACCGCCCCCACACACATCGTCCGACACGACGTCCGCGCCGAGCACGGCGCCGCCGTCCGGCACCGTCGCCGTCGCGAGCGGCGTGCTGGATGGGCCTTCCTTGCTCGCTTGCTGCGCCAGGAACTCCTCCATTTGGGCCTCCAATTCGCCGTCCATAGGAGTGGCGGCAGGAGGGGTGGGGAGGGGGCGCGCAGCGTGCCGGCGCGCGGCGGCGGCCGCGGGGCGAGGCATGGCGCGGGCCACGACGCGGGGCTGCAGCGCGAGCGGCCGCATTGGACAAAAGTGGGAAGGAGGGGCCAGCGGCGGCGGCGAGAGTGGGGCGGCGCCGCCGCACACCGTCGGCACTCTCCTCGATCGGCCCCGCCCTCTCCCTCTCTCCCCATATGAACGGCGCCGGCCGGGATTCGGCGGCCGAGCTGGCCGCCGTCCTGGACGGTCCGGCGGGCGACGGTGGCGACCCGATGGCGACGGACGACGCGGCGGCGGCGGCGGAAGGTGAAAGAGGAAGGAGGAGGCGCGCGCCTCCTGTCGCAGCTCGCGGCGATGCGGCGACGCCGCCGCGGGCGGCTCGAGGCCGCGGCGGGCGGCCGCCGACCCCCCCCCTTCCCCCAGCCGAGCACGCCGCCCGTGTCAAGGCCGAGGGCGCGGCCGCCAACGCAATGCGCATGCTGGCCGTGTCCCAGGAGCAGGCGCACGAGGACGCGGCGGGGCGGGCGGCCGACGCGCGCGGGTGGTTGACGGCGACCGACGCGGCGCTCGCGGCGGCCGCCAGCACGCCCGCCGCCGCCGCGTTAACCGACCTGCGCGACCGGCTGGCGCTGGCGGTGACGGAAGCGACGGCCAAGGCGGCGGCGGCGGCGGCGGACGCGGAGCGGGCCAAGCGGTCGGCGAGCGCGGCGGGGCTGGGAGGGGGGGCCGTGGGCGGCGATGGCGCTGACGCCGCCAAGAGAGCGCGGGATGGCGACAGTGGTATTGACGACGCTGCTGCGGACGCCGACCCCGCCGGCGACGCCGAGGCGGAAGCCGCGGCCGACGCCGCGCTCGGCGGCGCGCCGGCCGCCGGCGCCGAGTCCCTCGCCGACCGCGCGCGCTGCATCCCGCTGCGCCTGGACGCCCGGGAGCGGCGGCTGCTGGCCCTGCTCAAAGCGGCGCTGTCTGTCAGCCAGTGCGTCAAAAGAGGAGGGAGGCGCCAGGGTGGCGCGCGCCACGCTCGGTCCCCTCACCCCCCCTCCCCCTCCCCCTCCTCCCTAGATACACCGACAAGGTCGATATCCTGTGCTGGCGCTCCCGCACCGCGCGCGTGCACGCCCAGGTCAAGGACATGTGCGCCATTCTCTGTGGATTGGTCGTCGCGGCGGATTACAAGGAAGGCCAGGCCCTCGTCTCGGGGCGCGACTTTGCCGCCAACGCGGCCTGGTTCCAGGACGTGTTTGAGGTGGGGCGCCGGCACAAGGTCATGAACCCGGAGAAGATGCGCACCGAGTATGGTAGGAGGAGAAAGGAGAGGCGTGTTGCGGGAGGGAGAGAAGTCGGCCCGCCACTATTCACCCACGCCTCTCCTCTCTCCCCTCTAGGCAAACTGGTCTACATGCTCATGGACGCGGCCGACCCCGCGATCCAGGAGCTATTGGGCTTCTCCCCGATCCGGCCGCTCCGCACCGTGCACGCGCTGCTCGAGGAACGGCACGGCCTGGCCCTCCTCTCCGACCCGCTCCTCCCCTCGGCGACGGCCGAGATCGAGGCCGCTGGCAAGGCGCGGGCGGAGGTGCAGCGCGCGATCGCGGCCAAGGAGCGCGCGAGGGCCGCGTTGGCCGCGCGGCACGCGTCGGCGACTCTTTCTTCCGACGACGTCCTCCGCTGCTGCTACTCGCTGGCGGACAACGCCGCATTCCTGGCGCACGCGCGCGACCCCGTGGACCGCGCGCTGAGCCTGCTCGACGCGCGCTTCCCGGTCGGCGACGGCCTGTCCGCCCCCGCCCCGGCCGCGTCCCTCGCCATCACGTCTGGCGCCAACGGCGCGCGCCTCACCCACTCCCACGCCCGCCAGCACGCGTACGTCCGCCAATCCCTCGCCCTCTGGCGCGCCATCGCGCACGACTCCTTCCGCCTGTGCGAGGGGGAGAAAGAGGAGGGAGGGTGGTTGGTGGCCGACAAGACAAAAAGGGGGACAAAAACCGACGACGTCTTTCCGTTTCCTCAGGTGGCACCACGCCGACGGCGACCTGCTCGACCCGTCCAACCCGCACCGCCTCACCAACACGGGGCAAGGGCTGCAGAGGGTGCAGCAGGCGCCCAGGGTTGGGCGCGCGATGCGGGCCTTGCTCGCCGCTGTCCAAAGCCGGCTCGGCGCGTGGGTCGGGAGCAGCGTCGTGCACCTTGGGGACCACAATGTCCCGAACGCCCTCTTCTTCATCCAAAAGTACAATGCTGTGAGTGCGGGGAGGGATGGGGAGGGGGTCTTTGGCCTGCGCGGCACGAGCCGCGCGGGCGCGCCACCAGCCTGGCGCCGCCCGCCCGCCCTTTGGTCGCCTTATGAGTTGCCGCCGCAGCCGCAGCGAGCGCGCACCGGCCCACGGCGGACGGCGCCGAGTCCGTGCCGGCCCGCTCGCGCGCCCACCCACCCCGCCTCCTCCCTCCCTCCCTCTTCTCAGGTCTCGGCCATCCTCAACCCGGTCGTGCTCACCGTGGAGGCCCTCCCCCGCCTGGCGGCGGCCGACCCCACGTTCAAGGCCTACATCGACGCCGGCTTCGGTTCCGTCGACGGCGCGGCCCAAGCCATCCTGCGCGACTTTTTCGCGCACGGCTTCGACGGCTCCGGCGCCGACAACTTCTTTGACGCCGGGTCGTGCATCGACGGGCGTTTGACCAGCGCCTGGAACTGGGCGCAGAGGATCGACAAGAAACCGTTTGCCAAGCTGTTCCTGGTCGCCGGCTTTGCCTCGTTCGACGGCAAAGAGTGGGCCGAGTAAAGAGAGAGGGAGGAGGGGAAGGGGGAGGGGTGGTGGGAGAGTCTGTGGTGCGGAATGGGCACACGCACGCAGCGCCTCTTCTTCCTCTCTCCTCATGACCGTGGGCGCAGCCGCGGCCGCGCTGGTCGCGCTCCACCCGGCTGATGTCGGCGCGTCGGTCGCCGCTGCCATCGCCGGCGTCCCACCCGCCTTTGCGTGGCCCCCCACCCCACCGCCGCCGCCTGCTGAAGAGGTCGCCGCCCTGTTTGCGGCGCACGGAGCGGATGTGGCGAGGTTTCTGATGGACTAACAAGTAGTTATGTAGCAAGCAAGCAAGCAAGAATGCAAAAAAATGGAAAACTTCAACCGAAAACTTTCGAAGCTCCCTCACACACACCTTCTTCCTGATATGCCCGCGTGCCGGCAGCGGCACGCGTGCACACACGCTCTCTCGGAGCGGAAAAAAAAACGACCTGGGTGCCCGAGTACACCATGGTGGGCGAGAAGCGGGAGCCGCCGCCGCCGGCACCATCTCCCGCGGGAGGGGCGCCGGGGGCGGGCGCCGGGGCGCCCGCGTGCGCCTTGGAGGAGGGGGCCGCCGCCGCCGCCGCGGCAACCTTGCGCGCGGGCACGGGCTCGCCTGTCAGGGTAGCCTCCACAACCGTGAAGTCCACCGCCTCGGCCAGGACCGCGTCCGCCGGGACGGCCGACCCGGCGCCGGTGGGCGAGAGGAGGATGACGTCGCCCGGCACCAGGTCCGCCGCGGCCACCTCCGCGGGGGGCAAACCGTCCCGGACCACGACCGCCCGGGTCGCGGCCAGCGCGGCCAGCGCGGCCAGCGCGGCCTCAGCGCGCGCCTCCTGCGCCACGCCCAAGCCCACGTTGGCGACCGCAATCGCGGCGATGACGCCGCCGTCGACCCACTCCTGCACGGCAAAGCAGGCCGCCGCCGCGATGGCCAGCAAAATCATCAAAAAGTCGGCCACGTGGCGGAGAATGATCTTGAGGAGGGGCGGCGGGCCGCCGCCAGACAGGACGTTGATGCCGACCTCGGCCCGGCGGGCGGCCACGGCGGCTGACGTCAGGCCGACCCCCAGGTCGGTAGCGAGGAAGCAGGCGACCTCGTCCACGTCGGTGATGGCGCGCTGGGCGGGGATGGGGGCTGCAGGCGAGGCAGCCCCGCCGGCGCGGACGAGGCTGACCCGCCACAGGGAGCGGGGGTCACCCGGCGGAGGGGAGGGCGAGCGCCGCGACATAGGGAATCATCTGAGAGCATGGAGGTGGGGTGTGGCGGGCGAGCCTGTGGTGCGATAGGGCACAGAAGCTGCCCCGACGCCCCCTTCTCCCTGCCCTCGCTCCCCCTTTTCACTTCTTCTCCCCCCCAACGACATGCGCCTCCACCGCCTCCAACCGCGCCGCCACCGTCTTGAGCTCCTGCTTGTGGTCCAGGTACTCGACGGACGCGACGGCGGCGAGGCCGGCGAGGCACGCCGCTTGCGCGACGACGCGCGCGTGGATGATTTTGAGGTTGGTCGGAATGGGCTTGCGCCACTGGTAGGCCAGGGTGGACGCCACGGCCGTCGCCCAGAAGCCGCCTAGGAGAAGGGGTGGGTGGTGGTACGGGAAAAGGGGCGCGTCGCCCCGACGACGCTGCCCTCCCCTCGTGCGTCGGGGTTGGCGTCTCGTGCCGCTCTGCCGCTCATGTTAAGAAGCCCAGCCCACGCTCTCGCTTCTGCGAGCGAACACAGCCCCCGGTGCCGGCCGGGCAGCGCGACCGCGGCTCCCATGCCGCCGTCCCGCTCCCTCACCGATGACTTTCAGCTTATTGGCGTTGAAGTAGTCGCGCACCGAACCGGTGGACGATGACGACGCCATGGTGGTGGCCGGCGGGGCGCCGATTGTGAGAGTGGTGCGGCGCGAGCGCACTCTCTCTCTCAGTCCGCGCCCTCGCGGGCGCCCGCCTCTCTATGGCCGACCGCGCGGCCGACCGCCTGGCCGCCGTCAGGCGCGCGCTGGCGCCGGCCGGCATCCATTCTCTTCCGGCGGTCGTCATCGCGGGCGGATGCGTGCTCGACGTGGTCGCGACGCCGTCCATGCCCGTGATCACTGGCGGCAGCGTGCCGGGGGCGGCGAGTGCGGCCGCGGGCGGCGTCGGCCTCAACTTCGCGCGCGCGCTCGCGGCGCTCCAAGCCCCCGCCCGCCCTCCCGTCCGCCTCGTGTCGGTCGTCGGCGACGATGCGGCCGGGCGGACGCTGCTGGCGGCCGCGGCGGCCGCGGGCGTCGATTGTGGAGGCGTGTGCGTCGACCCCACAGCGCGCACGCCCCTCGTCGTGACCCTGCTCGACCCCGCCACCCGCGACGCGGCCGCGTCCATAGCTGACGTAGGGGCCGTGGAGGCGGGGGTGGAGGCGGAGGCGGTGTTGAGGGCGGTGCGCGAAGCGGCGGACGCCGCGCGCGCCTCGTTCTCCACTGTTCCCCTCGTCCTGGACGCCAACCTGCGCGCCGACGTCGTGGCGGCGGTGTCCGCCGCCCACACAATAACCTTGTTGGAGCCGGTGTCCGCAGCAAAAGCCGCGCGCCTCGTCGCGGCGGGCGCGGGGCGCGCGTGCCTCGCCACGCCCAACGCGGCCGAGCTGGTGGCCATGGCGCGAGAGTGCGGGTGGAGGGGAGACGAGCTGGACGTGGCGTCCCTGTCATCCTCGTCCCTTTCTTCCGCCGTAGCGCGGCTCGCGCCGGCCGCGCGCGCCCTGCTTGCCGCGCGCGTCGCCGCCGCCGTCCTGGTCACGGTAGGCCCCCTGGGCGCCGCCCTCATCGCCCCTTCCAGCGTCGTGCGGGCGACGCCGCTGCTGCCCGCGCTGGTGGCTGCCGCGACGGCCACCGCCCCTCCCACACTCGGCCCTCTCGCCGCCCTGCTCTCGCCCGCCGCGCCCTCTGTCGTCTCCAACACGGCCGGCGCGGGCGACGCTCTGGCCGCGGGCGCGCTGGCAGCGTTGTTGGCGGGCGCGGGCGCGTGCGGCGCGGTCGCTGGGGGCTGCGCGGCCGCCGCGCAAGTGGTCGCGAGCGCGGGCGCGGCGCCGCCCCTGGACCGGGGCGAGGCTGCCCGCGTGGCGGCCGCGTTGGAGACGGGCGCGACGTGGGTCGAGTTGCCCTAGCGAGAGAGACAGGAGAGAGAAAGGTGAGAGAGGGTGGAGCGCGCGCGCGCTTCACCCTCTCTCAACCACCAGCGTCTCCCTTTGAGCCGGATCGTCGTGTTCATTGTTGCAAGTGCCCCCCCATCACATTCACTCCCTCTCTCTCGCTCAACCGCGCGCCGGCGTGGCGCCGGCGCCGATGGCCCCCGTCGTCGACGCGGCGCCGCCCGACGCCGAGGCCCCCACCGCCACGTTTTGCGCCTGGCGCCCGACCAGGGCCGTCTTCAAGGCGCCCACGATGCCCCCCGAGCCCTGCTCGCCGCCCTTGAGGGCGACAGTCGAGGTGGCGGAACGGAAGCCCGACGCCGACGCGCCGCCCGCCGCGGCCGGGTTGCCCCCCGCGACGCCAGCGCCCTGCTTGCGGGAGCCGCCAGAAGTGCCGGAGCCGCCCACGGTGGCAGTCGACGAAGAGGCCGAGCCGCCCGACGACGCCGACCCGGCGCCCGCCGGCGCGTCGCCGTTGGCGCCGCGGCCGGTCAGCGCGCCCAGCGCGCCCTTGAGCGGGCCGCCGCCGCCAGAAGAACCGCCGCCCACGGCGGCAGTCGACGAAGAGGCGCCCCCGCCAGAGCCCGAAGCGCCGGCCGCGGCGGGCGCGGCGGCGGACGCGGCTGCGATGAGGGTGACGATGGCGAGAGCGGCGATGATGCGGGAAGGCATGGCTGTCGGAGGTGGTTGGGGAGGGGGAGAGGGGGTTGGAGGGCGCCTGGGCCAACGCGCGCGCGCGCGCATCCCGCGCGCCTGCCGGCGCCACCGACGTAGCGGCCGGGCACGCCGACCCCGCGGGCGGGTGTGCAGTGGTCTTCGGTGCCCACCGGTGGTGGTGGAGACGGTTGGAGGCGAAAGGGCGGGGAGGTGGCGGACGGGGGTGTGTGCGAGAGCCGTCGACGAGCGACGGTTTTGTTGTCCTCCAGTCCCTGTTTGTACCGGGTCGGCGACGCGCTCGATGCACCCGCCCTCACCCCCAACCCGTGTGCTCGGTCGGCCGCCGGCCGCGCGCGGCACAAGAGTCCCAGCACCCGGCCCCCGCCGCGGTGCGCCGACGCCCGCGCGCAAGCCCCTTCCAAAGGGTCATTTTCCGCTCGTTTTCCCACTCGCGCGCGCGCTCGGTGCGCGGCCTACCGCTCACGGCTGCCTGCGACGGCTGTTAACGCTGTGCCGCGAGACTGAGCCTGCGCCCGACCCCACCCTACCCACTCTTTTCCTCTCGCGCGCCCGATGGCGGCCCCACGCCCGCCGCCCGTGGCCCACCAACCCCCCGAAATGGCGTCCTGTGCCCTGCCGCGCCTCTCGCGCGCGGTGGCGGCGCCCCGCCCGCCAGCGCCGACGCCGCTCCCCGCCCGCCGCGCCGCCCTGCTCGCCGGCGTCGCCCTCCTGGCCTCCAAGTCCGCGACAGCGATGCCAGGCTTTAAAAAAGACCTCAAAAACCGCTCCAAGAAGCGCCGCGAGCCCCTGCCGCTGTCGGCGTATGAAGGCGACGCGGGCCAAGGCCTCAAATTCCACGACTACGTGGTCGGCCCGGGCCAGGAAGCCCACCAGGGGGACAGGGTGGTCGTCCACTATGAAGCGCGGTGGCGGGGCGTCACCTTCATGACGTCCCGCGTCGGCCCCGGCGTGACCGGCGGGACGCCGCTCGGCTTTGACGTCGGCGCGAAACCGGGAGCTGGTGGCACGCTCGCCGGTTTAAACCTGGGCGTCCTCGGCATGCGCGTGGGCGGCCAGCGCCGGTTGCTGGTGCCGCCGGAGCTCGCCTACGGCGCGACGGGCGTCGGCGAGGTCCCCGGCGGCGCGACGCTCGAGTTCGAGGTGGAGCTCCTCTCCATCAAGGGCTCCCCGCTCGGCTTCCGCACCAAGCTGGTCGAGGGGTGAAACGAGGGGGGAGGGAGAGGGGGAGGGAGAAGAGGAATTCTGCAACCGACCACACACGTGTCCCTCCCTACCCTCCTCCTCTCTCTTCCGCGCCTGCCGCCTCCAGCGCGGCCGCCAGCCACACGTCGACGACGGCCCCGCTGCCGTACCAGGGGAGGAGGCCGCGCGAGGCGGCAGCAGAGGCGGGGGCGTGGAGGACGCCTTCTAATTCCAGCTGCCGCGTCGCCCCGGCCAGCAACGCGGCCGCGATGGGCACGACGCCGTCACCCAGCACGCCGTCGCCGGTGCCGAAGGCTTGCTCGTAGGAATCGGCCGCGACCCGCCCGGGCGTGCGCGGCGGCGCCGACGCGTCGCCGCGCACGGCGCCGCCCGCGACCGCGATGGTGGGGATGGCGGGGGTGGGCCACCGGGCGTTGACGTCGGCCTGAAGGACAGGGGAGGGCAGGTTGAGAGAGGAGAGACGCGCGCCTGGCGCCCTCCCTCCTCATTCCCCCACTCTACGCACCAGCGCCCCCCCCGTCACGCACCGCCCCGGCGATCGGGGCACGTGCGGCGTGCCCAGGGTGACGAGGGCGGCCGTGGCGGCGCGCGCGTCGGCGCTGCTCCCCAGCAGCGCGCGCGCGAGCCAGCCGCCCGCCGAGTGGCCCACCAGGATGGCGGAGGAGGAGGCGGAGGATGTCAGGGCGTCTTGCAAGGCCTCGGCGGCGCGGGAGACGTACCAACCATAGGCGGTGTCAACCGCGGCACGCCCGCGCCAATAGTCTGGGTCCACCACGGACACCGCCACCCGCAGCCAGTCGGACCTCGCGATGGGCACGGCCGACGCGGAGAAGCCGCGCGACTGGAGGAAGAGACGCGAGGGGGTGGGAGGGTCGCCTTCACGCCCCGCCCACCGTCCCGCCCTCCCTCCACCCCCCTCCCACCGTCAGCTCGTCCAGCAGCGATCCCTCGCCGCCCCCATAGTCGCCGGCGTCGTTGCCAAAGCCGGGAAGGACGAGGACACATGGCGCGCCGACCGTCGCCGCCTCGACCCTCGGCGTCGCGTGCGGGCGAAAGGGGACGACGACGGGGCCGGGGCCGGGCGGCGCCACGGCCGGCATGAGAGAGGAGGAGCGTCCGCGCCGGCCTCACTCCCGGCTGACAGTGACCGAGCGCACGCCGCCCCACTCTCGCGGCGATGCCCGTCCGCATCCGGCTCGCCCGCTTCGGGCGCAAGGTGTGCGAGGGGCGCGGTGGCCCGCCCGGCCGGCCGCGAGGCCGAACCGCCGCCCGCGCCGACGCGCCGACGCCGCCGCCCCCCCTGCCCCATTCTCCAGAACCTGCCCTTCTACCGCCTCTTCATCGCCGACTCGCGCGCGCCCCGGGATGGGCGCCACATCGAGGTGGTGGGGCACTACGACCCGGCGCCAGGTGGGAGAAGAGACCAGGAGGGGAGGAGGGCGGCGGCGGCGCCGGCCTCTGCCCACACGCTCCTCGTCCCTCCTCAGCCAAGGACGGCAACAAGCACGTCGGCCTGAACATCGAGCGCATCAAGTGAGGGGGAGGGAGCGTGGGAGGAGGAGGATTGTGTGCGAGCGACGGGGGCGGCCGACTCACCTTCTCCTCCCTCCTTCAGGCACTGGCTCGCCGTCGGCGCCCAGCCGTCCAAGCCGGTCGCCTGGCTGCTGGACCGGGCGGGCGTCGCGCCCGCGCCGCCGCGCGCGGCGCCCGCGAAAACGACCGCGCGCGGCGTCAAGCACCCGGACAAGCCGGGGCGCAAGGCGGGCGGTGGGGCGGGCGCGTAGGGGGTGACACTGGCGCCGCACTTGCAACACTCTCCCCTCCTCACGTTGCGCGCGCCGCCGCGAGCGCGGCCTCGAGCTGCGCGACGCGCGCGCGCAGCGCCGCGTTGTCCGCCTCCAGCCCGCCCTCGCCCCCCCCCCCCGCCAGCCGCCCGCGCGCGCCGGCGGCGGCGGCCGCGTCGGCGTCCACCAGCAGCCTCGAAAACGCGCGGATGGCGTCCGTGCCGCGCACTTCGTCATCCAACAACGGAACGCGCACGATGTGGAAGTCTTCGTACAGTTCATCGAACTGGGCGAGGTACGTGCCCTGCATGCGGGCGCGGGCGGCGAGCAGGCGGGAGGTGGACGCGTCGTCGGGCGGGATGACCTGAAAGAGAGATGAAGGGGAGGGGTCGACCACTTTTCCTTTCCTCTGCCACCTGAGCCAACCCCGCCACCCCCCACCCCACCCGCCGCCCACCCTCTCTCTCTCCTCCTCACCTGGTTGATCACGATGTTGCGGCAGTCGATGCCAAACTTGGCCAGCTCCTGCACCAGCCGCTCGGTTTCGTACAGGGAGAGGAATTCGGGGATGCACACGCACACGAACGTGGTCAGCGCCGCGTCTTTAAACTGGGCCGCCACCTCGTCCACCACCGCTTTGAGCTCGTCCAGCTTGCCCAGCATCGCCTCTGCGGCGTCCGGCGGGGCGCCCATGAGGGGGCCGACTTGGGACAGGGCGCCAGAGACCATGCCTTTGAAGCCCGAGAGTTTGTCCAGCCCTTTTTGGAGCGTCGTCGGGAAGGAGAGCAGGCGCAGGGTGTGGCCCGTGGGGGCGGTGTCGAACACGATCGTCTCGTAGTCGAGGGATTGGACCTGGCAAGGAGGCGGGGCGCGGGGGAGGGCGTCGGGCCGGGCACCGCCGCGCCCCCCGGCGCGCGTGCCCCCGCGGGCGGCGCCGGGCGGAGGCGGGGTCGGCGGGCGAGCGCGGGGCGGCGTCGAGGGCGGCGGCCCCGCCGCCTCGTCGAGGCGAGGGCGCCCGGCGGGCGAGCGTCGAGGGCAACGGGCGGGCCGCCCTTGTCGGCGCGCGCGGCGGCCCCCAAACCGCTCCCACCACCCGCCCACCCCCTCCCCCCTCGCACGCACCTGCTTCATGACCTCGGCAAAGCTCATCGCCTCGTCGATGCCCGGGATCGACCCCGCGAGGTCCCCCAAAAAGCCGCCCGCGGTGTCCGCGTCCAGCCCTTCCACCTCGGGCGTCGGGTCGACCTCCATGGCAAAGAGGTTGTCGAACCCGTTGACAAGTGTCGGGTGGCGGTCGAACTTTTGGCGAAACGCGTCAGACAGGTTGTGCGCGGGGTCGGTCGAGATCAACAGCACGTTGCGCCGGCACCCCGCCAGCTGCGCAGCCAGCGAGCAACTCGTCGTCGTTTTGCCGACGCCGCCCTTGCCCCCGACAAAGATCCAGCGCAGGGAGCGCGCGGCCAGGACGTTTTGGAGGGTGGGGTCCGGGGTTGGGGCGTCGTCGGCCATGGCTGCGGGAGGGGAGGGTGGGCGTCGCTGCCGGCGTCGTGCACACGCCTGCCTGGGGCGCGGCGGGCCGCGGGCAGGCGCCCGCCCGCCGCCGCGCGCACCTGCGGATCGGGCGCGGCTCGCCGTTGATCGACCGCGCGCGCTGCGGGGCTTGGGAGGCGACTCGCGCGACCGCAGAGCGGGCGCAAGGGGCGCCGCGAGGGGAGGGAGTGGCGCGGGCTGTGTGCGCGGGCATCGGCGGCGCCACTCCACACCCCTCCCCTCCCCCTCCGCCCCCCGCACGCACACGGTGAGACCGTGGCACGTTGGGATCTCTCGCGCCCGCGTGCCGGCCGGCGCCCGTGGCCTCCGCTCAGCCATGCGGCCGGCGGCCACGCGGTCTGCGGGCGGCCGCGGGCGCGCCGCGCCGCCGCGCGACGCGGGAACGGTGGCAGTGACTCGTCACCACCACCTTGCGCGGCGGCGTCGGTCGGCCGCCCCCCCGGCGCGCAGCGCTTCCACGCGACGGCTCGCGAACCGGGCGACGGGATGGCGGCCCCCGATTGGGGTCGCGGCGCGCACCGGCCGCGGCCGCCGTCGCCGCCGATCACGCCACGCGACCGGGGTCGAGCTGGCGGCAGCCGGCGGCCGGCGCCGATGTCCCCCATGCGCGCCCACCTCCTCCCGCTTCTCCTCTCAGCGCCGCGCGCCATGGCGGACGGCAAGTTCACCATCCTGGTCTCGGAGAAGTTGGTCGGCCCCGGTGAGAAGAGAAGAGAGGAGAGGGGTGGAGGGGCGCGCGCGCGCGCGAACCGCCCTCCGCCCACCACCCTCCCCCCCCCTCCTTCCCAGGCATGGCCCTGCTCGAAAAGTTTGCGACCGTGGACGTCGCCCTCGGCCTGACCCCCGACGAGCTCAACGAAAAGGTCAAGGTGTCCGACGCGCTCATCATCCGGTCGGCGACGCAGGTGACCAAAGCCGTGTTTGACGCGTCCGCCGGCCGCCTCAAAGTCGTCGGCCGCGCGGGCGTGGGCGTGGACAACGTCGACCTGGGGGCCGCGACGGCGGCGGGGTGCCTCGTCGTCAACGCGCCGACGGCCAACACGGTCGCGGCGGCGGAGCACGGCATCGCGCTGCTCACCGCCGTCGCGCGGAACGTGGCCCAAGCCGACGCGTCCATCAAGGCGGGGCGGTGGGACCGGTCCAAGTACGTGGGGGTGTCGATGGTGGGCAAGACGCTGGCCGTGATCGGGTTCGGCAAAGTCGGGTCCGAAGTCGGCCGCCGCGGGCGCGGCCTCGGCTTCAACGTGGTGGCCTACGACCCGTACGCGTCGGAAGCCAAAGCCGCGGCGCTGGGCGTCAAGCTGGTCTCCCTTGACGACGCTTTGGCCACTGCCGACTTTTTCTCGCTCCACATGCCGATGACGCCCGAAACCAAGGGCCTCTTCAACGACGCCCTGTTTGCCAAGATGAAGCGCGGGGCGCGCGTGGTCAACGTGGCGCGCGGGGGCGTGATCGACGACGCGGCGCTCGTGCGCGCGCTCGACGCCGGGATTGTCGCTGCCGCCGCGCTCGACGTCTTTGAGAAAGAGCCCCCCCCCCCGGACCACCCCCTCACCCACCGCCCCGACGTCGTGTGCACGCCCCACCTGGGCGCGTCCACGGTGGAGGCGCAGGAGGATGTCGGGGTGGAAATCGCGGAAGCCGTCATCGACGCGCTGCAAGGAAAGCTGGCCGCGACGGCGGTCAACGCGCCCATGGTCGCTCCGGAAGTGCTGGCCGAGCTGGCGCCGTACACCAGGCTGGCCCAGGTGGGGAGGCAGGGGAGGGGGGGAGGAGGGGAGGGGAGGGTGGCGCGCGACGCGCGCTCGCGCGCGTTGCCCGCCCTCGCGCGTTGGCCCCTGACGACACCGTCCACCATGGATCAACCATCGGACCCCGGGGGACCGGGGCACCGTGGCGAGACCGGACGCGGCCGAGGCTTCCCAGAAAGAGAGAAAGAGAACGAGACGAGAGACGGTCGGACTCGGCCCACACCCCGCACCCCACCCCTCTTCTCTCAGGCTTTGGGCCGCACCGTGGTCCAGCTCGTGGGCGACGTCTCGTCCCACGGCGGCTTTGGCGAGGTGGCCATCACGTACGCGACGCCGCGCGGCGACGACCTCGACTCGCGGCTCCTGCGCGCGATGGTCGTCAAGGGCATCCTGGAGCAGATCACGACCGCCAACGTCAACCTGGTCAACGCAGACTTGCTGGCCAAGCAGCGCGGCCTGCGCGTGGTGGAGAAGACGGTGCCCGCGACCGGCGACGCGGTCCTCGACTCGATGACCGTCACCCTCGCCACCTCGTCCACCCGCTTCTCCGCCGCCCTGGACCGGGACGGCGTCATCTCCGCCGCGGGCGCGGTGCGGGACGGGGTGCCGTACCTGACGCGGGTGGGGGCGTACGACACCGAGCTCGGCGTCGACGGCATCGTCCTGCTCACGCGCCAGACCGACCGCCCCGGCATCATCGCCGCCGTGTCCGCGCTCCTCGGCGACGCGGGCATCAACATCTCGTACATGACCGTGTCGCGCACGGGCAAGGGCGCGGACGCGATCATGGCGATCGGCGTCGACGCGGCGCCGCCAAAGGATGTGCTCGACCGCATCCCTGGCGTGGAGGGGGTGACCGAATTTGCGGTTGTCAAGGAGGATGCCGCGTGAGAAGGAGAGATGGGGGTGGTGGGAGGGGGGCCGGCCGGGGCTGGGCGCGGTCTGGCAGGGGTGGGTGTGGGGCACGCGGCGGGCCGCGCGCCGCCGCGCCGCATTCACGCCCCTCCCGGGCGCGCGCGCGGCTCGGCGCGCCGTCCGCCGGCGCACGTGTCGACCGCTTCCGGGTTGAGAGACGGAGGCGGAGGCGGCGCGGTGTGTGGCCCCTCGCGCCGCGCGCCGCCTCTCGCCCGCGCTCCCCGCCCCCGCCCCACCCTCCGCCGCTCGGCGCGGCGCGCGCCGCCCGCCGGCGCGCGTGGCGGCCGCTTCAGGGTTGAGGGAGAGGGGGTGAGGGTTTGCGGCCCCGTCACACACGCCCCCCTCGTCTCGTTCTCGCGCCCTCCGCCCCCACCCCACCCTTCCCCCGCATCTCATTTCGCCCGCTTGAAGATCTTGGCCAGCAGCGGCGTGAACACCGCGGCCGGCACCGCGGCCTGGCCGTGGATTTCCGCGACGAGCGCGGCGTGCGCCCCCTCTTCAAACTCGCGGAACGCGGCCTCCAGGTCGAGCTCCCGGTACACGGCTTTGACGGCGGCGATGCACGCTTCATCGTCTTTGCCGTAGTGCGCCCGCAGCACGGCCTGCTGCTGCGGCGACGCGCGCGCCATCGCTTGCACGACGAGCCAGGAGCACTTGTTGTCCTGGATGTCGGTGCCCACCTTGCCGATGACGGCGGGGTCGCCGAAGCAGTCCAGCACGTCGTCCTGGACCTGGAAGGGAAGGAGGGTGGGGGGTGGGGGTGGGGCGGGTGTGCCCGCCGCGGCCCAGAGACCCGTCAACCTCAAACTACCCGTCTCCCCTCCTCCCTCCCCGCACAACCCCACACAACTCCACTTCCCCCTCTCTGTCGCACCTGGAAGTAGTGCCCCATCTGGAGGCAAATGGAGCGCGCCACCGCGTACGCGCCGCCCGCGGGCGGCACCCCCCCCACCAGCATGCCGGCAGCGACCGGCAGGTAGAACGAGTAGAACGCGGTCTTGTATGTCACGATGCGGTCGTACGTCGCCTGCGTGTAGCGGGAGAGGTCGACGGAACCGATGGGGGCGGTGGTGACATCCAATTGTTGCCCGTGCGCGGTCTGGTGCGTCGTCTCGTGGAAGAGGTCGAGCAACCGAGCGTAGTACGGTTCGTCCCCAAAGTGCATGGAGAGGAGGCGGTAGAGGCAGGTGTCCAGGGTGATGTAGTCGTTGCAGGCGAGGAGGCCGACCCCTTCCTTTCGATACCAGCACGGCTGCCCGCGGCGCGTTACCGAGTTGTCCATGATGTCGTCCGCGACCAGGAAGCAGGCTTGCAGGAGCTCGATGCACCAGCCGGCGACATCGGCCTGGAAGCGGGCCGTGGAGGGGAGCGCGCCGGCGTTTTCGACTCCAGTCACCGCCGCCAGGGCGTCCGCGACCGCCATGCCGCGGTTGAGCTTGCCGCCGGGGACGTTGTAGTCGAGCATCTGTGAGCAGGGGGAGAGGAGGGGGGAGTGGTGGACGCCGCGCGCGCGCCGACCCCGACCACCCTGTCTCTTCTCCCACCGTCCCACCTCTTTGAGGTACGACCGGGCAAACGGGGGCTGCTCCCCGAGCAGGGGGTCGGTCAGCAGCTCGTCCCGCAGGCGGGCGTAGACGGCCATGAATTCCTTTGGGAGAGGGGACGAGGAGACAAGGAGGGGGGTCAAGGCGCGAGCGGCCGGCGCGGCGCGCGGCAATCGGCGGCCCGTCCTTTCACCCCGATCCACCGCCCCAGCGACTGAGCTCGATGGTGTCGTGCGTGAGCCAGTGCCGGCTGCCGCTGTGGCGCCCTCGGCGGGCGGCAGATCGGGCGGCGGCGCCGCGCGCGCCAGCGGGCGCGCGGCCGGCGGCCGCCGCCGCCGGCGCCATCGATCGGTGCGCGCTTTCGACCATCGAGGACGGGGGCGGGGCGCACCGATTGGCGCCACCCACCGCCCTCCTCTTCCCACACCTCTTTCCGGTCCACGCCCGCAACCACGGGCGGCGCGACTGCGGTGGCCATCTTTGTGCGGGAAGGGCGGACGGCGGCGGTCAGGAGGGTGGGGGAGGCACGCCGCAGCAGGGCGGCTAGCATCAAGAGTGGCGGCGGCGGTGGCGCGCGCGCCGGCGCGCGCGCCGCCGCTGGCGCGTCGCCGCCGCCCTGTGCCCCGCCTGGCGCGGGCCGGGGCGCGCCCGGTGTCGCGCCGAGTCACCGAGTCGTGATTGGATCACAGACGGCGCGAACGGGGAGGGAGGTGGGCGCGAGGAGGGAGTCGCTAGCGGCCGGCGCTCTCTCACACAACTCTCAACGCCCTCCTCATCTCCTACGCCTTCTCGCCATGGCCCGCTTCCTACTCGCTGCCTTCTTCGCCATGGCCCTGCTGGGTGAGCCGGGGGCCGCGGGCGGGGCGGGAGGTCGGCCGCGCGCGCAAGGCCGGCGGAGGGTGCGGAGGGCGCCACCCGGCCCGCCGCCGCCCCCGATGCATGTGGGGCGTCTCGTGGCGCCCTTTGTTGCGCGGGGGTGAGGGGGCGCGGGGCAGCGGCGTGATGGCGCGGGGCTCGGCCGCCGCCTCGTCGGCGAACGCGCCCCTGCCGCGCCGGCGCCCAACCATCCCTCCCTCCCCTCCCTTCCCTCCCCCCAGCCTCCACCTGCTTCGCCCAGGACGACGGGCCGGCCTCGCGCAAGCTCCTCCAAGCCGCCTCGGGCGCGGCCGCCGGCGGGCGCGGGGGCGCCGCGTCGTCGGCCGCCGCCGGCGGGTGAGTGTCCAGGGTTGGGGGAGGGGGAGGTTGGCGCGGCGGGCGAGGGAGGGAGGGAGAGCGGAAGGAGAAAGCGAGAGGAGCGGCGCGCGTCGAGCGCGCCCTCCCGGCCCGAGCCCGAGCCCGCACCGACTCACTCCACCTCACCCCCCCCCTCTTCGACCCTCTCACTCCACAGCGGCGGGTGGGGCTATGGGCCCGGCTGGCACGGCGGCGGCGGCGGCTGGGGGTGGCCAGTCGGTTTTCACAACGCCGGCCCGTACTGGGGTGGGTGCGGCGGCAACTGGGGTGGGTGGGGCGGCGGCGGCGCGGCGTCGAGGTGAGTTTGAGGGCGGGCGAGGGCGGGCGAGGGCGGGCGAGGGCGGAGAGCGCGCGTGCGCGAAACCGCCCCGACGCACCCGCCGCCAACCCTCCCTCCCCTCCCCTCCCCTCCAGCGCGGCTGCCGGCGGCGGCGGCGCGGCCGGCGCGGCGGCGGCCGGCAAGTGAGGAAAAGGGTTGAGAGGGTGGTGCCGCCTGAACCGCACGCGCGTCCGGGGAGCGCCTTTGCGTTGACGGCCACCCCCCCGGCGCGCCACCAATAAACAAGCCGCAAGAGCAGAGGGAGCGGTGGGGGGCGCCGCGCCGTGTGTGACGGGCGCCGCCGCCGCCACGCGCGGCGACGCACAATAAAACAATCGAGAGAGCTCCATCTCTCTCTCTCTCGCTCTCTCTCTCTCTCTCGCCTTCGCCAGGGCCATGGTCGCATGTTTGCATCGGGCGACCGTCTCGGGCGGGTGGCGGCGCACGCGCCACCCCCTTCCCCTTTCCTCCCTCTTTAATACGCCCGTCCACCCCTCCTCCCTCATTTACTACCCCGCCCACACGTCCTCCAGGTACCGCCCTTCCTCCTGCAGGCCGGCGACCCAGGCGGCGCCATCTTTGGCCCCCCCTTTGGCAGCGGCCACCCGCCCAAACGCGGCCCGCACGTCCGGCGCCATCCGCCGCGCGTCCCCGCACACGTACACCCGGGACGCGTCCTGGGCCAGCAAGGGCCACAGGGTGTCGCCATCGGCGTCGATGAGGTCTTGGACGTAGGTTTTTTGGGTGTCGGGCGCGCGCGAGAACGCGACGCGCAGCGACGACAGGACGCCGTCTTTTTCCCACGCCTCCAACTCTTTCTTGAAGATGTGGTCAGCCTCGCCCCGACACCCAAAGTAGAGCGCGGCGGGGCCCAGGGTCGTGCCGGCCGCGAGCGCCGCCGCGCGCGCCTCCAAAAATCCGACCATGGGCGCGACGCCGGTGCCGGGGCCGACCATGACGATGGGGACCGAGTGGTCGGCGGGGAGGCGGAAGGAAGATTGGAGCGCGCGCACGGTGCCGAGGAGGGCGTCGCCGACGGCGGCAGCATGCACGGCGCCAGACCCGGGGCCGACATGCATCCTCCCGGACGCCGTGACGTACTCGACCAGCCCCACACAAATGGCACAGCGCGTCGGGTCGCCGTCGGGGGCGGACGCGATCGAGTAGTAGCGCGGGGTGAGGCGCGGCGCCGCGTTGATGAAAGACTGCAGGTCGAAGCCCGCGGCCGCCGACGGGAAGCGGGCCAGCAGGTCGACGAGGGAGAGGCGAGGGGTGGAGATGCCGGCTTTGTAGCTGTCGGTGGTGGCGAGGGACTCCAGCGCGGCTTTGTCCGGCGGGCACGCGGCGCGCGCCGCGAGCGCGGCGACCGTGCGCCGCGACGGCGGCGCCGCCAGGTCGACAAGCCAGGCGAGGGCGTCCGCCGCCGCCACCGGCGTCACGAGCGCCGCCCGAGCCGCCGACGCGAGCCCGCGCGCGGGCCCGCGCTCGGCCGCAGCGCCGACCGGCGCCCACTCGAACGGCTCCTGGCCCTTCAACCCCAGCGCCGCCAGCGCGGCCGCCACCGCGGCGGGCGCGTTGCGCGGCAGGAGTTCGAGGTGGTCGCCGGGGGCGTACGCGAGGCCTGCAGGGAGGGCCACGGTGACGTGCGCGGTGCGGCGCTCGCCGCCCGCGCCCTGGAGCTGGCGCGTGGCGGTCACCGGCAGCGCGTGGTAGCCGACGGCGACATCAGCCGCGGCCTGGCCCGCCGCCTGGCGAAAGCGGGCGACGACGTCGGCGGGCGTGCAGACGGCGGCGCCCGCGGGCAACGGCGTCAGCTTCGCCCGCAACGCCGCGTCGGCGCTCGCGTCGGCCGCCGCCGGCGACGGCCCCGCCGACGGCGCGACGCCGGCCGCCGCCGCCAGCTCCGGCACCAACGCCGCGGCCCAGTCGTCAAACTCTTCCGCGGGGTCGGGCCCGCCCGCGTCGGCGGTCGCGAGCGGGCGCACGCGGTCCGCGCCCGCCGCGGCGAGGCCGGCGTCGACCGCTTTGCTGAAGGCGAGATAGGTGGACGCCCACTGCGAGTTGCCGACGCCAAAGACGGCAAAGCGGGAGGCGGGAGGGGCGGTGGGGGAGGATTCGAGCCACTTGTTGAACGCTTTCGCGTTGTCCGGCGGGTGCCCATTGTACGTCGACGTCACCACGACGGTCGCCCCTGCGTCAGCTACCAGCACAGACCCCGCTTTGAGCGCGGCGTCCAGGGGCGCCTGCGTCACGGCGAACCCGGCGCCCGCCGCGCGCGCCGCGAGCGAGGCCGCCATCGCCTCGCACGTGCCCCCATTGGAGCCGTACAGGACGCGCAGAGGAGTGCCGTGGGTAGGGGAGGCGGCGGCGGGAGCGGCGGCAGCAGGCGCGGCCGCGCCGTTGCCGACCCCGTTGCTCTCGGCCTTGGGCGACGCCGGCGCCACCACCAGCGGCGGCGCCCCCGCGCGCGGGTGCACATGCAGATCCAGCCCCACTTTTCCCCCAACCCCGGCCGGCGTCGGCGCGGCGCCGCCGCCGTCGACCGTCGCGCGGCCCGCGACAAACCCGGCCGGCCCGCGGAAAACAAACGCGTTGAGCAGGACCGCCAGCACGGTCTTGGCCTCCATGATGGCGAAGAGTTGGCCGGCGCAGGAGCGGACGGCGAAGCCGAACGGGAGGAAGGCGAAACGGTGGCGCGCCGCTTGGGCGGCGGGCGACAAGAAGCGCGCCGGGTTCCAGGCGTGCACGTCCCCAAACTCCCCGCCCCACACATCCTCACGCCTGTGCAAACCAAACATGTTGATCTGAATGGTCTGCCCTCGGCGCACGAGCCATTTCCCGGCCAGCGTCGTGTCGGCGCGCGCGTCGCGCGACGTCGCGCCGACCGGGGGGTGCAGGCGCAGCGACTCGCGGAAGCAGGCTTCCACGACGTGCAGTCGGGCGAGGTCGGCGTAGGTGGGTTCCGCGCGGCCGGCGAGGACGGTGCGGATTTCGTCGACGCACCGTTTCTCCCACTCGGGGTTTTGGGACAGGTGGCCAAGCGTGAAGCCCAGGGTGGCGGCGGTCGTCTCGTGGCCCGCGATCATGAGGTTGATGGCGTGGCTGAGAGTGGAGAGGGGGGCGTTGGTTTCGGGAGGTGGAACACCCGGCCTCCTCCCTCCTCCCTCATCCCTTCTCACCCGTACAGCGCGTCCAGCCTGCATTTCTTCCCGGTCACCGGCGACACGTCGGCCAGCAGCGAGGCGAGCAGCGTCGGCTCCCCGCCGACGCCGGAGAGCTCCCCCGCGCGCGTCGCCTCGACGAGGTCCGCCACGTTTTTCTCGCACGCCGCCTTGCAGCGCGCATACTTGAGCGCGAGCGCTCTCTTGACGCCGAAAGGACCGCGCGGGCGTTCGGCGGGGGCCAGGTCGCGGCGGGTCGACCGCCCAAAGGCGTGCTTGAGCCCAAAGGCAAAGCTGGACAGCAAATCATGTACCGGCTCCCCCGCCGCCAACCTCTTGACATTGTGCATCTGCATGCCGAGCGACACCTTGACGACGGCGTCCGCGGTCATGGCGGTGATCCAGTCGTCAACGGAAGGGACGGGGGCGGGCGCGGTCCGCGCGGCCGCCGCGCTGAGCTCGGCCGCCAGCTGGCGCGCGGCGTCCAGCACGGACGGGTACATGGCCTTGATCTTGAGCGCGTTGAAGGCGCGCGGGATGAGGCCGTGGCCAGTCTAGAGGGAGGGGGAGGGGGTGAGGGCGGGGCCGACGCCGCAGCCCGCCTCTCCCTCTCCACCGCCCTCCGTCTCTGCTCGCCTGCCAGTTTTCGCCGGTCGTCGAGCTGGTGAACAGGCCGTCCCCGGTGAAGTCGGCGACCGCGACCTGGTGGGTGCAGGGGAGGGGGAGGCGTTGGCGGTGAGCGCGCGCGTTGCTCCAACCCCACCTCCACCCACCCCACCACCACCAACCTGCGCGGGCCGCGTCCACATCTTGGGGAAATCGTCCGCCCGATCGTTGAGCTCGGCGACGACGGCCGGGTCGCACGTCACCACGATCTCCCCCGCGACGGCCGCATCGTCAAACGCGCCCGACGCTTTCAGCGCCGCGCCCGCCGCGCCCGCGGTCGGGAACTGGATGGTCACCGTGTCCCGGCCGGCGGCGACGGCGGCGGGGGTGAACAGGTTCTCGGCCAGGTGTTCCTGAGGGAGGAGGGCAGGGGGGGGGGGGGGGTCGAGGCCGGGGGCGCGCCGCACGCCTCGTGCCACCTCACCACCACGCATCTGCCCCTCCCCCCGCTCCTACCTGCGGCACGTCGCCGGGGCCGCGGAGGAGGAGGGGGAGATTTTTAACGACAGGCCACGGCGCCGGCCCCCGCGGCACGGGGGCCAGCGGCGGGCGGGCGGCCGCGGCAGACGACAACGGCGCCCCGGCCGCGGTCGCCAGGAGGACGACGAGGCCGCTGCGGTCGGCGCCGGCGGCGCCGGCGAGCTGCTTTCCGCACGCCGCCGGCGTCAGCTCCTCCTTGCTCCCCTCCAAAAACAGGCGCACATCGCCCCCCACCGCGCCCTTGGTCGCCGCGATCACGGCGCCGGCCAGGGTAGGCAGGTCGGCCTGCCGCGGCACTCGAGCGTGCGCGCCGAGGCGCGCGGCGGGGGACGCGGGGTCGGCGCCGTCCAGGAACACGACGACCGAGTAGGTGGATGGGCCGAACGGGCCGTCGGAGGACGACTGAGAGGGGAGAAGGAGGGGGTTGGCGGGTGATCGGCCGCAGCGTGGCTGGCGCGCGGACTTTCGACCCCCAGTGGGCGCCCACAGCCGGCGGCATGCTGCGACTGACCGCGCGGGGGGAGCAGCTCGATCACCAGGCGCCGCGGCGGCCGCCAAACCGGCCGCAAACCACGCCCGCACCATCGCGCGGCGGGCCTCGCTCGCGGCGCTCGCGGGGCGCGCCGGGCCGGGCTGGACCGAAGCGGGTGTGCGCGCCCGAGTGCGCGCGTCCGCGTGGGGGTGGGCGGGAGTGCCAACCCCAGGCCGGCCGGCGCGCGGCCGCCCGCACTTGCGCGAGACGCGCCCGCGCGCCCGCCCCCCCCCCACACACACACCACCATGCCCCCCGTCTCCTTCCCCCTCATGTCGGACGACGAGCTCCGAGCCTCGCTCGCCACCCTGGGCCTCCCCCTGCCCGACGGCCTGCTCGCCAAGCCCACGCCGGACGGCGTGCGGCCGCTGTATGAGCAGCTGGTTTGTGCGCTGAGCGGGGTGACGCGGTGAGTGAGAAAGAGAGGAGAGGAGGAGAGGGGCGCGCGCGCGCGCGCATGCGCGCGCCGCCGTGGGCCGGCAGAGGCGCGCCGAGACGGGCGCGCGTTTCGAGTTGTGCGCTGCGTGCCCGCGCGCGTCGCTCGAGGGAGGCGACAAGCGGGGAAAGAGCCGCACAGACGTGCACGCGCACCCGCCCCGACGCCGTGCCCCCAACCCTCTTCTCCTCCCCTCTCTCTTAGCGAAGAGCTCGAGCAGCCGGTCTTTGCCGCCCTTCCCGCCCTGGAATTCCCCGAGCTGCACGACGAATCCGTCCCCGCGGCCGCCTTTCTCGATGCCGCCGCCTCGCTCGCCGCCGCCGCCGGCGTCGCCGATTTCTCCATGCTCGATGTCGCCCGCCCCGACGCGGCCCGCACCCGGCGCACGCTCTCCGCCCTGGTCAACTACGGCCGCTTCCGGGAGGCGCGGCTGGCTGAGTGGGAGGCGGCGGCGGCGCAGGTGGAGGAAGCGGAGGCGGAGGCGGATGCGCTGGACGCGGAGCGGGCAAAGTTGGAGGCCGAGCTGGACGCGCTAGCGGGGGAGAGGGCGGAGCAAGAGAAAGCGGCGGAGAGCGTGCGCGCCGACGCGGCGTGCGCGGCCGACGAAAACGCCGACCTCAATTCGCGCCAGGCGGCGGCGGCGGCTGTCGTGCGCAGCGCAAAAGCAGAGGCGGACGCGGCGGCCGCCGACGCGGCTGCTGCCGCTGCCGCTGCCGACGCGGCCGAAGCGGCGCGCGACGCGCTTGCAGCGGGCGTCGTCGCCGACCCCGACGGCCTGCGCGCGCGCGCGGCGGCCGCGACGGTGGACGCCGAGACGGCGCGCGTCGCGGCCGCCTCGGCGCGCGCTCGGGTGGCCGACGTGGAGGGGCGCCTCGCCGCCGTGTGCCGCGCTGCCGCCGACCTGGAACGCGCCGCCTCCACCCTCCGCTCCGCCGCCGGCGACGTCGCCGCCAAAAAGGCCGCCAAAGCCACGGTCGTCGCTCTGCGCGAGCGCGTCGCGGCCGCCCAGGCCGACGCCGCCGACGCGGCCGCCGCCCAAGGCCGCCTCCAGCGCGCCGTCGCCGCGGCCGCCGACCGCGCCGCGCGCACCGAGACCCAAGGCCGCCTGCGCGCCGACGCCGCCCGGTCGGCCGTCCACGAGCAGCGCGCGGGGCGCGTCGCGGCCGACGCCGACGCGGCGGCGGCGGCGGCGCGCGTGGCGCGGGCTGAGGCGGCGACGCGGGGGGTGCGCGAGCGGGCGGATGCGATGCGCGCGGCGCATGAGGCGAGGGTTGATAGGGTGCTGGCGAGTCTGGAGAGTTTGAAGGCGGAAGTGGCGGCTTACCACGAGGGGCTGGGCGGCGTGCTCGAAGGCAATGCCGCGACCGCGGCTGCTGCTGCGACGACGGGCGGTGGTGGCGGTCGCCCGTGAAAGAGTGTCGCGCCGGTCGAGAGACGTTGTGCGGCGGCCGCGGCGGCAGTTCGGCCGGCGCCTCTCTCGCGCCCCCCACACACCCGCATTGGCGGCCGCGCCCCTCGCTCGCGCCCGTCCTCCTCTCCCGCCGCCCTTCCCGCCCCGATGCGGGCGCCGCCGGCGCCCGCCGCGCGCTGCGCCGCCGCGCGCCGCGCCGCACCGCCCCCGTTCCGTGCCGCTCGCCCCCGCCCGACGTCGGCCGCGGCCGCACGAGCCCCAGCGGGAACAGTCCTGGACCTCTTTTCCCCCTCGAAAATCAACCTCTTCCTGCGCGTCGTCGCGCGCCGCCCCGACGGCTTCCACGACCTCGCCTCCCTCTTCCACGTCATCGACCTGGGCGACGGCATGCGGGTGGAAGCGTTGGAGGACGGGGCGGCGGAGGACGTGCTCGAGTGCGACGCGGAGGGGGTGCCGACCGACGGCTCGAACCTCGTGATCAAGGCAAGGGGTAGAGGGAGAGGGATCGAGTGTGTGCTTGCGTGTGTCGTGGGCGATTTGACCGCGGCGAGCGGCGAACCGACCCCCAAAACCCCTCTCTCCCTTCTCTACAGGCTTTCAACCTCTTCCGCGCCAAGACGGGCGACGCCCGGCGCTACCGCGTGCGCCTGGACAAACGCGTCCCGCACGGCGCGGGGCTCGGGGGCGGGTCGGGCAACGCGGCGACCGCGCTGTGGGCGGCGAACGAGCTCGCGGGGCGGCCTGCGGCCGACGCCGACCTTCTGACCTGGGGCGGCGACATCGGGTCCGACATCTCCGTCTTCTTCTCCAGCGGCTGCGCGTACTGCACCGGGCGGTGAGACGAGTGAGGAGGGAGGAGAGCGAGGGTGGCGGGGCCGCGCCGCCACGACGCACGCCCCCCGCCCCCCGTCCTCGCCAGCGGCGAGATCGTGGACGACACGCCGCCCCCTCTCCCCCTCGGCACCCCGCTCCTCCTCATTAAGCCGCCCGCCGGCCTGCCGACGCCCGCCGTGTTCAAGGCGCTCGACCTGGCGACGCGGTCGGCCGCCGACCCGCGCGCGCTCGCCGCCGGCCTCGCCTCGTCCCGGGCCGCGTCGCGGGCCCTCTGCGTCAACGACCTCGAACCGCCCGCGTTTGCGCTCATGCCGACACTGGAGCGGGCGAAGGCGAGGCTCGCCGCGTCCGGGTTCGACGCCGCGTTCATGTCCGGCTCCGGGTCGACCCTCGTCGGCGTCGGGCCCGCCCCGCGCCCCGCCTGGCTCGACGACCCCGAGTACCGGGACTGGTTTGTGGCGCGGTCGGCGTTGATCGCGCGCGCGCCGGGCGGGTGGTACGAGGGGCCGAAAGCGTGAGAGAGAAGAGGGGCGTTTCGAGCGCGCGAGAGGGAGAGAGAGGGTTGCAGGCCGCGCGCAACCTGCGTCGTCGCCACAACCGCGGGTTGCAAACCAGGGCACCGCGCGTGGGCGTGAAAAAGTGATCTAGATGCAAGCCGGCAGCACGTAGAGCAAGCGCTCAAACGCGATTTGGGCGAGCGCAGGACGATCAGGGAGAAGCCCCCGCCCCGCCCCCGCGCAGAGAGAGGAGGGCGCACCGGCTGACCCTGGATTCGTTTTGCGGTTGGCTTGCTTGCAAAACGCGCGCGCGCGGGTGGGGTGGGGGCGCGGCCGCGGCCGTCGGAACGGCGGGGGGGGGGGGGGACGATCAACTGGGAAAGGGCTGGCGCGCCAGCCAGGCCGTGCGGGCACGACACCTTCCCGCGTGCAACGAGGCGCCCGGTGGGGAGCGCCCCAAGCGCCCGGCGAAGAGACCGCGCGCACGCAGCCACTTTTTCTTGTTCCCTGTTTCAAGGCTTGGCCTTGGACGCCGCCGCGCGCACCGAGGCCGCCGCCATGGCCGCCACCTTGTTGGGCGTGTAGACGCCAAAGGCGGCAAAGGCCGCGGCGACCCCGCAGGCAATGATCAAGGTGAGGACCCACCCCACCGCGATGCGTGCCGCCATGCGCCAGTTGACCCCCTTGGAGCCCTCCATCATGCCAATCATCAGGATGGCACCGCAGGTGACCTGGGTCGTCGAGACGGGCAGGCCGAAGCGCGACGCGAGGACGACGGTGAGCGCCACCGCGAGCTCGATGCAAAAGCCGCGCGAGTTGGTCAGCTTGACCGACTTGACCGCGAGCACCGTCATGATCTTGTAGCCGTACGTCGCGAGGCCCAAAACGATCCCGGCCCCACCAAGGGCAAGGATCCAGTAGGGAACGATGGACTCTTTGCCCGGAGTCTTGCCGGTCGTCCAGGCTTGGTACACCGCGGCAAACGGCCCCATCGCATTCGCCACGTCGTTGGAGCCGTGGGCGAACGACATCGCGCACGCAGTGATGACTTGGAGGTAGCGGAAGACGCGCTCGGTTTTGAAGTCGAAGACCTCGGCCGACTCCCACACTTCCACGACGCGATCGTCGGTCTCGATGTGGTCGTGCACCTTGTAGGTGGCACCGTAGGAGATGGTGCGCGAGACGCGGTTGTTGGTGAGGATGTCGCCGACGCGCGTCGCGCGGAAGTTGTTCCACGCGGCGGAGACTTTCTGGCCGAACGCCGACTGCTCCCCTTCGGCGGCCGCGTCCAGGTCAGCCATGGCCGCGCGCGAGCGCTGGCGCTGAAACTCGGACACGGGCTTCTCCTTGCCGCCGTCGCCCGCCTCGGCGGCCCCATCTTTGGCGGCCGCCTCCTTGGCCGCCATGCGCGCGTCAAGCTTGAGCACCCGCGGCTTGAGCACGCCAAACGCGACGATCGCGGCGAGGGCGGCTCCGCCAAACGCGACGCAGAAACCGATCCAGACCGTCTTCCACTCCAGGCCGTCGGGCAGCTTGTCAATCTTGAGCTTGAGCTTGTTCTTGTAATAGGTCTGGAGGGGAGGGGAGGGAGGGGGTGTGGGGGGGCGGCGGGAGGGAGGAGGCGCAGCAGCGCGCGCGGCTGCCGCGGCGGAAGCGCCACCGCCCACCCCCCCCCTCCACTCCACTCCCGTGCCTGCGCGATAAACACGGTCAGCGTGAAGAAGATCAACCAAATGCAAGCCGGCAAAACAAACAGCGAGCGGTCAAACGATCTGGGCGAGCGCAACACGATGAGGCGCAGCGTGCCGAAGAGCACAAACACAAACGCGCCCGCCAGCACTGGCGACACGACCCAACTGGTGGGGAGGGGGTGGATGGGGAGAGGGAGGGGGTTGGTGGGCGTGAGAGAACGCGGGCGCGGCGGCTCATTCTTCCTATCACCCCGAAACGCACCTGAGGAAGATGGGGACCATGCCGCCGATGAAGGGGAATTCTTTCTTCCGCGACAACCAGATGACGGAGTCGCCGCCGTAGATGGCGAGGGCCATGCCGACCGTCGCGCCGACGGTCGTGTGCGTCGTCGAGACCGGCAGGTGCAGGTGGCACGCGAAATTGTCCCAAAATCCGGCCGCCAACATGACGCAGAAAAATCCGTACATAAAGAGGTCTGTTTCGAGGAAAATGGGAGGAAGGAACGGGTCGACACGGGTTGAAACGCGCGCGCGGCCGCCGCGGCAGCCACGCCGCCGCCGCCGCAGCCGCCGCTGCCGCCAGGCGCCCGCCCGCCGCTGGGGCGCGACGCCAGGCGCCCGCTCGCCGCCGGGGCGCGACGCCAGGCGCTCGCCAGGCCGCGCGCGGGCGGCGCACACCCCGCCACCACACCACCCTCTTCCCTCTCTCACCCGGCGTGCTGGCGAAAGCCTTGGGGTTGGCGATGCCGCCCTTGATGGTGTCAGTCACGCCCGCGCCGAGCAGGACGGCGCCAGCAAATTCACATATGCCGGCCACGATGATGGCCTGGGGCATCGTGAGAGCCTTAGCGCCCACGGACGAGGCGAAACAGTTGGCGAGATCGTTCGCGCCGATGCCGAACGCGCAACTGATGGAGTCGGAGGGTGGGCGGGGCGGTGGTGGGGGCGCGCACCGGGTCGGGGCCGCCCGCAACCTCTCGCCCTCTCCCTCTCTCTCGAACGCACACAAACGACGCAATGCACGATAACCCGAAGACCCACGTGTAGCTGGGGGGGGAGGGAGAGGGAGGAAGGTGAGGCTGCGAGTGGGGCGTCGAGGCGGGGCAAGGCGGGCATGCCCGTGGTGGCGCGGCGCCCCACGCCGACCGCGGCCGCTGCGCGCCCGACAGCCTCGTCCCGCGCGATGGAGCCTCCATGCAAACCCGGCATCGCCCATTTGGCGGCCGGCGGCCTCGGGCGCGGCGGTGGGCCGGCGAGAGGCGCCGGTTGGGAGCCGCGCGCC